>Ga0224512_10001767_pt1 | contig 20388 bp, 19 predicted proteins | sample SF_May12_sed_USG_4_FD_169103 | JGI IMG/M metagenome (GOLD analysis project Ga0224512, IMG submission 169103) | Sediment microbial communities from San Francisco Bay, California, United States - SF_May12_sed_USGS_13 | ecosystem: Environmental > Aquatic > Marine > Sediment | place: USA... | reverse complement strand
AACTCGGCTACCACAGTATTTACATTCCGCAATCGCCGCTGATGCATTCCTTCGGCCTCGATTTTCCGGTCAGCGTCGGTGACTACAAGTTCGCGTCAGGGCCCGACGCGGCGACTGTGCTGCACGGGACCTTCGTGCCCACCGTGCCGGACCAGGGCCTGAACCAGAAACAGCAAAACCTGCTCGGGCAAGAACGCCTGTATCAAATGAGCTTTGGCGACTACGAGACGCTGATAGTGCAGCAACTAGAGGGCGCCCTCGCCGGCGGCGGTTTCGATGCCGAACGCGATATTGCAGGGCTCACGGTCAATCGCTGGCCGCACGGCTATGCCTACGAATATAACGACCTGATCGAGCCGGCGGAATTCGGTCCCGGCAATGGCCCGCATATTGCTGGCCGGGCGCAAATGGGCCGGATTTCGATCGCCAATTCTGATTCGAGCGCTTACGCTTATGTCAATGGTGCAATTGACGCCGCCGTACGTGCCGTCAATGAGCAAATCAATCTGTAACCAAATCGCTCCCATCGGACTATAAGCAATAACAGCAAACGAATCAGAGGACACGCTCATGCGTACTTTGCGATATCTGGTCATTTTCTTCCTGTTCGTCGCCGCGCCCTCGGCATTGCTTGCAGGGGTCGGCGCTGGCGACCTGCCCGAGACGTCCAAATGGTATTTCCATGCTGACTTCACGGAAATGCGCTCGAGCGAGGCGGGCAAGCATTTGTATGACTGGCTGCAGAAAGAAGTTTTCGACGACATTCGCGAGGACGTCGGCGTGGATCTCGACAAGGAAGCCGATTTTTTGACCGCCTTTGCCACGGAGGCCGAGGGCCTCGTCGTAATGATCGACGGCAAGATCAGCCAGGAGACCAAAGACAAGTTGCTCGCCATGGGCGCGGCAACCGGCACTCTCGACCAGTTCGAGTCAGGCGGCAGGACTTACTACTACGCGCAGGGTGATGGCGACGACGTTGATCTCGACATCGAAGTCGACTCGTTTGACAACGGCGCTTTTTTCAGTTTTGCCATCAGGAACAAACTGCTCGTGACATCGACCAGGGAAAGCATGCAGGCCTTGCTTGCAGACAATGGCAAGCTGCGGGGAGGCAAGAGCGAGAAGGGCGCGCTGTTCGTGCTGAGCGCGGAGCGGGACCTGGTGCAGGCGGGCGCAAGGGCCGGCGATCTCGGCAAGAGTGCAAACTGGGACTCGAACATCCTGCGCAACACCGAGCAGGCCGCATTGCTGGTTGCTGACAAGGGCGGCAAGATCGCGATCGAAGCCCGGCTCGTCACGACCGAAAAGGCAATGGCGGATTCGCTCGCCAGCATCATTCGCGGCCTGATCAGTTTGCAAATCTTCAACGCCGACATGGATCCGAAGGTTGCCCAATTCCTGCAAAGCACGACGGTCGACGTTGCGGACAACACACTGAAGATCAGTGTTGCACTGGATCCCGAGGTAGTCGTAGCTGCCATCGAGAATTGACGATGCGAAGGTAAGCAGGTTGTGAGCAACGAAGTTGCGCTGATTGCAGCGGCGAGGAAAGGATCGGTGGCGGCGTTTACCGACCTGGTGCAGAGCTATCGGCCCGGTTTGTTTCGCTTTCTGCTGACGCGCTCACCGAGCTACGCCGATGCAGAAGACGCCTTGCAGGACACGCTGATCAATGCCTATCGCTACCTGCACAGCTATGATGCGCGGTGGCGATTCAGCACCTGGCTGTACCGCATTGCGATTAACAACGTCGCGAAGCTGCGCTCGGCCGAGACGGTAGAGCTCGGCGACCTTCGCGACGAACGGAGTGATCCGCTGGCGTTCTGTATTGCCGACTCGGATCGGCAAAACCTGTGGCAGTGCGCGCGACGGCGGCTGACAGATGAGGTGTTTACAGCGATGTGGTTGCGCTACGCTGAGGACATGTCGGTCAATGACATTTCGGCAGTCCTTGAAAGGTCCGCATCGTGGACCAAGGTTAATCTATTAAGAGGACGCAGGATCCTCGAGTCGGAACTGGGAAACTATGCCAACGACGATAAGAGTAAGGCCTATGGATAAGCTCGCTAGACAGCTGCGCGACGACGCGCTGAAAATCGACTGCACGATATCCGAGGAACTCGATGAGCGCATCAGGGCCTCGCTGCAGGGTATTACGCCGGAACCGGTGCAAAAGCCCGGGGCCACGGCGAGACCCGCGTGGTTTTGGTGGGCCAGCAGCCTGACCGGCGTTGTGGCAGCGACCGCCGCCATCGTAATCATCAATGTGCAGGCGCCGGAACCACGGCCAGTCGCCGAGAATCCGGCGGTTACACCACTTGTCCTGCCAACGATAAAGTGGAACGCCGAGACCGCGGTCCTGACCAGCCCGCTGGAGCAGGAAATCGAGGACTTGCAGTCCGACCTGAAGAAGGCCGAAGAGGCCGTCAAGCAAGACATCGACCGTCTCTTTTAGTATCCTCGGTCCCCAATAAAGAAGACCGGCAGCTGCCCGTTGCTGCTGGCGACACAAATCGCGTTGATCAACCAAAGGATGCATGAAGTATGCCTTTTGCTGTTGTTTTGATCCTGCTCGTCGTTGGCTCCCTCGTCTTTCACGTTTTTAGCCCATGGACATTCACCCCGCTGGCTTCCAACTGGGGAATGATTGATTTCACTATCGATATTACGTTTTGGGTAACCGGTGCCGTGTTTGTCGCGGTTAACCTGTTTATGGCGTACTGCGTGATCAAGTTCCGCTATAAAAAGGGGGCGCGGGCCACTTACGAGCCCGAGAACAAAAAGCTCGAGACCTGGCTCACCTGGCTTACTGCCGTCGGCGTTGCAGCGATGCTGACGCCAGGGCTATTCGTCTGGGCGCAGTTCGTCGACGTGCCCGAAGACGCCCACGAAGTCGAGGCGGTCGGCCAGCAGTGGCACTGGAGTTACCGCTACCCGGGTGATGACGGCAAATTCGGCGAAGTCGATGCCGAGCGCATCAGTGCCGACAATCCGTTTGGCATGGACCCGGATGATCCCAACGGTCAGGATGATGTTCTCGTCATGCATCCCGAAGCACGGGTGCCGGTCAACCAGCCCGTCAAATTCCTGCTGCGCTCGAAAGATGTGTTGCATGATTTCGCGATCGCCCAGTTTCGCGTGAAGATGGATCTGGTCCCGGGCATGCAGACGTATCTATGGCTGACGCCAACCGAAACGGGCCGCTTCGAGGTATTGTGCGAGGAGCTTTGCGGCATTGCGCACCACACGATGCGTGGTGCGGTCGTCGTCGAAGAGCCCGAGGATTTCAATGCCTGGCTTGCGCAGCAGCCGACTTACAGCGAGATCAATGCTCGGGTCGCCGGCAATGCCGCCATGGGTGCAGCGCAGTACGCCGTCTGCGCGGCCTGCCACGGCCCGCAGGGCGAAGGCCTCCAGGCACTCAACGCGCCCAAGATTGCGGGCCAGAGCGCCTGGTATCTGAAGCGCCAGCTGCAGAACTACAAGAGCGGCGCACGCGGCGCGCACCCTGACGATACGTTCGGCAAACAAATGGCGCCAATGGCAGCGATGCTCGTCGACGATGCGGCGATCGACAATGTCGTCGCGTATATTCAGACCTTGCCGGACAACCCGCCGCAAGTGACCGTTGACGGCAATGTCGCCAACGGCGAAAAGCTATACAGGGTTTGCAGCTATTGTCACGGCGCCGAGGGGCAGGGCATCCAGGCGATGAACGCGCCGCGCGCTGCCGGCATGACGGACTGGTACGTCGCGCGGCAGCTGCAAAACTTCAAAGACGGGATCCGCGGTGCGCATCCGACGGACTTTTATGGTTTTCAAATGATGTTTATGGCCAACGTGTTGCACGACCAGCAGGCCATTGACGATCTTGTCGCTTATATCAACACGCTTTAGATTAAGGGTAGCCGCATGGGATACGTTGCAATCGCCGATCGCGATCACGAGATAGAACATCACGATCCGCAGACGTTTATAACTAAGTACGTCTGGAGTCAGGACCACAAGGTCATCGCCATTCAATATGCCGGCACGGCAATTTTCGTCGGCGTAATCGCGCTGATCCTGTCGGCCATGATGCGCCTGCAGCTGGGGTTTCCTGATCAGTTCTCGTTCATCAATCCGGAGAACTATTACCAGTTCATCACGATGCACGGCATGATTATGGTGATCTACCTGCTGACGGCGTTGTTCCTCGGCGGCTTCGGTAATTACCTGATTCCGCTCATGTGCGGTTCGCGGGACATGGTATTCCCGTACATGAACATGCTCAGCTACTGGGTATACCTGCTGTCCGTCATCATCCTGCTGATCAGCTTCTTCGTGCCGGGAGGCTCGACAGGCGCAGGGTGGACGCTGTATCCACCGCAGGCAATCATGCCCGGTACGCCGGGCGTAGACTGGGGCATCATATTGATGCTTGCGTCACTTGCTGTGTTTATCGTCGCCTTTACGATGGGCGGCCTCAACTATGTCACCACCGTGCTGCAGGCTCGCTGCCGTGGTATGACGCTGATGCGTATGCCGCTGTCGGTGTGGGGCATTTTTATGGCGACCATTCTCGGCCTGCTGGCGTTCCCGGCGCTGCTGGTCAGCGCGATCATGATGCTGCTCGACAAGACGATCATGACGAGCTTTTTCATGCCGGCGATCAGTTCGATGGGCGTCGACTCCGGGCACACGGGCGGCAGCCCGATCCTGTTCCAGCACCTGTTCTGGTTCTTCGGCCATCCCGAGGTTTACATCGTCGCGCTGCCGGCTTTCGGTATCGTTTCAGATCTCTTGAGCACGCATGCCCGCAAGAACATTTTTGGCTATCGCATGATGGTTTGGGCACTTATCGCAATTGGTGGCCTGAGCTTCATCGTCTGGGCGCACCATATGTACGTCAGCGGCATGAACCCGTACTTCGGCTTCTTCTTCGCAACGACGACACTGATCATCGCGGTGCCGACCGCCATCAAGGTGTACAACTGGGTGTTGACACTTTGGGAGGGCAACATCCATCTCAGGGTGCCGATGCTGTTCGCGATCGCTTTCATCTTTACGTTCATTCATGGCGGCCTGACGGGGCTGTTCCTGGGTAACGTGACCATCGACTTGCCGCTATCCGACACTTATTTCGTCGTTGCGCACTTCCACATGGTCATGGGTGTGTCGCCGATCCTCGTCGTGTTCGGCGCGATCTACCACTGGTGGCCGAAGATCACTGGCAAGATGTACAACGAGACCCTTGGTAAATGGCATTTCTGGATGACGTTCCTCGGCACGTATTCCATTTACCTGCCAATGCACTACCTCGGATTCGCGGGCGTGCCACGACGCTACTTCGCGATGGGCAATACTGAGTTCATGCCCGAGTCTGCGCAGGACCTGAACGCCTGGATCACGATGTCGGCGTTGTTTGTTGCGGCAACGCAGGTACTGTTCTTTATCAATGTGATCTGGAGTCTCACGAGAGGACCGAAAGCCGATCCGAACCCGTGGGATGCGACGACGCTCGAATGGCAGACCCCGGATACGCCGCCGAAACACGGCAACTGGGGGCACGACCTGCCCGAGTGCCATCGCTGGGCGTATGACTACAGCGTGCCGGGCTACGAGGATGATTTCATTCCGCAAAATGTTGCGGCCGACGTCGCGCCGGCCGGTCGCGACCACGGCGGCGCGCACTAGTGGAAATCGGGCTCATCGTTCTGGCGATCATGCTTGCCACCCTTCTGGGGTGGCTGCTCAGGCAGTCGTTTAACGCACAGCCCTGGATCGCCGAGCCGGTTGAAGAATCCGCTTCGCAGGCGCCGTTCAATGCGAGGCCAAAGCTCGTCGCACTGACTGCATTCCTGGCGGTCGCCACCTCGTTCTTTGCGCTAATTCTGAGCGCCTATTCTTTGCGCATGGAACTCGGCGACTGGATCCCGCTCACGGAGCCGCAGCTGCTCTGGTTTAACACCGCGGTTCTCGTGTTGGCGAGTGTCGCGTTTCAGTGGACTCGCAACGTCGCCGTCAGCGGGCGCGCATCGCAGATTAAGCCGGGGCTATTGCTGACGGGCATTTTGACAAGCGCCTTTCTTGTTGGCCAGCTGATTGCGTGGCAACAGCTCAACGCGTCGGGTCAGTACATCACGAGCAACCCGTCCAATGCATTTTTCTTTCTCCTGACCGGGGTCCACGGCCTGCACATTCTGGGTGGGATGTATGTGTGGGCGCGGGCGACCGTCAGGGCCTTTGGCGGGCGTGATGCAGCTGCGGTCAGTCACAGCGTCGAGCTATGCACGATTTACTGGCACTTCCTCCTGCTCGTTTGGCTCATCATATTCGGATTGATTTTGTCGACGTAGCGTCGTCGACCTGATTTGGGGTTATCTATGTCAGAAGCAGTATTGGAACCGACCGGCACTCAGGGTGTCGTCAACGACTTCGCCAGGGACAAGCAGGTGTTCGGCGTGCCCTGGGGCAAAGCGATGATGTGGATCTTCCTGCTCAGCGACACGTTTATCTTCAGCTGTTTCCTCGTCGGCTACATGTCGGTTCGACTGGCCACGACGGACCCGTGGCCGATTCCGAGCGAAGTTTTTGCCTTGTCCTTCGGCGGCGAGCCCATCCCGCTAATCCTGATCGCGATCATGACGTTCATACTGATTACGTCATCGGGCACGATGGCCATGGCCGTGAACATGGGCTATCGCAAAGATCGCAAGAAGACATTCTGGCTCATGGTTGCCACGGCGCTACTCGGTGCGTCTTTTGTTGGCATGCAGGCCTTCGAGTGGACCAAGCTGATCGTCGAAGAGGGCGTACGGCCCTGGGGCAACCCCATGGGCGCCGCGCAATTCGGTTCCAGTTTCTTCATGATCACCGGTTTTCACGGCATGCACGTAAGTGCCGGTGTCATCTATCTACTGATTGTCGCCAATCGGGTCAGAAACGGCTTTTACGAAAGGCGCGGCGGCAATTACGAGATTGTGGAGATCGCAGGTCTTTACTGGCACTTTGTCGATCTCGTCTGGGTGTTCATTTTCGCGTTTTTCTATCTTTGGTAAGGGATATCAGGAGCCGCACTTATGGCAAGTGAAGAAGGCCAACAACATCCTCTCAGTGTCTACTTCTGGATCTGGGGGCTGCTGTTCGTACTCAGTTTCTTCTCCTACATGGTGGACTACCTCAATTTTCAGGGAAATTTGAGGTGGGGTCTTATCCTGTTGTTCATGTTCCTCAAGGCGGGCTTCATCGTCGCCATCTTCATGCATATGAAGTGGGAACGGCTGGCGCTCAAGATCGCGATTTTGGGTCCGCCTGTTGCGATTATCGTGCTGATCTGGCTCATGTCGCTTGAGGGTTTCTATGTTGAAGAGACCCGCGTGGAATATTATGGCGAGAGCACGTTCGAGCCCGAATCGCCGCACCACTAGTACGGCGAGCTTGAGAATGACAAAGGGCCCGACAGACGGGCCCTTTTTGTTTGTGCAAGGTGCAGCCCTATGCAAGTACTGATGAGCCTCATCGGCGTACTCACAATCTTTGGCATTGCGATACTGTTGTCGACCGATCGTGCGCGGATCAATCGCCGTACAATTTTGATTGCGTTTGCCATTCAGACGACGATTGCCGCGCTGATCCTGTTCGTCCCGGCTGGCAGCATCGTTCTCGACACGATCGTGCGGGGTGTGCAGCGCGTCATCAATTACGGCAACGACGGCATCGCATTCGTATTCGGCCCGAAGATAAGTGAGAGTCTTGGCTTCACGATTGCATTCAACGTACTGCCGGTTATCGTTTTCTTTGCCGCACTGATGTCCGTGCTGTATTACCTCGGCATCATGCAACGATTTGTCGGGTTTTTCGGCGGCGCACTGCACCGCCTGCTGCAAACCAGCCGTATTGAATCCGTGTCCGCCGTGTCGAACATCTTCGTCGGCCACACGGACGCGCCGCTCGTCGTGAGGCCGTACCTCGCAAGCATGACGCAATCGGAGCTGTTTGCCGTCATGACCGGTGGCTGCGCGACGATCGCGGGCGCCGTGATGATGGGCTACGCAAACATGGGGATCGAACTCAAGTACCTGATCACTGCGAGCTTCATGGCGGCGCCCGGCGGGCTAATGATGGCCAAGATCATGATGCCCGAGGCCGAAAAGCCCGTTACGGATATCGACGTCAAGGTCACCGAAGAAGACGGGCCCGTCAATATATTCGAAGCTATCGGCAACGGCGCGATGACCGGTTTGCGCGTGGCCGTCAGCGTCGGCGCGATGCTCATTGCATTTGTCGCACTGATCTACATGGTCAACGGCATGCTGACGGGTGTCGGAGCCTGGTTCGGGATAGAGGATCTGACATTGCAGTGGCTGCTCGGGCAGCTGTTTTCCCCCATCGCCTTTCTGCTCGGCGTGCCATGGTCGGAGGCATCGCAGGCGGGCAGCCTGATCGGACAGAAGCTTGTCATCAATGAATTCTATGCTTACGTGAGTTTTCTTACGGTCAAGGAGGGACTCTCTGAGTACACACAACTCGTTGTGACCTTTGCGCTCTGTGGCTTTGCCAACCTGTCGTCCATCGCCATACTGCTGGGCGGCCTCGGCGCGATCGTGCCGGCGCGCCGCCATGACATCGCGAGACTTGGTCTGAAAGCGGTAATCGGAGGTACACTCGTAAACCTGATGAATGCGGCGCTCGCAGGACTGTTTTACGCGCTGCAAACGCCGTAGGACAAAAATATGAGCAGGGCAATCATTCTCGTGCTGGATTCATTCGGTATCGGCGCGACCGCTGACGCGGATCGCTTCGGCGACGAGGGTGCCGACACTTTCGGCCACATCGCGAAGGAGCGCGCGGCGTCAGAGCAGGGCCCGTTGAGGTTGCCCAACCTCGCGCGACTGGGTCTGTTCCATGCGAGTCGCGACAGTACGGGCGATTTTCCGCCGGGGGCGATAACCGACACTGAAGTAGTCGGTGCGTATGGCTTTGCCGAGGAACTGTCGAGTGGCAAGGACACGCCGAGCGGCCACTGGGAGATTGCGGGTGTGCCTGTCTTGTTCGATTGGGGCTACTTCATGAATCGTGAGGACACGTTTCCGCAGGAATTGCTAGACAAGCTCGTGAAGCGGGCGAATTTGCCGGGTTATCTCGGCAACTGCCACTCGTCCGGCACCACCATTATTGCCGCGCTCGGTGATGAGCATGTCAAAACCGGCAAGCCGATTTTCTACACCTCCGCCGACAGCGTGTTTCAGATAGCCTGTCATGAAGAGGCGTTCGGTCTCGAGCGCCTTTACGAACTCTGTGATATTGCGCGAGAACTCGTCGATGAATACAACATCGGTCGCGTGATCGCGCGGCCCTTTGTCGGGGATGGGCCGGAGACCTACGTACGCACAGGCAATCGCCGCGACCTGACTACACCGCCGCACGCGGACACGGTGCTCGACAAGCTGGTCGCGAGCGGCGGTGACGTCATCAGCATCGGCAAGATCGCGGATATTTACGCGCATCAGGGAATAACCCGGAAGGTCAAGGCGTCCGGCAATGCGGCGCTGTTCGAGGCAACGCTCGATGCAATGCGTGAGGCAGGTGACAAGTCGATCATTTTCACGAACTTCGTCGACTTCGACATGCTGTATGGCCACCGGCGGGACGTGGCAGGCTATGCGGCGGCACTTGAGTATTTTGATCAGAGGCTGCCGCAATTGCTTGAGCTGCTGGCCGATGACGACGTGTTGTTCATCTGCGCCGACCACGGCTGCGACCCGACCTGGAAAGGCACGGATCACACGCGCGAACACATTCCGGTTCTTGCTTACGGAGCGGGCGTCAAGCCGGGGCCACTCGGCAAGCGCGAAACGTTCGCCGATATCGGCCAGAGCATTGCCACGATGTTCGATCTTCCGCCGATGGACTACGGCACGAGTTTTCTGCAGAACTAATCGGAGCTGAAAAGTCCGCCTTTCGGCCCGGGCGCGATTTGCAGGGCGAGCCAGGCGCTCGCGACAATGCCGAGGACAGAAATAATCGAGAACCAGAGCGGGTGCGGAATAACGATCAGATTTGCGATCGTTGCCGCCAGCACGATACCACCGACGACCGTGCAAAACAGCAGAGGTTTCGCCGTTCCGATCAGCGATCCAACAAGTGATCCCGCGAACGTGCCGATGAACCATGCGAACATCGGGAATAGTAGCGCGATGATCGGCAGCGTCGCGATATACGGTCGAATGGCGTCCGGGTCACTGAAGTCGAGATCGGGAGGTGGCGGGTAAATCGTATGCCCGACTTTTTCGATCAGCCATATCAGGGCAAACGCGGTAATGAGGCCGGCGATAATGCCGGCGGCGTTTCGAATCATTTGCGATTCCTCCGGCCGAGCGCGCTTTGGATCTTTGCCGCCAGCGCCTTCGCCTCGGCAGTGACGCGCTCCGTGTCGATGCTCAACATATCCCCATCGTGCATCAGAACGCGGCCGTCGACAACGACCGACGCGACATCCTGTTCGTCGTTGACGTAGACCAGGTGGGAGACCACATCATACGTGGGCACATGATGCACGTCGTCAAACGCGACCTGAATCAGGTCGGCCCGCTTGCCCACTTCGAGTGAGCCGATAATATCGCCAAGCCCAATGGCGGTCGCACCGCCGCTCGTGGCCATGCGCAAGACCGTTTCGGCCGACAGAACCTCCGGATTCATTTGTTCGACTTTCTGTAGGAATGACGCTAGTCGCATTTCTTCCCAAAGATCGAGATCGTTATTGCTGGCGGCGCCGTCGGTGCCGATGCCAACGCGAACACCGGCTGCAAGCATGTCCGCAATTGGCGCGATTCCGGATGCAATTTTCATGTTCGACGTCGGGTTATGAATGACACCGACTTTTCGCTCTGCGAGGATCGGAATCTCCGCTTCGGTCGGCCACACGACGTGCGCTGCGATCGTCGGGCCTTCGAAGAAACCGATCGACTCGAACAGCTCGATACTGGTCATGCCGTACGTGTCCTTCGAATACTGCACCTCGAACGGTGATTCCGAGAGATGAATGCTGATCGGTGCGCCGAGTTCCATTGCGGCGTCGCGCGTCGCGCGCAGTTGCTCGGCATTGAGCGTGTAGTTGGCGTGTGGGCCGAATATCGGCGTGATGCGGCTGTTCTTGCCCTGCCATCGCTCGACGAATTCGCGGCCTTTTTGAATCGAGTCGACCGCGCCTTCGGCGTCCGGGCTGCGCTGATCGATAACGGTCGCAGAGATCAGGGCGCGCATGCCGCAACTATCGACGACTTCAGCGATGACATCAGGGTAGTAGTACATGTCGACAAACGTCGTCGTGCCGCCGCGAATCATTTCCCAACACGCGAGCTCGGTGCCGATGCGCACGAATTCCGGGTCGACGAATTCGACCTCGGCCGGAAAGATGTAGTTGTTGAGCCAGTCCATCAACGCGAGGTCGTCGGCAACTCCGCGGAGTAGAGTCATCGCCGCATGCGAGTGACCGTTAACCAGGCCAGGCATCACGACGCGCTCGTCGCCATCAAGTGTCTGCTCGGCCTGATAACTTGCCGAGATATCCGCCGCGTTGCCGATGGCGATTATGACGCCGTCGTCTATCGCAACCGCGCCGTTCTCGATGACGTTCGCTGCCTCATCCATCGTCACCACAAAGTCACCCGCCACAATCAGATCAATCCGACTCCCGGTGTCCAGCGTCGTGGCAGGCAGGTTTGTGTCGGTGTCCTGCTTTGACTGGCAGGATGCGACGGTGATTAGCAGAAAAGTACATAAGAAACAGCGAGTTATTGTTGCCATGGATGATCCTCTCCATGCCAATTGTAGCACCCGGCCCGGAGATACAACCGCAATAAAATAAAGAGCCGGTCAGTGACCGGCTCTCTGTTACGCAGACCGCGCCTCGGCTAAAAGTCCTTGGTGAAGCTGAATCCGAACTCGCTCGCATCATTGCTTAGAATGACGAGAATGTAGTCGTCCAGATTGAGAATGGCATTCGTGTAGCGTTCGTCGGAAATGTTCCGGCCGTAAATCGCAGCTGTCCACGTGTCGTCCGGCGAGCGATAGGCGATGTTTACGTTGATGAGGTCGCGACTCTCGATTTCCGACTGGCGTCCGGGATCGTCGCTCGGCTCGCCATACATTTCGTCACGATAAGAATAATCCGCTCGGAAAGTAACGGAGCCGCCGTTGTCCAATGGCATACGATATTCGGGGCTGATCGACCAGGTTAGTTCGGGTGTCAACGGAGCGACAGCTTTGACGCCGGTGTCTGAGTCTCGATCAACGTCGACGTCGATATAGCCAAGTGTCGCGTGGAACAGGAAATTGTCAGACAGAAATGCCGTGCTTTCCCATTCAAAGCCGGTCGACGTCTGGTCGACAATCAGGTTGGTGGTCGAGAATCCGCCGCCGATCAGCTCGCTCACCTGATACGGCAAGTCACTGTATTCCGTAGTAAAAACGGCGGCGCTCATTTGTAATCGGTCGAATGGCTGGCCCTTGATGCCGATTTCGTAGTTGATCGCGGTTATGTTGTCGGACGCATTCACGAAGCAGTCCGGCCAGTCGGCAAAGCAATAGGGTCGTGGATTGAACTGACCCGACTGGTAGCCGCTCTGGATGCTGCCATAGACATTGAGGCCATTGTTCATCGTGAAATTCGCCGATAAGTCCCAGCTGGTCTCGTCGAAATCCGCATTTGCTGGCGTCAGGCCGAAGGCGATATCGGCCTCGGCATCTTTTTCGTCGTTGGAGAAGCGGACGCCCGCCGAGAGTCGCAGGCTGTCAGAGACGTTGTAGCCAAAATTGGCAAAAATACCGGTGCTCGTTACCTCCTGTTTCAGCAGGAAGTTAAACGGCCCGCCGAGGAAAAAATAATCTTCCTGGAAGTTCTGGCCGTCTTCAGTGAAGTAATAGAGACCGCTCACGAAGTCGAGGTCGCCGTAGTCGCCGTTGAGCTGGAATTCGATCGAGGTTTGATCAGCATCGCCCACTTCCGGGAACGTCAACAAGTTTTCCGCAAGGCTGTCGTCATCGAGGCCCGCCTTGTAATCCGAGCTTCGCGTACTCGCGATAATCTTTCCCGATAGGTCGTCGTTGAAAGACCAGTCAGCGGTGATGGCCAGTCCCTGCGCCTCGTTCGTTACACGGACCTGATCCGACTGCGTCGTGCTGTTGTCGTAAGGATCGGAACCGACATCGGAGTTTCGGAATCCCATGTCGTACAGGAAGCCACCGCCCAGTTCGTCGATCAGCGTCGTATATGGTCGAAGACCACCTTCGCCATCATTCGCATCGGCCACAATCGTGATCGAGAAATCGTCGCTGGGTGCATAGCGCAGCGCAACTCGCGCATATACGTCCTGCAGCTCGCCTACCTCGATGCCTGCATTCGGCAGGTTGACGAAGTCGCCCAAACCGTCACGACTCTTGACCCCGCCCGTGAATGACACAGCGGTGTTATCGGAGAGCTGAGTGTCACCGAAGAAATCGGCATTCAAACGGCCTCGAGAGCCGATTTCCATGCCCACTCTCACACCTTCGAAGCTACCCGGCGTTTTCGTGATGATATTGACAGCGCCGCCGATCGAGTTACGACCGTATAACGTACCTTGCGGGCCGCGCAGCACTTCGATACGTTCAATATTCGACAGGCTCCAGTTCTGCCCGACCTGACGGCCGAGATAGACGCCGTCGACATAGACGCTAACGCCCGGGTCCGTCGTGATCAGATGATCCTGCAGGCCAATGCCGCGAATGAACGGGTTCACGGACGATACGTGACCGGCTGAAAAAGACGTAACGTTCATATTCGGCACGAAATTTCCGATGTCGTTGATGCTCGTGATGCCCTGGGCGGCGAGCTTATCGCCGTCGAAAGCACTTAGTGCGATAGGCACTTCATAGATATTCTGTTCACGCTTTTGAGCCGTGACCGTAATTTCTTCGAAACGCGAGTCTTCTTCATCTTCATCTTGTGCGATAACGGGCGCAGAAAATCCGAGCGTGGCAATTACTGGCGTCCAAAGATAGACAAGCAGATTGTTCTTCTTCATTGTTGGTCCCCCAAAAAAATGCCGATAAGCAGCGAAACAATTCCTTAATGCAGTGTCTTTGCTCTAAACTTCACTATAGCTGAATAGCGCCTTTTGTCATGTCAAATCGATGAATAAATTGCTACCGACGTTCGCTGCGCCGCCCGATGGCAGGCTGTCAGCGGAAATGCTTAGCGCATTCGCTGACGACGGTGTAATAGTCCTGCGCGAATTCGTGACCGTCGAGGCCTGCGCTGCACTGCGACAACGCGCACTCGAGCTGGTAGCGGCATTCGACCCGGCCGAGGTTCGCAGCGTATTCTCGACGACCAGGCAGGAGCAGCTCGGCGACAGTTACTTCATCGAGTCCGGCGACAAAATTCGTTTCTTTCTCGAAAATGGTGCTTTCAATGACGCCGGGGAACTCAGGCAGGCTAAGGAGCACAGCCTGAACAAGATGGGTCATGCAATGCACGATCTGGATCCGGCATTCGATCGGTTTTCCCGGACGCTGAAACTCGCCAATGCGGCTGCGAGCCTCGGCTTCGAGGATCCGGTCATCCTGCAGTCGATGTACATCTTCAAGCCGCCGCGTATCGGTGGCGAAGTTGTCTGTCATCAGGATTCGACCTACATCTACACGGAGCCCGAATCCTGCATCGGTTTCTGGTTTGCGCTCGAGGACGCGACGACCGAGAACGGCTGCATGTACTTCATTCCCGGTGCCCACAAGTCGCCACTCAAAAAACGCAACTATCGTCAGGCGAATGGCACGCTCGTCACCGAAACGCTGGACGACACGCCGTGGCCCGAAGACCAGAAAGTGGCAGCGCCCGCGCCGGCGGGATCGCTCGTCATTTTCGACGGCCGTGCGCCGCACCTGAGTGGGCCGAATCTGTCCGACAAATCGCGTCACGCTTACACGCTGCACGTGATCGATCGCAGGTGTCACTATCCGGCCGAGAACTGGCTGCAACGCAGCGATGAATTGCCGCTGCGTGGATTCGACGCCTGATGCTGTTTACCGACGTCATTCGTACCAAGCGCGACGGTGGCGCGTTGTCCGACGAACAAATTCAATTTTTCGTAGACGGCCTCGCGGACGAGAGCATTCCGGCCGAGCAGGTGTCTGCGTTAGCGATGGCCGTCGTTCTTAATTCAATGACCTTCGATGAAGCGGCCAAGCTGACTTTGGCGATGGCGTCGTCAGGCACCGTACTCCGGTGGCAGGACTTGCAACTCAAGGGTCCCGTGGTGGACAAGCATTCAACGGGCGGGGTCGGTGACAAGGTGAGTTTCATGCTGGCCCCGATCGCGGCCGCCTGCGGCTGCCACGTGCCAATGATATCGGGCCGCGGGCTCGGGCATACGGGCGGCACCACGGACAAAGCCGAAGCCATTCCGGGTTACAACACGGCTCCCGACTTCCCGACATTCCGACAGGTTGTAAAGGACGTCGGCTGCGCAATCATCGGGCAGACGGCGGACCTGGCGCCCGCGGACAGGCGTCTGTATGCCATTCGCGATGTTACCGCTACGGTGGAATCGGTACCGCTGATTACGGCGTCGATACTTTCCAAAAAGATCGCAGCAGGTCTCGAAGCCCTGGTGATGGACGTCAAGGTCGGAACGGGCGCATTTATGAAGACGCCCGAACGCGCTCGCAAACTTGCCGAGAGCATTATTGCGACAGCCGCGATGGCCGAGCTGAAGACGCACGTTCTGATAACCGACATGAATGAGGTGCTTGGACGCACGGCTGGCAACGCCCTGGAGATCGCAGAGGCGGTTCGTTACTTGCAGAACGATGAACGGGAGGCGCGCCTCGATACGGTCGTGATCGGTCTGTGTGCGGAGATGCTCATCGCGGCGGGCCTCGAAACCGACCGCGCCACAGCGGAACAGCGCTGTCACGACGCCGTCACAAGCGGCCGCGCCGCAGAGATTTTCGGCAGGATGGTTGCGGCGCTCGGTGGCCCGACGGATTTCATGGAGTCCAGTTCGAAATACCTGGCCGTAGCGCCGGTTGTGCGGCCCGTTCATGCGGCCGGCTATCTCAGGTCGATAGACACTCGCGGTGTCGGCAACGCGATTATCGAGCTCGGCGGCGGTCGCCACCGGGTGGGTGAGGCCCTGGATCTGTCGGTTGGTTTCAGCGATTTCGCGTCGATCGGCACGATGCTCGATGCCGAGACGCCGCTGGCAATCGTGCACGCCGCGTCGGAGGGTGATGCGGTGCAGGCTGAAAAACTGCTGCTGGATGCGTGTGAGGTTGGCGAAGACGTCCCGGCCGTGACGCCCGTAATTGCAGAGATAATCCCGGGCACCGCCTGAACAATGCGGTATCCTTGGGCACCGCAACAATAAATACAACAACTTGACGGGGGAATGCCATGCCGGCCAATCTGATCGGGATCTTCGGCATCATCGTGATTCTCGGAATCGCGGTCCTGTTTTCGAGCAATCGTAAAGCCATCCACTTGCGCGTCGTCGGCGCAGCATTCGCCTTGCAGGCAGTGGTCGCCGCGACGGTTCTGTACTGGTCTGGCGGCCAGAAAGCCATCAAAGCGCTGAGCCAGGGCGTGCTCGCCGTCATCGATTTTGCGAATGCCGGAATCGACATGGTGTTCGGGCCACTGGCCGACAAAGGGGGGATCGGTTTCAGTTTCGCATTTAACGTCCTGCCGATCATCATCTTCTTCGCCGCGCTGATGTCCGTCATGTACCACTTGCGAATCATGGAGTGGCTGGTACGCGGTGTCGGCGGTGCCCTGCACAAGATCATTGGCACCGGCTCAATCGAATCGATGAACGCGGCGGCAAATATATTCGTTGGTCAGACCGAGGCGCCGCTCGTTGTCAAGCCTTATCTCAAGGGACTGACCGAGCCGCAGTTCTTCGCGGTGATGGTGTCCGGCCTCGCGTCGATTGCGGGCACGGTGCTCGCCGGCTACGCGCTCATGGGCGCCGAACTGAAATACCTGCTGGCCGCCGCGTTCATGGCGGCGCCAGGCGGCTTGTTGATGGCAAAAATCATCATGCCCGATGACGAGTATATTCCGCCCAGCGAGCACGAGAAACTCCGTATGGAGCCCAGCCAGCACCGCAACGTCATAATGGCGGCAGCCGCAGGCACCTCCGACGGCCTGCGCCTGGCTGTGAACATCGGCGCGATGCTCGTGGCATTCGTCGCGTTGATCGCATTGTTCAATGGCCTCGTAGGCGGGCTGGCCAGTCTGCTCCGAATTGACAATCTCCTCGGGGTCGACCAGGTTACTCTGCAGCTGATACTTGGCAAGATATTCCAGCCGCTGATGTACCTGCTCAGCGTTCCATGGGCCGAGGCCGAGGCGGCCGGCGCGCTGTTTGGTGAGAAAATCATCCTTAACGAGTTCGTCGCATTCTCGCACCTGAACGAGTACCTCGCGGGTATGAGCCCGAGGACGGTCGCCGTTACGACGTTCTCTCTTTGCGGGTTTGCGAATCTCTCATCGATCGCAATCTTGTTGGGCGGTCTCGGCGTACTCGTTCCCGAGAAACGCGAGCTTATCGGGCGCTTCGGCATCAAGGCCGTGCTGGCGGCCTCGCTGTCCAACCTGATGAGCGCGGCGCTCGCCGGAATCATGCTGACGTTCTGAAACCGTGACCCGCAAAATCATCATCGACTGCGATCCCGGGCAAGACGACGCTGTCGCGTTATTCCTCGCGCTCGCATCAAGCGAAGAACTCGACCTGCTCGGCATAACGGCCGTCTGCGGCAATGTTCCGCTTGAACTGACGCAGCGCAACGCAAGGCAGATGTGCGACATTGCAGGCCGGCAGGACGTGCCGGTTTATGCAGGCTGTGAAAAGCCGATGCTGCGGCCATTAAGAACGGCGGAGATGATCCACGGTGAGACCGGCATCAACGGCATCGATGTCATCGATCCCGAGACTCCCCTGCAGTCAGCGCACGCCGTCGACTTCATTATTGAGACGCTGCTCGATGCTGACGACGCATCGATAATCCTCGTGCCCACAGGGCCATTGACCAATATCGGCACGGCGATCGACCGGGAACCGGGCATACTGCCGAAGATAGAGCAGATCGTCCTGATGGGCGGCGCCATGCGCGAGGGTGGTAATCGCACGCCGTCGGCCGAATTCAATATTCTCGTTGACCCGGACGCGGCCGATAACGTATTTCGTTGCGGCAGGCCGATTGTTCAAATGGGTCTCGATGTCACACACCAGGTACTGTCGACGCGCGACCGCGTCGGACGGATCGCTGCGCTGGGCAACCCTGTTGCCGATGCGACAGCCGGCATGTTGAGTTTCTTCGATCGCTATGACACCAAGAAGTACGCCTCCAAAGGTGCGCCGCTACACGATCCTTGCACGATCGCGTGGCTGATCAGACCGGAGCTGTTTGAAGGTAAAGACTGCAATGTCTCTATCGAAACGCAATCTGAGCTGACGTTGGGCCATACCGCGGTTGATTTCTGGCATGTTACTGAGCGACCCGTCAACGTCCACTGGGTTTACTCGGTTGATGCCGGCGGTTTCTATGACCTGCTAACCGAGAGGCTCGCGCGCTTCGGCGACTGAATGGCATGCCTTCAATTGTCGTTATTGGTTCCGTTAATCTCGACCTGGTCGCGACGGTCGATCGCTTGCCAGCCCCCGGAGAAACTGTGACTGGCGCAGAGCTCAGCCGGTTTCCCGGCGGCAAAGGTGCGAACCAGGCGCTGGCCGCCAAACGTCTCGGTGCCGATGTAACATTGCTGGCCTGTGTGGGTGAAGATGCAGCAGGAGAGGAAGCGCTTGAAATGCTGCGCGACGAAGGCGTCGAACTCGGTGATTGCCGGTTCAGTGAAGACGCTCCAACTGGAACAGCGCTTATCGCTGTTGCGCCGTCTGGCGAAAATCACATCGTCGTCGCCCCAGGCGCGAATCGACAACTCACGCCCGAATCGCTGCGTCTGCCCGATGTGGATGCGCTGATCTGCCAACTCGAGGTTCCGACCGAGACTATTGCCGCCGCGGCCGCAACGTTTCAAGGCTTCTTTGCCGTGAATCTCGCGCCCGCGATGCATGTCGATGTGGCGGTACTGCAGCGCGCTGACCTCGTCGTCGTCAACGAATCCGAAGCTGCCTGGTACGGCGACAGTCTGAGTGCTTGCACTGGCATGATCGCGACAACGTTCGGTGCGGCCGGGGCGGTCCTGACAAAAAATGGCGAGGACCTCGCGCGCGCGAAGCCCCCACGAATAGAGCCAGTCGACACCACCGCGGCAGGCGATACATTTACGGCGGCGTTAACGGTCGCTTTCGTTGAAGGTCAGGCGCCGGAACAGGCGCTCGAATTTGCTTGCGCGGCCGGCGCCGCAGCGGCGACCAAACTCGGTGCTCAGCCGAGCCTTCCAACACGCGAAGACGTGATGGAATTAATCGGAGCAGATTGATCCAGATGGAACAACGCAATTAGTGTCATTCAGGAGCAAGTGATGGCGCGGCCAGATCGGATAGAAAAAGACGACACCTACGAAGGGGGCTGCGCGTGCGGCAAGGTTCGCTTTCGCATGGAATCGTTGCCTCTGATTGTTCACTGCTGCCATTGTCACTGGTGTCAACGTGAGACAGGGACATCCTATGCGCTAAACGCGCTGATTGAAGCGGATCGGGTAACGCTCCTACAGGGCAAGGCGGAGATGACGGTTATCCCATCAAACAGTGGCAAAGGACAGAAAATCTGGCGCTGCCCGGAATGTCGGATCGCTCTGTGGAGCAACTACGCGGGATCCGGGGACAAGATAGATTTCGTCCGGGTTGGAACACTCGATGAAGCGCAGCGATTGCCGCCGGATATTCATATCTTCACGGCATCAAAACAGCCATGGGTAGTCATACCCGAGGGACACGTGGCGGTCGAGGAATACTATGACCTCAGGGAACATTGGCCAGACGAAAGTCGTGCGCGTTTACCTAGGTAAAAACTCTATAGGTCTCCACAATCGTGCTCCGCGTAGCAGCGTCAGTCGTCTAATAGTGAGGAATCGACATTCTGAAGGTTGTCTCTGAACGACGGCTATACACCGGATAACAGCCATTCGGGCGGCAGGATATCGACAGGCTGCTGCTGACCCTATGTATGGACTCCTCCAATCTAGTTGCCTAGGTTGGAAGTCGACCAAAACCCTAAGGGGGCCCATACATGACGTATTCAACTAAAGAGCCGCGATCCGTGAAAGATCGCTGGCTGAAGGATCTAATCGCCGGAGTGCGCATACATAGCGGACCCGGAGATAGCGTCTCCACGCAGAGGCCGAATATACAAACGCGTCTGAATTCTGATCAACGGTAACTGTTTGCTAGACTGGAGGAG
>Ga0224512_10001766_pt1 | contig 20395 bp, 15 predicted proteins | sample SF_May12_sed_USG_4_FD_169103 | JGI IMG/M metagenome (GOLD analysis project Ga0224512, IMG submission 169103) | Sediment microbial communities from San Francisco Bay, California, United States - SF_May12_sed_USGS_13 | ecosystem: Environmental > Aquatic > Marine > Sediment | place: USA... | reverse complement strand
AAATTGGTCAGGGGATGCGAATCTCCTCGACCGGTTTTCTCGCAGTAAGGAGAGCAATCGAGTTTGATGTCGAGGTAGTGGCTCCTGCCGATGTCGCGATGCCGTCGGTCGAGCTCACGTTGTCATCGACGGAGTTCGATGAAGCCTTCGCAATAGCCGCTTCGTCGGAGTGAGCCCTATCGAACCAACAGAAGCATGCTGGTGTTTGTTGCGCTTCGGCTCGTCTGCGAAAACGCCCCTTCACGGGGCGTCTTGAATCTGGTGGTCAGGGGCGGACAGTCGGCGAAGTCGCCCGCAGGCCGATCTGCACCAGACCGGCGAAGCCGGTCAACAGACGCCGAAGGCGAGGCGGCACAGCTGATACACGCAATTATTGCGCTAGCGTTTCGATGCGCTGCACGCCGCGTTTACTTTGCGGTCACAAGCTCCCGGGGCTACGGAATTTGCGTAGCCGGCAGCCTGCTATATTCTGAGCACACGGCAATGGCCCTGGGCGACGACGGCGCCGGTCTGCCGGCTGCAAATGCCGGCAACTTTGAATGCGCTGAAGTCTGTGGAGACGCCCCGAACTGAGCCACTTACATTACGACGAGACCCTGTGTGATCCGTACTGAAACCGACCTCCAGGAATGCAGCAAGCTCTGGGGAATGTTTTCGCCCCGACAGGATGCCTGGGATGACTGGGACCTGATGTTCGCTTTTCACGATCAGGACAACCATCGCTTGAATTTCCTGGTGCATCAAAGCAGCGATGGGCGCCCGGATGGCCTGGTCCCGCTCGTTCACGACACGAAGCAAAACCGCTTCACGTTGATGGCCGGTAGCTATCCCGATGGCCGGGTTCTGTGGCTACGGTACCAGGATTTTCCCGAGTTTTTCGAGCAGTTTCCTGAACCGACAGTATTGTTCGAACTCAAGCAAAGCTGGGTCAGCGAGCTGCTAGCGCTCTACCCGCGATTCGAAGCGAATTTCGCCGAGCAGGACCTGCGTTATTACCTGGTGCCGTCGGAATTCGAATACGACTTTCATAAACACATCGACACTTTTTCAACCGAGAAGAAACAGAAATTTCTTTATGACCTGCGATACATCCGCAAGCGCAATCCGACGCTGCGCTGGGGCCACGAAAACGAGGCCGATCTGTTCATCGAACTGGTTAACCGCAATTTCGGTGCGGAATCCGATTACGCCAATGAAGACAACGCAAATGAAGTACGCAGGGTCATCGATGAGCTGGAACGGAGCGGTCATCTGAAGACTTTGACGATCGAAATCGATGGTGCCAGGCAAGCGGTCTCGCTGTCATTGCTTCACGGCAACAAAATGATCGCGCTTTACGCCGCCAGCAACAATGACTACAACAATCTCGGCAAATTGCTTAATGTCGAGACCATTCAGGAAGCCTGCAGATTGCGCGTCGATGAAATCAGCTTCATGACCGGCATGCAATGGAAAGCCAATTGGAAGATGAAGAGCGAGCCTTGCCTTACGATGCGCAAGCCGCCGGCGCCGTGGCCTGCTACGCCGGCCTAACTGTTTTTTTCAGTTGCCCGTTGCAAACTGCAGTCGGGCGCGATGGGGGTATCAGTCGCAAATTGGATCGTCTGAGGCTCTATATGCCAAAAAGTTTCCGGGGTGCCCGTTGGCCGGATCGCCGCACTGTATAAAACGATGCGCAGCGGATTCAGGCAAATCTCACGCTTCGTGCGCGCTCCGAAACGCGTTTGAATTTTCACAATAATGCAGGCATGTTGCCCGCATGACCCAACACGAATATATCTTCATCGCCATCTCGATTATTCTCGGCCTGGCGATGGCACGCCTGCTTCACACCGTTGCCCTGCTGGTACGCGCCCATGATCGCGTGACCTATCATTGGGCGACGGCGCTGTGGGGCAGCTGTATCTTTATCTATATCCTGCAACTGTGGTGGGTCGGCTGGGAGCTGCGCCTGGTCACGGACTGGTCCATCATCGATTTTTTCGCCCTGGTGATCGGCTCGATATTTGTCTACGGCGCCGCTGAACTCGCGCTGCCGACCGAAGACTTCGATATATCTGACGATACCGAACTGGATTTCCTGGCGCACAGCCGCTCGCTCGGACGGGTGTCAGCGATGTCAATGCTCGGCTATTTTGCGGTCGGGCCGTATGTGAATCTTACAATGCTCGACAATCCGCCGCTGCCGTCGTATGGATTTCCGATTCTTGGTGGCGGCCTGATGGTGCTGATGATGCTGAAGTCGCAGTGGTTCAAGTGGCTGTCGGTCGTGTTCACCGGCTACACGATCCTTATTCTTTATCTAACTGCCTGATCGATTTGGCCCAATTCGGCCCGTCAGGCCCACACACGCCGGTTCGGCTGTCTGACAGCACGGTGTCAAGCTTGTGTATCACGAGCTCCGACCACGGTGTGCTACCCGGCCACCGAATGCCGTCGAGTTCGAACGCGTCGTTGTTCAGGACGTGGATGCTGGGCAGTGCGCAGGATTCCAGCTGTTCGGTGATGCCGATGTCACCGGCGAGGACAACAACGTCCGCGTTGGCCTCCGCTGGATCGAAATCGGCAAACTCCGTGTGCAGGTCGCCGCGCATGTGAAGTTTCGTTGTGACAACTTCGGCTTGATAAAGCGTCGGATTTCACCGCGCCTCGTAAACATCCGTCTCGGGATGGAATGCATACCACGCAAACCAGAACGCCATTATCGTCGGAATTTCTGATCCATCGGCTTTGACGACTTGAGCGGTCTGATGTTCTGCGTCGAATTCGACACTGAATGTCTCGCCCGCAAACTCATCGTCAAACCTGCTTGCGCCTTTTTTCAACTCCTTGAAGGGATACGCCTTGAACCGGCTGCCGATCTCGAGTCCCATTACGATTTCCTTGCGTCGGTACCTGTTGCTCGAGAGCGTAACCGGGAAATACAGGCTGCCGTCCCTTGCGTAATTGGGGTATGGATCCACTCTGTAGTTTCGCGAGTATCCGGTTTTGTTCGACAGGACGCGGGTCTCGGGATGCCGTTTGGCCCATTCCTCCCAGCTCGTGTGTGACAACGGCAGTTGTCGCAGCCGCGTCCCGCTCATGGGGCCGGTAACCGCCTGAACCATCAGCTGTGACCACAGTGAGTCGGTTTCCCGGTCGTACATCAGTACGTCGCTGTTGTACAGCAGTCCCGACACGCCGAATTCATAGCTGCGGCCATTTACGACCGCTTCGAATGCGGTGCCGCTGCCACACAGGGGACAATAGGTGACGACGACTGCGGTGCCACCGATCACGTCGTTGACGATTTCGTGGTAGTTGAGTATGCGTATCGGATACGCCTGGGCGACGCCGTTTATCGATATCCCCAAGACACGGTCCCGCCCTTTCAGGTAGGTCGCGTCGTCAGCGGCGACGAATTCGGGATCATCCAGTGACGGAATCCCGTCGCGTGGTGGCCCGCCCATCTTTATGTCGTTGACAGGAATCAGGGCATTGTCGAGACGGAATCCGTTCAGCGATTCTGCTCTCGCCGTCGATAGCATCAAGAGCAGAAGGCCGATCAACCACCGGTGTATCAAAGAATATTCGGACGTTTTCATCATAGCTTGCCTGATGCAGCCAGGAGATAAGAGGCCGGTTCGATTAAGTTACGGGAATCCCTCTTGAACCCGGCACGTTACCTGCCGACCGCAGCAATGATTCGTTTTTCGCGCAGAATGGCCAGGTAAACGTTTCGTTGGCAAATTGGACAGCAGTCGACCAGGATGGTTTTAGTGTGGCAGGTCCGGACAGAACTCGACACAGCATGAGGCTACCAAATCTATCGAACCACCTACACGCGGATTTTCAGAACGCTATTTTTTTGATTTTGTCATTTATTATCAATTAGTCGCTGCGCCGCCTTCTTACCGATGATTATTCGAACTCGACCAAAAGGTCTTTCGCATCGAATTGATCGCCTATCCTCGCAAGCACCCGTTTTATCGTCGCATCCCGTTCCGCCGTGATGGACGTTTCCATTTTCATCGCCTCCATCGTCAGCAGCGTATCACCCCGCTGCACTTGCTGACCGACCTCGACGGAGATCGTCGAGATTACGCCGGGCATCGGCGCACCGACATGACGGGGGTTGGCGCTGTCGGCCCGCTCGTTTTCATGGTGCGCCGAATCCGAACTGCGATCCCGGATCAGCACCGAGCTCGGCTGGCCGTTGACTTCGAAGAAGGCGCGCCGGTAGCCGCGATTGTCCGTGTCGCCCGTCGTCAGGTAGCGAATGACGACTTTGCGTCCGTCATCCATCGTCGCGATAAATTCTTCTTCCGGCTGCATGCCGTAGAAATACACGTGCGTTGGCAATACGCCAACATCACCGAATTCCTCGCGGTGACGGCGGAACTCGGTGAATACCTTCGGGTACATGAGGTAAGACGCGAGATCGAAGTCGGTCACCGGCTGCTCGTGGTCCTCGTCGAGCTTGCGGCGCTCATTGTCGAGGTCTACGGGTTCGAGCAATGAGCCTGGCCGCACCGTGATCGGCTCACGCGACTTCAACACTTTTTTCTGCAGCGCTTGCGGAAATCCGCCCGGAGGCTGGCCGAGCTCGCCGGCGAATAACGACACGACCGAGTCGGGAAACGCAATGTCGGTATCGGGATCGAGGACGTCTTTAATCGTGGTGTCCGAGGTCACCATCATCAGGGCCATGTCACCGACGACCTTCGACGACGGCGTTACTTTGACGATATCGCCAAACGCCATGTTGACATCCGCATAAGCGCGCGCGACCTCTGGCCAACGGCGAGCAAGCCCGAGCGAGGCGGCCTGCTCCTTGAGGTTGGTAAACTGCCCGCCCGGCATTTCGTGGAGATAGACTTCCGATGCGCCCGACCGGATGTCCGGCTCGAACGCCGCGTACTGCTCGCGAACCTGCTCCCAGTAATCGCTGATCAGCCGCACGCTGCTCAGGTCGATCCCGGGATCCCGTTCCGTGTTCTGGAGCGCGGCGATGATCGACCCGAGGCACGGCTGCGACGTCAAGCCGCTCATCGAATCCATGGCGGCATCGAACGCGTCAACACCCTCCTCGACCGCCGCCAGCACGGTCGCCGCGGCTGCGCCGCTGGTATCGTGCGTGTGAAAGTGGATAGGCAGGCCGACTTCCTGCTTGAGCTCGCGGATCAGCGCGCGCGCCGCGGCCGGTTTGACCAGCCCTGCCATATCCTTGATGCCCAGGACGTGTGCGCCGGCCGACTCGAGCTGCTTCGCGAGATCGATGTAATAGCCCAGATTGTACTTCGGCCGCATCGGGTCGAGGATGTCGCCGGTATAGCAGATCGCCGCTTCCGCTATTTTGCCCGTCTCGCAGACGGCGTCGATCGCCACGCGCATGTTCTCGACCCAGTTGAGACAGTCGAAGATGCGGAATACGTCGACGCCGGCTGCAGCCGATTGCTGCACGAAGAACCGCACGACGTTGTCGGGATAGTTAGTGTAACCGACGCCGTTCGAGGCACGCAGCAACATTTGCTGCATCAGGTTGGGCATGGCCGCCGACAGGTCGGCCAGTCGCTGCCATGGGTCTTCGTTCAGGAAGCGCATGGCAACGTCGAACGTAGCACCGCCCCAGGACTCAACCGAGAATAGCTGTGGCAATAACTGCGCATAATGCGGCGCGATGCGCCGCATGTCGATCGAACGCATGCGCGTAGCTATCAGCGACTGGTGTGCATCGCGAAACGTCGTGTCCGTGATCAGCGGGACCTTGCTGTTCTTCATGTACTCGGCGACCGCCTCGGGACCGTCCGACTCGAGAATCTGCCGCACACCGTCGGCCGGACTCTGTACGTCAAGCAATGGCGCCGACGGTCGCTTCAGTTCCTTCGGCATCTTGCGACCCGCCACCTGGGAATTGCCGTTCACGATGACATCGCCGACGTAATGCAAGAGCTGCGCGCCGTGGCTGCTGTCGGGGGGCAGCTCCAGCAACTCCGGCGATTCGTCGACGAATCGCGTATTGTAGTCACCGTTGATAAAGCGCGAATCCGATACGAGCGCGCGCAGGAACGCGAGGTTCGTTTCGACGCCGCGCACGCGGAACTCGCTCAGCCCGCGCAGCATTCGATTCGTCGCTTCAGTTTCCGACACACCGGAGGCCGTTATCTTGACGAGCAGGCTGTCGTAGTGCCGGCCGATCACGGCGCCCGAGTATGCCGTGCCGCCATCCAGCCGGATACCGGGTCCGGCCGGGCTGCGATAGGCGACGATGTGCCCGTAATCGGGAATGAAATTGTTGCGCGGGTCTTCCGTCGTCACGCGGCACTGGATGGCCGCGCCGCGCATTCTGATGTCTTCCTGCGCAGGAATGCCTGATGCATCGACGTCGCCGATTCTTGCACCAGCCGCAATACGAATCTGCGACTTGACCAGGTCAAGGCCCGTGATCTGCTCGGTGACCGTGTGCTCGACCTGGATGCGCGGATTTACCTCGATGAAATAGAACTTTCCCGTGTCCACATCCTGCAGGAACTCGACCGTACCGGCATTGCAGTACCGCACCGATTGCGCCAGACGCACGGCCGCTGAGGTGATTTCGTCGCGCTCCGCCTCTGCCAGGTAAGGCGCCGGGGCCCGCTCGACGATCTTCTGGTGCCGTCGCTGCACCGTGCAGTCGCGCTCGAACAGGTGCACGACCTGGCCGTGCGCGTCACCCATGATCTGTACTTCGACATGCCGGGCATTGCGGACCAGCTTCTCGAGGTAGACCTCGTCACTGCCGAAGGCAGCCTGGGCTTCGCGGCGCGCCATGGCAACTTGTTCGAGCAGACCGGACTCGTCCGCGACGACGCGCATCCCGCGGCCGCCGCCGCCCCAGCTCGCCTTGAGCATGAGCGGCAAACCGATCTCACTGGCAAGCCTGCTTATCTCGGCGCCGTCGTGCGGTAACAGCTTCGTGGCCGGCATGACCGGTACGTCGGCCTCGATCGCGAGTGCGCGCGCTTCGATCTTGTTGCCGAGTCGTCGCATGATCTCGGGCGACGGGCCGATGAAAGTGATGCCCGACTCCGCACAGCGCTGCGCGAAGTCAGGGTTCTCCGCGAGGAATCCGTAGCCGGGGTGGATCGCATCGGCACCGGATTTTTTTGCGATCCGGATGATGTCGTCCATGTCCAGGTAAGCCTCAATGGGTCCCTTGCCTTCTCCGACCCGGTACGACTCCCGGGTGTTGAAACGGTGCAGGGTGAGCCGATCCTCGGCCGAGTAGATGCCGACGGACGGGATATGCAGCTCCTTCGCCGCGCGAAATACGCGGATCGCTATTTCGCTGCGATTGGCGACAAGAATCTTGTTGAACATCTGTGTCCAGCGAATGTCCGCGGCTCGTAACTACGGCGACGGTACACCCGGGGCGTGGCTTGGCAATACCAGAGAGTGCCATGCTCAGCGTCAGTGGCAACAGTTACGACTGAGACGATGCGACACACAGGGCCGGACAAGCGCTGCTTTGCACCCGTCGGCCGAGATTGGCAGCTACCGAATCGATAAAAAGACCATAGCTTGCGGGCCGGGGTTGGCCCGCAAGCATCGAACCACCGACACGCGGATTTTCAGAACGCCAGGTGATTGAGTCCGTTGTGATTTATCAACCAGTTTCCGGTGCGTCCGTTGCTTAATTTGCATCACGGTGCACTACGATGCATAGTTGATTCACGCAAGTTTCACGCACTACGTCAGCTCGTGTACTGCGCGATAGGCCTCTTCAATCGCGGATTCGGTCATGGCGTTGGTCGAAGAATCGGTACCGGCAACTGCAATGTTGCCAATCGACTGCCGTGCATCGATCCATGGGCGGCGTTCGTGCCGCCAATATTCCGGCCACCACGCCACATCACCCGATTCGGCGTCGATCGAGTACGCGTAACCATGCGGCCAGCGATTGACTGTAATGCCAGCGATGTCTCGAGCCGGATCGAATCCGCCCGGGCCCAGCATGCGACTGAGCTGCCTGCGCACGTTTCGTTCGAATGTATCAAACGAAGTAACCAGCAAGCGCCTGCGCCCCTCGCGAAACTGCTCCGCTGCCGGCAATCCGGGCGCCAATGGTACGTGCTGCAGGTGCAGCACGACAGGCTCATCAGGTGACTGCGGAAAGCGGTAGTCACCGATGCTCACCGGTCGATTGACCCTTACAGATTGAAAGAAACTGCCGGGACAATATGCTCGCCAGAATCCAAGGTTGACGAAACTCCGCCAGTTACGGACCAGGACATTGGTATAGACGAGCGGCGCGCGCACTGAACTTCCCAGCGCCGCAGCCTGGTCCTTCGGCACGTCGGGACACACGTAAGGCAGCATCGCATGGTAGCCGGCCCAGACGACTTTCCTGGCTGTGACAGCCCTGCCCTCGTTCTGACTTACATACGTTATCTTGACTTCAGCGTTAAGCTGGCCGTTTCTATGGCGGAGATCAACCACGGTGCTGTTCAAGCGGATGCGCGTTGCATTCTCTTCCTTATCAAGACTGGAATAGTCGAAGCGCGCAGAAACAATATCCTCCATCGAATCACCAGGTGCGCTTCCTGGAACGAGTCTGCGTACGAGTGAGCGAGCAACCGATGCATTGCCGTCCGGGAAATAGAAGTCGCCGCCGTTTTCGTCGGCGCCTTCTTCTGCGGCGAATCCAGGATAGCCTTCCAGCCGGGCCAACCAGGCAGGTAATGCGTCAGCGCCAATCGCCCAGACGCCGTGCGACCACTTCTGTAAGAAGGTGAGAGCTTCCTCTCCAATTCCGGCAAATGATCCGAGATAGTCACGCCAACTGTGAGACTCGATCACGGCGCGGCGTTCCACTGGCGTCATACCGGCAAGGTAATCTTCCTTGTCTGCGAAAAGTCGCTTGAGTTCCTCTCTCGCCGACGCCGATAACGGGGCATCATCGAAGGCATCAGAGTATCCCCGGCTCCCGACCGCGAGATGATCGGCCCCGAACGTTTCCTCATCGAAGAAACTGGCAGTTGAAACCCCGAGCGAATGGAAAAGATCTTCATGGTGAAATTCATCGAAGCGATCGGCGTCAATGCCGAGCTCGCGCATTACCTGTTTGCTAACAGCCGGATAGGATTTCCAGGCCTCAATGAGCATCGTGCCGCCGAAGGCGAGCAGCACTCGGCCGTCGAACGTGAACTCGTTGCGCTTGGCGTGACCGCCGAAGTCATCGTGATTGTCGAGAATCAGGACGCGCGCACTGGGATCAACATCGCGGCGATAGACATACGCGGCCGTCAGTCCGCTGATGCCCGCGCCAACGACAACAAGGTCGTAATGCTCGCCAGTTTCTTCGACTTCCCAGCGCTGCCCTCGCACCAAGGCGTGTGCCGCCTCGAACGAACCCGGATGGGCACCACGCATGCCTGTGGCAGCGCGCGGATAGTGCTGTGCGGGCGCCACAACGCCCGGATCCCCGTTCCTTGCACAGGCGGGCATGAGCGAGGCACCTATCGCAACGCCGACTCCGTTCAGGAAGTCCCGCCTGGAAATTGCCCGGTCCATGCCGAGCCGCCGATCACGCACGTCCATCAGACACGCCCCCAAGACACAGTTTTCATGCAAGCATAGTTGGTTTCGTCACGTGCACAAAACCGGCCCTGTAGGGCCGCGAAGTGCGAAGGCGTGCCCACAGGAAAGGCAGCATCACCAACTGGCTATAAAGCCAATTGGAGCTGTGTGCTGGCCAGGGGCAGAATCGAACTGCCGACACGTGGATTTTCAGAACGTAACTGCACGCAGTTAGGTTTACTTTTCAACAAGTTATCGGGACGTCCGCTGCTTCTGTTGCAGCGCTGGGCACAACGTTGTCCGACTGATTCGCGCAAATCTCCCGCTACAATGACGTTTCGATTCTCATCAACCGCCCCGATTCTCTAGATCTCCTCCGGAAGCCCTATGTTGCTCTTCATTACCGCCGTAAGCGTTGTCCTGGTCGTTTCTTTCATGTGCTCGATCTTCGAGTCGGTCCTGCTGTCGCTGACCCGACCCCAGATTGAAGTTCTCCTGCAGCGCGAGAAGCGCGCCGGACAGCTGATGTCACGTTTCAAGGAGAATATGGATGTGCCGATAGCGGCGATCCTGATTCTCAACACGGCTGCACACACGATCGGCGCCGCAGTTGCCGGCGCAAGTTATGAGGATGTCTTCGATGCCAGCACCCTGTGGCTGTTCTCGATCATTTTCACGATCGCGGTACTTTTCTTCACCGAAATAATTCCCAAGACGCTGGGTGTCACTTATGCACCGATGCTGGCGTCACCTGTCGCGCACGGCATCCGCTGGCTGACGACGGTGTTGCGGCCGCTCGTCGCACTGAGTGAGAAGGTCTCACGGCCGCTGCGGGGCGATGTTGAAATGCCGGTTACGACGTCCGAGGAAATACGCTTGCTCGCAATGCTGGGCCGAAGCAAGGGTGCCGTCGGTGTCGATACGGCAGGGATGATCGTGGGCGCAGCACAACTCAGATACATGCACGCTCATGACGTCATGTTGCCACGCGAGGAGGTGAGTTTCCTCTCGGGTGAAATGAATCGCAGCGAGTCGATGGAGTTTGTTCGACAGACCGGACACAGTCGTTTTCCGTTCTCGCCGACCCGCGACCTGAAAGACGTCTCCGGCGTGGTACTCGCGAAGGATTTGCTTTACTGGCTGCTGCTCCATGACGATGACGAGATCGATTGGCACAGCCTGACAAAGGAAGCACTGATTGTCCCACCGAGCGCACCGCTGATACAGCTGCTGCGGACGTATCAGGATAAGCGCCGCCACCTCGCGATCATCATCGACGAGTACGGCACCGTGGAGGGCATTGCAACGCTCGAAGACGTGCTCGAGGAGATTGTCGGCGAGATTCTCGATGAGAGCGATATACCGATACGCGAGTTCCACCAGATGGCCGACGGGTCGCTCATGGTTCGCGCGAGGGTCGACCTCCGCAAGGTGAGCGCAAAACTCAGGGTAGCCTGGGACCCGAAGATCGCAGTCTCCACCATTGGCGGCTTGGTGACAGAAGAGCTCGAGCGAATTCCAAAAGCCGGCGACACAATCAGCTGGAAGGGTTATCGGATCGAGGTGCTGCGGGCCGACAAACGCCGCGCCAAGCTGCTCCGCATCCGCAAGGAATGAGCGCTTCGCAGGGAAATTAACCGCTATGCGGCAAGGCAGGGCGATGTATTCGCAGGCGCCTCGTTCAGGTCAGTCCTTCGGCGTCAGCTTGAGCAATCGTCCGTGGCTGTCCTCTTCATCGTCCTCCAGTACCCAGAGCGCGCCCTCGGGGCCCTGCACGATGCTGCGGATCCGGGCACCCATGTCGTAGCGCGCGGCCTCGCGGGCCGCGTCGCCGTCGATCGCGATGCGAATGATTGCGCGAGACGCCAGTCCGGACACGAGCGCATCACCGTACCAGTCTTCGAACAGTTCACCGCTGTAGATGATGAGGTTGCCCGGTGCTATGACCGGCGTCCACGAGATCGCAGGTGCGAGAAATTCCGGATGCGTATCGTGGTCGGGGATCTCTCGCCCGTCGTAGTGGTCACCGTTCGAGACGATCGGGTAACCGTAATTGCCCCGCGACACGATGCGATTCAGTTCGTCGCCGCCAGCCGGCCCGTGCTCGATACTCCAGAGTTGGCCGTCGCTATCGAATGCGATGCCGAGCGGATTGCGGTGGCCGAGCGACCAGATCTGCCCATACACGCCCTCGTCATCGACGAACGCGTCTTCGTCAAAGTAGTCGACGAAGGGATTGTCCTCCGGAATCGAACCGTCGTCGTTGAGTCGCAGGATTTTGCCGAGGTTCGCCTGCATGTCTTGCGCCGGGGTGAATTTTTGGCGATCGCCGGAGGCGATCCAGAGGTAGCCATCGTCGTCGAACAGCAGGCGGTGACCGTAGTGGCCCCGGCCGACGACTTTCGGGTACTGCCGCCAGATAACCTCGAGTTTGGACAAGGCTGGTCGATCAGTAGCGTCGAGCACCCCCCGCGCGACGGCGGCGCCTCGCGTGTCGCCGACGCCGGCTTCAGCGTAGCTCAGATAGACGAGCCCGTTATCGGCAAAATCCGGATGTATCGCGACATCCCCGAGGCCGCCCTGCCCGCCATAGGCCACATCGGGCACACCACGGACGGGCCTGGTCTTCTGCCCCGTCTGGTTGACAATCACGAGATTGCCCTTCCTTTCCGTGACCAGCATGCGGCCGTCCGGCAGGAAAGCGAGGGCCCAGGGCTCGTCGAACGCGGTGATCGGCTGTACCTCGAATGGCCGGTCACTTTGCGCCTGCGCACAGGCAACCAGGAACACGCCTAGCATCATTGCTGGAATTCGCCTCATCTTCAGGAGCCTTTGGAGATTCGATTCATAACGGCCCGCCACTGTAACGAACGAGCGGCAACGGCGCCAGCCGCATTCAGTCCCGGAAGCAGACGTTCGGAACACCGGAACACGAACTAATTGACGGGCTGCTTTCGCCCAGAAGCGCCCGGCATCGGACCGGTGTACTCCATAACGAACAGGCCGGTGCCAACGCGGTCAGTCGCGTACGCCAGACCACGGTGATCGATCGTGACGTCGTTGATCTGGATCGCCGTCGGTTGGCCATCGGCCATGGGATGGGAGTTTTCGTTCGTCCTGGGAATGTAGTACCCCAGCTCTCTCAGACGGTAGGGGTCGGACACGTCGACAACTCTGACTCCGGCGTTGAAGTAGGCCACCCAGGCTATGCGATTCTCGTGACGGTTTAGACGGCCATTCACGAACTCCGCATGTTGATGCGGACCAAAGCGGCCGCCCTTCTCGCAGAACTCGCCGGTCGGCACCTGCCAGGTCGACACCGGCATCGGGTGAGACTCGGCGGTAATATCAAACATGTACAGCTTGGCTCTGACACCGTCCGTGCAGGGTGCCATGTCCGCTGATGAAGCTTCGTCGCTAACAAGTGCGTACGTCCTCGGCAGCGCATCCCCGTGGAAGTTGGGCAGCTCAGCATAGACAATCGGCGTGACGGTGTGTGGTCCTCGCCCGGGCGGTTTGGTGTCGTAGGCCCAGACCGGCGTCGGGTTCGTCCGATCGGAGATGTCCCAGGCCCCCAACAGCCCGCTGGCATTGCGAAAGCCGATGTACATGCGGTTGTTCGCCTCATCCACGACGGGATGGTGCACGTACTGGCCCTGGTAGAGCGACTCGTCTTCCGTGTCCTTCATGCCCGGCGACCAGGCCCGGCCGACGAAGCTGGGCGTCGTCGGGTCCCTGAGATCCCAGATGTGCAGCACGGTGTTCCGAAATCCGGGCTCCCCCGAGCTCGTGTAGTAATAGCCTGACTCCTCCGACAAATAGCCCTTGTGCGCCCGCAAGACAAACGGGCCGCCGCACCCGGGCCCGCACGAGTTCGGCGGTGTTCCCAAAATCTCGGCAACGAGCCGGATCTGCGACGGGTCGGTATCACGGGACGTGATGTCGAAGACCTGGAACCGGAAATCGTCGCCGGTATCCGAGCTGCGGACGAGATAATCCCGGCCACTCGAATCGTGCGCGTAATCGTAGACCACGGACACCGAGCGGTGGTTGGCCTGCGAAATGCCGGGAATGTGCCAGACCGTGCGTGGGTTGTCCGGATCCGTTATGTCGATGAGCGATGTCCCGCTGATCTCCGGCAGCCCGGTGATCGGATTCATCAGCGGCTCTTCGCTGTTCGGCCGATTGTTCGGCTGGTGGCCCACGTAGAGCCAGTTCCCATTGGCCGGGTTCGACCGGGCCGTTACCTGCAGCGACTGGCGGCCCTGCAAGTCGTTGTAGCCGACCAGCCGCACGTTCGCCGAGCCGTCAGACATCGGGTCGATGGCGGCCTCGCTCGTCTCCGGATCCGGAGACGTTTCCCGGCTGTCCGGCGCGCAGGCAGTCAGCGCGAGCAACAACCCCAGGCACAGCGGGAAACCCATCAACGGCAACAAGGCCTTCCGATTCGAACGTTCTCTGGTCGTCATTGATGTACGTCTCCTCAGGATCGGACGAACAGCCAGCTTTTGATTTCCCCCGGAAACGACAAGCTGGCTCCCGATCTTGTTGTGTTCGGAATTCTACGCAAAAACGCGGCGCTCCAAGCCCGAATTCGGGCGACATCAGTCGCAACCGGTAGCCAATCGGTCTGTAATTCAAGCGCAACTGATGCCGGCTTCGAGCCGTGCACTGCCGGTCGGCATCCAGGCAACCGAGAGTCGGGTTTCGGCACTCGCTTCCCGCAGTTTGCGGACCTTTGTTCCACGCAAAGTTCACGCAAGGAGTTCTGTCTATTTTTCCAACTTGTCGGCAATCAAATCGGCAACTCTGATCAACGCGTCGAGAAGCTGATCATCAACATCAATGTCTCCTTCGTACTCCGCCAGGTTGCGTTTCCGATGAGCCGCGTCGAGTACTCGCCATTGTTCGGCCGCGAGATCGAGCGTGTGTTGGGTACATTGAAATACCAGGTAGCGATTCTCAGACCTGTAGCCAGCATGTCGTAGAGCAGCGAGCGACAATGCGTGGGCGGCATTGTAGGCGAGATCGAATCGGGACTCCTGACTCAGGCTTTCGTTCTTTGCATCGACAAGCCTGACGGTGCCAGAACGCAGCAAACCCGCGATCTCCTCTTCCGTTGCCGGCTCTGCCTTGAGCTGCCCAATCCTGGCCAGGTTGTCGAGCTTGTCATTCGTCATCGATCGATCCAGACAAAACAATTACCGGCCCGTCCATCACACGCTCAAGGAATGAATTGCCACGAGCGCGACGTCGATTGAATTCTTCGCTCGTATACAAGGTCGGATTAACCTTCCGATCTAACACCTGTTCTGCGGTAGACAGTGCCGCATAGACCTCTTCAAGCGTCAGGTCGTCGGCCACGACAAGGAGATCGACATCGCTCGCCGAAGTATCCGTTCGTTTTGCGACGGAACCATAGATCAATGCAAGGTGAATCGTTCCGGGTAATGAATCTACTGCTACCCTCAGCGGCTCCTCCAAGCCCACGGTTTTTCGCACGATGCTGCAGATCTCGTCGAACAATGGCGAGTCCGAATTCGCCTGGTAGTGCTTCTGATTACCATGCATCTGAACGGACACGAGACCCGCGTGCCCGAGTCGGTGCAACTCCCTTTGTACCGCGCCACTTCCCGCCTTGACCAACCCCATGATCTCGGTAACAAAAAAGCTGCGATCGGGCTGCCCGAAAAGCAGGCCGAGGACCTTTTGCTGAGTCGACGTAAACAAGGCGTCGGCAAGTGAGGATGTGGATGGTGACGTCATAGATATACCCAATTTGGGTATTATAATGCCCAAATTGGGTATGTCAATATGATGACTCATACTTCCACGACCAGCGGCGGCGAGAATCCTCCGCCGGAAGATTCGGTTGGGTACCCCCGTGGATTACACACCACTCGAGTACCGAAGATCTCATAGTCACATGGCACATGAGTGTGGCCGTGAATCCACAGTTCCGGATGGTACCGCTCTATGACGTCCACCAGGCGGCTGGCAAAAGCAGGATTCAAAGCGTCGTTCTTGTAGCGGCTGTCGATTGACAGCAACGCCGGCAAGTACAACCACGTCCGCGTCGGTCTCGGGCGGATCGAAATCAGAAAACTCCGTGTGTAAGTCACTCAGGATGTGAATTTTCATTACACTCGAACATAGCATTCGATATACGTCGAATTGCAAGCCTCGACTCGGAGCTCAATGACGATGAATAAGGCAGACGTGCAGTTGCTGGCGAACTTTCTGGACAATCCGGAAAGGCCGGACGGTACTCTGCGGTTGCATGAGCTGCAGGGATTTCTGTTCGCGATCGCGAGCTCGCCGGAGACGATCGCGCCATCGGAATGGCTGCCCGTGATCGGCAATGACGAGGGCCTGAACTTCGCCGACCAGAAGGAGGCACAAGAGATTCTCGCCCTGGTGATGGCGCTGTACAACGAGGTCAATACAACTGTTCTCGAGCGAAGTAATGCTCTCCCGGCCGGCTGTGCGTTTGATGAGGATATATCGAAGAACTTCGAAGACGAGTCCTCAATCTCGCAATGGTCCCGCGGATTTGCATCCGGTCACGACTGGCTGGCGGAGGTGTGGGAGGAGTACCTGTTCGACGAACTCGACGAGGAATGCGGCGCAACCCTCATGGTCTTGTCCTTCTTCGGATCGAAAAAGCTGGCGGGCGCCTACTACAAGGACATGGCTCCCGGCAAACGCAAGAGAGGCGATGCGTCATTTGAAAATTTTGCGAAGACGATGCGCGAGATGTTTCCCGACGCGCTTGCCTCCTACGCACATATTGGACGGTCGATTTTCGAAGCCGTCCTGGAACATGGTAAGGCTGGCGGCGAGCCGGCCGTAGGCATGAAGATCGGCCGCAATCAGCCATGCCCATGCGGAAGCGGCAAAAAGTATAAGAAATGTTGCGGAGGAACAGTCCACTGATCCGATGTAAGAGGATTGGTGGCCAGGGGCGGACTAATCGGCGCAGCCGATTGGACGGCGAGCGCAGCGAGGGCACGAATCGACCTTGGCCGATTCGCAGTCATCTTGTGTTACCGGCTCGTCCCCTGGCCGGCATTCGGCTGTCTTCTGAGATGGTAGTTGAAAGGGTTCCCGGACATCCTCGCATTGCTTCGCAAGTAATACATGCCCTCGACGATACGGGCATAGCGTATAGGGCCAAGATCGACAGGCTCCAGCCCCATGCCGGCAATGAGTGTCGCGACCGTTTGTTTCGCTCGTGAATCGTTGCCGACGATCGGCACGCTGACAGGGCCGCCCGCCGTCGAAGGCTCGCTCATTGTCTCGGCGGACATCGTGTTGAAGGCCTTGACGACGAATGCGCCAGGCGCCCATTGCTGCAGGAGTTCGGCGTTCGACGACTCTCGCGCGTACCATCTCAGGCCATCCTCACCCACGCCTCGCGGGTTGGTCGGGTCGATGATGATCTTTCCTGACAGGTCGCCCAGATTGTTCACGACTTCCTCGATGACGTCCCATGGTACAGCCAGTACGACGATATCGGCGCCGGCTGCTGCTTGCGCCTGCCCCATCGCCGCGGCACTCTCGCCGGTGCGCATTACCAGCTCGCGTACTTTGTTGCGGTCCGGATTGCGGGAGCCGTAAATGACCTTGTGGCCAAGGGCGGCAAATTCCGGACCCAGCGCATTGGCGACCTCATCCGTACCGATGATGGCGATCGTTTCTGCCGACGCCGTCGAACTTTGAAACATGCCGGTGACGGCGGCGAAAACACTGATTGTTGCAACGCAGATCTGGAGCAATGGACGCATTCTGAACCCTTCTGACACAGTGTTCTGCTATGTGGCTGCAGCCGGGTATACCCGTCTCCCGGATCATAGACGATTGCATTGTCAAAATGAAAGCTGGGGTCGAACTGCGATTATTCTTCACAACAGCTGCAAATAATCACGGTTCGACCGCTATTTCCAATAAAGACACTGCGATAAATCGCTAGCGTTAGTCAAAATTGAATATTCATCTCTCGATTCCGGTTTTGGAAAGATACACGATCGCGTCGAAATATAGAGTTGCAGTACGAAAGACCGAAAAAGTCAGTTAGTTAAACCAGAAGCTTGCCACCGTGGAATTCAACCGAATGTCTGCCAAACGGCAGACTCTTGATGGAACCGGCACAGGCGATTGATTTTCTTGAGTCAGGATGGTGGCCAGGGGCAGACTAATCGGCGAAGACATCTTGCCCGTTACATGATTCGTTGTCCCTTCGCCCTCATCGACGATGCCGATGTTATCGAACGCATCCTCAAACACCTGAGCCTCTGGGACTCACAACCCGAGACCCGCTCACCCGCCGGCCCCGATCCGCCCTGGCCCAAAAGCGAGACCGTTCCCCTCGCCTGTCACCCGGTACCGGATATCGCCTGAACAGCCTTCCGGGGCTACCGCACGGCCCGGCGATCTCCGCATCACCGACCGTCGACCGAACTACCAGGCAAAGCCGCCGGCGCAGCCGACAATTCATACCGCGACGACTTGAGCTACACACAGCGCCCGCCGATTTGGCCTCCGCACCAGGATGCAACGTCCGTCTTTCATTCCCCGCGCTCAACGACGCGATAGAATTTCCTATCCTTAATGCATGGTCGATCATCAGTCGTTTGACCTCGAGATTGTAACTTCCACCCCAATAGGCGCGTGACAGAAAGGTCCATCCAATTTCAATTTCGCGGGCAACCGGATCGTGGCCGTGGTAACGGCTCGATCCGATAATGTCGCCGCTTCGACGGTCGATAATCGTGAATGCCGAACCACACGCCAGCGCGCTGTCGAAGAAGCGCCGAAAGGCTGGTTCGGTGTAACGGTCGGATTCCGGGTGCAGAGCCCATATCCCGGGGTCCGATGCCGCCGCAAACATTGCGTCCCAGTCGCCGACGGCGATGGGCCGCACAATGACTCGAGTCCCCTGCAAAGTAGGCTGGAGATCAATATCGTTGTGCATGGCATGAGTCTGGAATAATAGTTTGAGTCTATTCTGGGTGCAGGGCCGTCGATTATTAATGGCGTCCTATACTGTATTTTCACACGCAACGCGGCGGCCGGCATCTCCTGGAAACAATCGTTGAAGTCGGGCAGTCCGTGCCAAGCGCCGGCGCCGTCGTCGTGACCTCGCGAAATGTCATCCGGCCACAAATGGAACGGTGACTCCGGGGGCTCAAGAAGGCGCCACAGGCCGTACGATCGTATCAGCCTGTCGCGGACCCAGGAATATACTGGTCCAACCTGGCCCGCCGCTTGACTTTCGGCTCGGCTATACTTGACGTGGCGGCACAACAAATGACGCCGCTATCCGACAGAACAATCAAGAAAGGAAGAAAAATGAGCAAATTGATGATTACGATGTTGTCGGCGGGACTTGTCACGTTGGTCAGTGCGAGCTGCGTCAAGGCACAGGATGAGAGTCGATTGTCGAGATTTATCCCAGTTGATCTCTTTGCGTGCAGTTACAGGGACGGCCAGGGACCGGGCGATCTGGATGCGGTTATCGACAACTGGACCGAACATTTGAACGCGCAAGAAGTCGACACGCATCAAGCCCTGACCCTGACGCGGCAGTACTACTCCGATGCGCAGGACTTCGACGTGCTCTGGCTGGGTGCCTGGAAGGACGGCAACGCCATGGGGCAGCAACGAGATAATTGGAACGCGACTGCCCAGGAAATCGAGGCGCAGTTTGACGCCGTCATCGATTGTTCCGGCCACTCCGGATTCGTCTCTCGAGCCTTCAAGTTACCGTCCAACTACGATGAAGGACCCACGCCCACGGCAGTGCTGTCATTCACCGACTGCACGATGAAGGAAGGCGCCAGCTACGACTCGGTCGCCGAAGGCCTGACAGCCTGGTCGACGGTACTCAGCGACAACGGCTCTGAGGCAGCGATCTATCAATGGTGGCCCGTATATGGTGGCGGTGATGTCGAATTCGACTTCAAGCTTTTGAGCGTTTATGCCAACTACGCGTCACTGGGCGCCGACCTCGAACGCCTGGCGAATGGCGAGCTTTGGCGCAAGAGGATGGAGCTTCTCGGCGATCAAATCGAGTGCAACGTCTCCCGCGTCTACGATGGTCGCTTGCGGCGCTCAGCCCAACTTCGGTAGCTACGACACTGCGCATCTCGGTAGCTGAGCGGCTTGAGAGCTGTTCAGGGAATGAGGGTCGTGTTCCTTGAAGATCGCCGCTCAGCTTGGCCAAGAAAAGCCCCGCCGGAGTGGCGGGGCTTTCTCATTTGCACACCGGCTGGGCTAATCATTGAAATCCTTGATCTAGGTGCCGACTGGCGGTCAAGCCCTTTTACGCCGCCTCAACGGCCCGTGCCAATCGCCTCGCGTGGACAAAATTCGAATATCCATGCATGCGAAATCTGCACTCAATTTCAATTCTTATGTATTGCACCGGCAAAGGGCCAGAGAGTCGACATTCCACAGTTAAGGGTCGGTGTCCGATAGGGGCCGAGGGCGTGCGAAATCTTTAGCGGGATTTAGTCGTGCTTTACCAAAAGGGGAAAAAATTCATTTCGTTCGTAACGCAACCAATGCGGCCCAATGCCATTTTTTTCTGTGCTGGCGCCGAAAGGCAAAAGGCAGGGTTGGACAGTTCCCATCGATCGGCAACATACCGTCGACTGCCTTGGAAATGTCGTATTTCTTGGTCATGGGCGGCACAGCCAAGGCCTCGGTTCGAGGCCTTCGTTGTGTTTGGTGGCCAGGGGCAAACTAATCGGCGAAGCCGATTGGACGGCGAGCGCAGCGAGGCCGCCCGCAGGGTGAGGATCGGCCCAAGCCGATCCGAATCTATCGAACTGCCGACACGCGGATTTTCAGTGAA
>Ga0224512_10001765_pt1 | contig 20398 bp, 20 predicted proteins | sample SF_May12_sed_USG_4_FD_169103 | JGI IMG/M metagenome (GOLD analysis project Ga0224512, IMG submission 169103) | Sediment microbial communities from San Francisco Bay, California, United States - SF_May12_sed_USGS_13 | ecosystem: Environmental > Aquatic > Marine > Sediment | place: USA... | reverse complement strand
CCGCCCTCGGGTATGAACACCGGCCAGTCCTCGTAGATGATGCCGACACGGAGTTCACCGGGAACGTCGGCGGCGGTGAACACTGCGATAACGCCCTCGATGGCGAGGGCCGGTCCGGTATCGATGCGCAGCACGTCGGCGCGGGCATGGTCGCTCAGCTTGAGGGCGGCGTGGAGCAGGCCATCGGGGCGCATGTCGTCGACGTAGCCGCGGTCGCCGAGGGCGAGCTCGGTGGCTTGGTACTTGGCGCCGCGGGTGCCCACTCCGCCCGGCATGACAACGTCGGGGATGGCATCGTCCCGCAGCATCTCGATGGCCTCGAAGATCTTGGTGTAGCCGGTGCACCGGCACAGGTGGCCGCCGAGCCGGCCGGCAGCAGTTTCTCTCGTCAGGTCTTTGCCCTTCTGGTCGAGCAGCGCCTTGGTGCGCACCATGATGCCGGGAGTGCAGAACCCGCATTGCAGGGCTCCGGCGGCCGCGAAGGCGTTGGCGAGGCGGGCCCGGTCCTCGGCGGGGAACCCCTCGAGGGTTGTGATCTCCTTCCCGGCCGCTTTCTCCAATCCCACCAGGCAGCTCTGGATGGCTTTGCCGTCGACCAGCACGGTGCATGCCCCGCAATGCCCGGACGGCGAGCACCCGTCCTTGGGCGAGGTGATGTTCAGTTCCTCCCGCAAGGCGGCCAACAGGTGGGGGTGGTCGGCCCGTACCGAAGCGGGTTCACCGTTGACGACAAAGCCTGTCTGATCCAGCGGCGTAGTTGTCATGAAGCCCTCTTCGCTCCGGGGTGACGCCATCCTATCGGGCGGCCTCGCCCTGGTTCTCGCTCGCGGGCCATGCCACGCCCGACGCCGCCAAACGGGCACCCGCCGAGATCATGCTCGGACGCGAAGCGAAGCTCGCATCCGACCACCCGGAAGCCAAGGCCGGAGCAAGCCCCCGGTGTCGACCGCCCAGCGCCGGCCGGGACCGCCTAGGAGTCGGCGGTCCGATACGGCTGGACGATCTCGGTGCGCCAGGTGGCGGGATCCGGTTGTTCGTTCGGATCAGTGTGGTACACCTCCCAGGCGGGTCCGTCGGGGTGGACGCCGTGCTCCTGCATCCAGGCGGTCATTGCCTCAAAGGCAGGTTCCATCCGCTCGTAGGGCCCGGTGTGGACCGTGACGATGGCGGGCCCGCCGGGAAGGTGGGAAGCCTCCACCTCGCCGTGGCCGGCCGCAGCTATGACCACCGGCAACCCGGCCTCGATTTCGAACTCGCGATACTGGAGGTCGAGCGGCCGGAAGCGGGCAAACGGCTCACCGACCACGTGGACGCCGGCCTCGTGGATCTGGCTCTCGACTGTGTGGTACACCCTGCCGAGGAACGAAGGGATGTCTTCGAGCTTGATCTTGCCGCGCATCACCATCGTCGGCTGCTCCACCAGCGTCCGTTCCTCAATCTCGTACATGCCGCCCTCCTTGGCCTCGCGTCATCATCCGTTGTCGGCCCGGGGGATATCTAGTGCCGAAGGTCAAGAGATTGGGTCCGGGTGGCCCGGGTCGGAACGCGAAATTTTCTCGCCCGGGGTTTACCGGGTTTGCGGGGGCAGCAGCTACTGTTGCCTCCCGAGATGAACGAAGCAACCGTCTACCGTGGGCACAGCCGCCCCGGAGGCGGTTTTTTCTTGGCCCGATGCGGCTTGGACGTTGTCCAAGTAGTCGGGCCGAGGGACTGACCAAGGAGAACGGCCAATGGCAACCAGGGCGGCAACCGAGCATCTTCCGTTTGGAGAGAAACGCGACCCCCGTTTCTTCGGCAAAGACATCCTCTCCGTGACCCAGTTCGAGCGAGACGATCTCGAAGTGTTGTTCGCCGTGGCCCACGAGATGGCCGAGATGGTGCATCGGATCGGCACATTCGATCTTCTCAAGGGCAAGGTGCTCACGAATCTGTTCTACGAGCCCTCCACTCGCACCTCATCGTCATTCGTTGCAGCGATCGAGCGGCTCGGCGGCAGCGTCATCCAGATCAACAACGTCACATTCTCGTCGGTATCGAAGGGCGAGTCTCTGGCCGACACCGTTCGCACGATGGAGCAGTACACCGACGCGATCGTGCTTCGCCACCCCGAACAGGGCTCGGCGGCCGAGGCGGCCGCCGCCACGATCAAGCCGATCATCAACGCCGGCGACGGCGCAGGCGAGCACCCCACCCAGGCGCTGCTGGATGCCCACACCATCCGGGAAGAGATGGGAAGCATCGACGGGCTCACCATCACCATGGTGGGCGATCTCAAATACGGTCGCACCGTGCATTCGCTTGCCAAGCTGCTCACGCTGTTCGACGTGCGGATCAACTACGTTTCACCCGAGATCCTCCGCATGCCCGAGCTGCTGGTCAAGGAAGTGGATGCGGCCGGCATCGACCAGATCGAAACCACCGACCTCGAGTCGGTGCTACCCGACACCGATGTGCTCTACGTGACCCGGATCCAGAAGGAGCGCTTCTCCGATCCCGCCGAGTACGACCAGGTGAAGGGCTCCTACGTCATCAGTCCCGAGACGATGGCGAGCGCCAAGCAGAGGATGGCGCTCATGCATCCCCTTCCCCGAGTGGGGGAGATCACCACCGACGTCGATGCCGACCCCAGGGCCGCTTACTTCCGCCAGATGGAATACGGCATGTACACGCGGATGGCGCTGCTGGCGCTGGTGCTCGGCAAGGCCTGAGGCGGGCGCGGGCGGACGGCCGGTACCTGTTCGGGTTGCACCCACCCGGGGTGGGTCGCCGTCCCCTCCGGCGTCTCGGCACGGCGTTCGGCTCCGGTTCTAACATGTCCGAGACGAACGTTGACGATGATTCTGGAGGCGGTCATGAGACGGTCCGCGTTTGCGGGAATCGCGCTGGCGCTGGTTGGTCTGCTCGGCGCATGTGGGGGCGATCCCCATCCGGATGTCACCAAGGTTCGTGACCCGGCCGACGTCGCCGCCGGCGCGGTCATCTGGGAGGCGAACTGTGCCGCATGCCATGGAGTCAGCCTGGAAGGCGGCGAGACGCCCGACGGCAGCAAGGCGCCGGGGTTGGTTTCCTCCGAACTCGGCCATCCCGACTCGGACTTCGTGGAGATTGCCACCAACGGCAAGGGAAAGATGCCGGGGTTCGGCCCCATCCTGACCGCAGAGGAGATCCGGCAGGTGGTCGACCATATTCGGTCGGTTCAGGCCGCCAACCTCAATAGTTAGGTTGCCAGGCGTCGGCCCCGGTGCCCGGGGCCGGCACCGTGACGAGTCGGCTTCTGAGAATCCGCGGTACGTGATGATGCGTCACGCCGTGACGCGGTTCCTGGTCGTGCGTTTGTCTACTCGGCCTGTTTTGAAGCCTCGGTGAGGAGCGTGCGGGCCTCCCACAGGACGGGAAAGGAAACGTGCTCGTGGAGGCGGGACAAGAGCTCGACGGGTGTCCCCTGGGTCCCGACTACATGGCCGCCGATGATCCGCTCAACCATCTTGAAATGATGGCTTCGCCACAGGCTGATGCGCTCATCCCAATCCATCAGCAGTTCGGCCAGCTGGTAGAGATCTTCGAACTCGCGTCCGCGTTGGTAGAGATCAACCACCCCCAGCCCGGCCCGCTCCAGGGCCTCCAGGAAAGCCTCACCGAGGGGCGGAGAGACGACCTTGATCCGATTGAAGCCGGGGGAGTCGAAGCCGCTGCCGTGCCCGAGGGCTTTCCGCACCTCCTGGTACTCCCACGGTGACATGTGCTCCAGCATGTCCAGCTGGCGGGTAACCAGCCGCAGCCCGAGCACGGCCCGGCGGAGCAGCCGGATGGCACCGGTCAAATCGCCCGCCGCGATGAGCACCGTTGCCTCCTCCACCTCGAAACAAGCGTGCTTCAGCCACAGCTCCGAAGACTGGTGCACGGTTTGAAAGAGCAGCTCGTCGCGGTGGGATTGCTCCTCGACCGGCTTCTGCAGCGCCAGCAGCTCATCGGTCCGCAGATACCGTTCGTAGTCACTGGCACCGGGACCATCGAGAATCGGCCCGAAATCTGCCGTCTCGTCACTCATGGAACACCTCGATTCTCGCGTCGGGGTTTCGGGGCCGTCGCCCGGTCATGATGCTATCTCTGGCCGATCCCGGGCAGAAGGTCGACGGACCCCCTCGAGCCCTTACTTTGGCCCCTATTTGCCGACCCCGGAATCGATGAACCTGGCAGCGGTCCCGTCTGTGGATCAACTCGATGGCATGAGGCAGCGCAAATGAACATCCCGGCCGATGAATTCCTCGCAACCGTTCGCGCGTCGTTCCCGGGTCTCGATGACAAGACCTTTCTGGATGCGGCATGTGTCAGCCTGGCCCCCCAGGAGGCCAGCGACGCCATCCTCGAGTTCCTGGACCTGGCGATCCAGTGCCGGGCCGCCGACGCCTCCGAGCATCACGTTGCCATGGACCATGCCCGCCGCCGGGCTGCAGCCGAGGCCGCCCGGCTCTTGAGTGTTCCGGAACGAAACCTGGCGCTCGTCGAAAGCACCACCTACGGGCTCAACGTTGCCGCCCAGACGATTCCCCTCAGCCGCGGAGACAACGTGCTCATCGCCGACACAGAATTCCTCCAGGTGGCGATTCCCTGGGTGAATCGCCGGAGGGTCGACGGGATCGAGATCAAATCGGTCGCCAGTGACCGAGGGGAGCTATCTCTCGACCGCTTCGAGCAGTCGATCGATCGGCGCACGCGGGTGGTGTGTGTTTCGTCGGTGCAGTGGTCGAGCGGATATCGCGTTGACATCCCCGGGTTGGGGGAGCTGTGCCGGGAACGCGGGATTTGGCTGATAGTCGACGCGGTTCAAGAGATGGGGGCACTGAAGATCGACCTGTCCGGACAGCCGGCCGACTTCGTGATCGCCGGTGGGCATAAATGGCTCAATGCACCCTTCGGGTGCGGGGTCATGTGCCTGTCAGATAACGCCCTCGAGAGCCTCAAACCATCTTCTTACGGGTACCTGTCGTTGGAGGAGCCGAGCGGAGGCTGGGGGACGTTCTTCCGCACTCCCGGCATCCCGCCGGTCCGTGAGTACCAGTTTCCGTCGACGGCCCGCCAGTTCGAGGTCGGCGGTACCGCCAACTACCCGGGGGCGATCGGGCTGGCGGCCTCCCTGCGGATGATCAATGGCCTCGGGATCGAGGTGATCGAACGACACGTGCGCCGGCTCGGCGAAGTGCTGCGGCAGGGATTGGTGGAGCGTGGTGCTCGCCTCGTTTCTGCCCCGTTGCCACAGGCTCGGTCGGGGATCACCACCTTCGGCTTTCACGACACGCCGGAGGAGGATTATCGGCTCCTGCAAAAGATGCTGGCCGACCGGGTATTCATCTCCATGCGATACACGGGGCCGGTGGGCGGATTGCGGGTTTCGACCCATTTCTACAACACGGAGGACGACGTGCTCCGACTTCTCGACAGCCTCGACCACAACACGTAGCGCTCCGCAACAGCCGCCAAACGCGTGCCGGGCATCAGCGGGGTGGCGCCCACGCCACCTAGGGTGGGGCGGCACGGAGGGAGAGCGTGGACTATCGACAGTTGGGCCGAACCGGGCTCCGGGTCTCGGCCTTTGGCATGGGATGCGGAAACTTCGGCGGCATTGGCAGCGCCCCCGAGTTCTACGGCCAGGGCGAGAACGAGACCGAGGCATTCGGTCTCCTCGACAGGGCCGTCGAACTGGGCATCAACTTCCTCGACACCGCCGATGCCTACGGTGGGGGGCGGAGTGAGGCCACCATCGGCAAGTGGTTGAGCACCAAGGGAGCCTCCGTCCGTGACAACCTTCTCATCAGCTCCAAGGTGGCCAACCCGGTGGGCGACGATCCCAACCAGCGCGGGCTCTCCCGGCGCCACATCCTTCGCCAGATAGATGCCAGCCTGACCCGCCTCGGGGTCGAATACCTCGACATGTATCTCGTACACGAACCCGACCCGACCACACCGCTCGAAGAGACGCTCGATGCCTTCGACTCGGTGGTGCGGGCCGGCAAGGTGCGCTACATCGGTGCCTCCAACTTCTCGGCGTGGCTGATGGCCAAGTCCCTTTGGCTGAGCGACGTCGGGGGACTGCATCGCTTCGATTGGGTGCAGAACTCGTTCAACCTCATCGACCAGGGCGATCAGGCGGAGATGCTGGAGTTATGTCGCGACCAGGGCCTTGGGTTCACACCTTTCAGCCCCTTGTGCGGCGGCTGGCTGACCGGGAAGTATCGCTATGAGGAGACCTACCCGGAGGGCTCGCGGATGACGCTTAGGCCCGAGCCGTACCTGCGGTATTGGACCGAAACAACTTTCGCCGCCATCGATGAACTCTCCGCGGTGGCGGCCGACCTGGGCGTCAGCACTGCCGGGCTCGCCCTTGGATGGCTCGCCAACCATCCCGACGTCACCGCCTCCATCGTCGGCCCGCGGCGGCCCGAGCATTTCGCGCCCGTTGAGGAAGCCATTGGGCTCGAGCTGACCCCCGAGAGATGGCAGGAGATCGGCAGTCTATTTGCGACTCGGTTGGACTAACCGTGGAGACCCTGGTCATCAGTCAGAGCGAGGTGCGGACCCTGCTGCCAATGCGCGATTGCATCCGGGTTGTCCGCGACGCGCTGGCCGGGTTGGCCAGAGGCGAAGGTATCCAACCGCTTCGTCCCGTCATGTGGCTTCCGGAGCGAGTCGGTGCCCTCGGGATGATGCCCGGGTACCTGGGCACGATCGACACGCTGGGAGTCAAAACCATCACCGTGTTCCCCGGTAACGCCGGCACCGAATTCGACTCGCATCAGGGTGCGGTGATGCTGTTCGATGCCGCGGATGGCCACCTGAGGGCCGTGATCGACGCCACCGAGATCACGGCGATTCGGACGGCGGCCGCATCGGCGGTGGCGACCGACCTGCTCGCCAGGCCTGATGCCTCGGTCCTGGCCATCATCGGATCTGGAGTCCAGGCGGCAAGCCACATCGAGGCCATGCCCCTGGTGCGCCCGATTGAGGAGATCCGCCTGTGGAGCCGGAGTGCGGAGAATGCCCGGCGCCTGGTCAATTCGGCGGCGGCTGGTGGCCCGCGTATATCGGCCTTTTCCTCTGTTGCCGAGGCGGTGGCAGGGGCCGACATCGTCTGCACGGCGACGGCGGCGGCCGATCCGGTGCTTTCGGGTGCCTGGCTGGAACCCGGCATGCATATCAATGCCGTCGGGTCGAGTGTCCCCGTGGCCCGGGAACTCGACGGCGCCGCCATGGCCCGGTCGAGGCTGTTCGTCGATCGGCGGGAATCCACCGTCAACGAAGCCGGGGATTATCTGATGGCCTTGGAGGAAGGGGCAATTCAAGAGGGACACATCGTCGCCGAGATCGGCGAGGTGCTCATCGGCGCCGCTGAGGGCCGTCGGCGCGACGACGACATCACCCTTTTCGAGTCACTCGGTCTCGCGATCGAGGACATCGCCGCCGGTGACCTCGTCTACCGCAACGCCGTGACCTCGGGGGCCGGTACTCGCCTGGAACTTGGAGGTCTTCGACATGGCTGAGCCGCTTTCACTCCCCGAGATCGAAGCCGCCCGGGAGCGGTTGGAGGGGATCGCCCTTCGCTCGCCGCTCGTCCGCTTGAACGCCGACACGGGGCCGGTCGAGATCTACCTCAAGTTGGAGAACCTGCAGCCCATCGGTGCCTTCAAGATCCGGGGGGCGGCCAACGCCATGGCCGTGGCCGGAAGCGAGGCGTTGCAGGACGGGGTGTGGACGGCCAGTGCCGGAAACATGGCCCAGGGGGTTGCCTGGAACGCCCGCCGGCTGGGAGTGCCGTGCACCGTTGTCGTGCCCGATCACGCCCCCGGGGCCAAGCTCGACGCCCTCGCGCGGCTCGACGCCCGGATCATCAAGGTCTCGTTCGAGGATTGGTGGCAGATAATCGTGACTCACACCCATCCAGGCCAGGCTGGGGTCTTCGTTCATCCGGTCAGCGACCGGGCAGTCATGGCAGGCAACGGCACCATCGGCCTCGAACTGGTCGAGGACCTCCCGGATCTCGACGCGGTCGTTGTTCCGTACGGTGGGGGAGGCCTCAGCAGCGGGATCGCCTCCGCCCTGCGCTCCCTCAAACCGGAGGTGCCGGTCTATGCGGCAGAAGTCGACACCGCCGCGCCCCTCGCCGCCGCTTTCGAAGCAGGCGAGCCGGTTGATGTGGAATATGTGCCGAGCTTTGTCGACGGCATCGGCTCTTCCCGGGTCCTCGACGAGATGTGGCCGCTGGTCAAGCAACTGCTGGCCGGGTCGTTGGTTGCCTCCCTCGACGATGTGGCGGCCGCCGTGCGTCTGCTGGCGGTCCGCAACCGGGTCGTAGCCGAAGGTGCCGGCGCAGCAAGCGTAGCGGCGGCACTGCCGGGTGGGGCCGGTACCGGGAGAATCGTCTGCATCGTCTCGGGAGGCAATATCGACGCTGCCAAGCTGGCCTCGATCTTGGCCGGGGCCGGGTAGCGGGCGCCTTTTCCCGAGCGTTGCGGAGTGATCTATGCCAGAATCCCCTCCGCAACACGTGTGGCCTCATGCTTGTGAGAGGCCGGACAGGGGAGACTGATGCCGGGATACATCGTTCAGGAGACGGATGTCTCCGCTGTTGTCGATCCCGACGACACCGTGTCGACCCGAACGACCATCGACACCTCGGTCGGTGCCGAGCACCTCGTGCAAAGGGTGCTTCGGTTCGCGACCGGCCGGTCCCTTCCCCGCCAGGCAGTCGACCGGGACGAGGTGGCATACGTGGTTTCCGGCTCCGGCAGCCTCATGCTGGCCGGAGAATCCCACGCCCTGGCGCCGGATATGGGCGTCTACATCAGGGCCGGGGAGGGGTACGAAGTCGAGAACACCGGCGTGGAGGATCTGGTGCTGGTTTCGGTAACGGCTCCCGAGCCCTCGGATGGCGAGGCGCCCGGCGACCGCAAGGTCACGGTCCGCGTGGCCGATCAGCCGGCTCTTCCGGCCGGCAAGGATCGGGAATTCCGATTCGTCATCAACCCGCACGCAGGCTGTCAAGACGTCACGCAGTTTGTCGGCTGGATTCCACCCGGGCGGGCTCCCACGCATCACCACCTCTATGACGAGGTCATCTACGTCCTCGACGGCCGCGGCGTGCTCCACATCGAGGGCCAGCCCGATGTGCCAATATCCACGGGCTCATGTATTCATCTTCCCCCGCCGGTCCAGCACTGTCTGGAGAACACCGGTGATCGTCCGCTTCGTGTGCTGGGTGTGTTTCATCCCGCCGGGAGCGCGGCGGAAGCGTACGAAAACGACGACGAGTAAATACCAGAAACGGTTGAAAGGGACCTAGACAATGAGAAAAGGATCGATCCGGCACATCGTGGCGCTGCTTCTGGCGTTGGCGCTGGTGGCCGCCGCCTGCGGTGACGACAGCGCAGACACGACGACGGCTACCACAGCGGCGCCGGCGGCAACGACCACGACGCAAGCCGCTGATACGACGACGACCACGGAAGCACCGATGGCATGTGAGGCCACGATCGGCTTCATCGGTCCGATTACCGGTCCGGTGGCATTTATCGGGGAAGTCCAGAACAACTGGTTCGACTATGCGATCGATTCCTTCAACGCCGAAACCGGTTATGACATCCAAACGGTGATCGGCGACAACCAGTTCGACCCGGCGCAAAGCGGAACGATTGCTGCTCAGTTCCTGGACAATAGTGACATCGTGGCAACGGTCGGCCCGGCCGGGAGTGACCAGACGGACGCAGCCGGAGCCGTGTTCGAGGCCGGTGACCCGAACTTCACGTTCATCTCGCCTTCGTCTACGCGCATCGGGATCACCGACAAGTACAACGGCATGTTCCGCACGGTTCCCAGCGACACCGACCAGGCTCCGCTTGCCGCCGACTTCATGATCGGTGAGGGTGCCCAGAAGGTATTCATTGTTGACGATCAATCGTCGTACTCGGTGGCGCTCGCGGACTTGGTTTCCGCTGCGCTCGAAGCGGGCAATGTCGCGGTGACGAGGGAGTCAGTCTCTCAGGACGTCACCGATTTCTCAGCCCTGGTGGCGACGATCGACGCGGACACCGATTTCATCTATTTGCCCTGGCAGGTGGCGGCCAACGGTCAGATTCTCTCCAACCAGATGGTGGAGCAGGGCAAGAACGCCGTGATTGTCGGATCTGACGGCATGGACTCGGGCGACTTCACGACGCCCGGCTCGTATGTGGCGGGGTTCGCGATCGACATCGCCACCCTCCCCGCATCGGCCGAAGTGTTGGCTGGCTTCCTGGCGCAATACCCGGACACCAACACCTTCGGCCCACCGGTGTACGTGGCTGCTCAGGTGATCTACGATGCGATCGTGCGTGTCTGCGCAGCAGGCGAGGTGCCCGATCGCGCCAACGTCCAGGCTGAGGTCCGGAAGACGGACCTGGCCGAGACGATCCTCGGGTCGCCGGTTTCCTTTAAGGCAAACGGTGATCTGGAGGTCGGCCAGTTCTTCCTGTTCCAGATCCAGGATGACGGTAGCAAGACGCTGCTCCCCTAATGAGTAGGACCGTTCCAGGAGGCCGCTCAGATATGAATTCGACTTGTAGCTCAGCGGCCTCCTAGGAATGGAGTTCTTTCTCCAGCAGACGGTCAACGGCGTGACGTTGGGGAGTGTGTACGCCCTGCTCGCCCTCGGGTATTCGATGGTGTACGGGGTGCTCAAGCTGCTCAATTTCGCTCACGGCGAGGTCTATATGTTCGGGGCGTTCGCCGGGTACGGTGTACTGACCGTGCTCGGCGGGGCGTCTGCCTTGAGCGTGCCGGTATGGCTCGCCATCGTTCTGATGTTTCTTGCCGCGATGGCAACGTCGTCGGCGATAGGGGTCGCTTTGGAGCGATTCGCCTATCGCCCGCTCCGGGAGGCGACCAGGATTGCGCCGCTCATCAGCGCTATTGGCGCGTCGTTCTTTCTTCAGGCTTCGGCTTTGCTCATGTTTACGGCCAATTCCCGGACGTACGACACTCCCCAGCTGATTGAAATCCAAACCGGCATCGCATTGGGGCCGATCCGGGTGTGGATGGTCCGAATTCTGGTCATTGTCAGTGCTGTCGTGTTGATGATCCTGCTCACTCTTTGGGTTAACCGCACCCGACTCGGTAAGGCGGTACGAGCTGTGTCATTTGATAGGGAGGCTGCAGCCATGATGGGGATCGATGTCGACAAGGTAATCGTGGTCGTGTTCCTGATTGGCTCCGCCCTGGCCGGGATTGGTGGCGTGATGGTGGGGCTGGTGTTCGGGCGTATATTCCACTTGATGGGCTTTGTTGCCGGCCTCAAGGCTTTCACGGCTGCGGTAGTAGGCGGTATCGGCAGTATCCCCGGTGCCATGCTCGGCGGGTTGTTGATTGGCCTCGCCGAGGCCTACACGACCGGCTACATCTCTTCGACGTTCCAGAACGTGATCGTGTTCGGTCTGCTGATCGCGGTGCTGCTCGTCCGGCCGAGCGGCTTATTGGGTCGTCCTGAGCTGGTGAAGGTCTGAAATGAGTGATACCCCCGGCGACGAAACCCGAATCGGCGTCGACCAGTGGGTCGAGCAGTCTGAAGACCGGCGTGAGAAGTACACCGGCTGGACGGCACCGGCCCGGCGCATGTTCGATCAAGTGTCGCCGGGGTGGCGGCTAGCGCTCTTCTTGCTTGCCGCGGCCGCATACCCATTCCTCGTCCGCGGGAGTGACGTTCGGATCGGTATCACCGTCCTGCTGCTGGCAATGGTCGCGCTCGGGCTCAATGTGGTGGTTGGCTGGGCCGGGCTGCTCGACCTCGGCTATGTCGCCTTCTATGGCTTCGGCGCCTACTTCTATGCCATCGTCGCTTCTGATCAGCTGCCGGCCCACTGGCCCACCTGGGCTGCTATCCCGGTAATCGTGGCCACCACCGCGTTGCTGGGAGCCTTACTCAGCTTGCCCTCGCGACGGCTGGTGGGTGATTACTTGGCCATAATGACGCTGTTCTTCGCCCAGATATTCCTCGAGCTCGTTCGGAATTTCGAGCGACTGCCTTTTGTGCCCGATGATCTCGACCTCACCGGCGGGCCGAACGGGATCACGGGCGTTGAGCCGTGGGAGCTCTTTGGGTTCGAGATCAACAGCCAGGACCTTTTCGGAGGAGTCCTTCCCAACTTCAGCCGCCAGTATTACCTGGCGCTCATCTTCCTCGCGCTGCTGATCATGGGCCTACACAATCTCAACGAATCGCGCACCGGACGGGCTTGGCGGGCTCTGCGGGAGGACACCCTGGCCGCTGAGCACATGACGATTCCCGTCAACCGGATGAAGTTGTTGGCGTTTGCGGTGGGAGCGGGCATCGCCGGGCTCACAGGGGCGATGTTTGCCGCCGTACAGATAGGGGTGTTTCCTACCAGCTTCACCTTGTTCTTCCTCATCACAATGTATGCAGCTGTGATCTTGGGTGGCTCCGGCTCGATCCCGGGCGTGGTTTTGGGAGCGATCGCCATCGCCTATGTTCCAGAGCTCCTGCGTGACCCAGGCAAAGCCGGTTGGCTGTTCTATATCGGCCTCGGCGCCCTGCTGTATGTGATGGTTAAGCGCTGGGATCACGTGGCAGTCACGGTGGGGAGTGTGTTCGTGTTCGGTTTGATTGTCCGCTTCTTCTCGGGCCGTATATGGGACGAGTCGACCATGGGTGAAGCCAACGACGCCTTCATGTCTCGGTTGATGGACGACTGGGTGCTCATCCTCGACGCCCAGAGAGACGTAATCACCAACTACGTTTTCGTTCTAGCGATTGTTGGCGTCATGCTCGTGGTCGTAGCCCGGGCGTGGTGGCGGATCGCAGCACTAGTGCCCACCCTTTACTTCGCAATCCTGGTTTGGGAGAACAAGCTGGCGTTCGAGCCCAGTATCACGCGTCAGCTGATGTTCGGCGCGGTACTGGTGGTGATGATGGCGGTTCGCCCCCAAGGCCTGCTCGGCACCCGGAGAGTGGAGATCACGTGAAACCTGTTCTCGAGCTACGCAATCTCTCGAAGTCCTTTGGCGGGTTACAGGTGATCCAGGACCTCGACCTGGTCGTTGGTGCCGGGCAGATCGTGCATGAGGACGACCCGGTCGTCGGTCATGTCGAGGCGGTCGACCACCTCGACCTGTCGCTTGCTCCAGGGGAGATCGTCAGCGTGATCGGCCCGAATGGCGCCGGCAAGACCACGCTCTTCAACCTCATCACCGGCATTTACGAGCCCGACGACGGCGACATCATCATGGACGGCCGCAGCATCGTTGGACTCTCGCCCGAAGAGATCGCCAACCTGGGCGTGGCGCGGACGTTCCAGACGCTGCGGGTGTTCCTCAACATGACGGTGAAAGAGAACGTCATGTGCTCGGCCTTCGGCAACACCGGGGCCCGCATCTGGCAGTCGGTGTTTCGCACGCCCGCCGCCCGGCGGGAGGAACGCCAAATCGCCGAGCTGGCCGAGCGCAAGCTGGCGTTCTTCGGGGATCGGCTCATGGGATACCGCTGGGACCAGCCTGCCTACAGCCTGTCATACGCCAACCGAAGGCGACTCGAGATTGCCCGGGCGATGGCAACGAACCCCCGGCTGTTGATGCTGGACGAGCCGGCGGCGGGGATGAATCCGGCCGAGACCCACGAGATCACCGAACTCATCGGCAAGCTGCGGGATGAGGTGGGCTTTTCGATTCTGGTCATAGAGCACGACATGCATGTTGTGGAGGGAGTCTCCGACCGGGTGATTGCGCTCGACCATGGAGTGAAGATTGCCGAAGGCAGCTTCGACGAAGTCGCCACCGATCCCGGAGTAATCGAGGCCTATCTCGGATACGGAGCAGCCGACACCAGATGAGCGACCGGGCCCCCCTTCTCTCGCTGACGGACGTCAACACCTACTACGGGCAGATCCACATCCTGCAAGGAATCTCGATGGAGATCCGGGCGGGGGAGCTGGTCTGTCTTCTGGGCGGCAACGCCTCGGGCAAGTCAACCACCCTCAAGACCATCCTCGGCATCGTCAAACCCCGGTCGGGGACGGTGGAGTTCGACGGCGAAGATGTGACCGGGCGGTCGACGAGCTACCGGATCGGCCATGGGATGGCGATCGTTCCCGAGAACCGACGGCTGTTCGCCCCGATGACCGTGCTCGAGAATCTGGAGATGGGGGCCTACCTGCGCGATGACGACTACTCGGAGGATCTCAACGACGTATACGAGCTGTTTCCGATCTTGGCCGAGCGGCGCAATCAACAGGCGGGGACGCTGTCGGGTGGTGAACAGCAGATGGTGGCCATGGGTCGGGCGCTCATGTCGAAGCCCAAGCTCCTCTTGATGGACGAGCCGTCGATGGGGCTGGCTCCCATCCTCGTTGAACAGAGCTTCGAGATCATCCAGCGGGTCCACCGGGCGGGTGTCTCGATCCTCGTCGTCGAACAGAACGCCAACATGGCGCTCTCGATTGCCGACCACGGATACGTTCTGGCAACGGGCCGCATCGTGCTCGCCGACGAGGCGTCGGCGCTCGCCGAACACGAAGACCTCAAGAAGGCCTATCTTGGTCGCTAGAACCGGCAAGAGGCACCAGTGACGATGGCACTACCCGACTCGATTCGCCACCGTTTTCCGTTGCTCGAACACGCCGTCTACACCAGCAGCTGCTCGCAGGGCGCGCTGTCGGTCGACGTCCGCGCGGCCTATGAGCAATACCTGAAGGACTGGGACGAGAAAGGAGCTCCCTGGGAGCTATGGGTGGAGCGGGCCGGGTCGGCTCGTGAGCGCTTTGCCCGGCTCCTCAATGCCACTCCCGACGAAATCGCCGTGACGACATCGGTGTCGGCGGGCGTGAGTTCGCTCCTGAGCGGACTGCGCCATCCCGAAGGTCGCACCAAGATCGTCATGAGCGACTTCGAGTTCCCCACCATCGGCCAGATCGTCCACGCCCAGGAACTGCTCGGCACCAAGGTAGAGCATGTTCCTCCGGATCCGGATGTCACGATTCCACTCGAGCGGATGGCCGAGGCGATCGATGAGGAAACCGGCCTGGTGGCCATCACCCATGTGTGCTTCCGCAACGGCAGCAAGACCGACGTCACCGAGGTCATTCGACTGGCCCACGAAGCCGGTGCCCGGGTTCTGCTCGATTCCTTTCAGGCCGTCGGCGCCATCCCCATCGACGTCCGGGATCTCGGCGTCGACTTCGTCGCCGGCGGAACCCTCAAGTATCTGCTGGGCTCACCCGGTCTGGCATTTCTCTATTGCCGGGCCGACCTCCTGCCCCAGATCACGCCCACTCAAACCGGATGGTTCGCCGATGAGGACATCTTCAAGATGGATATCTTCGATTACTCGCCCTCGGCCACGGCCAGCAAATTCGAAAGTGGCACTCCACCCATACCCAACATCTACGCCGGTATCGCCGGTATGGATCTCATGGACGAGATCGGGATCGCCGCCACCGAGCAACACGTCGGCAAGCTCACCGATCTGCTCATCGAGGGGCTCGACCGGATCGGCGCCAAGATGGTCACCCCGCGCGATCCCGCCCAGCGAGGCCCGATGATCGCAGTGGCGACCACCGACGACTACGGCATGGTGGCGGCCTTGGCCGAGGACAAGATTCTCACCTCGCCCCGCGACGGCAACGTCCGCCTCTCCTGGCATTGCTACAACTCCGAAGAGGACGTCGCCGCCGTGATCGCCGGCCTGGAACGTCACTCGGATCTGCTGGCGAGGTAGCCGGATTCAATGGACCGAGCTGGCTTTGATCAGGGCGTTGTCGCCGCCGTGAGTGCCAGCAGGCCAAGGCACGGATTACCCCCACAGCCGGGACGGTAGGTGCCGGCCCGGGCGGCGGCTAACCGGGCTGGTGCCGAGCCACGATGTCGAAGTGCTGGGAGTGACTGTCGAAGCGCGTCAGCAAGGCCTGCGCCGCCGGCGGCACGACAGATCCGGTCTTCTCCGGACCGGCGAAGGCCTCGACCGCCGACCAATCAGCGAATTCCATAACCGTGATGAACTCGACTTCATCCTCCCCGTCGCGACGCAGAACCTCGAGGCTCTCCAATCCCGGGATGGCCTTTGCCATGATGGCGGGTGCGATCGTCGTGTTCAGAAGGTGCTGATAGGCGTCGGCATTCGCCGCCGTCGTCCAGCCATGCCAGATGCGATGAATCAACCCGGTAGGTCCTATGCGACCGCGGTTGCCTCGAGCTCCACCAGAAGCTCGGGGAAGGCCAGACGGGCCACGCCGAGCAGCGTCGACGTGTAGCGAGCCCCGGCGGCATTGAGCCGGCCCAACTCGGCGGCGTTTTCGAGAAGCGCATCGACGTCGGTGGTGTAAATGTTGAGTCGGACGATGTCCGCCGGTGTCATTCCGGCGGCCTCCAGCACGGCTTCGATGTTGTCGATCGACTTGTTGATCTGGCCGGCCATGTTTCCGTCGAAGACGACTTTTCCCTCGTCGTCGAGTGACACCTGTCCTGCCAGATATAGCGTGCGCTGGGCGCCGGTGACTTCGTGGCCATGGTTGAAGCCGAATTGCTCTTGCCAGGTCCAGGGGTTGATGACGCGTCGTTCCATGTTGCCTGCCTCCCTTGGTGACTTCTCAGGAACCTACTCGTCGGTTCGGCTCAATTCACGCAGAACTCGTTGCCCTCGGGATCTTGCAGCACCGTCCAGCTGACGTTGGGGCTCGAATGTTCGGCCACGCGGGTCGCGCCGAGTTCGAGAAGCCGGCCGACCGTTGCCGCCATGTCATCCGAGTTGATGTCGAGATGCACCCGGTTCTTGGCAATCTTGTCCTCGGGTACGGCTTGAAAAGCGAGTCGGATTCCTCCCTGGCCGGGAGCGAGTCGCACGAACTCGCCGGAGTCGTCCTCGATGGCCGCGCCGGTAGCCGTGGACCAGAAGGCCGCCAGCGCCTGGGGGTCGTGGCAATCGAAGGTGATGTGCTCGATATTCAGCCTCATGGAGTCCTCCACAGATTGTCCCGGATCACTTCCGGATGCCCGACACCCTCAACGTCGGTCACGAGCTTCATGGTGCCCTCACCCCGCAGTAGTCGGCTGCGGCCACAGCATAGGAAGTGGCCATGTTCACGAGCGATCGAATGGGAACGCTCTCTCCTTCCGGTCCGGGCAGGGCGCCCGAGATCGGACCGTAATTCACAGAAGGGATTCCGTGTCGGCTGAGAGTGGAGGCGTCCGAACCCCATCGAACGTAGTCGCGTTCGGCGGCGGCTCCGAAGGCGGCGAGGTGCCCGGTATCGATGGCGGTGATGACCGGATCCGTCTCGTCGATCTCGGCTCCCGGCACCGATACGTAGACCTCGGAGGTTATTCCGGCGTCGGGGTGGCGCTCGCTGATCGAATCGACCAGCTCTCCGAAAGCGCTCTCGGCCTCTGCCAATTCCATGGTCGGGGGCACCCGCATGTCGATGAAGAGATCGGTGCGATGCGGCGAGCGGCTTGCCCGCCAGGGGAAGCCGCCGTTGACCGCGGCGATATTCAGCGCACCGGGCCGGCCTTGATAGGCGGCCCGCTCCTCCCAGATCGGAACATAGGCGGAGACTTCTGCGATCACCTGCTGCATTCGCACGATCGAGTTCTCTGCCAGGCGGCCCGGCACATAGGCAGTGTGCATGAACGGACCGGACGCGGAAATCCGCGCCCACATTGTCCCCCAGTGGCCCAGCACCACCCGCTCTTCGGTGGGCTCGCCGAGAATGCAGGCGCTGGCTCGAACACCCGCGGCCACCAGGTGGCGGGTTCCGACCCCGTAGCCGCGGAATTCGGCACCGACGAAGTCACCCCATTCGGCCTTCTCGATCTCGCCGGCGACCCCCGCCACGAGCACGTCACCGGACAGCTCGACGCCGGCGTCGCCCAGGGCCCGAACCGCCTCGACGTAACACGCCACCGAGCCTTTCATGTTCATGATGCCGAGGCCGAGGATGGCGCCATCCCGGATGATGGGCTCCGGCTTGAAGCCGGGCCCGTCCAACCACGGCTCCCGGCCCGAATAGGAGGTATCGAGGTGGCCGTTGAACATGAGGGAGCGCCCATCGCCGTGCCCGGCTAGCCGACCGACCGCGTTGGCCCGACCCTCCTCGATCTGCTGAAGCGTGGCCTCGAGGCCGGCGTCGGCGAGTACCCCGACGAGATACTCGGCGCACGCCTGTTCGGATCCGGTGAAGCTCGGGATCGCAACCAGGCTGGTCGCGGTTTCGACCAGTCGGTCTTCGTCGACGGCACCCTTGATGGCCGCTACGGTCTCGGGCCAGCTCATGGCCGGAAGTGCGGGAGGACCCTGGTTCCGAACATCTCCAACTGGTGGGCTCGATCTGCTCCCCACAGTTCGAGCATGATGTGCGAGCATCCGGCATCCCGGTACTCCTGGATGCGCTCGACACATTCGGCAGGCGTCCCGGCAATCGGCCGGCATTTGTCGAGGATCTCGTCGGTCACCTGGGCCTTGGCCGCCAGCCGGCCGCCGGATTCCATGGCGTCGGCGATCGGCTTGATCTCGTCAAACGTCAGCCCGGCGTTGTCGAGCAAGACGTCGGCCGAGCCTTGAATGTTCTGGACCTTGTTGGCGAGGTACATGCCGGCGATCTCCCGGGCCCCGTCCCGGCCCCGGTCGTGGTCTTCGTCGATGCTGGCAACGATGGTGCAGCCGAGGTCGATGGCATCACCGTCGCGTCCGACGGCCGCGGCCGCCCGGGCCAGGTTCTCCCGGGCGTAGCGTACGAAACCGGGGGTGGTGATGCTCGGTGTGAGCAGGCCATCGGCGATGGTTCCGGCGGTCGCCTGCATGCGGGGACCGGTGCCTGCCATGTAAATCGGCACGTCCCAGCGGGGGGCATCCGCATCGGGTCTCAGCTCGGGGGCCCGGGCGGTGAACTCCCGTCCCTCGACATCGACCGCCTCGCCTGCCAGATAGCCTTTGATTATCTCGATGGCTTCCTTGACGTTCGTGAGCGGTTGCTCTCGTGAGCGTTCGCCGACGCCGATGGCCTTCATGAAGATCTTTGATGCTCCCAGGCCGAGATAGAACCGGCCCGGGCCGGCCGCTTCCTGAGTGACCCGTGCCTCCATCGCAATCTGGAGCGGGTGGCGGGTATACGGGGAGATGATCCCCCATCCGATCGCCAGGCGCTCGGTCTCGCGAGCCAGCAACGGGGAGAGGGCACTGGCCGACCGCGCTTCCATGGAGTGCTTCCGCCACCACGGATAGGCCTCGGCCAGCCACATGGTGTCGAATCCGTGCTGGTCCATGATCCGGGCGTGGTCGATGATCTCCGGCAGCGGTTCCATCGTCAGCTGCATGACCCCGATGCGAAATGGCAGCCCGTCCATGAATCAGCCCACCAGCGCGGTCGTCAGGTCGGCGAACTCCTCGTCGGTCACCAGGCCTCCCTTGGAGACGCTCAGGTCCTTCACTGCCGCCAGGACGTCGGGCCGTTTGTCCTCGGGGATGTCGAGGCCGAGCTCCCGGGCCTTGATATCGATGCTGGCCAGGCCGCTCTTCTTGCCGAGGACGATGCCGCGCGGGGCATTCACTACCTCCGAACTGTATGGCTCGACCGCCTCGGGGTCGTGGAACTGGGCGGCGACGGCGCCGCTTTCCCGGACGAACAGGTTTCGGCCCGTCAACGGTTTGTAGGGCTCGAGCTCGTAGCCGGAGACCCGGCGCACCAGTTCGGCCACCTCCTGGATCTTCTCGAAGTTCATGTTGGTCGCCACCCCGTAGAGCGCCTCCAGGGCCAGGGCGAATTCGGGGAGATTGGCGTTGCCGGCGCGCTCACCCATGCCGTTGACCGTTCCCTGCACCCAGGAAGCCCCGGCCCGGACTGCCGCAATCGAGCCTGCCACCGCCAGCCCGAAGTCGTTGTGACCGTGCCAGTGAATGGGAATGTCGTTCCCAACCCATTCCCGGGTCTTGCGGATGAGAAACGCCGCCGCTTCCGGGGAGGCGATCCCGAGGGTGTCGACCACGGCCAGTTCCTTGGCGCCGGCTTCCATCGCCGCCTGGTACACCTCGGCCAGAAACCCGAGGTCGGCCCGGGTGCTGTCAACTGCGAAGTAGCAAACGGTCACCTCATTTTCGGTGGCCCATTGCACGGCCGTCACAATTCGGTCGAGCACCTTCTCGCGGGTCATGCCGAACGCCTCGAGTTTTCCGTCACTGACGGGCGATTCGATGACGGCGCCTCGCACCCCGAGGTCGATTAGTTGTTCGACGTCGGCCGGAACCGCTCGGGAGAATCCCCAGATCTCGGCATCCAGGCCGGCCTCCATGATGAGCTCGTACGACTTCACGTCGTCGTAGGACACGCGGGGAAACCCGGCCTCAATCCGGTCCACTCCCAGGGCGGCCAAAGCC
>Ga0224512_10001764_pt1 | contig 20427 bp, 16 predicted proteins | sample SF_May12_sed_USG_4_FD_169103 | JGI IMG/M metagenome (GOLD analysis project Ga0224512, IMG submission 169103) | Sediment microbial communities from San Francisco Bay, California, United States - SF_May12_sed_USGS_13 | ecosystem: Environmental > Aquatic > Marine > Sediment | place: USA... | reverse complement strand
TTGCCTGCGGCATACCTTCGCTGGGATGGCTCCCTGCGGTCCGCTTTATTCCCTGCGAAGGTATGCCGCAGACAAGGCCTGGACAGGTCAACCGTTTGGCATCGACGAACCAATGCGATATCTGTCTTACAGTGTCTGCAAATTTAAGTCTGAGTTATTACAAGCCAGTCAGATGCGATCAAATCTGACCCTGTTGGTCTGACCAAATACCGACTAATACAATTTAGCCTTGCCGACGATTGGTGCCCTGTTGCAGGCCGAAGCTGATTGACTCGGTTATATCGGTTAGACCATAGAGGCTCATCATTAGCCGATCGAAACCGACCGCAACCCCGCAGCAATCCGGAAGACCCGCCTCGAGCGCGGCTAGCAAAGCTGCATCGATCGGCATGTCCTGCTTGCCGGCGCGTGACCTTTGTCTGCGATCTTTTTCGAAGCGCCGACGCTGCTCATCGGGCTCCCGTAATTCATGGTATCCGTTTGCCAGTTCGAGTCCTGCGAAGAATATTTCGAAGCGTTCCGCGAATCTCTCGTCATCCGGCTTGAGTCTTGCCAACGCGGCTTGCTCCGCGGGGTAATCGCGAATCACGACCAGCCCCGCGCGCGGCAATTCCGGAATTATCAAATGACTCATTAAATAATCCAGCCATGCCTTTCGATCCTCGCCAAGTTGCTCGATGAATTCAGGCGTGACGAGTCCAGTCTTCTGGCTGGCGCATTGGGCGAGCTCTTGCAGGTTCGCCTCGACAGGGTCCAGTCCGGCAACCGTCTGGAATAAATCCTGGTAGCAATACACGTTGCGTGTCCCGAGCAGCGACTGATTTGTTTCCTGTGGGTCTGCTCGGCAAAGAGTCATAATGAACGAGCAGGTTTCCGCGATCATTTCGTCCAGGGTAATCTCATGTCGATACCACTCGATCATGGTGAACTCGGGCTGGTGAAGCGATCCGAGTTCGGTATCGCGAAACACCTTGCAGATTTGGAAAATGTCGGGACAGCCGGCCGCCAGCATCCGCTTCATTGCACACTCGGGAGATGTCTGCAGGTAAAGATCCTCGCCCGGATGCGTGGCAAGCCGGCAGCGAACGTTGGCCATATAGGGGTCACTGGAGCCCGCCCGCGTCAGGATTGGCGTCTCCACTTCCAGCACATTTCTGTCCGTAAAAAAGCATCTGGCTTGTCGCAGCATTTCTGCCCGCTTTTTCAGGATTCGCAGAGATGAGGTCGGTTTCCAGTCGAGGGATTTTCGGTTCATAGATAACCGATCTCTTGTCCGACGCGCAGCTCTGCGTCCGGGCCTAACGCAGGATCCCAGCTGACGGTATCTCTCGGAAAAACGATGATGACCGTCGAGCCCATATTGAAATGCCCGAAATAGTCGCCCTTGCTGAGCGGTGTCATCTGATTGTCCGCATATGTCCATTGATACCGAGCATTGCCTGGTTCTATTTCTCCGGACCAGGCTGTGCTGATGCTGCATACGTTCATGGCGCCAACGAATACCAGCCAATAGGGGCAGGATTCCCCACCACAGAAACATGCCAGCCGCTCATTCTTGGCGAATAGGCCGGGTAGCGCCTGAGCCGTCGATTTATTGACCGCATATCGCTTGCCCGGAATGTAGTGCACGAGACGGACCGATCCGCTGAGCGGGGCGTGCACACGATGATAGTTGTGGGGGGCAAGATAGATTGTCAGAAAGGCGCCGCCATCAAATTCTGCCGCCACATCGATGCCCAACAAATCAACGAGACGATAGTTTATTCCTTTGACCTGCAGAAGCTGTCCATCCGCTATGTGCCCAACCTGTTGAACGATGCCATCGGCTGGGCAGGAAATAGCCGATGGATTGTCGGTCACCGGGCGCGCATCAGCTTGCAGCGAACGTGTAAAAAATTCGTTGAAGGATGAGTAAGCGAATGGTGTCGATTCATCCATCTCAGTGGTGTCTACCGGGTACAAGCGGATGAAAATCCAGATCAGGAAATTCTTCAGCCAACGATACTGGCTGCGCGACAATTTGTACGACAGTCGGCCGAGGAGCTTGGTCGGAAGCAGTTGCTGAAAGCGAATGAACAAGGTGCCAGATTGCATGATTTATATCGGGGTTCCATAGTCGGGCGTGGTCAGCCCATAATCGAGTTTCTGTTGATGATTATTATGCTGGTTCTGCCGAGATTTTGTGTGCCCGCGACTAACATCACCGCCAGTGTTTATTGCTATGTCCGAGGAAAACGACTCGCCCGGTAAGGTCGATATTTTAAACGTCGGTACTTTAATTGACTGGTGTGCCGGCCGCCTGCAGCGGGGCGGTGTGTTTTGCGGACACGGCACATCCGGCTATCGGGATGAAGCGGCGAGTCTGGTCTACCATGTGGCCGGCTTAAACCATGCAGACGAACACGCCTATGCCCGGCTCGTTGACAGCCATCAATCGGAGCGCATACAGGCGCTGCTTCGACGCCGTATCGAAGCACGTATTCCGTTGGCGTATTTATTGCATGAGGCATGGTTTGCCGGTTTGCGGTTCTTTGTCGACGAGCGGGTGCTCGTGCCGCGATCGCCATTTGCCGAGTTGATTCAGGCGAAGTTCGAGCCGTGGATTCGTCCTGGGCACATTTCTCGTATTCTGGAGATTGGCACCGGCAGCGGGTGTATCGCGATCGCCTGCGCACTGGCTTTCCCCGACAGTCAGTTGGTCGCGACAGACGTGTCGGCTCCGGCGCTTGAGGTTGCGCGGGTCAACGTGCGGCGCTACGGATTGGAATCACGACTCAAGCTGATGCAGGCAGATTTGTTTGGCGGCGTCGAGGGCCGATTTGACCTTGTCATCAGCAATCCACCGTACGTGCCGCAGGTCGAGGTTGCCGCGCTGCCATTGGAGTATCAGCATGAGCCAGCGCTGGCGCTGGCCAGCGGGTCAGATGGTCTGGAATTGGCGCGGCTTATCCTGCAAGATGCGGCCGGTTACCTGACCGACGACGGTACTCTGGCGCTGGAGGTCGGTGCCGGATGGCATGCACTCGAGACGGCGTTTCCGCAATTGCCGTTTGTCTGGCCTGACCTGGAAGCAGGTGGCGAAGGTATCGCACTGATTGAGTCAGGCGCCTTGCAACCGCTATAGCATCCCGCCAAATCGTCTCAGGTTTAGTTTATAATTTATTGAAATATATATATAAAAGTTAGGATCATGCCGGGAAATACCATTGGCAAAATGTATGCAGTCACGACCTTCGGGGAAAGTCATGGCCCGGCTATTGGCGGCGTGGTGGACGGCTGCCCGCCGGGTATGGCGTTGTGCGAAGCGGATATGCAGAAGGATCTGGAGCGCCGTCGACCGGGCAAATCACGGCATACGACCCAGCGCAAGGAGCCCGACGAGATCCGAATTCTGTCCGGAGTGTTCGAAGGTGTGACCACGGGGACGCCGATCGGGCTGTTAGTGGAAAACGTCGATCAGCGCTCGCGCGACTACAGCAAGATCAAGGATATGTTCCGGCCCGGTCATGCGGACTACAGCTACCAGCAAAAATATGGTATTCGCGACTATCGTGGCGGCGGGCGCTCATCGGCGCGCGAAACCGTCATGCGCGTGGCGGCCGGGGCGATTGCGAAGAAATATCTTAAGGAGCAGGCCGGCATCGAAATCTGGGGCTGCCTCCGGCAACTCGGACCGATCGTCGTCGATGCGGCGGATCCGACCATTATTGATGAGAATCCGTTTTTCTGCGCGGATCCGGAGCGGATAGCGGAACTCGAAGCCTATATGGACGCCTTGCGGAAAGACGGCGATTCCGTGGGTGCGCGCATTAATATTACTGCCAGCGGCATGCCGGTCGGTTTGGGTGAGCCGGTCTTTGACAAGCTTGAAGCCGACGTCGCTCACGCCATGATGAGTATTGGCGCGGTAAAAGGCGTTGAATTCGGCGCCGGATTTGCGGCCGTCTCGCAGAAGGGTAGCGAACATCGCGACGAGATTACGCCGTCCGGCTTCAAGTCTAATTCGTCCGGTGGCACGCTGGGCGGAATCTCATCCGGGCAGGATATTCTGGTCAGCATTGCTATGAAACCAACATCGAGTATAAGGCTTCCTGGCGAGACCGTAGATACACACGGCGCGGCTACCGAAGTCGTGACGACCGGTCGCCATGATCCGTGCGTGGGATTGCGCGCAACGCCGATAGCCGAGGCGATGCTCGCGATCGTGCTGATGGATCACTACCTGCGTGATCGTGCGCAGAATGCCGATGTCCGCTCCGCAACCCCGGTGATTTGACTATGAAGAATCAATACGATGTTGCCGTCGTCGGCGCGACCGGTCTGGTCGGTGAAACCATGCTGGAGATTCTTGCGGAACGCGATTTTCCGGTCGGTTCGCTGTACGCATTGGCCAGCGCCCGGTCGGTCGGCAAATCGGTCCAGTTCGGTGGCCGCCGAGTCAAGGTTCAGGACCTGGCTGAATTCGATTTTGCCGGCGTCGATATTGCGCTGTTCTCGGCAGGCGCCAGTGTCTCGGCGGAGCACGCGCCGCGCGCCGGGGCGGCCGGTTGCATCGTCATCGATAACACGTCTTTTTTCCGCAATGAACCGGACATCCCCTTGGTCGTGCCGGAAGTCAATCCTGCTGCGCTGGCGGAATATACCGGTCGGAACATCATCGCCAATCCGAATTGCTCGACCATCCAGATGGTGGTGGCCCTGAAGCCCATTTATGATGCGGCAGGAATCAACCGCATCAACGTTGCGACCTACCAGGCCGTTTCCGGTGCCGGTCGCCAGCTGGTAGAAGCGTTAGCGGCGCAGACCGCCAGTTTGTTGAACGGGCGGCCCGTGGACGTCGAGGGCGACGCAAAGCCAATCGCTTTTAACGCCATTCCGCATATCGATGATTTTCAGCCCAACGGCTATACGCGCGAAGAGATGAAAATGGTCTGGGAGACGCGCAAGATCCTGGACGATGACTCGATTCTGGTTAACCCTACGGCAGTCAGAGTGCCGGTATTCTATGGCCACTCGGAAGCGATCCACATCGAAACCCGAGAAAAAATCACGGCTGCGCAGGTTCGTGACCTTTTGCGCCAGATGCCGGGTGTGACTATCATGGATGATGCGTGTTTAGGTGGTTATCCGACGGCCGTCACCGAAGCCGCGCGCCACGATGCAGTATTTGTCGGCCGCATACGCGAGGATATTTCCCATGACCTGGGAATCAGCATGTGGGTGGTGTCGGACAATGTGCGCAAGGGTGCTGCTTTAAATAGTGTCCAGATAGCAGAAATTTTGGTGCGCGATTACTTATAGGCTATAGTTAGCCCCAATTTGCCACGTGGTTTGCGAAGTTGTTGCTGTGTGTATTTTGCAATCACGGATGGCGTTGAATCATTTCGTTCGGGGGTCTGTAATGCCGCGATTTCTTGCTGGCCTATTATTGTTGCTGATCGGCGCAATGCCGTGTGCCGTTGTCGCCTTGGGCCTGGGCGAAATCGATCTCAAAAGCGCCCTGAATCAGCCGTTCGTCGCTGAAATTCCGGTTACATCCGAATCGGCGAATGACCTCTCGGGTCTGCAGGTTGAGCTCGCATCGGCCGGTACTTTTGAAGAGTTTGGACTGGATCGGGCCGCGTTCCTGACCGATTTCGAATTCACGATGATCGATCGGGGACCGGATGCGGTCGTTCGTATCACGTCGCGCAGCCCGGTCGTCGAGCCATTCGTGACTATGCTGTTGGAGATCACCTGGGCGCAGGGCCGATTGCTTCGTGAGTACACCGTGTTGCTGGACCCACCGGTATTTGCCTCAGAAGTTGCGCAACCCGCGGTCGCGGCGCCGGTAGCCGGTCCCGCCCCGACGCAGACCGACGTCATGCGTGCGCCGAGCTCAACGCCGGTGCCAGCTGCGACGCGTCCGTCGGATGCTCCGCAGCAGGCCGTGGCCGCGCCCATGCGGCCGATGGCCGGCGGCAATTATGGCCCGGTGCAGCGCAACGATACGTTATGGGGAATTGCGGGCCGGTATATCGACGGGACCACGGCAAATCGAAACCAGATGATGCTGGCGATTTATCGTGCGAACCCCGAGGCCTTCGTCGGCAATATCAACCGACTGAAAGCCGGGATGATTTTGCGGGTTCCGGATGCAGAAGAGGTGGAACGCCTCGGGCGCCGCGAGGCTAATGCCGAGGTCCAACGCCAAAACACCGACTGGAAAAGCGGTCGTGATGAAAGTCCGCGGCTGCGCCTCGTCCCGCCGCCGGAGCTGGGCGAAGGCGCCGAATCTGCCCCGCAAACGGCCGCAGGCGCGGGATCAGCCGATCTTCCCGCAACGGGCACGGCCGACATGCAAGGCCGTATCGATGAATTGGAAGCCGAACTGTCAGACAGTCGTCGCCTGATCGAACTGCGCGACAGCGAGCTGCAGGCCTTGCAAGAGCAGCTGGCGAGTCGCGAGGAAATCATACCGGAACCGGAGACCGCGACAGTCGTCGACGAGGCGCCAGTCGAGGCAGAGCCTGACGCCGAGCCGGTGGCGGTCGATGACGGCACTGCGGAAGAACCGGTCGAAGCAGTTGCAGAAGAGATTGCAGAGCCCGAGGCACTGGCGCCGGGCCCGGGCGTTGTCGTTACGACCAGCCCCTCGGAAGAGCCATCGTTGATCGCGCAGTTGTTTAGCAGCGTTTGGCTGTATGTTTCACTGGCCATCGTTTTGTTGTTGGGATGGCTGTTCATTCGACGACGCACGGCAGTCGAAGGCCCGGCCGACAGCTGGGACAGGCTGGATACGGGTCCTGGAGGCGACTTTGACGCGGAACTTGCCGGCGCCACGACAAGCCTGGGCGCGCCGTCACCCGAAGATCGTTCGTTTGTCGTTGAGGAAGCGCCGCGCGAAGAGGATACGGCGGCAATCGATGACTCGGCTTTCGCCTCTGGGCCGCTCGACGAAAGCGCCTTTGCGGCCGATGAAGAGGAGCCCGAGCTACCTTTCGAGCGGACCATAAGCGCCGAATCGGCGGTGAACCTTGATCAGGCCGATCCTGTCGCCGAGGCGGATTTCCATATGGCTTATGGCCTATATGACCAGGCGGCGGATTTATTGTCCGATGCCCTGGAATCCGATCCTGACAGGCAAGATCTGCGCCTCAAATTGCTCGAGGTCTATTTTATCTGGGAGAACCAGGGCGGGTTCCTGAAAGAGGCGCAAATTCTGCATGACAGCATCGATGGCGCCGCCGATCCGGATTGGAACAAAGTGCTGATTATGGGCAAGCAGATTTGTCCGGCCGAGGAATTATTTGCTGCTGCGCCCTCGGCACCTGCCGAGACCGATGACATTGATCTGGACTTTGGCGAGGACGCCGAGCTCGGTGAAGATGCTGACATCGATATCACTTTCGGGGCGGCTGAAGAGAATGTCGACCTGCTGTTCGAGGACGGCGATGAGGCGATGATCGATTTTGATCTCACCGGTGAACAAGTGCCTGGCGACGGCGATTCACCGACAGAAGAAACCCCGACTATCGAAGCTGAAAGCGCCGGCGTGTCGACTATGGAAACGCCGACCGTCGAATCATCGATGCTGGAGCCGTCCTGGGACGTGTCGGGCGGTGAAACCACCATGGAAACGCCGACTGTCGAGAGTCCGGCAGCAGAGACGACCATGGAAACGCCGACCGTCGAGTCATCGATGCTGGAGCCGCCCTTGGACGTGTCGGGGGGTGAGACCACCATGGAGACGCCGACTGTCGAAAGTCCGGCCGCAGCAACGACCATGGAAACGCCGACCGTCGAGTCATCGATGCTGGAACCGGGTTTGGACGTGCCGGGCGGCGAAACGACCATGGAGACGCCGACCGTAGAAACGACCGCGGGTGACTGGGGTATGGATGAAGTGGAAAGCCAGTCCGAGGAGCCGGTGGAGCAAACGGCTGAGATTGATCTCGACGATCTGGGCCTCGATCTGGCCGACATCGATGATGAGGGCGAAGAGGATGCGGATGTCGAAATGGCGCCCGGCGAAGCTGGATTGGCGGCCTCCGATTTTGGCTTTGAAGCCTCTGAGCTGGATGAAACCGGGTTAAAGCCGAAGATTTCCGGCGAAGAAGCCGCTGCCGGGCTGGATGCCGATGATCAGGCGATCGCGGGCCTGATGGATATAGAACCGACGGCGCAAATGCAGAATGTCGACCTGGACTCTTGGTCCGGCGACACCGTCGAGCAGCCAGCCGTTGGTGATACAGCTGAGCAGCCGGCAATTGGCAGGGATGCCGGGTTACGCGACGATGTCGCAGCTTCCGTAACTGATTTGGATATCGGTGAAGATATTGCCCTCGACGATGAACCCACCGGTGCATTGGATACGTCGGCAGGGGCGGTGGTCGAAGGTGCGACCATGACAGAGGTCGGTACTAAACTGGACCTGGCCCGCGCCTACATCGATATGGGCGATCCGGATGGGGCCCGCAGCATTCTGAACGAAGTACTTGAAGAAGCCGTTGATTCCCAGCGGCAAGAAGCGCAGAAGTTATTGGATGATCTTGGCGACTGACGCTATCCGTTGACGCTGACTTTTGGACACGAACAAAACCGGGAAAAGCCCCAAAATTAACCGCGTGGCGCTGGGTCTCGAATACGACGGGACAAACTACAACGGTTGGCAAATTCAAGACCATGCAGCCAGTATTCAGGGCAGCCTTAATCAATCTATTTCCAAGGTCGCTGATGAGACCGTTCACTGTGTCGGGGCCGGGCGAACCGACTCCGGGGTTCATGCGTCCGGCCAGGTGATTCATTTTGATACTCATGCAGACCGAGTGCCTCGTTCGTGGCTGCTGGGCATTAATAGTGATCTCGACACGGATATAAACGTGCTTTGGGTGAAAGCCGTGCGGCCTGATTTTCACGCGCGCTATTCGGCTACCGGGCGAACCTACCGATACGTCATTCTCAATCGGCCGGTGCGTTCCGCATTGGCGCGTTCGCGCGCCTGGTGGGTCCGCCGGACTTTAGATGCAACGGCCATGGCTGTCGCCGCCCGCAACCTCTTGGGTAAACACGATTTTTCGTCGTTTCGCGCATCCGGCTGCCAATCCAAAACTCCAGTGCGGGAGATTCGGCGTTGCGGTGTAAAGCGGTTCGGTGACTGGATCATTTTCGAATGCGAAGCGAACGCGTTTTTGCACCATATGGTGCGTAATATTGTCGGGTCTTTGGCGACCATTGGTCGTGGCGATGCGAAACCGGAATGGATTTGCGCGGTTCTCGAGGAGCGCGACCGGCGAGCGGCCGGGATCACGGCCCCGCCTATGGGTTTGACGCTGACGCACGTCGATTATCCACCCGAATTCGGAATCGGCGGGCTCTAATTGATGATTAGTGAGCAGCTGTTGTTTATGATTCACGCCCCATGAGCTGGTTTGAAAAATTGATGCCTTCGCGAATCAAGACGGAGCGCCGTATGCGCTCCGTTCCCGAAGGTATCTGGATGAAGTGCATGCAATGTGGGGCGCAACTCTACCGTGCCGAATTAGAACGCAACCTTTTTGTATGCCCCAAATGCGAGAGCCATATGCGCCTGGGGGCACGCGATCGACTGGATATGTTTTTGGACCCCGAAAGCGGCCGTGAGATAGGCGAGCGACTGTCTTCATTGGACCCGCTCAAATTTAAAGATAGCAAAAAGTACAAAGACCGATTGATTCAGGCGCAAAAGGATACCGGTGAAATAGACGCGTTGCTGGCGATGACGGGCCTGCTCAAAAGCCAGCCGGTGGTAGCCTGCGCATTCGAATTTCGTTTTATGGGCGGTTCGATGGGCTCGGTCGTGGGGGAAAAATTTTCGCGTGCAGCCGGATTCTCTCGTAACAATCAGATGCCGTTGATCTGTTTTTCTGCCAGCGGTGGAGCGAGAATGCAGGAGGCATTATTTTCACTGATGCAAATGGCCAAGACGAGTGCGGCCCTGGCCAAGCTGTCTGAGGCGGGCATACCGTTCATATCGGTCATCACGGATCCAACCACGGGTGGCGTGTCCGCCAGCCTGGCGATGCTCGGCGACATTATTATCGCCGAGCCGAATGCGCTATTCGGCTTCGCCGGGCCGCGGGTTATTGAGCAAACGGTTGGAGAGACGTTGCCCGAGGGGTTTCAGCGTAGCGAATTTCTTCTCGAGCATGGAGCGCTGGATATGATCGTGGATCGGCGTAATCTGCGTGACGAAATTGCCAGCCTGCTGGCCAAGCTCATGAAACAACCGGAGCCGCAAGCATAGTCCGAAAGTTATCCGGGACCGCCTGATTTTCGCTGCATTTATATGTTTCTGGCACAGTTTTGGTGTATCCGATGGGTCACGCTCTGCACTCTATCCAGGCTCTCCTGATTGTGGCGAGACTTCGTCGCGCCCGATTTTCGCGGCACTCTATTCGGACTGGCGCACGGTCCTCGGGCATCCTTTCAGCATGACGCGTAAAACACTCGCGGACTGGCTGCAGTGGCAGGAATCACTGAGCCCGCATGAAATTGACCTGGGCCTTGATCGCATAAGCAGCGTTGCAGAACGATTGTCGATTCGGCCACCTGCCGGCAGCGTCTTTACGATTGCAGGAACCAATGGGAAGGGTTCCACTGCATATTTTCTGCAGCGCTTGATGGCTGCCAGCGGACGCAGCACGGCGGTTTATTCGTCGCCACATCTGGTCAGATATAACGAGCGCATCCAGATTAATGGAACTGCAGCGAGTGACAGCTGTCTTGTCGAATCTTTCGAAGCCGTGGAAAGCGAAAGACGCGATGTCCCTCTAACATTCTTTGAGTTCGGCACGCTCGCAGCGATGGTCACGTTTTCCCGGACGCAGACCGACGTCTGGATATTAGAAGTTGGCCTCGGTGGCCGGCTAGATGCGGTGAATATTATCGCTCCGGATTACAGTTTGATTACCACCGTGGCTCTCGATCATCAGGAATGGCTGGGCGATACAGTGGAGGAAATTGCTGCGGAGAAAGCCGGCATTATGAGATCAACAGCACCCGCGTTTTTCGGTGACAGCCTGGCACCGGCGTCTGTCATAAGCAGGGCGCAGGCGTTAGATACGAGGCTTTACCGCCTGGGTCACGATTTCGACTACCAGCTGAATGATCTGACGTGGTCGTGGCATGGCAAATCGCATGTGTTGGAAGGGCTGGACTTGCCGCGCGTCGCGGAGGGTGCGCAAATGCGAAACCTCAGCCTGGTGCTGGCGGCGGCCGAGGCGTACGACGAATCATTATTGACGCCTGCCGTGGTTAATCGAGCGTTGCAGTCCACGCTACCCGCCGGCCGTTTTCAGGTCGTTCAGCGCGAACATCAGTGGGTCCTTGATGTGGCTCACAATCAACAGGCGGCAAGCACCTTGCGTAAACGCCTTGAGCTTCTCGGCGCAGCACATGGGACGACAGCAGTTGTATCCTTGCTTGCCGACAAAGCTGTCGGCAATTTCATAGCGGAACTGGCAGACCAGGTGGATCGCTGGATTGTTTGTGCGGTCGACGACCCGCGTGCAAGTCGCGTCGAGGATCTGGCCGCACAAGTCGAAAAGGTCACGGGGCAGACGGCGACGCCGGGCGTGGGCCCAGAGGAATCATTTGCCATGGCCGAACAATTTAGCGGCGATGGCGGACGCATTCTTGTCTGTGGCTCGTTTCGTATTGTTGGTCCCGCATTGCAGTGGCTTGGTCTATACTGAGCAAACAGGAGAAGTCTGGAAGGTATGGATCGCCAGTTGCTTGAACGAATGATCGGCGCAGCTGTCTTGATAGTGGCGCTGGTGTTGATCGTACCGGCCATTCTGGATGGGCAGCGAGATGACGATCCGGATGCGGTTTCCATTGCCGACACCGCAACTGAGGTTTCGTCTGAAATTGATGAGCCAACCCGCACGCATACCATGCTTCTTGATCGGCAGCCAGACAGGCCGCCCGTGGCCCGGGAAAAAACCGGGCAGTCCGTTACAGATCCAGAGCCGTCGCAGTCAGTGGTTGATGTCGCGCCAAAAGCAAATCCGCTTCCGCAGGCACCCAAGCAGGGCTCGACCGCAACAGCCGAAAAGCCGGACTCGACAACGGAGGTGACTGCCAAGGCGCCGCAGGCAGTCACCGCAAGCGCGCCGCCAGCGAAGAGCACCAAGGTTGCCATCGCGGACACGCCGAAGACCCAAGTTCCCCCAGCGCCAAGCGCCGGCTGGGCCGTCCAACTCGGAAGCTTCGCCGACAAAAAGAACGCTGAGCGACTGGCGAACGCCGTTTCACAAAAGGGTTTTGAGGCTTACCTGATGTCTTTGGAACGGTCGGGTAAAACGCTTTATCGAGTCAGAGTCGGGCCGCGTGACAGCCGGGCTCAGGCTTCCGAGTTGGCAGCGCGTCTCGCGAAAGCCGGGTACCAGGGCCGAGTCACGCAACAGGATCCCGAATCTTAGTGCTGCTCCCATCCATATCACCTGGGCGGATTACCAGTTTTTGCGCAGTGACCCAATGGATTTCGGCCTACTATGATCACCGTTGATTATGTTCTGATGAGCATATTCGCTGTTTCGGCCATAATCGGTGTGTTCCGCGGATTCGTAAAAGAAGCGATATCCCTGTTTGGGTGGATTGTGGCCATCTGGGGCGCGTGGCGATATGGCGCGCAAGCCTCCGCGTGGTTGCCGGATTTCGTTGATGACGTCACGGTGAAAATCTGGGTGGCCCGGCTGTTGATACTGATTGGCGTGCTTATCATCAGTGGTCTGACCAGTCGGCTCGTATCGTTTCTGATTGATAAGACCGGCTTGTCTGGCACCGACCGCGTGGTCGGCATGGTTTTTGGTTTGGCTCGCGGCATGGTGTTGGCGGGCCTGGCGGTTAACCTGCTCGAGGTTGCCGGTTTTAAAGATGAGCCTTGGTGGCCGGAGTCGAAGCTGATACCGTATCTCGCACCCGTAGCCCAGAGACTTAGCGATATCGCCGCAGAGGGCCTGGATATGCTTGATAAACCAATCGATCAAATAGAATCTCCAATAGCTTTACCGTAGGCCTATCCAGAGGGACACAACGTGTGCGGAATTGTCGGAATCGTCAGTAATTCTCCGGTCAATCAGGCGATCTATGATGCCCTGACTGTTTTGCAGCATCGCGGTCAAGATGCGGCAGGCATCGCAATCGATGATGCAGGCACGCTTTGCACGCACAAAAATAAGGGCATGGTTCGTGATGTATTTCGTACGCGACACATGCTGCAGCTGCGCGGTAACGTGGGAATTGGACACGTCAGATATCCGACGGCGGGCTGGTCCAGCTCCGCCGAGGCGCAGCCCTTCTACGTCAATTCTCCGTACGGGATTTGTCTGGCGCATAACGGGAATCTAACCAATGCGGAACAACTGAAGGAGGTGCTGATTCGCGATGATCGGCGGCATCTGAATACCGGTTCGGATACAGAGGTATTGCTTAACGTCTTTGCCGATGAACTGCAGCGCCAGACAGGACATCGGTTGACGCCCGAGGCCGTATTTGCAGCGGTCAGCGCCGTACATCGTCGCTGCCATGGCGGCTACGCAGTGGTGGCGATTATCCTTGGTTACGGCTTGGTGGCATTTCGCGATCCACACGGCATCAGGCCTGTTTGTCTTGGTCGTCGGCAATCGCCTGGCGGCGTGGAACAAATGGTTGCTTCCGAGAGTGTCGCAATGGATGCGCTGGGTTTCGAACTAGAGCGAGATATTTTGCCCGGTGAGGCGATATTCATAGAAACTGACGGCAAGCTGCATAGCCAGCAGTGTGGCCCGCGGCGCAGCTACACACCGTGCATTTTCGAATTTGTCTACTTTGCCAGGCCCGATTCCATTATTGACCGTATTTCGGTTTACAAGTCACGTCTGCGCATGGGCGAGACTCTTGCCGATAAAATTCTGCGGGAGCGGCCCGAGCACGACATCGATGTAGTCATCCCAATTCCCGATTCCAGCCGCACCAGCGCACTGCAGGTCGCGCATCGTCTCGGCGTGAAGTACCGCGAAGGATTTATCAAGAATCGTTACATCGGACGTACTTTTATCATGCCGGGCCAGGAAATGCGGAAGAAATCCGTCAGACAGAAATTGAATGCGATTGATCTGGAGTTTCGCGGCAAGAATGTCATGTTGGTCGATGATTCAATCGTGCGCGGCACCACGTCCAGGCAAATCATCGAGATGGCGCGAGAGGCGGGCGCAAAACGCGTTTACTTTGCCTCCGCATCGCCGGCGGTGCGGTTTCCGAATGTTTATGGTATCGACATGCCGGCCGCGAGCGAGCTGGTGGCGGCTGAGCGCACGGATGTCGAAGTCGGGAAATTGATCGGCGCCGACTGGTTGATTTACCAGAACCTGGACGATTTGATTGGATCGGTGCGCTACGACAACAGCGACATCGATGCATTCGACACGTCCTGCTTTTCCGGGGAGTATGTGACCGGTGATGTTACGGAAGCCTATCTGTCGCGAATCGAAAGCGAACGGTCGGACGGCGCAAAATCCAATCGCGAAGCTCTGCGGCGGCGTCTGGAGGCCGAGGGCGATGAAGCCGAACTGTCCGCTGGTAACGATAATGAAATCAATTCGCAGGCCGGGGTCGGGTGATAGCGTCCGCGTGAGATAATCCACTCAAGATATGTGGCCCAAAGTTTTTATCATCGATGATTCGCCGGATTACCGGGCGTTGCTAAGTCATCACGTCGCGACGCATTGGCCGGATGCCGCTGTCAAACAATATGACCCGCTTGAGTCGGGCAGACTGCCTGACGACTTCTCCGGTGCCGGTAATGATCTGATCTTGCTCGGCCACCCAGCCGGAGAAATTGACGCATTGGATTGGCTGCGACAGTTCATGCGGATTCGCAAGTTCCCGCCGGTGATCTTGATCGGCGATGCTGATGAACGACGCATTGTCACGGCCATCAAGATTGGCGCGGCCGATTACGTTTCAAAACGACGTTTGAATCATCGGCGCATCATTCAGGTGATGGAGGCAGCGTTAGGGCAGAGTCAGCCGATAGCCAGTTCCGGGCGATTTTTCGTCAAGCCTGATGACCTGTCGACCAGCGGACTGCCGAGCCTGAGAGGCTACGAGTTTCAGCGTCGTATCGTGGTCAATGAAATGTCAGCTGTATACCTGGTTCGCCAGCAGCGCAGTGGTGAAATGATGATCCTGAAAGTGCTGCGTCAGATGCCGGATGTCGGTGGCGAAGCAGCATTCGATCGGTTTCTGCAGGAATACGAGTTGATCGCGAAGCTTGATCATCCCAATATCATTAAGATTTTTGATCTTGGAGTGGGCGACGATCACGCCTATATTGCAATGGAGTATTGCAGCAAAGGCAGCTTGAAGCTGCGAATTTCGCGTGGTTTGGAGCCGGACAAAGCCTTCGCCCTGATGCGACAGATGGCCGAGGCGCTGGGCGAGCTGCATCGAGCCGGCATTACGCATCGCGATCTGAAGCCCACGAATGTGATGTTCAGAAACGACGAAAGCCTGGTCCTGATTGACTTTGGTCTCGCCAAAAAAGCCGCGTTAAGAGCGGAAATAACCGGAACTGGTGAGATATTCGGCACACCCTATTACATGAGTCCGGAGCAGGGACAGGCCAATGAAGTGGATGAGCGCACCGATATCTATAGCCTTGGCATTATTTTTTTCGAAATGTTGACCGGACAAAAACCCTTCGAGGGCGATACCGCGATGGCGGTGATCGTTCAGCACCAGCAGGCCCCGGTGCCGCGCCTGCCGGCTGAATTGAGCAGTTATCAGCCGTGCATCGATAGAATGATCGCCAAGAAACCGGATGACCGTTTTCAGTCGGTGGCAGAACTACTGGAATGGATGCCATCCGATTGCGGTATGTCGCTGGCGGAAATGTAGCAGGCCGTTAAAGAACCCTGATGCGCCGTTGCGACTGACCGAAGCTCGGGCCGGGAGCGATTTTCCACGTTCCTGACTTGCCTGGTACTCGCGGGAGTCTTTTCGAAAGCCTGCTAGGCGGAATTATCTCGCAGCGGGAGAGACTGCAGCTTGAATCCATCCGGACCGCATTCGAGAAAGCTTCCCTGGGTGTACCAATCGCCGAGCACGATTCTGCAGGCCGGCTGCTGATCCAACGTAAATTGATGTACTGCGGGGCGATGCGTATGCCCGTGAACAAGTTTTTTAACGCCGAATCGCCGCATCGTCGCTGCAACGGCATGCTGATTGACGTCAGTGATCTGTTCCGGTTTCAGGGCCATTTCCGTCGCGCTGGATTTACGAATCCTGCTAACGATGGCGCGGCGCGCGGCGATCGGGATAGCGAAATAAAGCGCGTGCAGCCACGGATTCCGCACGATGCGTCGAAACCTCTGGTAGCGGCGATCATCGGTACACAGCGTATCGCCGTGCAGCAACAGGACGCGTTCGCCATGGAGTTCAATCACGGTCGTCTCATCGAGCAGTTGCACACCACTATCAATACTGAAACGCTTGCCGATCAGGAAATCGCGGTTACCGTGCGTGAAGTAGCAGGGTAGCCCGGTTGCGGTAAACCGCTTCAGGGCCGCGACAACTGCGTGTTGCTCTGGGTCGGCAGCGTCGTCCCCAATCCATGCTTCGAACAAATCACCGAGGATATAAAGGGCCTCGGCGCGGTCCGCGGAATCTTCCAGAAAAGTCAGAAAGCAATCAGTGATCTCGGGGCGACAGGGGCTGAGGTGCAGATCCGAAATGAAGAGGGTGCTCATCAGCCGTCCGGTTCGGGTACCAACTCCATGTTTTCGATTATCACGGGTTCGGCTGGAAATTCCGGAAATTGTCCTTTCGAAATGATTGCACGGTGGCCAATATCGTCGATCACCTCGGCCCCGGAGATGACCTTGCCGAAAACCGCATAACCCCAGCGAGATGGTTTCGGGTCCAGCGAAACATTGTCGTTCAGATTGACAAAAAACTGCGAATCCGCTGAGTGCGGATCGTTGGTGCGGGCCATCGCAACCGTCATGCGCTGATTGCTGAGGCCGTTGCCGGATTCGTTCGGAATCGGCGGTCGGGCGGTCTTCGGATTCTCGTCTGCGGAATATCCGCCGGCCTGCACGACGAACCCGCTTACCACACGGTGAAACAGCGTGCCTGGGTAAAATCCTTCTTCAACGTATTGCAGGAAATTTTTTACGGACAAGGGTGCGCGGAGCGCGTCCAGTTCGATCACGAAGTCGCCGGCATTGGTTTCAACCCGCACTTTGGGTTGATCACTCGCCGTAGCCAGATTGGCGGTTATGATGAAGACCACGCCTATCAAGGGTGTAAGCGATAATCTCATTTTTATCTCCTTGATTAACAGTTGCTTATATAAATATATTAAATTATTTTTGAGATAGATTTCGGGGCTCGGTGGGCTTCGAGCAGCGCTTTGCCCTGGCTTGCTGCGGTCAGCGTGTTTCTCAACAACATCGCAATCGTCATGGGTCCAACGCCGCCCGGCACCGGTGTGATCCAGGCCGCCCGTTCACAGGCGGCTTCGAATCCTATGTCACCGGATAATTTGCCGTTTTGCATGCGCGTTATGCCAATGTCAAATACCACGGCACCGGGTTTGACCCACTCACCCGGAACCACCTCGGCCTTGCCGACAGCCACGGCAAGAATATCGGCACGTTCGACATGGGACTCAATGTCTCGGGTAAAGCGGTGGCAAACTGTTACGGTGGCGCCGGCCAACAAGAACTCAAGTGCCAGAGGCCGCCCGACGTGATTCGAAGCGCCGACGACCACTGCGTGCTTGCCCAGGGGATCGATTTCAATTCGCTCAAGCAAGGTCATAACGGCGTGCGGCGTGCACGGACGTAGCACCGGAATACGCTGGGCGAGACGTCCGACGGTATAAGGATGGAAGCCATCAACATCCTTGATCGGATCGATTCTTTCGATTATCGCGACTTCATTGATTTGCTTGGGCAGCGGCAGCTGAACGAGGATTCCGTGAATGTCCGCATCGTCGTTCAGTTCATCAATCAATGCCAGGATGTCGCGTTCCGGCGTGTTTTCCGGCAGATCGTAATCTCGCGCTTCGATGCCGGCCTCTTCGCAGGCGCGCCGTTTATTTCTGACGTAGATCTGTGATGCCGGATCGCTCCCGACCAGGATGACCGCCAAACCCGGCTGCCGAAACCCTTGCTCTGATCGAGAATCAATTTCGCGCCGGATCTGTTGCCGCATTTCACGGGCGATTTCTTTTCCATCAATTAGTCTGGCGGTCATAGTGGCTTCCGCGGGCGGGCTCGTGAACAGGCGGGAAACATACCAGAGGGACGATGCAGGCAACAGCCTGAAACAAGCCTTTGTCTGCAAATGAAGGTTTTTCAGTAATAAGGCCAGTTCTTTACCGGCCGAAACCTGCAGCAAATTGACTGGAATTCAGGGCACCCGTATTATCCTGCGGCTCGATCAGCGGGCGGCTATAATAGTCCTCGGTGCATAGCGGCCGACTGACGTCGGGGCATGGCGCAGTCTGGTAGCGCATCTGCTTTGGGAGCAGAGGGTCGGGGGTTCGAATCCCTCTGCCCCGACCACGTTTAATGCCGGCTATGCGAGGTTTGAGGTACTCGTTCAGCAGGACAGGGCGCCTGTAGCTCAACCGGATAGAGCATCGGCCTTCTAAGCCGAGGGTTGCAGGTTCGAGTCCTGCCAGGCGCGCCAAAGCGCGCCCAAGAAATTTATAGGTAAGTTTTCAGGACAGTGGTGGGTGTAGCTCAGTTGGTAGAGCCCCGGATTGTGATTCCGGTCGTCGTGGGTTCGAGTCCCATCATCCACCCCATCTCCTGTAACGTGAAAGAAAACTAAATACGGGCCGTTAGCTCAACTAGGCAGAGCAGTGGACTCTTAATCCATTGGTTGTAGGTTCGATTCCTACACGGCCCACCATTTTTCTGCAAATACCACAAAAATTACGCGCTTAGAAAGGCGACGTGCGCCAAGAAAGGCCGAGCCGCCAAGATGCACATGGTTATGTAAAGTTGTGCGGCGACAGCGATCGGCGTAGATTAAGTTCTACTAGAAATGATAAAGCCAAACCCGCCGAAAGACGGGGACGGAAAGCCACGGGTCTCGCTTCCTCCGCGACACCTTTCACCACGCCGCGCAGGATATCTCGATTGCCGGGCTGCCGAGTCGTCGCAGCGAACTGCTGCAGAACATGCAGGATAGGCCCTGCCCCAAGTTTTCTACTGAGCGGCTGCGGGGTCTCCGCGCTGAGAATGCCATTGAGTTGGCTGGGAGGGTACCGCAAATGATGACCAAGTCTGGATATCCTTTCGGGTTTCGCGCTCGCGCGCGGTTCGTGTTAATGGGACTTGTCTTGCTAGCACTCTCGGCGCCGGCCAACGCCCAGTTCGCCGGGGTGTACATGGGGGACGTGACGGACATTCCCGGAACGACACCAACCGGGTGGTTTGCCATTCAGGTTAACGATGATGGCAGTGCCTTCGCGATTTTCTATGATTTTACTCCAGGCATAACACCCGACGGCGGCAGTGTCGACAACATCACCGTGAAACCAGACGGTTCGTTTGCCTTCGATCTTCCGCATCCGAACCCTGACGCCGTGCAGCCCGGCGGGAAAGTTGTGGGAATATTTGCCGGCGGCAGTGTGAGCGGCGATGTCTGCGACTTTACACCCAACAGCGGTGATCCGGGCTGTCCTGGTAGCATGGGCAACAATCCCATCGTCGGCAAGTTTTCCGCAACACGGTCCCCGGCAACGGGGCTCTTTGCGCAGTTTGGCGGTATCTATGTGGGCACCATGACGGGCGCCGGAACTTCGAACGGCCTCGGGGTGACCGCCGAAGGGCCCCTAGTGGCTATTGCTGATGCGTTGGGGCAGGCACTGATTCTGGGTTCGCCGCGACTAAAGCTTGGAGACACGCCGCAGGGCGTTATCGATATCGCCGGCCGGGTGGAAGTGGATCCCACAGCCCCGCTGAATTTCAATCTGAGCCGGGGCGGTAATATTAACGGCACCATCAATTTCCTGTTGAATCCGCCGTCGGGGAGTGGAAGCTGGACCATAAACTTCACCCAGGCAAACCTTTCAGGCACCTGGACTTTGGCTCGAGTTAAGCCGTTGCCCACTCAGGGGCCTGACGCAGACATTGACGTGACCGGCGTGACGGACATCTCCGGGGATGGCGTGCCGGATGTCGGCGAACTGTCACAACCAGCAGGGAACCGGCCGCGAATGCGCTATTACTCCGGCGCCAACCGCCAGCAGTTCGACCAGGTCAATTACCTGAGTAACGCCTGGGCGGCGGTGGCCGCGGCGACGGTCGCCGATGGTAACCAGGATGGCGTGCGCAATGATCCGGCGGTGGCCGTGCTGGGCCGCAATATTGCGACCAACAAGCTGTTTGTGCAGGTGCGCATGGC
>Ga0224512_10001763_pt1 | contig 20434 bp, 19 predicted proteins | sample SF_May12_sed_USG_4_FD_169103 | JGI IMG/M metagenome (GOLD analysis project Ga0224512, IMG submission 169103) | Sediment microbial communities from San Francisco Bay, California, United States - SF_May12_sed_USGS_13 | ecosystem: Environmental > Aquatic > Marine > Sediment | place: USA... | reverse complement strand
GGGCCATTCGGCGGCAAAGGCCCAGGGGGCACGGAACAGGCCAACGCTGCCGGCGCCGAGCAGCACGGCGGTGGCAAGCGTGTTTTTGAGGAACAAACGGCGGGGATGGTGAGTCACGGGATCCTCCGAAATGACGGACAACATATGAATGGAATGTTAAATGTTAACAGAAAACAGCTTCTGGCTTTATAGACGCGATAACTCGGGATTTTGTTCCATACGCGAAAACAGCCAAAACAAAGGCGGTGTCAAGAAAAGGTTAACCAACAGTGAAAACACCAAGCTTATGGACAATATCGTAATAACTTTATGCAATCCAGAAATTTCGCCATTAATCCACAACACCGACAACATGCCCAGAATGCCCGTCAGCACCACGGCCAGCCAGGGACGGAATTGTTGCCGGGAGGCCTGCCTCAACCGGCGCATCAACGACAAACTCGTCGGTTGCGCGACAATGCTTGATGTCAGCATGGCGGCATGGCCCGCTGAGAGTCCAAGCAGCAATATCATTCCCACCCACGCCGGCGGGGACAACGCCAAACCGAATAACGACAGCGTGACAACCGTGAATACCAGCGTGGCATAGGCCGGAAACAGGATTGTCAGCGCCAGTGGCAGCGAACGATAGAACAACCATGCCACGCCAAAAATCATTATTATCGACAGTCCCGGCGTAATGAGGCCCTGGTATCCCTCCGGTGCATCGCCATGACGCCCGAGGATTATTTGATAGCCTGAAGGGATATTGATCTTCGCGATGACCCCCAGGATTTTACTCTTCACCGGTTCAGACATCTGTCCATTATTCATCCGAATGCTGATTTCTATCATGGGCATTCCATTGTGGTGCAGAAGACGGGTTGGGACGACAACCCGCTCCAGCGAAGCAACATCACGCAAATGCACGGCGGGCCGGTTTTCGAGTTCACCCAGCAAGAGGATTTTCCCCTTTGCGACACTGCCAGAGTCTTCAGGAGGCAGCCGCATACTGACGTTATATCGATGTTCCGCGTCGCGAAAATTGCCTGCCGGTATCCCGGACGTCGCGACGGCCAGCGCCTTGCCAGCCATGACCATGTTCACGCCAAGTTCCTGGGCACGATCTACATCCAATTTCAGCGATATTTCTTCACGCGATGCTTGCCCGGTATGAATGACTTGGCTCAACTCAGCCTTCTGCCCCAGAGAAAACGTAATTTCATCAGCCAGCGTAACCAGTCTGGTGTAATCCTGCCCCAACACACGCAGAACAACATCATTGCCTGGGCGCTCAACCAAAAGCGGTGTTTCCCGTTTCTGCTCCAAGAAAAAAACAGTCAGCAATATAATTGCCGCCGCGGCCACGGTCAGCGTGAGCGCTGCTCTGTGCAGCAAGAGGTGCAATAAACGATCGTAAAATAGACGCCATTGGGCCATGACATGGGCCACGGGGACTTGCCATGGCTCGGCTGACCGGCGGGGATGACGCACATCGAAAATCGGCACCAGCCAGGCGGCAAGCCAGGCGGCAAGCAGCCAGGCGGCCCCAAAATAAATTACCAATTTGCGGAAGTTCACGCCCAGATCACCGCCATCCATTAATATCGGAATAAGTGCAGCCATTAGGAGAATCGAGGGGACCACGACCGGATTGATCCTTCCGAATGATGAGGCCGGCCGCAATGGACGCTCGTACATCATCAAGACACTGCCGCCCATAAGACCCAATCCCATGGCAAGACCGCCCAACGTCATGACATCGAGCGCCGTGCCTGTCAGGGCCATCATCACGAAAACACCTTGTAACGACGCGGCAACGATCACTCCGAAAATCACGGTGCGCCGGGCAATGCCCCAAAACAAATAGACGGCGAACAGAATCAACACAAATCCTGCGAGAAGAGCGAAGCCTATTTTCCTGAGAAGCGGCCGGGTTTCATCGAATTTTCCTGAAACATCATGCAGAGCGATGCCATCCGGAATTAGGCGGTTGGCGCGCATCCAGTCAACATGCGAGCGGACTCGCGCGACGACTTCCGACAAAGCCGCCTGGGCCTGTTTGTGAACCGTCACCTTGATTACCTTTTGTCCATCCACTTCCGGCTGCACGGCAGGGGGCTGATGTATGAGCACAAGCCTTGCCACCTCCGAGAGACGTATGCTTTCGCCATCGGGCAATGTCACGGGCAGAGCCGCCACCGCGGCAAGATCGCCGGTCTGGACAGATTCACGTCGCGATCGCGACTTCACGGGAGACGGTTGAAATCGTGGCTGCACTTCCGGGTTACGGCGGATTGCCAGAAAAAGATCTTCAAAAGAAAGCCCGTACCCGGCCAGGCGTCGCTGATCCGGCATGACAATAATTTCCCGTACCGTTCCCCCCTGGATCTCGACCGTGGCCACACCGGCCAACTCCCGAAGGCGCTTGGCAAATTCAGCCTCGACCCAATCTCGCAGCACGAGCGAGTCAAGTGTTCTTGATGTCAGGGTGAATTCGACACTGGCTGACGAGGCATCGGTCAACATGATTACAGGTGTCTCGAGAAACGCCGGCAGGGAAGCGCTGATGCCTTCCAGGCGCGACATCGCTTCACGCTGAACGGCAACGACATCGCGATGAGGATTTATAAGGAGGTCGACACTGGCGCCTCCTGTCATGGTGACCGTGTCCATGGCCGTCACGCCCGGAATCGCAGACAGCGCGGATTCAACTTGGCGTATGAGTTTTTCCTCGATCACCGGCGCGGTCAACCCGGGAGCGGAAAAACGGATATTTAAGCGCTGCTCCCCAGGAGACGGGGACAGATCCACGGGAAGCCGGCCGAGCGCGAAAAAACCCAGCAATACCAAGGCGAGGATCAGGACGACGATGACGGAGCGATAACGAGCGGAAGGGCGTGCTGCGGCTGGTGGCATGCGCCGCGTGCTCCTCAGGGGCGAATATTCACGGAAGACAACAGTGGCTCAAGCTCGGTCAGGGCCAACTCGTAAACCCCGCGTTTAAAAGTGATGATGTGATCCAGCGCGCTCCAGTAATCGATCCAACGCCATTCCTCGAATTCAGGCCGTTCGCACATATCAAGGCGCACATCCTTGTCTTCGCCGATCAGGCGCAGCAGATACCAGATTTGTTTCTGACCACGGAACTGGCTTTGCGGGCGACGGCGATATTGTTCGGGAATATCGTAATGCAACCAGTCGCGCGTGCGGCCGAGCACTTCAATGTGCTCCGGCGATAGGCCGACTTCCTCGCGCAGTTCGCGATACATCGCCACGTCCGCGGGTTCTTCCGGGAGAATCCCTCCCTGCGGAAATTGCCAGCCGTCCTGGCCGCAACGCCGCGCCCAGAAGACCTGGTTGGCAGGATTGCACAGAATGATGCCCACGTTGGGGCGGTAACCGTGTTCGTCTATCATTAGCGATCCTGAATAATTCGGAACACTGCCAGAGCCATGTACAGGATTTTTTCACGAAGCCGCCACAGCGGCAATGCGTCCGTGGCCCGAGGCCGGTCTGTCGGCGTCGCACTGGTGATGGGTGGTCTTCTGTTGTCTGGCTGTGCTTCGCTGCCAGCAGTTCCCGCCAATGTGATCCTGCGGGATGCCCATAACAACGGCTATGCGCTCGCTTTCGACGACAATTCCAAAATACTGGCCTCGGGCGGCTCGGAAGGTCGCCTACGCCTATGGGCCCTGCCGCAAGGAACAGAAATGGCCGCCTGGCAGGCACATGACGGTTCGCTGCAAGGACTGCAATTCCTCAAGCGCCATCAAGAAATTGTGTCAGCCGGGTATGACGGCATACTGGCACGGTGGACGCATAACGGCATCCTCCTTAAGCGATTGGCCACGCCTTCCCCGATCATCGACATGGCGCTGGACGAAGCCTCCGCGCTGGTGATCACAGGACATCGCGACGGATTTGTCCGTTTGTGGCATTTGGAGGATTTCGTGCTCATTCGTGAAATGCCGATTCATAAAGGAGCAGTTCGCGCCGTGGCGTATCATGCCGCCACCCGGCAGGTGGCTTCGGGCGGCACGGATGGGAACGTTTTCCATTGGTTTCTCAATAAACCGCCCGCCCCGCTGCCCTCCCCCCCGACGGACGCCCAGGACTTGGCCTTTACGCCGGACGGACAATGGTTGATGGGCAGTGGCTGGTTCAAACTGTTCCGCTGGCGCATGCAAGACGAAACCCTGGAAATCCTGCCGACGGCACATCGCGGTATCGTCAAATCCATCAGCTTTGATCAAGACGGGCGTCGCCTCGCCAGCATTGGCCGGCAGACGGACAGCGCGGTCTTCCTGCTGGATGCACAGACCGGGAATGTCATCATACGATTTCAATCGCACCAACTGTGTGGCACATTCATCCGTCTCTCGCCGGATGGGCGTTATCTCGCTTCGACATCCGATGATGCCAATGTATATCTCTGGGATTTGCTCCATCCTCTGCCGGAACAGACATTCTTTCCCAAATGAAATATATTCGTCGTGAACATTCCTGAAGGTAGTCGCAATTGAGTCTCGCCATTTTCGATCTGGACAACACGCTGTTGCGCGGTGACAGCGATTATGCCTGGGGCCGCTTTCTCGTCGAAAATCGTATCGTGGACGGCGAGGAGTACGAACGTGAAAACGAGCGCTATTACAAACAGTACCAGGCTGGCACCCTCGACATCCTGGAATTTCTTGCATTCGCCCTGCGCCCGCTCTCACAGCATGACCGAGTCACACTCGATGGCTGGCACCGTCAATACATGCATGAGAAGATTTTGCCGATGATCGCGCCCGCGGCGCGCGCACTGGTGGAAAAACATCGCCGGCAAGGCGATACACTCGTGATCATTACGGCCACCAACCGGTTTGTCACCGCGCCGATCGCGCGGGAATTCAACATCGATCACCTGATCGCTACCGAACCGGAGGAACGCCAAGGCCGGTATACGGGGAAGGTCGACGGGACGCCTTGTTATCGCGAGGGCAAAGTCACTCGGCTTAATAACTGGATACAGCAACATCGACAGACCCTGAAAGGGAGTTGGTTTTACAGCGATTCACACAATGATCTCCCGCTGCTGTCCATTGTCGATCATCCGGTAGCTGTCGATCCTGACGAAACCCTTCGCGTCGAAGCGGGTCTGCGCGGATGGGAAATTATTTCTCTGCGATGAAAAAATGTTGATGAGCCGCCGCCCACTGATAATGCTGATCCTGCTGGTGGCAGCGCCCATGACAATCTGGTTCGCCCTGATCCAAGGGAGCCTCGATATCGGCGCGGCGCAATTGTGGCAGTCGCTACGTGGCAACGCGGACCATGCCACGGCCTACCAGGTAATTCATGAATTACGGCTGCCGCGGGCGTTATCCGCTTTTGCCGTCGGCGGATTGCTTGCGCTCTCGGGAGCCCTGTTGCAAGTCCTGCTGCGCAATCCACTTGCCGATCCATACGTCCTCGGCATTTCCGGCGGTGCCGCCGTGGCCGCCCTGCTGTCCATGCTCGGAGGGCTCGGTATCGGCTGGATACGGGGGAATGCCTTCCTCGGTGCACTCGCCTCCATGATGCTCGTGTTCGGGCTAAGTCGCCTGGGCGCTGCCTGGACGCATAATCGCCTGCTGCTCACCGGCGTGGTCATGGCGGCGGGCTGGGGGGCGCTGATCAGTCTGATCCTGGCGCTGGCCCCCAGCGCACAGGTTCAAAGCATGCTTTTCTGGCTGATCGGCGACATGAGTTATTCAACTCAGCCCGGCATGGCCTTGCTCGCCCTGATGGGCGGACTTGCGGTATCCCTGTGGCTGGCGCGGGCGCTCAATCTCCTGTTGCGCGGAGAAAACACCACCGCCGCCCTGGGAGAAAATCCCGTGTATTTGCGCTTTGTGATTTATCTCGTGGCCTCTCTGCTGACCGCCATGGCTGTCACGCTGGCCGGTAGCGTGGGGTTCGTGGGCCTGGTAATACCACACTTATTAAGGCTGCTCGGTGGTTCCGATCACCGTTTTTTGCTGCCAGCATGCGTTTTACTCGGCGGGGGCTTCCTGACCGTCGCAGACACCCTGGCGCGGAGCTGGACGGCGCCGGTGCCACTCCCGGTTGGCGTCATCACGGCACTTCTTGGTGTCCCCGTCTTCCTTTTTCTGCTGGTCCGTTCACGCTGATATGCCCTCCCTGCGCGCCGAAGAATTGTCGCTTTCAATTGCCGGTCGACGGTTGTGTGACAAGTTGAGCGTAACCCTCCATCCCAGCGAAAACTGGGTGATACTCGGTGCCAACGGCAGTGGGAAAACCACCTTGCTGCACACCTTCGCCGGCCTGCGCTCACCTGACGGAGGTCGCGTCTACATCGATGAAACCGCGATCCACAGGATGACATCACGGCAGCGTGCGCAACACATCGGGGTATTGTTTCAGGACCCGGAAACGGCTTTCCCTGCCACCGTTCATGAAACGGTGATGACCGGACGTTACCCGCACCTGGATCGATGGCGGTGGGAAAGCAAGGAGGATTATCGCGCTGTCGATATGGCGCTCGCGGCCGTGGGAATGGAAGGAATGACCCAACGCCCGTTGGCCACCCTCTCCGGGGGCGAGCGACGGCGGGTCGAGATCGCCGCGTTGCTGACGCAGGATGCACCGATCTGCCTGCTGGACGAACCGACCAACCACCTGGATCTGCGGCACCAAATCCATATCCTGGAATTACTCGCCGACCGCGCGCGCCGCTCCGGACATTTCAATATAAGTGTGCTGCACGATGTTAACCTCGCCACTCGCTTCGGCACGCACGCCATTCTGCTCTTCGATAACGGTGAATACCTCCACGGATCACTGTCCGAAGTATTGAATCGCGCCAATCTCGAACGGCTCTACCATTGCCGTTTACGCGAAATCCGCGATGAGGGCACTGGCTGGTTTCTGCCCATGTAGCGTCCAGCGCCCGATGCGATAGCTCTTTCGGAGAGCGCCGCAAGACCGCTGTAAGGAATACCGTCAACCGCGAGTCACCACGCTGATATCTCTGAAAGAGCTTACACCTTAGCAGGCAGCGGTCCTACGGCAATGGGCGCAGGTAGCCACAAGGAACGTTGTAGCACGAGACGGCCCGGTGTACTCCCTTCAAAGCAGCTTCGCCTCGGAAGGGAGTCGCCCTTCTCCACGGGGGATCCGGTGGCTACAGTCCATCGGGCGGTGTGGATTAATCAAGGACCGGCCGTTATACTTCCGGCCACTCGCAGTGGCACTTCTCTAACAAAGGGACTCGCGCATTGGTGCTAGGTTTTCTGGTAGATAACGCGCGGGGGCGAAAGCTCCCGGTCCTTCTTTTACACTCCCTTTTCCCGGCAGCGCGACAATGAGCCGCCTTTCGCTGTTCCCGCGAACCTTGCGTGCCCGAATCACTGTTGTTTTCTCCCTTCTCCTGCTTGTCATCGCTGCCGGCGTAACATTTGCTTTCGCGCGCCAAGCGGCGCAGACCCATTTCACCATGCAACAGCAGCTCTCCCAGAAACTAATGCAGCTGGTGGAGCCGGCAATTCGCGGCATGGTGGCAAGCTATGATATTGCCGGTATCGACCGGTACATGCGTCAGATTGCGGATGATCCGACGATTGCCTCGCTGCGCATCGTTGACGAAAACGGCGGTTCACTGCTGTACGGACACGAAGGCAATACGGAACCTCTTCATTGGTATACGCGGGCGCTGACCGGTGCATCAACTCCTCCCTTACTTCTCGTTTCAGACATCATTGTCGACAACTCCCGGATTGGACGAATCGAAGCGGAATTGTCGAACGCACCGCTAAACCAGAGTATCCGCCACGTCGTTTTTATTGGTGGGTTACTGGCGGTTGTTTCGTTGGCCGTGACGCTCCTTCTGGTTTACCTCTTGCTGACACGATTCACCGCGCCACTCCAGCCACTGATGGATTGGGCGCGTGAATTTGCGCATGGCAACTGGAACCCGCGCACGAAACTCATTGAATCCGGCAGTCGGGAGATCCGGGAGCTTAACCAGGCGTTCACCCAGGGTTCGGCCACCCTGCGTCACTACATTCAAAGTCTCGAGGAAACGCGCGAACTGCTCGAGTACAGCGACACCAGGCTGCGCAAACTGGTCAATGGCATGCGCGAAATTTTGTTCGAGCTGGATGCCAACGGGCACCTGGTTTTTCTCAACCCGGCATGGCAGGAATTGACCGGTTTTGCCACGGACGATTCGCTCGGCAAACCCTTCAGCGATTTCCTGGTCGACGAAGATACCATTCGCGACTTCGACCCCCGGATATTGCCGCGCCTGCACGAGAAAAACCGGGAAATTTCTTTGCGCTCGATCGATGGCAAACGCCTGTGGATGAGCCTCGACGCCGATGCCCAAACTGACTCGGCCGGTAATTTCACCGGTCTTATCGGCACCCTGGGCGATGTCACCAAAAGCGTTGAGCTCAACCACCTGCTGACCAAATATCAGGACGAGCTATATCACCTGTCCGTCACCGATCCTTTGACGGGTCTCTATAACCGTCGTCATTTTGACAGTCAGCTGGAAATCATCCTATCCGATCATCTTCCGAAAAATCTTGCAGTTTGTCTGCTGCTGATTGATCTCGATGGCTTCAAATTTATCAACGACACTTACGGCCATCCCTTCGGTGACGAAGTGCTGCGCACCACCGCGCAATTGCTCAAGCAGCAGGTGCGGCGCAATGATTACATCGCCCGCCTCGCGGGCGATGAATTCGCCATGGTGCTGAAAAACACAGATATCGAAAACGCGACGCGCATCGCGCAGAAACTTCACGATAGCATCAACGACACGCGCATTCCGCTGCCGGTGGGTCACATGCAGTTGCAGTCCTCCATGGGCGTGGCCGAGGCGCCGACGCACGGCACCAACGCCCAGGACCTGGTGAGCGCGGCGGACGTTGCGCTGTATCACAGCAAGCGCCGCGGGCGAAACCGCATCGAAGTACTTTCCCCCGACATCAGCCGGGCGGTGATGTCCATCTTCAGTCAGGGTTTTCAATTGCGGAACGCCCTGGAACAGGGGCATATTCATCCCGCGTTCCAGCCCATCTGCAATCTGCGAGATGGCGAACCCATGGCCTACGAGGTTCTAGCACGCATGCGGATCAATGGTCTCGTGATCCAGGCCAAGGACTTCATCACGGTGGCGGAAGAACTGGGGCTGACGCGCTACGTGGATTTGCATATCATCGGTCAGGCACTGAAGCTGACGCCGCCGGAATATGCCTTGTTCCTGAACGTGGATATTTCCTCTTTCAACGACAAGGATTTCGTGGGTGAGCTAAGCGAGCTGCTTAAGCCGGCCTGTCAGGAAGGTCGTTCCATCACGATCGAGATCACCGAGCGTGAAGCCCTTCCTTTAAGCGAAGGTCTGCATGACGACATTCTGGAATTGCGAGCGCTCGGCTGCAAACTGGCCCTTGACGATTTTGGGAGCGGTTACTCGACCTATAACTTCCTGAACCAGTTCCGCCCGGATTATCTCAAAATCGAAGGTTCATTCGTGCGTGGCATGCTGCGTAATGAATCCGACCGAAAAATCGTCACGCACATCCACGAATTGGCCACGTCCTTCGGAATGAGAACCATTGCCGAAAGCGTGGAAAACGCGGCCACGGAACGGGCCCTGCAGGAAATCGGGATTAATACCGCCCAAGGGATGTTTTATGGCGCCCCGCGGATGGCCTCTTGAACCCTTGGTTCGTGAGATAGTTGAGTACAAACCCACTATGGTTCAACATAGGCAGTGATTCATTACGTTCACCATCAGCGATGGATGATTTTCGTAATTTGAGAAAAATAGCGTTAGGTGACTTTTTTCCTGAACTGCCATTTTTTTCAAATCGCGATATGTCTCCCTCAACTTTCACATTTAACAAAGGAAGTGTTATTCATATGAAAAAGTATTCGATTCTGCTGGCCGCACTGTTGGCCATGACGGCCGTTGCGTCGTGCGAGAAAAAGGCGCCGGCGCCGAAACCAGTGGCTCCGGCTACCGCTCCCGCCCCGGCGGCGGCTCCAACGGCGGACCCCATGAAGCCGGCTGATGCAACGGCACCGGCGGCGCCAGCGGCACCGGCGGCACCGGCGGCGCCAGAAAAGAAATAAGGCTGAAGGATATAATCCGTTTTTTGTATTATCTTTCCAAGCCGGCCTTCGGGCCGGCTTTTTTATTTCTGTCACATGACGAAAAGCAAAAAATTCGTATTGCCCTCTCTTTTTCTGTCATTCCTTTCGCTGTTATCCGGGTATCACTGAAAGTCATTGACACATTTCAGCTCGCTACCTATATTGCGCCAGAGTTAGCAGTTCATCTGTTTCAGGTGTTTCCCGTGACTGTCGTTCCGGGAAATGAAACGGGAAGCCGGTGCGTTTGTCGTGATTCCACATCAAACTATCCCGGCGCTGCCCCCGCAACGGTAAACGAGTTTTTTTAAAAGGGTCCTATCCAGGACGCTTTCGGGCGAATCAACAGCCACTGCGCTCAGCGCGGGAAGGCGATTCGCCAGGGTAACCCACTCGTGAGCCCGGAGACCGGCCTGAGGCAACCCATAGGGTGTCGCGGAGGGCGGCCCGGGCGGCAATGGCCTCTTCGCATTCCGCTTGTCCCTCCTCCGCTGCCATCGTGTCAACCACCGCGCGGGTGCGCTCGGATAGCGGAGGCGATTCTTGCAACCAGCAATACTCTTTTTCACCACGGCCTTGGTGGCCTTTTTCTGCCCATCAAGCGCGTTGGGAAATTCCACGCTTCAGAAAAATGCCGTCATTGTTACGGCAACACGCTTGCTGGATGACAGCGCGCGCCTGCCGGCCGCTGTTACGGTGCTAACGGCTGAGGATATTTCCCGCCGCCCGGCACGCTCGCTCCCGGAAATTCTGGCGCTGGAGGCGGGCGTTTCCCTGCGCAGTCTTTACGGTAATCACGCGGCGCGCTCAACGCTGGATATCAGGGGTTTCGGTGCCACATCGACCCAAAATACGCTTATCTTGCTCGATGGCCGCCGCTTGAATGATCTCGATCTCTCTGCCGTTGATTTTGCCTCCCTCCCACGGCAAAACATTGAACGCATCGAGATCATCCGTGGCGACGGCGGCGTGCTTTACGGCGATGGCGCCGTGGGGGGGACCATCAACATTATTACAAAACAGGCGGGTCGCGCCGGGACCTCCGGCAATGTCACGCTGACCGGAGAATCCCACCAGACACGTCGCTTCGATGCAGCGATAACACATGGCCAGGGAGAATTTGCCGTCAATGCCAGCGCCAGCCGGATTGATTCGGATGGATATCGCCGCAATAACGCACTCGAACAGACTAATCTGCAGGCTGATTGGCGGATACCGCAAGACCAGGCGGAATGGTTCTTCCAATTCAACGCGGATGACCAAGGCCTGCGCCTGCCGGGAGAACGGCGAGTTGATCCCGGCGCGGGTATTGATGAACTTTCCCATGACCGGCGCGGCACGTCCCGCCCGCGCGATTATTCGGACCAGGCTGGTTTCTCGGTGGTCGCGGGGCAACACCGTTTCCTTGACGCAGACAAGGAAGTGATCGTAGACGCCGGGTTCCGTCGCAAGAACCAGAAGGCCTTTTTCGATGATTATGCTTTTGGCGGGATGTTTGCCAATTATGTCGATACAACACTCGCCACCGCCTCATTCACGCCGCGTCTAAAAAGCCGAAACAACCTATTCGGCCTTGCGGGCGAGGCCACCTTCGGCGTGGATTATTATCATTCTCAGTACGATTCCAACCGTTCTTTAGATCTTTCCACCGCCGGCACGCCGATCCATCGCCTCGATGTCAGCCAGTCAAGCATTGCCATCTATGGGCAAAACACCAGCGACATCCGTGAACACGCCGCGCTTACCACCGGAATTCGTTGGCAGCGGGTTACGATGGAGGCGCACGACATCTTTGATAGCAGTGCCCCAGGCGGGGCGTTCGGCAGTGGCGCGCCGGATCGTCACAGCGCCCATAACGAGCACATGTTGAATCTCGGTATTCGACATCGGGTAAATAAAAGTTGGTCCGTCTATGCCAAAGCTGCGCGAAGTGTGCGATTCGCCACGGTGGATGAGTTCTTTCAGACCGACCCAAATAATTTCCTGCAGACGTTCTCCCCGCTCGAACCGCAAACGGGCGAAAGCTTCGATCTGGGCGCGGAATTCGCGTATGGTGAAACCCGCTTTGGTGCCAACATTTTTCACATGAATTTGCGCAACGAGATTCATTTCAATCCGACCACGTTTGCCAATGAAAACCTGGATCCCACGCGGCGGCGTGGCCTGACACTGTCTGCCATCCGGAAACTATCCGAAGACACTCGCGTTTCGGCAAATTATGGCTACACACGCGCCGCGTTCCGGGAAGGTGCCTTCGCCGGCAATGAGGTTCCCTTGGTACCAAAGCACACCGGAAGCCTGTCCATGATCTGGCAGGTGAGTCACGGGCTGGTGTTCTCCGCGGCGGCACGCTACACCGGGAACAAAAGATTCGACAACGATCAAACCAACACCTTCAGCAGGATCCCATCTTATTCCTCAATGGACATCAAACTCATGGGGGAGCAGCGTCCCTGGAAATGGCAGGCCGGTATTAACAATCTTCTGAATAAGGAAGCCTTCGATTACGGCATTCGCAGCACCAGTTCGCCAAACACGTATAATGCCTACCCGCTCCCGGAAAGAAATTTGTCTGTCTCGCTGGGGAGGGATTTCTGACGATGTCCACTCCCATTTTCCGGCGAGCCATGATGGCGTCTACGGCCATCTCGCTCATGCTACATGTTATAGTGCTGGCGGGCTTCAATTCGTTATCCAATTCACCTTCAACCTCTCGCCTGGGCATGCCATGGATCAGTGTGTGGCTAGGCACACAGAATGAACTTGGGTCTTCTCCCTCACTGGCTCATGCCAAACCAGTGCACGCACCGACTGATAATAACCGTATGATCCCGGCAAACATTCCTCAAGAGCTTCCCGAAACTGCTGCAGGGACGTTCCCAGTGACTGAGAACAAAACGGCGATTCTAGACAAACCTTCCACGCCTGGAGACGAGTCGCGTGAACTCGCGCGTAACCACTTGCAGGGGCTACTTCAAACCCGATTATCCGACTACCTCGTATATCCTCCGCTCGCCAGAAGTCGCGGCTGGGAAGGCACGGTCCTGATGGGACTGCGTGTTGAACCTGATGGACATCTCGACAAAATCCATGTCGCGCACAGTTCCGGCTATGCCGTTTTGGACAATTCGGCGCTACACTCGCTTCACCGGCTCGGTAATCTCGTCGAAGCTTCGGCCTGGCTCGAAGACCGCGGCATCGACGTACAACTGCCTGTCATCTATCAATTAATTGACAACTAATCATGGGGCATCGACTTTCCAAAATAACCACCCGCACCGGCGATGATGGAACGACCGGCCTGGCCGACGGTTCTCGCGTGAAGAAAACGAACCGGCGAATCGAAGCGATCGGGGCAGTGGATGAATTGAACAGCCTACTCGGCGTTCTGCTAACGCATGAAATTCCCCGGGACATGCATCAAGGACTGACTGAAGTGCAAAACGATCTTTTCGACCTCGGCGGCGAACTCAGCATTCCCGGAAGCACCACTGTCTCTGAAGACCAGGTCATGCGTCTGGAGACCATGCAGGAGAATCTGAATGCGGATTTACCGCCGCTCAAGGAATTCATTCTTCCCGGAGGTTCGGAATCGGCGGCCCTCTGCCATCTGGCGCGCAGCGTGTGCCGGCGCGCGGAACGACGTGTCATTCATCTTAGTGAAGATGAACCGGTGAATGCCGTCACCATAAGATATTTGAATCGCCTTTCCGACCTGCTCTTCGTCACCGCCCGAGTATTGAATCGTCAGGCCGGAGAGGCCGATGTTCTCTGGAAGCCGGGGAAACACCACTAATCGACCTACAACGGGGTGCGTGCTTTCCGTGCCACCTCGAGCGCCGCACAAACTTTCTCGGCACCCTGCAATATCCGGGGGCTGTTGCGGTGAATCAAGTCCGGGGGAATAAAAAACAGATTTCCGTTGGCTGTCGCCGGCAGCGACGGCCAGCGATGCCAGCGATCACGCCATTGCGGCCACAGCGTTTCATATCCACTGGCAAGCACGACCTCAGGATTTTTTTCCAACACAGATTCCAAATTCACCCGCGGGGTCAGCCCCGGCAAATCTGAAAACACGTTCTTTCCGCCACACAGCTGAATCACATCGTTGATCAGATGCTCTTGACTGACCGTCAACAAAGAATTGTCCAATATTTGATAGAACACGGTTACCGGGGCGCGCCTCGTATAACGCTCTTGAAGGCTTTTCCAGTGACGGTGGAATTCACGGAGTGTTTTCCCGGCGGCTGCTTCTGTCGCGGCAAGTTTCCCCAATCGTTCGATTAACCGCGCCACGTCCTCGATGTGACGAGGTTCCGTCATGAAAATTTTCAAACCCAGCTGTTTCAGCCGCGCTGTTTGCCATGACGGATTGCCGCTTTGCCAGGCAATGACGAGGTCAGGATGCAAACCGACAATCTTTTCCAGATCCAGGCCCGCGCCGCTGCCGATTCTCGGAACCCGCCTGGCTTGCTCGGGATAATCGCTGTATTCAACGGCGCCAACGACGTAATCCCCGGCTCCGGCCGCATACAGGAGTTCTGTCACGTGCGGGGCCAGACTGATGATGCGCCGGGCGGGCTGCCGGAGCGCTACCTTCATTCCAACATCGTCAACGACCAGGATACCCGCGAACACAGGCGGAATTACCCATGTGCCGCTGATCCAGATCAGCAACCCCCAATACCAGAATTTGCGAATTCTGCTCATCGGCAAGCAATCATGGATTCCTGAAGCGATTTAAATATTGCCGGCGTGAAACAGCAATTGCGGAAAAGTGGCATTGCCAAGCCGTTCAACACGCAGGCGGGTGATAGCCGCATTCGGCACTTGTAATCGAAAGAGATGCTGAAGCGGTATCTCCAGCACATGTGCAATGAGCATGCGTATGACACCCGCATGCACAATCACAAGAATATGCTTCCCGCCATGTCGCTCAGTCAGGCTATGCCAGGCCTCCAGAATCCGGTCACGAAACGACACCAGCGGTTCAGCGCCGGGTGGCGCGTTTGAAAGCGGGTCATGGCGAAATCGTTCAAGAGTGTCCGGGTCTATCGCGGTTAGCTCCTGAGCCGTACAACCCTCCCATTCGCCGAATCCCAGTTCGACCAGGCGAACATCAAGCTCAAGCGGCAACCCGTGTCGTTCGGCCAGTTCGCGCGCAAATTCGGCGCACCGCAACAGCGGACTGCTGACAATCATCTGCCAGGGACACTTCTCACCAACCACCCGGCGCATTTGCTCCCAGCCCTTCTCGCTTAAGGGATCGTCGATCTGCCCACGGTATTTGCGCCCACCGACCGGTTCGCCATGGCGCATCAAGTCCAGTGTCGTTAGCAGTTTAAGTGACATATGTTGAACGAGACTCGCACCGGCCAAGCCGCTGCCGGGGAGTCAGGTTAAGATGATGTTCGTGATAACGTGCTGCAGGCTAACCCGAGATAAATCCGGCCAAATGGGCGCCGGTCATCAGGACGCCAACCACCAACCACAACAGCAGCACCCGCCATACGAGCGCTACGGCGCGCTGCACATGGCCAGCGTCCGGAATCACGGTGAGGTCCGAAATTCTTTCCTCGAATTCTCCTTCTTCCGCGGCCTCACAGATTTGCATGTGCATGGCACCGAAACCGGAGGCCAGCAGCGGCCCGCTGTTGATGTCCGACCAGACACCGACACGTTTGCGCCAGCATTGCAGCGCATCCTCGAAACTTCCCATCAGCGCATAAGACAACGCTGTAATGCGCGCCGGAACCCATCCCATCAAGTCATCGAAACGGGCAGCCGCCCAGCCGAAATCGGCAAAGCGTTCATAACGATGGCCCCATAGCGTATCGAGAATGCAGCTCAACCGCTGCAACACCGCGCCAACAGGGCCTAACAGAATAAACCAGAAAATGGGTGACACAATCAGCGAATTTCCCTGCTTGAGCACGCCTTCGACCGAAGCGCGTGCAATATTGGCCTCAGATTTTTCCGGGACACTTTTGCCGATCAATTCCCGCATTTGTTCGTCCGCCGCGTCAAGGTCACCAGATTCTAACGCAACCGAGACGGCGCTGGCTGTCTTGCTAAGACGATGAACATCGAGCGATAGATAAAGCACCAATACATCGAAAGCCACTCGCAGTAACCAGCCGATCTCTCCGAGAATGTAGTGAATCAGCATGACACCCACGACGATCGGCAGTGTCGCGAGAATGACGGCACCGATGCCATGCACGCGCTTACCGCCATTGAAACGCGCCTCGATGGATTCCGCCCAGTCTCGATACCAAACGAAGGGCTTTATCCCCTGCCGATCAGGAATCAGGTGATCCAAGAGAATTGCCAATAGAACAATTATCAGTGTTTCGCTCATGCTAAGCGCTCATCATCCGTGTTTTGTGTAAATGTAATATTCATGGCTGAGGCAAGGCAAGCGCTAAGTACAGACCGCCAGAAATCTTTTCCAGTCAAACGTCGAACCGGGGTCGGTCTTGCGCCCGGGTGCAATGTCACCATGGCCATAGATGCGTTCTCGGGTTATAGCAGGATATTGCGTCCGAATCAGATCGGTAAGCCTCTTGAGTGCTTCATACTGGGCATCTTCGAACGGCAGGTTTTCCGCACCTTCCAGTTCGATGCCGATGGAAAAATCATTGACACGCGTGCGCCCCTCGCAATACGACTGCCCGGCATGCCAGGCGCGCTGATGCAGCGGCACGAATTGGACGACCTCACCATTGCGCCGAATGAGCAAATGGGCCGAGACTTTCAGGTCCTTTATTTCGCGATAATAAGGATCTTCGGACAGATCAAGGCTGTTGCAGAATAATTGCTCGACCCCAGGACCGCCGAATTTACCCGGTGGGAGGCTGATTGAATGAATGACCAGCGTGTCAACCGCGACACCGGCCGGGCGATCATCGCAATGGGGAGACGCCACGAACCGAACTCCCTGTATCAAGCCGCTGCCAGAATCAATCTGCATGATCCCGCGGGATTCCTTTGTCGTCCGATGAAAAGGTATAGAGAAATAGTAGCTGACAACCTGAGATGGTGCCGGTGACCGGAGTCGAACCGATGACCTACTGATTACGAATCAGTTGCTCTACCAGCTGAGCTACACCGGCCTCGCGCGATAGCAGCGGGCCGGAAGTATAAGCTGTTCCTCCGGATGAACCAACCTTGAAACAGCGATTAGCGAGCTTAAGATGATTTCTCGGGACGAAGCCGGACGATGACATCCACCCCGTCCAGCGTGGCACCGAGTGGCAGCGGTGGGAGTTTGCTCACCGAAATCTGCTCCGCGCTGATGTCTGTCAGCTCTCCCGATTCGGTATTAAAAAAATGGTGGTGGGGTTGCGTGTTCGGGTCATAAAAAATTCGTGTGGGATCGGCAATGACCTCTCGGATCACGCCTTTCTCCGCCAGCAGGCCAAGTGTGTTGTAAACCGTGGCCTTGGAGACGCGCCGGTTCTCGGCATTGACCAGGCGAAAAACATCTTCCGCGGAGAGGTGGGAACACTTGTCGAATAATAAACGCGCAATAATTACCCTCTGATGCGTAGGGTGAATACCATGTTTACGCAATAGGCCGACAACCTCTGTCTCTGTCTTAAGCTGTTGTGAATTTCCCATTTAGAATAATTATAAGTTAAATACAATGATCTTGTCTAAATTTTACGATCAAGTGTTTTATTAATAATTTAATTTAATAAATTCAATATATTCAATTGATCTTCTGACAATTTACTCTGAAAGTGGTACTCCCGTTCGTCGGCTTTTTCTAACCATTTATCTGTCACCTCTATATCAGTTGAGAGACATACCTACGCATTGAATAATTGATTTGACTGGATTTGACTGACAAATCACGGCAATTGCAGAGTGCATTTATACGATTAGACTTAGAGGAGTGAAACAACATCATTTTTGAAATTACTCGTATTTTTGAGCATATTTTGATGTTCTATATGCATTACCGTAACCGCAAGCATGGATGCACCTCACAGAATGGAACTCCTTTTATCTGCCGATTAAAGCCGTTCATCGGTAGTGACACTACGGTCATTTCACCGTTCGTCGGTAATTATACACCGCTCGTCTGCAGGAAGGGTTTTACGCTCATTGAACTCATCGTAGCCCTGACCATAGCCGCAATACTCATGGCCATTGCCGCCCCGGGTTTACAGAAATTCGTCTCGAGTAACCGACTTACCAGCCAGGTTAATGACCTATTGGCAGATATTAACCTTGCGCGAAGTGAAGCTATAAAACGGGCTGAGACAACGGGTGTATGTGTCACCGCTGCCGGCGGTTCCGCCTGTGTCGCCGCCGGCAACTGGGCCAACGGCTGGCTGGTTTATTACAACAACGCGGGCACGAAAGTGCCTATAAAAAATCACGGGCCCCTGACGGGTAGCAACACCCTGACTTCGCCCGGAGGCGCCGACCAAATTGTTTACGCCCAGAATGGGCTGTTATCCAGTGGCTCCGGCAGATTCACGCTCACCGACACCAAAATCACCGGCCAACGCTTTGTCTGCATTGGCGCTACCGGACGCCCCAGCCTGATCAAGAACGGAGTAGTACCCTGCCCATGATTTCCAGAATTAATTTGGCTGCTAACCCCCAGAAACACCAGAAAGGTTTCTCATTGGTTGAAATTCTTGTCGCCCTGCTGATCCTGTCTATTGGCCTGTTGGGACTGGCGGCGTTGCAGACCACATCGCTGAAATTCAACACAGACTCGTACATGCGGACACAGGCGACGTATTTCGTCTATGACATTATCGATCGCATGCGCGCCAATTCCGACAGCGTCGTTGCTGGCGGAACCTACGATGTTCCGGATGGGACGAGTGCCGCCGCGATCATTTCCACTTATCAGTCTTGCAAAGCCTCAACCTGCGCCTGCAATAACACAGGAGTCTGCAACGCCAGTCAGATCGCCACCCATGACCTTGGCAGATGGTACGAGCGGATGGCAAGCGTCCTCCCCGGATCGTCCAGCAACCTGGCCACCATCGGGATCGACGCCGCTAAAAGGGTCACCGTCACCATCAAGTGGACGGAGCGCGACATCAGTAAAAACCAGAAGTGGGAAGTGCAGCTATGAAAAGATTGATCAACATCCAGAAAAAAGTCAGAGGCTTCAGCCTGGTCGAGTTGATGGTGGCGCTGACCATCGGCCTGATTATTCTGGTGGCGGTCTCCACACTTTTCGTCAACAGCAAACAGAGCTACTCCACCCAGGACAGCCTGGCGCGATTGCAGGAAAGCGCCCGCTTCGCCATGCACTTTCTGATCAAGGACCTGCGTCTGACGGGTTATTACGGCTGCGTCAGCGATATCGCCCCGGATTCCGTCTACAGCACGCTGAATGGCACCGATTTCGCCTATAACACGCAGATACCGTTGGAAGGCGTCAATAATATTGGCGGAACCGAGGCCACCCCTTCCGGACAGTGGTATCCCTCTGCCACCACGGCCATGCCGGCCAATGCCATACCCGGCACCGATGCCGTGGCGATCCGGTTGGCAGACAGCAGCAGTCCGATATTTCTTGACGTGGAAATGCCAAATCCCTCAGCGGTACTGAAAGTCAATGCGTTAACAGGTCTCAGCACTAATGACATCATCATGATTTCGGACTGCTCCAGCGCCGATGTCATGCAAATCACACAAATAAACAACACCGACCCGCATCTGGTACATAACACGGGGGCAGGTACACCCGGGAATTCCACCAAGATTCTGAGCAAAGCCTATAGCCCATCGACCGGGCTAGGCGGCACACGGATCATGAAATACAAGACCAACACATATTTCATCCGAAGGGGCGCCAGCGGCAACCCGGCGTTGTATCGCCAGGAGAACACCGGCGCGCCGGTCGAGCTGGTGGATGGTATCGAACAGCTGCAAGTCTTGTACGGCGTGGACACGGATGGCGACAAGGTGCCGAACCGTTATCTCAAGGCGGGTGAGGCCGGGCTGACGACCGCAGCCGAGTGGAAAACCGTCGTGAGCGTGCGCCTCGGGATCCTCGCACGCACCCTGGACGATGCGTCCACCGGCCGATCCAAGGAATTCGACAAGGATACCGGCCAATATGACGTAGACGGCGACGGCACGTTCGAAGTCGACAATCCCGGCGACCGTTACAAACGCCGCCTGTTCCAGTCTGTGGTGCAACTGAGAAACTCGTAATGAAACGCCAAACCCGTCAATTACCGGAATGCCTCCCCGCCGTCGCGGCACGGGAGATTACCTTGATCGCTGCCCGAAAATACCAGCGCGGCACCGCGCTCATCATGAGCAT
>Ga0224512_10001762_pt1 | contig 20441 bp, 15 predicted proteins | sample SF_May12_sed_USG_4_FD_169103 | JGI IMG/M metagenome (GOLD analysis project Ga0224512, IMG submission 169103) | Sediment microbial communities from San Francisco Bay, California, United States - SF_May12_sed_USGS_13 | ecosystem: Environmental > Aquatic > Marine > Sediment | place: USA... | reverse complement strand
CCCTGGGAAAGCGCCGGCAGCGACTGATAGAAGTCGTAGTCAGCGGCCCCCGGCGGCGCGTACTTGCGCAGCCACTCATCCCACTTGGCGATGGCGTACACGGCAGCCGGTCCGTTGGTCTCGCCGCCGCGCGATACGGATGCGCCGGAAGGATTGCACGAGCCGGGCTCCATGCGGATGCCCCACTCGTCGATCGGGCGGCCGTTCGGCAGTCCCTTCGAGCTCGCGCCGGCCATCGACAGCCAGGCGTCGGTCATGCGCCAGCCGAGGTCGGGCGCGCGCTTGCCGTAGTCCATGTGGCCGTAGATACGCTTGCCGTCGATCGTCTTCACGTCCTCCGAGAAGAACTGGGCGATATCCTCGTACGCCGACCAGTTCACCGGCACGCCGAGCTCGTAGCCGTACTTCGCCTTGAACTTGGACCGCAGGTCCGGCCGCTTGAACCAGTCGTAGCGGAACCAATAGAGGTTCGCGAACTGCTGGTCGGGCAACTGCCAGATCTTGCCGTCGGGACCCGTCGTGAAGGAAATGCCGATGAAATCCTTGACGTCGAGGGTCGGTAACGTCACGTCCTTGCCTTCGCCCGCCATCCAGTCGGTGAGGTTCACCGCCGACTGCAGGCGCGAATGCGTGCCGATCAGGTCGGAGTCGTTGATGTAGGCGTCGTACAGGTTGCGGTTGGTCTGCATCTGCGTCTGCACCGCCTGTACCACCTCGCCCTCGCCAAGCAGCTGGTGGTTGATCTTGATGCCGGTGATCTCGAAGAACGCCTTGGCGAGCGTCTTGGACTCGTACTCATGCGTCGGGATCGTTTCCGACAGCACGTTGATCTCCAGGCCCTTGAACGGCTTGGCCGCATTGACGAACCACTCCATCTCCTTCAGCTGCTGCGCCTTGCTCAGCGTCGAAGGCTGGAATTCCTTGTCGACCCACTTCTTGGCCTCGTTCATGCCCGCCAGGCCGATCGGGGCGTAGGCGACAGCGACCGCCAAAGCGAGCGATGCCCCCAGCTTCCTAAATTCCGTCATGTTTCCTCCCTTTGTCGGACAGCCGTGGCATCCTATTAGCGAAAGCAAACGAATGTCAATACATAGTAAATGCTTGCTGCAGCGCGGCAATACGAAAGTAACAGAAAGATTTATTGCTAATATCGCGCTTTTGGGCCGATGGAATGCCACTCCTCACACCCAGACAAGCGGACATCGTCGCGTTGGCCCGGGACGACGGCCGGCTCGATGTTGACGGCCTGGCAAGCCGCTTCGGCGTCACTCCGCAGACCATCCGCAAGGACCTGAACGAGCTTTGCGACCAGGGCCTGCTGATGCGCTATCACGGCGGCGCGATGCTGCCTTCGGGCGTGGCCAATCTCGCGTACGAATCGCGCCGGCAGCTCGCGACCGATGCCAAGAAACGAATCGGCGCAAAGGCCGCCGAGCTGATCCCGAACGACTGCTCGATCCTGATCAACATCGGCACCACCACGGAGCAGGTCGCCTTGGCGCTGCGCGCGCACAAGGGCCTGATGGTGATCACCAACAACATCAACGTGGTCAACATCCTGCAGGGGTACACGCAGATCGAGGTGATCGTCGCCGGCGGCGTGCTGCGCCACGCCGACGGCGGCATCGTCGGCGAGCCGGCGGTGGATTTCCTGCGACAGTTCAAAGTGGACTACGCGGTCATCGGCACGTCCGCGATCGACGAGGACGGCAGCCTGCTCGACTACGACTATCGCGAAGTCGAAGTGTCCCGAAAGATCGTCGAGAGCGGCCGCCGCACGATCCTCGTGGCTGACAGCCTGAAATACGGGCGCTCCGCGCCGGTGCGCATCGGCCATCTCTCGGACATCGACCACTTCGTAACCGACGCCCCGCCGCCCGAGGGCCTGCAGCGCATCTGTGCGGAGCATCATGTGGCAATCGATATCGCCGCCGATAATTCCGGCGACCGGGGCGCCAGCGGCCCATGAGCGCATCGCATCAGCCGGCGCGCGGTGACTTGCAACGAATGCTCCTGCAGTCGTCGACGCGCGATCTGGTGGTCATCGGCGGCGGCGCGACCGGGCTCGGCGTGGCGCTCGACGCCGCCGCGCGCGGCCTGTCGGTGGCGCTCGTCGAGGCCGAGGACTTCGCCAAGGGCACATCCTCGCGCGCCACCAAGCTCGTGCACGGCGGCGTGCGTTATCTCGCGCAGGGCAATCTCAAGCTGGTGCGCGAGGCCTTGCATGAGCGTACGCGGCTGCTGCGCAATGCGCCACACCTGGTGCAGCCTCTGCCGTTCGTCCTGCCGCTGTTCGGCGCCCGCGGACGCTGGTTCGACCGCTGGTTCTACGGGGCTGGGCTCACGCTCTACGACCTGCTCGCCGGTAGCGCCAGGCTCGGACGCACCCAGTACCTCAATGCCGCCGCCGCCCTGGAGCGCGCGCCGGGACTGCGGGGCGACACTTTGGCGGGCGCACTGCAATACTGGGACGGGCAGTTCGACGACGCGCGGCTCGCCGTCGCGCTCGCGCGTACCGCAATCGCGAAGGGCGCGTTGGTCGTCAACCACTGCGCGGCCGTAGGCTTGACCCACCGCGACGGCAAGCTCTGCGGCGTGGTGGTGGAAGATCGCACCACCGGCCACCAGCACGCGCTCGGCGCGCGCTGCGTCGTCAACGCCACCGGGGTCTGGGTCGATGCCGTGCGGCGCATGGACCGCGCCGATTGCGGCGAGCTGTTGGCGCCGAGCCAGGGCGTTCACCTCGTCGTCGACCGCGAGTTCCTGCCGGGCGATTGCGCGGTGCTGGTGCCGAAGACCGAAGACGGGCGCGTGCTGTTCGCGGTGCCCTGGCTCGGCAAGACCATCCTCGGCACCACGGATACGCCGCGGCGCGACCTCGCCGCCGAGCCGGAGCCTTTCCGCGAGGAAGTCGAATTCATTCTCGGCGAAGCGGCGCGCACGCTGGCGCGCGCGCCGACGCGCGCCGACGTTCGCTCCGTGTGGGTCGGCCTGCGGCCGCTGGTACGCCCGCCCGACGTCGATCCCGGCGACACCAAGGCGCTGTCGCGCGAGCACGCGGTGCTGGTCGAGCGCTCGGGCCTGGTGACCGTCACCGGCGGCAAGTGGACCACCTACCGCGCCATGGCCGAGGACGTGCTCGCGCATTGCATGGCGGCCGGGCTCCTGCCCTCGCGCCCCGCCGGCGCCACGGTCGCGCTGCGGCTTGTGGGTGCGCCCGCCGCTAGCGAGAGTCCGTTGAGCGACGCGCCGGGTCTGCACCTCTACGGTACCGAGGCGGGTGTCGTCCAGTCGCTGCCCGGCGCCGAGCGCGAGCTGGCGCCCGGACTTTCGGAAGCCATGGTGCGCTTCGCCGCGCGCCAGGAATTCGCGCGCAGCGTCGAAGACGTGCTGGCGCGCCGCTCGCGCCTGCTGTTTCTCGATGCCCGCCTTGCCGCCGGGGTCGCCGAGCGCGCTGCCGCGGTGCTCGCCGAAGAGCTGGGCGGGGAATTCGACGCCGCGCGTTCGCTGCGCGATTTCAAGCAGCTTGCCGAGCGCTATGCGACGCTGCCCGGTGAACGCTGCTCAGTAAAATAACCGCATGCGCCACATCCTCGCGCTCGACCAGGGCACCACCAGCTCGCGCGCCATCGTCTTCGACGAGCAAGGGACTCTGGTGAGCGTCGCGCAGGAGGAGTTTCCGCAGATCTATCCGCAGCCCGGCTGGGTCGAGCACGACGCGAAGGCGATCCTCGCCACGCAGCGCGCCGTCGCGCGCGAGGCCCTGCGCCGCGCCGCAGTGCCGCTGAAGAGCGTGATGGCGATCGGCATCACCAACCAGCGCGAGACCACGCTCCTCTGGGACCGCCAGAGCGGCGAGCCGATCGCCAACGCCATCGTCTGGCAGGACCGGCGCACCGCGGCGCAGTGCCGGGAGTTGCGCGAAGCGGGTGCCGAAAGCCTGGTGCGCGAGCGAACGGGTCTCGTCATCGATCCCTACTTCAGCGGCACCAAGATCGCGTGGCTGCTCGACACCATTCCCGGGGTGCGCGCGCGCGCGGAGCGCGGCGAACTCGCCTTCGGCACCATCGATACCTGGCTCGTGTGGCAGCTCACCGGCAACCGCACGCACGTCACCGACGTGACGAACGCCGCGCGCACCATGCTGTTCAACGTCCACCTGCAGGACTGGGACGAGGAGCTCCTGCGCCTGCTGCGCGTGCCGCGGGCCATCCTGCCCGATGTGCACCCTTCCGCGCATGCCTTCGGCATCGTGCCGAAGGCCGTGTTCGGAGAACCGCTCATCATCGGCGGCGTCGCCGGCGACCAGCAGGCGGCGATGTTCGGCCAGGCCTGCCACGCGCCCGGCATGGCGAAGAACACCTACGGCACCGGCTGTTTCATGCTGCTGCACACCGGCGGCGAGATGGTGCAGTCGTCGCACGGGCTCGTGTCGACGCCTTGCGCGTTCGTGAAAGACAAGGAGTTCGCGCTGGAGGGCAGCGTATTCGTCGCCGGCGCGGTGGTGCAGTGGCTGCGCGACGGGCTCGGGTTCTTCAAGTCCTCGTCGGAGATCGAGGCGCTGGCGAACAGCGTGCTGGATTCGGGCGACGTCTACATCGTGCCGGCGTTCACCGGGCTGGGGGCGCCGCACTGGGATCCGGAGGCGCGCGGCTCGATCTTCGGGCTGACGCGCGGCACTACGCGCGCGCACATCGCGCGCGCGGCATTGGAGTCGATCGCGTTTCAGAGTGCGGATATTCTCGAAGCAATGCAGAAGGACTCGGGGAAGACACTGAAGGAGCTGCGGGTGGACGGCGGCGCGACGGCAAATGATCTGTTGATGCAGTTCCAGGCCGATCTATTGGGCGTGCCCGTGGTGCGACCGAAGGTGCTGGAGACGACGGCGCTCGGGGCTGCCTATCTCGCCGGGCTGACTGTCAATCTGTGGAAATCGCGCGACGAGATCGCGGCGCAGTGGCAGGCCGAGCGGCGCTTCGAGCCGCGCATGGAGGCGGCGCAGCGGCAAGAACGGATGGCGCGCTGGCGCGAGGCGGTGCGCCGCTCGCTCAAGTGGTCGCAGTCGGCCTAGCTTCACCCCACACCCGGCGCGCGAACTCCGGATAGTTTTCCGCGATCACGTGCGCCACCGACCCGCGCAGCAACCGCAGCTCGGCCGGCGTCGGCCCAGGAGTCGCCGGCACTTGCGCCGGCATGTCGTAATCGAATCCGGTATTGGCGCGTATATCGTCGGCTTTCCCGCCGGGATGCACGCTCTCGAGCAGGAACCTGCGCTTCTCCGTCTGCCAGGCAAACAGAGCCTTGCCCGTAAGCAGTGCCGCCGGTCCGCCGCGCCGCTCGATTTCCGGCGGGCTCCAGCCCGGCGCCGAAACGTAATCCACCTTCTTCACCAGCACGCGCGGCGAATGCTCCTCGCGAAAGAGGATCGTCTTTCCCGCCGTGAAGTACATGAAGGCGGAGCCGAACGAGCCCGGAAAGCGCTTGCCCTCCGCCGCCACCAGATTAATGTTCGCTTCGCCGTCGATCTGCGCCCCGCCCAGAAAGAAGACATCGATCCGTCCCTGCCCCGCGAGGTCGAAGAGCTCGCGCGAGCCTTCCGTGAAAGGATTTCCGCTTCGCTTCTGCAGCAAGGAGATGCGCAGCGCGGGGTTCTGCTGCTTCAGGAGAAAAGCCCCGGTGGCAGGAATCGGCGACGCCGCCCCCACCGCGACGTGCCGCGCGTCGCCGATCAGCCGCGCAATCGTGACGGCGAGCAGCTCCTCCTTCGCGTAGTTCACGCGGCGACCGGCTTCAGCACGAACTCATCCAGGTACTGCTGAAACCCCGCCGCGGTGTTCGCCATCCGCGCATAAGCCTGCACGTGCGCGTCGTCGATGCCGTACATCCCGGGCACGCCGAGCGGCCACGCCCCGCGCGGCGCCGGCGCCACGGCACTGATGTATACGGAGCCGATGCAACCCGGCGCGAGGATCTCGTCTTCCAGCATGTCGCCGGCCTGCCGCTCTTCATAGGTGACGTAGCACGACTTCGACGCATGGGCGATGGTGGCGAGCTCGCCACGGCGCCCGACCCAGACGTTTCCCGCCTCGTCCGCCCAGCGCGCGTGAAACAGCGCTACGTCAGGCACGATCGCCTTGGCGAGCAGGATCGGATCGCCCTCGCTGTAGGGATTGTCGATGGTCTTCCAGTCCGGATGGTGCCTCACGAGGTCCGAGCCCAGTACGCCGCGCAGCGGCATGAACGGCACGCCCTTCTCGGTCGCCTGCAGCCCCGTGTGGATCATCGGGCAGGTGGCGTCGATGATTCTCAGTGCGCCCTTCTCCGCCGCCGCGGTAAAGCGCGGCGCGAGTCCGGCCTCGCCGAGCGTCACCGCACTCGTTTCGATTTCGCGTACGCAGCCCGCACCAATGAGGATATCGGCGCAAAGGCCCAGCACCGGCACGCCGATCAGCTTAAGTTGCCGCGCTTTCCTGCGCACCAGCGCGCGCACTACCGCCATCGCCACCGGCGAGTAATCGGGTGGCAGGCCGATCGAGGCGCCGTCGGGAATTTCCTGCGCGATCGCGTCGGCGTCCTCGAGAAAGCGCGTTTCGTTCGAACGGAGATCGCTCAAGCCGTGCCCCCGACCGTGAGGCCGTCGATGCGCAGCGTCGGCTGGCCGACGCCGACCGGCACGCTCTGCCCCTCCTTGCCGCAGGTACCGATGCCCGGATCGAGCTTGAGGTCGTTGCCGATCATCGACACGCGCGTCAGCACGTCCGGGCCGTTGCCGATGAGGGTCGCCCCCTTGACCGGGTGCGTGACGCGCCCGTCCTCGATGAGATACGACTCGGCCGCGCTGAACACGAACTTGCCGCTCGTGATGTCCACCTGGCCGCCGCCGAAATTCACCGCGTAGAGCCCCTTCTTCACGCTGCGGATGATTTCGGCCGGGTCGTGCGGGCCGGCCAGCATGAAGGTGTTCGTCATGCGCGGCAGCGTGAGGTGCGCATAGGACTCGCGCCGGCCGTTGCCGGTGAGCGGCATCTTCATCAGGCGCGCGTTGAGGCTGTCCTGCAGGAGCCCGCGCAGCACGCCGTCCTCGATCAGCACCGTGCGTTGCGTCGGATTGCCCTCGTCGTCGACGGTGAGCGAACCGCGCCGGTCGGCGAGCGTGCCGTCGTCGACCACCGTCACCCCCGGCGCCGCCACGCGCTCGCCCATGCGCCCGGCGAACGCCGAGCTGCCCTTGCGGTTGAAATCGCCTTCCAGGCCGTGGCCGATCGCCTCGTGCAGCAGGATTCCCGGCCAGCCCGAGCCCAGCACCACCGTCATGGTGCCCGCGGGCGCGGGCCGCGCCTCCAGGTTGACGAGCGCCTGGTGCACCGCCTGGCGGGCGTACTCCTCGAGCGTCGCGTCGGTGAACATGGCGTAGTCGGTGCGTCCGCCGCCGCCCGCGCTGCCGCTTTCGCGCCGCCCGTGCTGCTCGGCGATCACCTGCACCGACAGGCGAACGAGCGGGCGCACGTCGGCCACCCGGGCACCGTCGGCGCGCGCCACCAGCACCACCTCGTACTCGCCGCCGAGATGCGCCATCACCTGCGCGACGCGCGGATCGAGCCCGCGGCACAGGCGCTCGATTTTCTCCAGCATCGCCACCTTGGCGCCGGAGTCGAGCGAGGCCAGCGGGTCGAGGGGTTGATAGCGGCGCGGCGCGGACGCGCGCCGCGCGATGTGCGCCGCCCTGCCGCCGCCCTGGCGCGCGATGGCGCGCGTGGCGCGCGCCGCATCCTGCAGCGCGTCGAAGCTGATCTCGTCCGAATAGGCGAAGGCGGTGCGCTCGCCCGACATGGCGCGCACGCCCACGCCCTGCTCGATGGCGAAGCTGCCGGCCTTGACGATGCCTTCTTCCAGGCTCCAGCCCTCGGCGCGCGTGTACTGGAAATACAGGTCGGCGTGGTCCATGCGCGGCGCGGCGAGCGTGCCGAACACGGCCTCGAGGCGGCGCGCCTCCAGATCGTACGGCGCCAGCAGGCAGGAGTCCGCAGTGGCAAGCAATGCATCGATATCCATTGACAGTCCTTTAGTCGCCGGCGGGTGGTTTCAGCGCCTCGACGGGCACGGCGGCCAGTTTTTCGACCTTGGGGTCGGTCCAGCCGCCGGTGATACCGTATTCGAAGGCGAAGATCTGGCCAAGGGGATTCTGCAATAACTTCTGCGCCAGGAAAGTCCCCAGGCCGACGGCGGGATTGACCAGCATGCCCGCCACGGTCGAGGCCGTGCTGTCGAGTGCGGGGACCACGCGCACGCGCAGGTCCTGGGTCTCGCTGGCGAGGTTGACCTGGCCCTGCATCGTCACTGCGGCGGCCCCGCCGCTCATCTTGAAGTCGCGGGTCTGGAGCACGCCCTGGTCGATGGTCGCCGTCGCATCGATGCTGTTCCACTGGAAGCCCTTGGAGAACACGTCGCGGAAGTCGAGCGTGATGCGCCGTGGCAGCATCTGCAGGCTCATGAGCGAAATCAGCTTGCCGATGCCGGGGTCGATTTCGCGAAAGTGCCCATCCTCGGCGTGCAGCTGCAGCTTGCCGGACAGGCTCGCGTAGTCGATTGCCGCCGGCTCGCCATCCCAGGCGAGCGCCACCTTGGCGCTGGCCTTGCCGCCGCCCACCAGGTTCGGATAGCCGATACGATCGAGAAAACGCCCGACGTCGCTGGACTGCAGGTCGAAATTGAACGTGGTGCGCGGCGCCGGGGCGGTGCGCCACAGGCCGTCGCCGGACACCGAGCCCTCCGGATTCTGCATCGACAGCTTCTCCACGCGCCAATCGGAGTCTTCGCGGCGGGCGACGATTTCCACCCGGCCGAAGCGCTTGCCGCGAAAGCCGAAGTCGTCCGCGACCAGGTCCACGGCCGGCAGCTCGCGCGCGGCGCGTGCCGCGACCCCCGGCACGTCCGGCGGCACGTCAAAGCGCGCCATGCGCGCCAGCAGCTTGGCTTCGCCTTTGGTCCGATACGTGACGTCGCCGGCAATGTCTTTTGAGTTCAGGTTCGCGGTCCACTCGCCGTCGCCCAGTTGCGCCTTCACCGAAATGTCCAGCATGCGCTTGCCGAAAGCATCGAGCGTGCCGATGCTCATGTCGACCGCGGTCGCGCCGGCGCCGCCGCCCGCCGCTGTCTGTTCAAGGAGCGCGCGCCATTGATCCACGTCGAGGTGCTGCAGGGACCCGTACAGGAGCGTACGCGTCGGGCGCTCGGGAAACCGCAACCGCGCGCCGGGCACAGGATAAAACGCGATCGCCGCGCGCTCGACCAGGTCCTCGCCTTCGAGCTGCCGCAGGACCTCGGCGCGCAGCACGCGACCGAGGGTAATGCTGACGCGCCCGCGTTCGCCGCCTGCTCCCTGCAGGATCGCCACCCGCAGCAGCTGCATCTGATCGGCTTGCTTGGCCAGCGGCGCCGGCAGTTCGCTCGCCACGCCGACGAGATTGGATTCCAGCGCGATCTGCGGCGCGGCGCCGCGCGCCAGGCGCACCGAGCCGGCGTAGGCGGCCGCACCCCGCACGCTGCGGCGCCACGGCTCGGGTATCAATGGCCCCAAGCCGTTCACGGTGAACGTGCCGCTCGCACCGAGCACCACGCCGCCGCCGCGCCGCGTGCCGCCGATGACCCGCAGTGGCCCGCCGAGAAAACGGCCGCTTGCGTTTCGCACCTGGATCGAGGATTCGGTGAACGCCAGCGTTCCCGCGGCACGTTCGATCTGCGGCAGCCCGGCGTCGATCTGCAGGGAATTGCCCGCGAACACGTACTGGCCGGACACGGTGGTCTTGGCGGTGTCGGCGATCGGCAGCTGCAATTCGAGCCGCAGCCGACCGCGTCCCGCGGCGCTCAGGCCCGCGCTGAATTCGCCGAGCGTGCGCCGCAGCGGGCTGCGGCGCACGAATTCCAGGAATTCGGCGCTCGGCCCCTCGGCGTCGCCCGAAACCTTCAGCACCACGGGCGCCCGCAGTGTCATTTCGGCGCGGGTGTCGCTCAGCGTCGCGCCGAATACGTTTGCGCGGCGCGCGAACATTTCCACGTCCGCGCGCTCGAAGCGCAGCTCGCCGTCGATGCCTTCGATCGGCGGCCAGCCCTCGGCGTAGGCAAGCACGCCGTTGCGTACCTGCGCGACGACCTGGAACTGGCCGAGCTGCGGATCGGTAAACGGGAAATGACGCAGATCGCCGAGCAGCCGCAGGCGCACGTCCGCCGACTGTCCGGCCCGAATCGCGCGCTGCAGCCAATCGCGCGGCTTCTGACCCATGATTTCCGGCCGCGGCAGGTATTTCGGCAGGCCGCGCGCGTCGGCACGCTGCAATCGCGCGGTCAGGTCGATCGTGCCGGGCCCGTCCCCCGTGTAGGAATAGGTGCCCGCGGCGCCGCCCGCCAGATCCTCGTTGGCGAACTGCAGGCCGGCGATGCGCACATTCACGCCACCCGGCGCACGCCGTTCCCAGCGCACTTCGCCGCTGAGTTGCGCGAGGCGGATGCGCGGTTCCGGAAACAGGCGCGGCAAGGCGATCTCGGCGTCGCGCGCGGCCAGCACGAGCACCCCTTTCGATCCCGAGGCATCGATGCGCCCGGAAAGATTGGCGAAGCCCGGAATCGCGCGCCAGGCGCTCATGGTGATGCCATCAAGGCGCGCGCGCCCCTTGAATCGGGCGTCGTCGGGGAGCTTGCCGCGCCACTCGAAGGCGGCGTCGCTGATCCTGCCTTGTGGCGCCAGATCGACGAGCAGCGCCCTCAGGTCGGCCGGAAACGGCAGGAACTCGGCGAGCTGCGCGAGCGGCGCGAGCTCGATCAGGTCCGCGCTCAGCGTGCCGCGCGGTGGCGCGGTCGCCTCCCAGCTGGCGCGGAAGGTCGTGCCGTGCATCGCCAGTCCGTCCACCGGCACGAGGGCCAGGCGGCGCGTGCCGAATTCGTAGCCGAGCGCCGTGCCACGGCCCTGCACGCGGCCGGCGACGCTCGCCAGGCGCAGCTCGGGCAGGTCGGTGCCCAAGCGTGCCGCCACGCCGGAGAGCGCGAGGTCCGCGGTGGCGTCCACCAGCTTGCCCGCGCCGAACGTGGCCCACAGGCGGATCGCCCCCTGGCCGCTGGTCACCTCGACGGGATAGTCGAACCAGGCGCGCCAGCCGGCGAGGTCGGTGTAGCCGAGTTCCGCATAGATACGGCCGTTCCAGGCCGCCGGCACCGCCACACTGCGTCCGATGAGCGAGGCGCGCAGCTCGACGCCGGCCCCGAGCTCAGGCGGCGGGCGCGCCGACAGGCCGATCTGATGCACGTCGCCGCGGTTGCGCAGGCGAAACTGCACGCTGCGCAGCGTCAGCGGCGGCGCGCCGCGCAGCTCGTCCACCCAGTCGATTTCGGCGTCGCGGATGATGATCTCGCGCTGGCCGAGGATCCAGTCGGCAAGGCGGCCGTCGCCGCCGCCCGTTCCTGCGCCCGCGGCAAGCGCGACGCCGGCCACCGAGAGCACGCCATCGGCGCCACGACGCACCGTGAGGCGCGGGCCGTCGATGGTGAGCGAGTAAAGGCGCAGGTCGCCCGCCAGCAAGCTCGCCCAGCCGACGACCGGCTCCACCGAAGGCAGCGCCAGCGCCTCGCGCCCATCGCGGTCGTAGATGCGCAGGTCGGTTACCTCGAGGCGCGGGTGCAGGCCCTCCCAGTCCGCGCGCAGCGCGCCGATCGTCACCGGCAGCCCCACGGCGCCCGTCAGCGCCGCCACGACGTGCCCCTGGTAGCGCTCGACCTGGGGCAGCAGCCAGAAACGCAGCAGCAGGAATACCGCGGCGAAGACGAAGAACGCCGTCCAGCCGAGGATTTCAAGTACGCGCAGCAGCCTGCCCGCGGGCGCGCGTCGATTCGGAGATTGCATGGCGCTTCGCGTTGCCCCTATAGTCGTGACCGTTCGCAACAGGAATAACGCTCGACCAGCGGATTTGGGGCACCGCGACGCGAAAAGTTCTCGCGCAGTTTCGCTCCCACGCGTCATTCTAGACTTAAATGCCCGAACCGATTGGGAAAATCGCCTTTTCGCGCTTCGCCGAGCGCACCCTCGCGGCGCGCCCGGAGCTGGCCGCGGAGCTGCGCGCCCCGGCGCAGTTTTCGCGGGCGGAGATGCTTGCGGCGCTGGACGGTGCCGGGGGCGAGGACGAACACGCGCTCAAGCGCCGGCTGCGCCGCCTGCGTGAGAGAGTGCTGCTGCGCGTGATGGCGCGCGACCTGGCCGGCAGCGCCGACCTGGCGGAGGTGTGCGCCGCGATGAGCGATCTCGCCGAGCTGGAAATCGCGGCGGCGCTCGACTGGACGCGGGCGCGCGATCTGGTGGTGGTGGCGATGGGCAAGCTCGGCGGGCGTGAGTTAAACGTATCTTCGGATGTCGACCTGATCTTCGTCTACCCCTCGGGCCCGGACCCGGAACCGCTGGAGCGCGCCGGGCGCAAGCTCATCGCCCTGCTCTCGGAAGTGACCGAGGACGGCTTCGCGTTCCGCGTCGACATGCGCCTGCGCCCGTACGGCGACTCGGGTCCGCTCGCTTCCAGCTACGAAGCGCTCGAGGCGTATTTCATGGCGCAAGGCCGCGAATGGGAGCGCTATGCGTGGATCAAGGCGCGGCCGATCACCGGCTCGCGGCACGACGAGCTCGCCGCCATCGTGCGCCCGTTCGTGTACAGGAAGTATCTCGACTACGCCACCCTGGCGGCCATGCGCCGGCTGCACGCCGAAGTGCGGCGCGAGGTCGCGCGCCGCGAGCTCGCCGAGCACGTGAAGCTCGGCCCGGGCGGCATCCGCGAAATCGAGTTCATCGTGCAGGCGCTGCAGCTGGTGCGAGCCGGGCGCGACCCGGCGCTGGCGGTGCGGCCGACACTGCAAGCGCTGGCGCGCCTCGGCGAGCGGCAGCTGTTGCCCGCCAATATGGTGCGCGAGCTTGCGGCCGCCTACGTGTTCCTGCGCAACACCGAGCACCGCCTGCAATACCTCGAGGACCAGCAGACGCACACGCTGCCGCAGGACGCCGAAGACCGCGAGCGCCTGGCGCGCATGTCGGGGTGCGCGTCGTGGGACGAGTTCTACGCCCGGCTGCAGGCGCACCGCGACGCGGTGCAGGGCCATTTCCAGGATGTGTTCGCGGAGTCGGCGGCCGTGGATGCGCCCGACCTTTGGCAGGACGACCGCGCGGCGATGTCGCAGGCCCTGGCGGGCCGCGGCTTTCGCCATGCGGACATGAGCGCGGACCGGCTGCTCGCCACGCGCCGCGGCCAACGCTACGCGTCGCTGCCCACGGACTCGCGGCGGCGTTTCGATGCGCTCGTGCCCGCGCTCGCCGCGGCCGCTGCGCGAACCGCCGATGCCGACGCCACACTGGCGCGCGGTCTCGAGCTGATGGAAACGATTGCGCGCCGCGCCGCCTACCTGGCGCTGCTCGCCGAGCATCCCGAGGCGCTCGAGCGCATCACCAAGATGATCGCCGCTTCGAGCTGGGCCGCGGACTTCGTCACGCGCCACCCGCTGCTGCTCGACGAGCTGCTCGACGATCGCATGCTGTACGCCGCCCCCGACCTGGCGGAGTTCGAGCGCGTGCTGCGCAGCCTGCTCGCCGCCGGCGGCAGCGACACGGAGCGGCAGATGAACGTGCTGCGCGAGCAGCATCAGGCGCAGGTATTCCGCCTGCTGGCGCAGGACCTGGCGGGTCTGCTCACGGTCGAGCGCCTTGCCGACCACCTGTCGCAGCTCGCCGATATCGTGCTGCAGGCGACGCTCGAGCTGCTGTGGGAGCAGACGCCGGCACGCCACCGCGCGCAGGCGCGATTCGCCGTGATCGCCTACGGCAAGCTCGGCGGCAAGGAGCTGGGCTACGCCTCGGACCTCGACCTCATCTTTCTGTTCGACGACGCCGACGAGCGCGCGCCCGAGAATTACGCGCGCCTGGCGCAGCGGCTGAACCACTGGCTCACCACGCGCACTTCGAGCGGCACCCTGTTCGAAACCGACCTGCGCCTACGACCCTCGGGCGAAGCGGGCCTGCTGGTATCGTCGCTCGAGGCCTTCACCCAGTACCAGGAGCGATCGGCCTGGGTGTGGGAGCACCAGGCGCTGACACGCGCGCGCTATTGCGCGGGTGATCCCGGGGTCGGCGCCGGGTTCGAAGACGTGCGCATCCGGTTGCTGACACGCGCGCGCGACGCCGCAGAGCTCGCAAAAGAGGTGCTTGCCATGCGCGCCCGCATGCACGAGGCGCATCCCAACCGCTCGGGGCTGTTCGACGTCAAGCACGACCGCGGCGGCATGATCGACATCGAGTTCGTGGTGCAGTTCCTGGTGCTGGCGCACGCGCATCGCCACACCGATCTCACGGGCAATCTGGGCAATATCGCGCTGCTGAAGATGGCGGGCGATCACGCGCTCATCCCGTCCGACCTGGCGGAGAGCTGCCGCGAGGCCTATCGCGAGTTCCGGCGCCTGCAGCACGCGCTGCGCCTGAACGGGGCGCAGTACGCGCGCGTGCCCGCCGAGCGCGTCGCGGCGCACGTGCAAGCGGTTCGCGCCCTGTGGGCGGCGGTGTTCGGTTAAGGCGCGCGCAGGGTGATGTCGCCGTACAGGGCGCGCGCCGACTGCTGCGTGTTGTCGGAATCGGTCATCACGCCCACCGCGACGATGTCGCCGGCATGTTCGCCGAAGGCCCGGCGGTAGTCCTCGACGACGTTGCGCCGGTATTGCCGCCACCGCCCGAGGTTCGCGCCGCCGCTTTCCACCACAATCATGCGGATGCGCTCGATCTGCGGGCTCGGCAGCGCGGTTTCCACGGGGATGGTGTTCGACCAGACGTAGATCAGCATCGCGTACGGCAGCGCCTCGCCGGCGAACGCCCTGGCCAGCCGCAGCATCGTGCGCTGCTGGAAATCGAGCATTTGCGGGTCACCGTAGAACGAGACCACCAGGCGCGCCGGTGAATCCTCGCGCGCTGCGCTATTTAGGTTGGCGCCCGCGATCAGCTGATCGACGCGCCAGCTCCACTCGAGCAGCGATTGCCGGTGCGGATCGACGCGGATGCGACGATACAGGCCGGTCGCGGCCTGCTCGGCCCGGGCTTCGAGCACAGTTCCGGGTTCGCCGCGCACCAGGCGATACTCCGTCGGCCGCTTGCCGGAGCGCAGCCCCCAGCCCAGCCAGTCGCCCGGCAGCGGCGCGCCGGCGCGCATTTGCGAGAACCGCGCCACCTCGATCAGAGCGCCGGCCTCGCGCGGCAAGTCACGCTGGATGGACGTCGAAGCGAGCAGCCCGTCGTCCTCGGGAACGCTGGCGCAGCCGGCGAGCGCAAGCAGTGCCGCGAGCGCCAGCGAGACGGCAGAGCGCATCAGATCGCCTCGCGCGGCGTCCTCGCCAGCTGGCTCGCACGCCGCAGCGGCCCATCGACCGCCGAGGCGAGGCCGGCGAGCGCGTCGAGCAGCACGTCGCGGTTCAGCCGATAGAGCACGCGCTGGCCCTGCCGCTCGGCCGACACCAGCCCGGCGCGCTGCAGCACGGCCAGATGGCGCGACACCGCCGGCGCGCTCATGCCGAAGCGCCCGGCGAGGTCGGTCGTGGACAGCGCGGTCTGCGCGAGAAAGGCGATCGCCTGGCGCCGCGGCAGCGAGGCGAGCGCCTCGAACACCCGCGCCTGAGGATTAGCAATCATGTTAATAGTATGGCATAAGCCGCCGCGCGATGGTTAGAATGGCGCCTCACTCAAGGAGAACACGCTCCATGGCGAAAGCAAAGGCGGCGCCCAAGGCCCCGCTGTCGATGGCCGACCGCGACGGCTGGATCTGGCACGACGGCAAGCTCGTGCCCTGGCGGTCGGCCACCACCCACGTACTGACGCACTCGCTGCATTACGGACTGGCGGTGTTCGAAGGCGTTCGCGCGTACAAGACAATCCGCGGCACGGCGATCTACCGGCTCAAGGAGCACACGCAGCGGCTGTTCAACTCCGCGCACATCTACATGATGAAGATCCCGTACTCGCTCGAGCAGCTGATGAATGCGCAGATCGAGGTGGTGCGCGCCAACGGCCACGAGGCCTGCTACGTGCGCCCGATTGCCTTCTACGGCTCGGAGAAGATGGGCGTCTCGCCCGTGGGCGCGCGCGTGCACGTGGCGATCGCGGCCTGGCCCTGGGGCGCCTACCTCGGGCCCGAGGCGCTGGAGAAGGGCATCCGCGTCAAGACCTCCTCCTACGCGCGCCACCACGTCAATGTCACCATGGCGCGCTCGAAGATGTCGGGCACCTATCCCAACTCGGTGCTGGCGACGCTGGAGGCCACCATGCACGGCTACGACGAGGGGCTGCTGCTCGACGTCGACGGCTTCGTTGCCGAAGGCGCCGGCGAGAATATCTTCATCGTCAAGGACGGCGTCATCTACGAGCCCGAGCTCACCTCGGCGCTCACCGGAATCACGCGCGCCTCGGTCATCGAGCTCGCCGCCGGCCTGGGCTACAAGGTCGAATCGCGCCGCCTGACGCGCGACGACATCTATATCGCCGACGAGTGCTTTTTCACCGGCACCGCCGCCGAGGTGACGCCGATCCGCGAACTCGACAGCCGCGTCATCGGCGCAGGCAAGGCCGGGCCGGTCACCAAGAATCTGCAGAAGGCGTTCTTCGACGTGGTCACGGGCAAGGACCGCAAGCACGCCCACTGGCTGACGCCGGTGCCGATGAAGAAGGGCCGCGCATGAGCACCGATACCGCGCGCCAGATCGAGGTCACCGAGACGGATTTGCCGCTGCACTGCCCGCTGCCCGGTGCGCCGCTGTGGGCGCGCCACCCGCGCGTGTTTCTCGACGTGGTGAAGGAAGGCCACGCGCTCTGCCCGTACTGCGGCACCAAGTTCGTCTACAAAGGCCCGGCACCCAGGGGGCACTGACCCTTGTCTCGCCTGCTGGTCGTCGCGCCCAACTGGATCGGCGACGCGCTGATGGCGCAGCCGCTGCTGATGCGGCTGCGCGACAAACTGCCGCAGGCGCGCATTGATATCATCGCGCCCGCCTGGGTGGCGCCCGTATTCCGGCGCATGCCCGAAGTGGCCGGCGTCATCGAGACGCCGTTCGAGCACGGTCGGCTGCGGCTGCGCGAGCGCTGGCGTCTCGGGCGGACACTGAAGGCGCTCGCCTACGACCAGGCGTTCGTGCTGCCCAATACGTGGAAGGCGGCGCTCCTGCCTTGGTTCGCCGGCATCCCGGTGCGCAGCGGCTACCTGGGCGAGTCGCGCCGCGGGCTGCTCAATCTCATCTACCGCAAGCAGCCCGGGCGCGAGCCGATGGCGCTGCACTATGCGCGCCTGTCGGAACAGCCCGGAGCGACGATCGCGCAGCCGCTGCCCGAGCCGAAACTCGCGGTGGATGCGCAGGCCGCGCTCGCCACCCGCCGGCGCTTTGGCCTCGACGCGCGCTACGCGGTGCTCTGTCCGGGCGCGGAGTACGGACTGGCAAAGCGCTGGCCCTATTTCGCCGAGCTCGCCGCGCGGCTCGAGCGCCCGGTCGTCGTGCTCGGCTCGGCGAAGGAGCGTGAACTGTGCGCGGCGGTCGGCGGCAGGAACCTCGCCGGCGAAACCACGCTCGACGAGGCGCTCGACCTGCTCGCCGGCGCCGAGCTGGTGGTGAGCAACGACTCCGGGCTGATGCACCTGAGCGCGGCGCTCGGTCGCCCGCTGGTGGCGCTTTTCGGCTCGTCGAGCCCGCGGCATACACCCCCGCTCTCGGTCCGGGCGCGGGTACTATGGCTCGGCATCGAATGCAGCCCCTGCTACGCTCGCGAGTGCCCGCTCGGGCACTTTCGCTGCATGCGCGAGCTCGGCGTGGAGCAAGTGCTGGCGGCGACTGGGACTGTCCCTATTTTCCCAAGCGGAGCGACAGGAAAATAGGGACTGTCCCCATTTAGCACATGCCGCTGCAAATATTCCCCACCCCGCAAGACGCCGAGGCCGCTTTCTATGAGGCGCTCGAGCGCACCGACCTCGAGCTGATGATGGCGGTATGGTCCGAAGACGAGGAGATCGTCTGCGTGCATCCGGGCGGACCGCGCCTGGCGGGCCAGGACCAGGTGCGCGAGAGCTGGCGCCAGATCTTCGCCAGCGGCGCAGCCGCGCGATTGCACGTGACCAAGCAGGTGGCGATCAGCGGCGCGATGGTCGCGGTGCACAGCGTGCACGAGAATTTTTCGGGTCCTGGGGAATCCGGCCCGATGCAGGCGGTGGTGGCGACCAACGTCTACCTGCGCACCGCGGCAGGCTGGCGCATGGTGGCGCACCACGGCTCGCCTGCGCCCGGGACGGCGGAACCGCCGCCCGCTTCGCCGAAGATCCTGCATTGAGTCCGTACCAGGCACCGTGGTGGCTGCCGGGCGGCCACCTGCAGACCCTGTACAGCGCGCTCGCGCCGGCGCCGCGCGTCGCGTGGCGCCGCGAGCGCTGGGACACACCCGACGGTGACTTCATCGATCTCGACTGGGCGGGCGGCGCGGACGGGCCCCTGCTCACGCTGTTCCACGGCCTCGAAGGCGATTCCTCCAGCCCCTACGCGAGAACGATCGCGTCGCGGGCGATGGCGCGTGGCTGGCGCTGCGTAGTGCCGCATTTTCGCGGCTGCTCGGGCGAGAGCAACCGGCTGCCGCGCGCCTACCATTCCGGCGACAGCGCCGAGCTGGACTGGATCCTGCGGCGCCTGCAACCCGACTTCGCGGCCGGCGTATCGCTCGGCGGCAATGTGCTGCTCAAGTGGCTGGGCGAGCAGGGCCCGGGCGCCGCGCGGCTCGTGCGGCGCGCCGCCGCCGTGTCGGCCCCCATCGATCTCGCGGCCTCCGGTCATGCGCTGGGCCGCGCGCTCAACCGCGCGCTCTATGCGCGCCATTTCCTGGTCACGCTGAAACCGAAGGCCATTGCCAAGATCGCGCGGCACGGCCTCGCCCTCGACGCCGCGCGCATCTCTCGCGCGCGCTCGCTGCACGAATACGACGACCTGGTCACCGCGCCGCTGCACGGTTTTCGCGACGCCGACGACTACTGGGCGCGCGCCGCCAGCGGCCCCTGGCTCGAGCACATCCGCGTGCCGACTCTGGTCTTGAACGCGCGCAATGATCCGTTTCTGCCGCGCGCGCGGCTTGCGGCCGCAGCGTGCCGGGCCTCGCCGAACGTGGTGCTAGAATTTCCCGCATCCGGCGGACACGCCGGTTTCCCGGGCCGCAGCCACTGGCTTGCGCGCCGCACCCTGGAGTTTTTCGCCGCACCTTGAACCTTCCCGCCGAAATCTTTCGCGCCTACGACATCCGCGGCATCGCCGGGAAGACGCTTACCCCGGACGTCGTGCGCGCCATCGGGCGCGCGCTGGGCTCCATGGCGGACGAGTTCGCGGTCGGCCGCGACGGCCGCGACTCGGGACCGCAGCTGGTCGACGCACTGTGCGAGGGCTTGCGCGCCGCGGGGGCCGGCGTCGTCGACATCGGCATGGCGCCGACCCCGGTCACCTACTTCGCCGCGCACCACCTGGGATGCGGCAGCTGCGTGTCGGTAACCGGCAGCCACAACCCACCCGAGTACAACGGCCTGAAGATGGTGATCGAGGGCCACACGCTTTCGGGCGACGAAATCCAGGCGCTGCGCGCGCGCATCGAGCGCGGCGATTTCCGCCGCGGCGCCGGCGCGCGGCGCAGCGCCGAAGTGCTCGACGCCTACGTGGCGCGCATCGCCAGCGACGTCAAGCTCGCGCGCCGCATGCGCATCGCCATCGATTGCGGCAACGGGGTTGCGGGGATCGTTGCGCCGGGCCTGTACCGCAGGCTCGGCTGCGAAGTCGAGGAACTCTACTGCGAGGTCGACGCGAGTTTTCCGAACCACCATCCGGATCCGTCGCATGCGGAGAACCTGGCCGACCTGATTGCCGCCGTGAGGAACGGCAAGTCCGAGCTCGGCCTCGCCTTCGACGGCGACGGCGACCGCCTGGGCGTGGTCACGAAAGACGGCAGCATCATCTATCCCGACCGGCAGCTAATGCTGTTCGCCGCCGACGTGCTGTCGCGCAACCCGGGCGCCGAGATCATCTACGACGTCAAGTCGACGCGCCTGCTCGCGCCCTGGATCGAGCGTCACGGCGGGCGGCCGCTCATGTGGAAGACCGGGCATTCGCTGATCAAGGCAAAGCTGAAGGAAACCGGCGCGCCGCTCGCTGGCGAGATGTCGGGACACACCTTTTTCAAGGAGCGCTGGTACGGCTTCGACGACGCGCTCTACGCCGGCGCGCGGCTGCTCGAGATCCTGTCGCGCTCCCGGGACGCGAGCGGCGTTCTCACCTCGCTGCCGGATGCGCCCTCCACGCCCGAGCTGCAATGGAAGCTCGCCGAAGGCGAGCCGCACGCGCTGATCACGAAGCTGCAGGCGGCAAAGCCCTTTCCG
>Ga0224512_10001761_pt1 | contig 20444 bp, 16 predicted proteins | sample SF_May12_sed_USG_4_FD_169103 | JGI IMG/M metagenome (GOLD analysis project Ga0224512, IMG submission 169103) | Sediment microbial communities from San Francisco Bay, California, United States - SF_May12_sed_USGS_13 | ecosystem: Environmental > Aquatic > Marine > Sediment | place: USA... | reverse complement strand
CCTGCAGCGGCTCTGCCGCATTGTAGAAGTAGTGCTGATGGAACCCGGCCGCCAGGTCCGATTGGCGCGCCAGGCTGCCCGAGTACGCGGGCGGATCCGTGCTGACCCAGTTCCAGATACCGACCGGCGTCGCGCCGGCCGGAAGGTCGTCGTCGAACCAGGCGACTTCGTTGTTGTCGTTATCGCTGATCGTCAACACGGCGTCCGTCAGCGTGCCGAGGACCGCGCCGCTGGCATTGCTCAAGGTCAGCGCAATCGTCTCATTGCCTTCGGGCAAGCCGTCCTCGACGATGGTGACGCTCAAGCTCTGGGTATCCTCGCCATCGGCGAACGTCAACGTGCCGTTCGTGGCGATGTAGTCGAGGCCTGCGGTTGCGCTGCCATCGGCTGTGGCGTAGTCAACCATCACGCTGCCGCTGGTGATCCCGGCGCGGCTGACCGTAATAGTCGCTGAGGTGCCCGCCTCGCCAACACTGTACGTCGCATCGCTGAACGCCACGCTGGAAAGTTGCGGCGTCGGCGCGGTGCCGGCCGTATCCCATGTCGCGCGCCCGTCATGCAGGCCGAACGCCATCCCGGTTACCGCGGCGCCCTCCAGGCCGACCGCACTGGCCGGGACTTCCAGACGCACCCATTCACCCGTCGGCGGCAGTGGACCCATGTATTGCTTGCTGCTCGTGCCCGCGGTTCCCCAGGGGAATACATCGGCTCCCCAGTACGCACGATGATCCCAGCTGCCGTTCGCATACCACTGCAACAGCAGCCCGATCGGCGGGTTGATCGGGTCGAGATACACATACACGTACAAGGTGTCGCCCGCCGGCACCTGCAGCGGCTCTGCCGCATTGTAGAAGTAGTGCTGATGGAACCCGGCCACCAGGTCCGATTGGCGCGCCAGGCTGCCCGAATACGGCGCCGGGTCAGTGCTGACCCAGTTCCAGGTCCCAGCCGGCGTCGCGCCGGCAGGCAGGGCGTCGTCGATCCAGGCAACATCGTTGTTGTCGTTATCGACAATGGTCAGCACGGCCTCAGGCACGGCACCCAGGATGGCGCCGCTGCCACCGCTGAGCGTCAGCACAATCACTTCATTGCCTTCCACCAGCCCGTCATCGAAGACGGGAACGCTGAAGGTCTGGCTGGCTTCGCCGTCGGCGAAACTCAAGGTGCCAGTCGTGGCGGTGTAGTCGGCGCCCGCCGACGCACTAAGATCGCTAGTCGAGTAGTCGATCGTAAAGCTGGTACTGGCCCCCCCTGTGCGGCTGACCGTAATGATCGCTGCTACGCCCGCTTCGCTGACACTGTAAGTCGCATCGCTGAACGCCACCTCGGCAGGCGGCGGCGGCTCGTTCGCACAGGTGTACACCCTGACATCATCCACCACCCAGCCAAACGGTCCACTGACTGAGCCGTCGGTGCTGGTGTGCCAGCGGAAGCGCACACTCTGGCCCGCCAGGATACTGAGATCGAGGCGCGTGGAGACATAACCGTGGCTTTCATCGCCGAAGGCCAGGTGGTTGGCATTGGGATTGGCCGCGTTATCGTAAATCGTTGCGTTGTAAGCCTGGCCGCTATCGATGAGTGGTCCGGCGTCGCTCCAGTTCGCACCCGCGTCTGTGCTGTACTCGAGGAAACCGCCGTCCCAATAGGCCAACTCAAATGTATCGTAATCGAACGACGCCTCGAAGGCGAAGGAGTGCTTGAAGTGAAGATACGGCTTTTCGCTCGCCGGCAGTGGTACATCTACGTTCATCTCTGCCGTCCCGTCGGTACTGACGAAACTGTCACGACCCCATAGCATAAAGTCGCCGGAAGCCGCATAACCGAAGTCACGGATCCACGCGGCGGTCGAGCTGCCGGAGACATTGACGAAGTTCCACTGGCTGGTGCCATCCTCGAGATCATCAAAAAAGAGATCATCCGGGGGATCGCCGCCGATACAGATGGGTGCATCCGGATGGAAGTTCTGCGGGTCAGTGTCCATTTCCACCGCATCGATAGCGGCCTGGACGTCGAGGCAATCACCACTGGTGATACCGTCAATGCCGATGAGGTTCTGGCAGGCCTGGATCAGCGCCGTGTGGAGATCCGCATAGTCCGAGCCGGACGTGAGCAGATTGGTTTGTGCCTCGTAGTAGATGTCCGCGACCTTGCCAATTCCCAAACCGTTGACGGTATAGCCGTTAAAGGTATCGCCGTCGGTCATCAGGTAGGCGGCTTTGTTGTTGATGCCGCTGTTGAAGTGCACGCCACCGTTGTCGCTCGACTCCGTGTAATAGAGAGAACTCGACATCTTGTCGGGATCGCCCATCGCGGGCGGATTGGCCATATCACGGATGACCCCGACGGAGCTCGGGAGGTCTTCGCCGATCAACCACCGCGCGGACGAGGAATCGTCGCCGGCGCTGTTACTGAGATCAACGAATTCGCCCCAGATATCGGATAGAGATTCATTGATGGCACCGGATTCATAGTAATACAACAGCTGCGAAGTATTTTCCGTGATGCCATGAGTGAGTTCGTGGCCCACCACGTCGTCCACTGCAAGCCCCGCGCAATAAACCATCTGTGTACCGTTCCAGAAAGCATTGGGGCAGAGGAAGTCACTGTAGTGCACGGTGGAGGTCAGGGTTTGCCCGGCGTCGTCCAGGCTGTCGCGGCCGTGTTCGTCAAAATAAAAGTCATAGGTGTTACCGGCGAACAGGTGGGCATTGCGAGCTTCACTGTCCCCCGCCACACAACCAGGGTCGCTCTCGTCACAGACCAGCGTGCCGGGCAGGCTGCTGGTGTTATTGGCCGTGTATGTTTCGCGGTTCTTCGCCCGCTCGATCAGGTTGACGTGCAGCGTGATGCCGGCGGTCTTTGCATCAATGTAAAGCAGCTCGCGTATGCTGTGAGGTTCCTGCTTGTCGGTCACCTCGATGCGCCAGGCCAGGCTCGCGTCGCGGTCCCCGGGTTTCAGTATTTTGGGATCGACGATCCATAGCTCCGGCACGCCGGCACGCAGCCGCGGTTTATTCACGTCGTACCATTTTGCTACTGTCGCCAGTGCCAACCTGCGCGCAGCGCCCTGATTGATATCGGGCCGGGAATCGACATCGAGGTCGCTGCTGATTTCTCCGCTCATGGAGATTACCCGGCGGAATTCATCCAGGTTCACCAGCAGTTCGCCGGTGAGAACGGGTATTCCTTTGTGAAGCTGGCGGTAACGATGGCGGGAGCCACCACGGCGTTTGGTTTCTTCACGAACCAGCCGCATTTCCTGTTCCGGACGGGTGAGCCCGAACATCGGGCCGAAGTGTATGACGGCCTCCATGCCGGCGATATCCGCGCGGGTTACTTCATTTACTGTGGGCACTGTGAGGGGCGCCTGCGGCCACGCGCCGATGAGGCGAACCGCACCGGTGCGCGGGTGGGTTGTTATACGAACGTTTCGCGCTTTGAGGTCGGCAATCTGTTCACTGGCGTCAATTGGGGGGGCAGCGTTAGCGCCGAGTGACAGCAGGCCTGCCACCAATCCCACGATCAGTCGGGTCATCTTGGGCTCCTCCCTTCCCATATCATTTGTACGACCAATTTAACACGCGAATAGCCGCCGTTTGCCTCGAAATGCGAGCTTATGTCAGGTCAGGGGGTGCGGTCGGCCTGCATCTGCATTACCGGTCAATGGACGACGCGCCTTGAGCGGCGCATTACGGCAAAGTCCCGTGCCAGATTCCGGACAAAAAAGGGGGCAGACCCGTCATTAAGTCTGCCCCCTTTTTTTGGAACCCTATTTGGTTTTTACTCGTCGTCGTCCTTTGCCATGCGCCTGTTGGTGGCCAGGTAGCTGCGCGACGAATCACAGCGGAGTTTGCCCGCGAAAAGCTCATTGGCTTTTTGCCAGCCGCTCTCGCTGTATTGATCCCAGTCGGCACCCATGTCCTCCAGATTCTGGTACGCGGTGACCCATTCTTTCGAACAGAGTTTTCATTCTCAGCCACGCTCGGCAAGAAAAACAAAACGCCCCGTGAGGGGGCCTTTGATAGTGGAAGTGATGGTGGAAGAATCAAAAAAAAGCCACCTTTCGGTGGCTTTCCTAGATATGAGGACGCAAAGGTAGGTCTGCTTGTCTCGTTTTTCTGGCTTTTCTGCAGACACGCGACCTTTCGACCACATATCTGTATCCAAGCTCGAATCTGTTCTTGTATCGGGCTACCTGGCATAGCACTCCTGATTCTTTCCGAGTTCCTCAAGAATGTTCCTGCCGCTCCGCCGATCCGCTTTCGCTTCTCGCTTTCGCTACAGGTTCTGCCTCTTGCGTCCACCGCCCCCAACACTGGCGGAGGCTCGGACCTCCATTCGCAGGGCGGTTGTCAACAAGCGAACTTGTTGGCGTTGAGGCTTTCGCCTCGCAACTTAATTTATTCCTGTCCAGCAGAATGACAAAATGTTTTTTGTGAAACGGTTTGCTGTAGAAAGAGCGATCCTAGTTTAACTAGATACATTCCGACTTTTCTTCAAGTAAATTCGGAAGTCCGAACTGAAAAGAATTATCCGATTGTCCGCATATGCTGTGGCAGAGAGGGTGGGATTCAACTCGCTCGCTTCGCGAGCTCCTTGCCAACATGCCGCTGCGCGGTTGCGTTGGTCGAGCAGGGTTCGATACGAGGCCGGCCTGCCGGCCGACAGACGCGTAAAGCGCGAGTTGCCGAAAGCAACGGTCCACGCCCATACGCTCTCCCAAAAACGAAAGGCCCCGCAAAAGGGCTTTTCTGTATTGGCGGAGGAGCGAGTCCTGTGCGGATGATGCTCTGCCGACTTTTCCAGCGATCTTCCCGGTTCCTTGGGAACTTTACAGGACGAGTTTTCGATGATTGCTCGTGATCTGCACCACAGACGACCACAACTTGAAAGTTTGAGTCGGTGCTCATTGCTGGGCACCTGGTACCGATTTAAAGGGCCGATCACTCTGACAATACAAATAATCCACACGACCAGCGTCGCATTTCGGAGACACTTGTTCGCGCCATATCCACGTGATAGTTACTGCCATCGAGACAATTGATGGAGAGCGACATGTTTGAGCGCAGCAAGAAAGACGACGACAGCATCGAATCGCAGGATGCAAACCGGACCGCATCGGACACAGCTTTTGGGTCCCTCAGATCCAAAGTGGCTGGTCGCGGCGGCGATGCGGCCGTTATCGGCCGTTCTATTCAGATCAATGGTGACCTGCGCGGCGGCGAGGACCTGCGGATCGAAGGCGACGTGAGCGGCACTGTCGAGCTCAAGAACAGCGCCCTGACCATCGGCAAAGAAGGCAGGGTCAAGGCCGACGTGTACGCCAGGTCGATCGCCGTGGACGGCGAGACCAAGGGCGACCTGTATGCGGCCGAGCGCATCAGCGTGCACGTCAATGCCCGGGTTCAGGGCAACATCATCGCGCCAAAGGTAAGCATCGAGGAAGGCGCGCACTTCAAGGGCTCGATCGAGATGGACCCGGCCGCCGTAGAAAAGGCGCTGGGCAAGACGGTCGTTGAAAATAAATCCGGCAGTGCCGCCGACGCCAAGGCCGCACCCAAAAAGCCCGCGAAAGATGCCCGCACAAACCTGAACCCACCAGTCGGGACCGCGTAACGAAGGTGACAGCCTCGCTGCGCCGGGCCAGTCCCCGGGTGCCACCGGACTCGCCGGCGGCACTTCACGCGCCCCTGTTTCAGGATCTCGTGGCCGGACTCGATGCGACCCGGCGGCATGTCATTCTCGACCTCGGTGCCGCGTCGACCGCAATGCTGGCTCTGCTCGGCCGATCTCGCTGCCGCGTGGAAATCGCAGACCTCGCGCATTTCGGCGGGATTGACCACCTGAATAGGGCCGAGCCCGGCCTCGCGATTACCGAGGCGGCCGAATCCGTGTTACCGAACCGACTGACAGATGACACCATTGACCTCGTGCTTTGCTGGGATCTGCCGAACTATCTGACACTTGACGCCGTGTCAGGACTGATGGGTGCGATCGGGCGCCGCGCTCGCCCGGGTGCCCTCGCCCATGCCTTGATCTTTTACGCCGATCGCGACATGAAGGAGCATCCCGGCCGCTTCGTCCCGACTGCGGACGGCGAACTGATTGATCGCAGCCCCCCGGGCGCAGCGATCGCGGCGCCGCGCTATTCGCCCGAAGACATGGGCAAGAGCATGGGCGGTTTCATGATCGACCGCGCGCGGCTACTAAGTAATGGCATGCAGGAGTTCCTGTTTCGGCTGGGGTCCTGAAGCGTTGGCGGTGGGGCGAGTCCTCGGCCGACGTTGCTTCGTCATCAACCACGCGCAACGAAGTCTCAATGCTCTGTCAACAGGCACCATTGGCTTTGACGGTAATAAATCGCTCGATGATCAACGATTTCAGCGAGCCATCGCCCGACCAGGAAAAGCGGCCTTCAAGTTCGACATAAGTAGGCTCACTCCGCCGATCAGCGCTTCGATATTGATGCCGAAACCGCGCGAAGTCGCCGCCTCTACTGACAGGGGCCACGAAGCCTGTCAGGCATTCTGTGAACGAAACGCTATCGCCGAGCGTGCGCATCGTACCCTCCATTCTGATCGTTGCGGACAAGTCGGCCGTCGTGGAGTCGCGGGTCAGTCGATGCTCAAGGTCTGAATGGGTCCGCATGACAAGCGTGTCCCGATCCAGGCGCATAAACGTTCGCCTTGGGCCAGACCCGCTGAGTTCGATCCCGCGATCGTCGTCGATCGAGCTCCAGCGGCCGATACTGTATGCATCCATTGCCTCGCGAACATTGTCCTCGGGATATTGCTGCCTGAAAAAGAAGCGGCCATCGGAGCGCAGCCACAGGGTTGACGTAATACCAGGGCAGCCTTCGCAGGGAAACACACCCGCATAGACGCCAGGCAACGAAGCTTTAGGAAGCTCCTCGGGGGAGTCGCTATCCCCATCGTCGCTGCAGCCGCCGACCAGCACTATGACAAGGAGTATGAGGGGGTGATTCAAAGACATCGATGCTTAATTGGGACGAGACCTCAATCGGGCTTCAAGCACAGCAGAAACCGATTTCGTGAGCAAAGACATGGCTTGTCGCGCATCGGCGGTTTTTATCTTACATCCGCCGAGGCTCGAGGCAAAGCCAGCTGCCTATGCACTCAAAGTGGTTTCGAAGTCCTCAACCACACTCGGCGAGAAAACGAAAAGGCCCCGCGAGGGGAACTTTTCATCTTCTGGCGGTGCAGCGAGTCCTCTGCGGAGAATGCTTTACGGGTATTCTGCCCTTCTTCCCGTGCCGTTAACTCGCACCCATCATACTGGAGATGAGACCAATCCTCTGCGCAGCATGCTATCGTCGATACGGACAAACGATTCAGTACCATGCAAATGACCGATACAACCGCGCGCGGCCGAGATAACCAGGCACAAGCTCTAACGTCCATTGCTATTGTCATTGCTGTATCAGCATTGGCGTTCGTCGGTGAACTCGCCGCCGCAGACTACCTGCCCTGGGGCGATGAAGCACGCGGTGTCGTCGCCGTGCTGGTAGGCGCGATAGCCGCTCTTTGGTTGACGGTGAGACGGGGTGGCTCGCTGGCCGACATTGGGCTAGTACGGCCGAGACGCTGGTTAACCGTTCCCGCCTGGGTGCTGGGAATCGTCATCACGTTCATAGCCGCGCAAGCTCTGGTCCCTCAACTCATTGCGCCGTTCTTTGACTTGCCCGCACCGGACATGTCGCGCTACGACTTTATTCGCGGTCATGCGCTGGCGGCCATTTCCATGGCCTTACTGTTGCCGCTGACCGCTGCCATTCCCGAGGAAGTCGTCTATCGCGGCTTTTTGATTCGGCAATTCACGCGTCTGTATGGTAACGGGCAAAGCAGCGCGATTCTCGCAGTCCTTTCCCAGGCTATCATTTTCGGCGCTGTGCATTTCCAGTGGGGCCTTGGCGGTATTGTCATAACGTCGATCATGGGCCTTGTATGGGGTAGCGCGTACCTGCTTTGCGGTCGCAATCTGTGGATCGTCATCATGGCGCACTCGGCAGCACATATCGCATTGGTACTACAGTTGTATTCTATGCCTGCACCGGCATAAACCACCGAAACTGAGAGGGTGGGATTGCCGCTTTGCGGCCGAGCATTCGACGACGTTGCGCTCAGATTGAAAGCCCATACCCTCTCCCAAAACAAAACAAGCCCCATTTAGGGGCTTCTTATATCTTGGCGGTGGGGCGAGTCCTCTGCGGAGAATGCTCTGTCCACCAAAGCGCCAATTTCCCTGTTTCGCTGCCAACTTTCAAGTGTACTTTCAGTTACCGATTTGTTTTACTTTTCAGCGATAGAGCATTGAAGCAGAGTCATAATCCCTACTGTCAGATTTCCGATTTTGGATTTGCATTATCCGGCAGGTACTTCGGAAATGAAGAAATTCATGCAACTTACCCCTCTCAGCCCCAGCGCGATCGTAGTCAATCACTTTTACATTGGCGTTCTGATTACTGTCTTTTATGTGATGGCGGGTCCTATTGTCGTGTCCCAAGGGTTCCCGGGAATTGCTCCTCTGCTTCTGGCCGAATTGTTCATCCTGACGCCTGTCGGCATGGCCCACCTTCTATTCAAAGCCAAATCATTGACCGGCAGATACGACTTGTCGTCGGTGATTGTGTATACGAACAAGATTTCTGCGCGATCCATGATCCTGTGGTCCCTGGGCGGTATCCTGCTGGTGATCTTGGTCTACGTACCGCTTTATCCGGTCGGGATGTTCTTCAGGACATCCGTGTTTGCATGGTTGCCGGAATGGTATTTCAATCCCGGTTTTGGGAGCACCGATGCCGCCTTGATTGCCAAGATTTTTCTGGCTGGAATCTTCGTCGACGGGCTTGTGGGACCCATTATTGAGGAGCTGTTCTTCAGGGGCTACCTGTTGGCCCGAATGGAACATCTGAAAGGCTGGGCGCCGGTATTGAATGGCGCATTGTTCGGTATCTATCATTTTTGGCAGCCTCACAATCTCCTGGCCATTATCGGCGTCGGTATCGTGCTGAGTTACGTGGTGTGGAAAACCAAGAACGTGTATCTGGGAATCATCATTCATTGCACGATTAATCTGCTGGGAGCCATCGGAGGCTATATGGCAGTCTCGGAAGGATTGATGTTAAGCCGTTAACCAAGATTATAAAACAGCCTCGAAAAACCGAGTTCGTTGGCGGTGCAGCGAGTCCTCTGCGGACGATGCTCCCCAGACTCAGGCCGTGCCCTTGATCCGTAAGCCTGAAGCTCTTATTGGCCTGCCCTCCATAGAAGTCTCGGCATTGGAAAAAATCGTCGGCGCTGGGTATGGTCACCTGCAGGACTCTAAACCCGCCCCACTTAAACATCTCTGGCCAAACCCGTTTTCAACCTGTCTGAGCCAATGCCACGGGAGACACAATCGATGAACACGAGCACCGATCACATCACTCCAGCACCCGTGCTGTTGCGCAGGGATTGCGACGGAATTGCCACGCTGACGCTGAATCGACCGGCGCAATACAACGCATTGTCGAAAGATTTGTTGAGCAACTTGCAGCACGAACTGGATCAGGTCGCTGACGACGAAGCGATAAGAGTCGTCATTATTGCCGCCGAGGGCAAGGCATTTTGCGCGGGCCATGATTTGAAGGAAATGCGGGCCAGCGAAGATCGCGCCGCCCACCAGGCGCTCTTCGACCAGTGCGGGCGCATGATGATCAGCATTAACCGCTTGCCGCAACCGGTCATCGCCCGCGTGAATGGAATCGCCACGGCCGCCGGCTGCCAGCTGGTCGCTAACTGTGACCTGGCGGTGGCAGCGGACGACGCCCGATTTGCCGTCTCGGGCATCAACGTCGGCTTGTTCTGCTCGACACCGGCGGTGCCCCTGAGTCGCAACCTGTTGCGCAAACAGGCGCTGCAGATGCTGCTTACGGGCGATTTCATATCGGCAGGAGAAGCAAAGGCATATGGCCTGGTCAACGAGGTTGTAGCGGCAGCCGAGCTCGATTCGGCGACGCATGCGCTGGCGGCCAAGATTGCAGCTAAGTCTGCGCACTCGATCAGGCTCGGCAAGGACATGTTTTACAAGCAACTGCCGATGGACCTCGCCGATGCGTATGCCTACGCGAGCGAACGCATGGCGTGCAATATGGATTCGCATGACGCGCGCGAGGGTATCGATGCGTTCATTCAGAAGCGCAAGCCCGAGTGGAAGAACAAATAGCGCCGCGCCATGACGAACTCGCAGTACTCAAAAGACCTCGACAAGAATGCGGCTAATTATTCGCCGCTGTCACCGCTGACATTCATCGAGAGGGCCGCAGCAGTTTACCCTGAGCGTTGTGCCGTCGTTTACAACGAGACGCAACGCAGCTGGTCCGAAACGTATCGCCGCAGTCGCCGCTTTGCCAGCGCCCTGCGGCAGCACGGCGTGACGACGGATGACACCGTTGCACTGATGCTGCCCAACGTGCCGGCGATGTATGAGGCTCACTTCGCCATACCAATGGCGGGTGCAATCATTCACGCGCTCAACATTCGCCTCGACGCCGATGCGATAGCTTTTCAGCTCAAACACGGCGGCGCCCGCGTCTTGCTAACGGATCCTGAGTACGCCGCGACTGTGGCAGCGGCACTGGAGCAGCTCGACGATAAACCGCTCGTGATCGATGTCGATGACCCCGCGTTCAAAGACGGCGAGCTCTTTGGTGACGTTGAATACGAGGACTTTCTGGCCAGCGGCGATGCCGAATTCGCCTGGGAGTTGCCGCACGACGAATGGCAGGCAATCGCGCTCGGCTATACATCGGGTACGACCGGCAACCCCAAGGGCGTCGTCACCCATCATCGTGGCGCATATCTGAACGCGGTCTCAAACATACTCGCCTGGAACATGCGCGCTCACCCGGTGTACCTCTGGACCCTGCCGATGTTTCACTGCAATGGCTGGTGCTTCCCCTGGACGACCGCGGCCCTGACTGGCACCAGCGTCTGTTTGCGCGATGTGCGAGACGCGGCAATTTTCGATGCCATCGGCAAATACCAGGTGACGCACCTGTGTGGCGCACCCATCATCCTGAACCTGATGGCGAATTCCAGCGATGAACTGACGAAGCTGGTCGATCGCCCGGTCAACGTGATGACCGCAGGCGCCGCACCGCCGCCGGCAGTCCTCGAGGCTATGGCGCGGCTCAATTTCAACGTAACTCATACTTACGGGCTGACAGAGGTTTATGGTCCCGCCGTAGTCTGTTCCTGGCATGAGGACTGGGATGATCTGCCGATCAGCGATCAGGCCGAACTCAAGGCGCGCCAGGGAGTGCGTTACCCCATGCTCGAGGAACTCATCGTGGCAGACCCCGAATCACTGAAGCCAGTGCCGCACGATGGTAAGACCATCGGCGAGGTCATGTTCCGCGGCAATGTTGTGATGAAAGGGTACCTCAAGAATCCCACGGCGACCGACGAGGCTTTCGCGGGCGGTTATTTCCATTCCGGCGACCTCGCGGTCTGCCATCCTGACGGCTACATCGAGATCAAGGACCGTGCCAAGGATGTGATTATCTCAGGCGGCGAGAACATTTCGAGTATTGAGGTCGAGGCATTACTTTATCGCCATCCGGCCGTGCTCGAAGCCGCTGTCACGGCGATGCCGGATGATAAATGGGGTGAAACTCCCTGCGCGTTCGTTGATCTCCGCAGCAACGCCGGAGTAATCAACGAGCAAGAGCTTATCGATTTTTGCCGCGATAACATGGCGCACTTCAAGGCGCCGCGAAAAGTCGTGTTCGGACCGTTGCCGAAGACATCGACCGGCAAGATCCGTAAATTCGAGCTGCGCGAACGGGCCAAAAACTTATGACCGGCGACGACGCATAGCGACGTATTCTTACGAATTACAAACGCGTTGCGATCGTCGGACTCTCGGCGGACCGGTCGCGGCCCAGCAACGTCGTCGCCAACTACCTGCTCGACCATGGCTTCGAGGTGACCCCGGTCAATCTCAAATACAACGAGATACTCGGACAACCGTGCTACCCGGACCTGACCGCGATACCGACACCAGTGGATATCATCAATCTGTTTCAGCGATCGGAGCGCGTTCCGCCGTTTGTCGATGCTGCAATCGACATTGGCGCCAAGGTCATCTGGATGCAGCTGGGCATCGTGCACGAGGAAGCGGCAGAAAAGGCACGTGCCGCAGGGCTCGAAGTGGTCATGAACCGCTGTATCAAGATCGAATACGCGCGTCTTTTTGGTGGCCTCAACTCGGCTGGCGTCAATTCCGGTGTGATCTAGGAAATGGCGGCGGCGCCGCTGCTTGACTTAAACAGGGTGGAACGGCGCCACTGGCTCGATGCGCACCTGCCGTTCATGCAACGGATGTTCAGTTCGCGCTCACCTGTATCGGCAAGGAATTTCGCATGCGCCGACCGGCGCCGAGTCTCGCCGTCAGTTCGCGCTTCGCGCTGTCGAATTCGTCAATAACTTCCGCTTTGGTAACGTCGTTGAACGGGCCGCGCTCAAGGCGCAACGTGCCGACGTAAACGACATCGTCGCCGGGGCGAAGGTCATAGTGCATACCGCCCGGCACCAGCACCTTGCCTTGGTTCACGATCACGTCCCGCGGTCCGTTGGTCCGCATGTCGAACGAAACCGTGATGTAACCACCCAGCATGTGCGCACGTTCGCGCGGCACGGCAAAGAAATAGGTCTGGCCCAATTCGGGGTTTATGAGAAAACCGCATTTTTCGACGGTGACGTTCGCCCGTTCGCTGAGACCAATAATCGCACGATTGGCCATCATCTCTTCAGTGTTGAAGACGTCGTTCGAAATGTCCAGCTTGATCTCGGTCGGACGTAGCGGCGGATCGAGTTCGATCTTGCCAACCAGTAACACGTAGCCCTCGGGGACCTCTGCAAACGAAGTGATTTCCTTTTCTGGGAACGTGAACGCCGCGCAGCCTCCCAGGACATAAATCGCCGCTACCAACAGGGCATTTTTCGCAATCCTGACCATCAGATTTACCTACTCGGCGCTCGCAACTGGCTGCAGCTCGGCAATGCGCCGTTCAACCAGTGCAATCGCATGACGGTATTCGGGATTGTCCTTGCCCATTCGCTTCCGCACTTTTTGCAAAACAGCTGCCTCGGTCGGGCTGTCGATCCGTTGAATATCGAATTGCTTCTGCTCGAACATCCCGGTCTTGATTTTCTGGTAACCGAAAGAGCCGGCGAAGTAGGCACCGGGCTGTTCGACGATCAGCGCAGTGTCATTGCGGCCGGTATCCGGAAAATTGTAAATGACCTCACCGGCAAGAAAACCGGAACCACCGAACTGCGTGACCTGGTACGGGCCCGGTTTCACGCCGACGTGGTAGAACAGACCCTTGTCCGCACCGACGGAGTAGCCATCCGAGGTGCCGTCGTACTGCTGGATAAACACCCAGTCGACGCTGGTCGGTGCCTCATCCATGTCGATGTAGCCAAATATGACGGATCGGGTGGTGTCGTTCGGGTCGACCGGCGCGCCGGCGCAGGCGACCAGACTCGCAGCAATCACTATCAGAAAGTATCGTTGTAGCAGTCTAATCATCGGAATCTCCCGGCATCCGGGTAAAATGGAATACTCGTGGATTTTCCGCGCATCGGCCGCAAAAAAATGCGAACGACTTAACGAAATACCGCGAAGCACTGCCCGCCAATGCGCCACAATGTGACACGACTCACATCCCGGCGGAGGCGGCGCTCCGCTGAGCCTCACCGAAGACATTCGACAGTCTCTGATTGGAAACTAATCGAATGCCTAACTAACTGGCGGAGAGGGCGAGATTTACTTGTCCGTAAGCCTATGGCAGGTACGCAAGCGTTTGAGTACTACAGGAACGTAAACTCAGATTGCATAGCGAAGGATGGCAGCAAGTGAGTTCGCCGGTTCCACAGGTAGCGGTACATAGCCTCAGCTGTCGCGCCTCCATCCAAACGGTAGAGCTCAATTGTCACAGAAGTGAACGCGGGCAGTTGTGCGTTATCAGGATGTTCGGGCAGCGCGAGCGTAACGATATCGCCCGAGATCTGCAATGCCGTGGCGGGGAAGTAGATTTCCCAGACCTCTGAAGTCGTAGCGAGCCTCAAGTGTCCGAGGTGAATAGGCGCTACCCCGGGCACCATCACTGAGACCGTGCCGGCGTCGGCGTCGTAGGTAATCGTGTTCTCGTCAATGAATCCCGACAATGGATCCATCACAATCATGTCCGTCGAGGCCGGATCGACAGACTGCACGATCTCCGGCATAAGGGTGGGCCCCGATACCAGGTACCAGCGATCTGCAGGAAACTGATCCGGCAATCCGATTAATCCGCTGGTGCCGCCACCGCTGCTGCTTTCACCCGCAATCAGGAAGACGCCCTTGCGCTGAGCCCACAAGAAAGGCAGGGCGCTACCGCTTAGCATTGCGTTCGACTGCCACTGGCGCGTGGTCGTGCGCTGACGCAGTGCGGCGACATCGAAATCGACATTCGACAAATCCGTTGGTGTGAGGTCGAGCCGAAAATCGTATCGAGACGCGGGCTCCTCCGCTTCGGAAGCCCGGTAATTGATGAACACGGTTGCTGTACCGTCATCGGCGATAAGGTCCGCACTGCCGACGGTTTGCGTCAACGTATAGGAGGCCTGGTCGATATCCCACCAGTTCGGGAACGGGTAGAACAGCATGAGTTGATCACCGATCGTGGTGTTGCTCAAGTTGACCGTCACGTTCTCGTTTACCGATGCGAGATCACGATCTCCGGTATAAAAACTAATTGCGTCGACCGGTGTATCCATGAAGGTGGAGTAAAAGAACGCTTCTCGGCGCGTTAGGTGAACCGTGGTGCCCGACGGTTGACCGAGATCTACGACGCCCGTGCCACCGGTATTGAACGGACCCGCCACGCTCCCTGCATCTTCGACGAACCAGTCCACCGCCCACTCCCAGCTCGCAAGATTGGCAACATCAGTGTAGGTGACGGCGAAACCTCCTGATCCACCCGAACCTCCACCACCCGTGCCGCCCGTCCCGCCCGTGCTTCCAGCTCCAGGGTCGCCCGGCGCCGCGTTATTGCCTCCGCCGCCGCACGCAGCGAGACTGAAGGCAAGAACAATCGTGGCATCCTGAATTATACGAAGCATGGCTGCCTCCTTGCTTGGTCGCCACGGTTCTTGGTTTGTCGCGTAGCAGCCGCTGTCAACAGAAATGTTAAAACTTGGTAGAGGGTAAGATGCTCAAAAGCCCAGTTCGTCGAACTGCTTCACAGTTCCTGGCAAATGGTCGAGTAACTCACTTGACGTGCCGAAGGTACGGCAGCATTCGCCGCATCCACGAAGAGTCAACGTCATGCGAGTACGATGACTGATTCTTGGCGGTGGGGCGAGTGTTTTGCGGGGGATGGTCTGCGTCATAATGGATGCATTGCCTCTAATCCGTTCGCAAGCTAATCGAGCAACTTCGAATTACGGCTAAGCGGCAGCTTCATCTGATCGACAACGGCCTGGTAACGCGGATGTCCGCGCATCGGCTCAACAACGCCACCGTATGCGTTATCGAAGACTATCCATGGCAACCAGTCCGTTCGCGCCTCGAGTGACTGCTCTAGATACCCCAACGCTTTATCCATGTCACCAAGCGCGGAATGGGTGAATGACAAGTGCATAAGATTGCGCGTGGTAGGCTGCGCTTCCCATCCCTGAGCAATGTTGAGCGCGTCTTCCCGTCGCTCGGCGAGGGCGTAGGTTGGTGCAAGAGCCCAGAGCACAAACGGATCATTCTGGTCGCCGTTTTCAAGCACCTCAAGGGCCTCGGCAACCTTGCCTTGCGCGGTCAACGACTGCGCCTCCGTATACAAACAGAAAGAGAAGCCGGGTGAATACGACAGGCACTCTTCGATAGCCTGATGCGCATCTTCCCATCGAGCTTCGAGCATGTATATCCAGGCGGCAAAGCCGGCCCACAGAGGATCAAGCGGACTGAGGTCTCGCGCTTTCTCTGCCATGGAAATTGCCTCATCCACGTCCCCGTACAGCAAAAGCAGGTATGCGTAATGGGCATACATTTGATCGAGACTGGGGCTTAGCTGGAGCGCTTTCAACTGAGACGCTCTCGCCTTGTCCCAGTCCCAGTCGTAGTACATCTCCGCTTCCCCTAGTGCTGCCCATCCCGCCCCCGAGTACTCATCGAGTGACAGCGCTTTCTGTGCGGCCGCTTTCGCTTTGGGAAAGGCACCGTGTGCGTTAGCACCGTGTCCGATAATATTGTATCCGAGTGCGAGCCCGGCATAGGCCAGCGGCTCACGAGGATCGACACTGATCGCCTGGTTGAGTAGCTCCAAGCCGCGATCGATGCTCACCGGATCCAGCTGCTTGGCAAAGTACGTACCTTTTACAACCAGTTTGTACACTTCCGGGTTGACTTTGCGAGTCCGCGTGAGACGGCGTCGTTCGTCCTGTGCGAGTTCCACGCCGAGTTCGTCCGAAACCGTTCTCGCGACTTCGCCTTGCAGGACCAGTATATCCTCCAGATTTCGGTCGTAGTTATCTGACCAGAGCAGTTCATCCAATTCCGCATCGATCAATTGCAATCGCAAGCGAATCTGATCCCCAATGCGTTGCATGGTCCCCTCGACGAGATATGCAACGCCAAGTTCCACCCCAATCTCGGCGATCGACTTGTTCGAATTCACGTATCTACCCGATGATGTACGGGATGTAACCCGCAAGCCGCTGATCACAGCAAGATCAGAGATCAGTGCCTCCTGTAAAGCAATGGCGAGGTATTCTTCCTCTGGATTGCCAGTCAGGTTCTCGAGTGGCAAAACTGCAATCGAATTTGGGGGAATCTCACGACCAAAGACGCTTAATCCAGGGCCCTTGACGCTTTGTATCTCGCGAATGACGCCCCCGGCGATCACAACGAGGACGACACTCAGTGCAGCAAGCAGTATGAAATCCGTCCTTCCGAGGCTCAAATCGGCTGTCACCTCGCCCGCGGCCAGTGGCCGCGTCTTTTCAATTCCCTCGGTCGTTATCTGATAACGCCAGCCAAATACGACGGCGATCGGAAACCCAAGGAAAGCACCGATCCAGACGAAGCGAATCGCGGAATCCGGGATATCGAGCGCGGGAAAAGCGAGTGACGCAACCTGGAGGATGATCCACGCGGCCACGATATACAGCGCGGCTGTTCGGAATACGCGTCGCCTGCGTAGCTCCTTGATCAATTGCATTGCCTCGACCCTAAAACGAAGCGACAAACGTAATGCTAGCAAATTAGCGAATGAGCGGTGCGGTCACTTCGGCGCCTGCGGCGCTGCGTGGCCAAGCGGCTCAGGCCGGTTGGTTGAACAGGGTGGAACGGTGCCATAGGCACCTCGCGCTACGCGCGTCTGTCGCGCGACTGCAACGCGCTCCGATCTCGTTCTCAACCATGCTCGGCGAGGTGGACCTATCCTGGGCGGAGGCTGCCATCGTTGTCCCGGATAGTGGATTCGACGTCACCGAAAGGGAAAAATGACGCGGGTATCGTCAAAAGTAGTACGCTCTCATTGTTTCTGCTTGCCACCAAGACCATAGCCACATGGGGAGTATTGGCGACATAGGCCGCTGGATCAGCGAGAACGAGTCACTCCTGAGTGGCATGGTTGCACTGGCCGTATTGGCGGGCCTGGTCATTTCTCCGCTCGGCAAGGGCATTCGACGCTTGTACGCGCGGCGCGCCGACTCTCCGGCTCCCGATGCGGCACCTGGACCGATCCTCGCGACGAGTACGCCTGCGAGTTCGGAACCTGTTCTGGCTGTCCTGGCCTTCGACAATCTGTCAAGCGATAGCGAGATGCAGTTCTTCTCGGACGGCGTCAGCGAGGAAATCATCCAGCGGCTATCACGAGGCGCTCAGCTCAAGGTGATCGGCCGTACATCCAGCTTTCAATTTCGAGGCGAACGCAAAGCCGAAGCAGCCCATACCCTCGATTGCTCGCACGTGCTAGACGGTTCCATCCGCCGGGCTGGAGAGCGCGTGCGTGTCAGCGCACATCTGGTCGAGGCGTCCGCCCAAACAACATTGTGGTCGGAAAGCTACGACCGCAATCTCGAGGATATCTTCTCGGTGCAGGACGAGATTTCCGAAAATATCGCCAGGGCGCTGGATCAGACGTTCGCCGGAATCTCGACCGCCACAATCGACCCCGATGTCTACGACCTGTACCTACGCGCCAGCCCAAACTCCTATGCCCCGAGTGAGCTGCGTAAGAATATGGATCTGCTGCAAGACGTTACCCGGCGGGCACCGGATTTTGTGGCAGGCCGGGGCCGGCTTGCGTACGTGCGATCCTGGCTGCATGTCTATTTGCCTTTTGCCGATCGGTCGGAAAGCGAGGAAGCTGTGGCGCGTGAGGCTTCCCGCGCACTGGAACTCGACGCGCAGAATTTGGATGCATTGTGGGCGAAACTCTTCGTGATTCCGGCGTTCGGGCGGTTCGTCGAGGCCGATGATTTGCTCGAGCGCATGCGACGGGCACCTGGATCGGGCGACGGGCGCCGATATATCGGCTGGTACCTCCGGACCATGGGCCGAGTTCGAGAGGCTCTGGAAGAAGATGAACGTGCGTATCGCCTGGACGCGCTGAATCCGATGTCATCGAATCTCGTCGCGCTGGCACGAATGGCTGCGGGACGCATCACCGAGGCAATACCTGTCTACGAGGATCTCGTCTCGCGCGTACCCGACATGAGCTTCCCGGTGTCTAGCCTGCTGCGCGCTTACGCTTTTCAGGAAGATTGGACAGCGGTCGACCGCTTGCTTGAGCTTGCCGCTAAGCGCGAGTTGCGTGAGTTTGAGGAAGGCCTGCCGTTCATCCGCGCAAAGCGCGACCCCACGCCGGAGAATATCGGTGCCTGGCTGAGTGCTTTTGAAGCGCATGTGAAAGAGACAGGCGGTGTTGATGTTTCGCGCCTGGTATATGCAGCGCATCTCGGTCTCGCTGAGGAGGCGTATACAGCTGCAGAGACAGCTCGCCTGGGCCCGGCCGGGACCAGTAACGACATCATGGGCCCGGATGGCTACCGTACGTCGCTATTGTTCCAGGCTCAAATGCCTGAACTGCGCAGCGATCCGCGCTTCGTACGCCTGTGCGCGCGTCTCGGACTTGTCGAGTTTTGGATGGAAACGGGTAAGTGGCCCGATTCCGCTGACGAGGTTCCCTACGATTTCAAAGCCGAGTGCAAGAAAGTGCGGGACATCCCGAAAGACGATTTCGGTTTTTAGGTGGCCTCATTCGGCTCCTCGATAAAACAAGCAGCAATGAGCTGACTGTTCGGGTTTGACCCGAATTGAGGGGGCCTTTTCATTTTCTGGCGGTGGAGCGAGTCCTGTCCGGAGGATACTCTGGGGCCGTTTCGGCCAATTTACCTCAATAGCCGACGTTCCAGAATTGCCTGCAAACTCCGCCGACCATCTACAATCAACTGGATAAATACCTCGCGACCGATCACCTCGTAGATGATCCTGTAGGGCTTGAGGTGGACCTCGCGATAGTTCCTGATACCTAACGAACGCAATTCGGGGAGAAAGTGCCCTCGCTCAGGATACTGCTCGAGCCGTTCACAGGCTACGAGCAATCTCTCAAGCACGTAATCTGCGCGCTCGATCGAATCGTGGTTGGAGATGTAATCGATTAGCTCGGCCAAATCCTCCTCGGCCTCTCGCACAATCTTGACACGATACCTGGTCACACCTTTGGTTTGGCCAACTCGGTCCGCAGCTCTTTTATCGCTTTTCTGAACGATCCCGACCTGGATTCCTCGATGCTGCGTTTTCCTTGCGCCAACAATTTGAGTAATGCCAACGTTTCTTGAGTCTGCTCGTATGTCGCTATGTCCTGAACGACTGCGCGAGCCTCGCCGTTTTGCGTGATAATTATTGTTTCACGGTTCTCGTTGACGTCTCGGACGACTTCAGCCGTATGGGCTTTCAGGAAGCTAATTGGTTTAATGGATTTGCTTGGTTTCATCGCAATTACCCTGCTTCGTTATTCGAATAGTACTAAATTCCGTTTTAATTTAGTACCACTAAATTTCGTCATACGTGGCAGAAATAGACCGGCAACGCGTCGCGGGAAAGAACGGCCCGGCGCGTAGCAGGGTTTTAAGTAGGCTGGCGGAGAGGGTGGGATGGTCGCTGCGCGACCGGGCATGCCGCTTCGCGGCCGTGCCCGTCGAACAGGGTTCGAAAGCCCATACCCCCTCGGCAAAAATGCAAAAGGCCCCAAAAGGGGCCTTTCACATTTTGGCGGTGGAGCGAGTCCTGCGCGGACGCTGCTCTGCGGACTTCGCTGGTACCGAAGCTGGTATTCGGGAATCGATCAGGCGACACGCCGTGCAGCTACCTCCTTATCCAGATCGAATGTAGCCTGT
>Ga0224512_10001760_pt1 | contig 20455 bp, 18 predicted proteins | sample SF_May12_sed_USG_4_FD_169103 | JGI IMG/M metagenome (GOLD analysis project Ga0224512, IMG submission 169103) | Sediment microbial communities from San Francisco Bay, California, United States - SF_May12_sed_USGS_13 | ecosystem: Environmental > Aquatic > Marine > Sediment | place: USA... | reverse complement strand
CGCCGACTTGTATTCGAAATTTTCGCGCAGGTCACCGAGGGCGCGAGCTTCCTCGATGGCTCGCCGGTTCGCCGGGATCTCCTCGTCGAGCAAGCGTTTGAGTTCGCCTCTGCGACCATCGATCGACTCCGTCGTCGCGTACAAGAGATCGGTCGGCTCACCGACGAGCTCGGGAAAGCGCAGGTGCAGCGCATTGATGAGCGGCTGGCGCACGTACTCTTCATAGGGAGCCCGCTCGAGAATCTCTTCCGCTCTCGCCGCCTGCTCCGAGTCGAGTTTGGCGATGAGGTGGGGGAGGGTTGGCGACGACTCGATCAGTTTCGCCAGGCGGCTTCTGTAGGCGGCGAATTCGCGAGCATTCTGGGCGCCGAGGATGAGCTGCATGAGGCGGAGCGGGTTCCGGCCCTCGAGAAACGGAAACTCCGGGAGCTGCTCGGCCAGCCACACGAATGCGGGGGCGTGGCGTCGGGGATGAGCCACGATGCCATCGAAGACCTCCGCGAGGCGCCCCGGATCGGCCTGCGCCAGCGGTGTCGCGAGCTCGGTGAGCAGGCGAGGATCGCTTTCTTGATCCATGAGCTGGGCACAGATCTCGACCCAGTCGTCACGAGCCTCCTGCAAGAGAGTCAGAGCACGTCGCCTCAGGTTCTTGTCGGTCAGGTCGCTTGTCAGACCGACGGGATCCGCTGCCTCTTCGAGTATGTGCGCGGGTACGAGATCCTGAGGGGCTGTTCCTAGGACGGCCTCGAGAGTCGCGGCAACGGTGAATGCCTTCGCCGGATCCTTGGGACGTGCGGTGACGGCGAGCTGATGGAGAGTCTCTGCCATGACCTGTGAGGTCTCCGAGCCGCGCTTCACTTCGCGTCGAAGGATCTCGAGCTTGCCCGGCAGGTCTGCGACGTCGAAGGAGCGGAGTGTCTCCTCGGACGCCTCGCCGCTGCTGGCTGCCCACGCGTACTTCTGACGCGCTCCCTTGCCACTGGTGACGACCTGAGGGTGCTGACGCGCTGCGGTCCACCACGAGCTCCAGGCTGATTCGTCGATCAGTCCAGAAACCGCGTCGCGAATCGCGCTTGCGCTGAGCGGTGCGTCCACCGATTCGAGAAGGAGTCGCAGGGCTGCAGGAGGGTCTTCCGCAGCCAGACGGCGCAAAGGGTCCGCGTGGCGGACCTTACGATAGAGAAAGTGCGATTCCGGCAGCGGTTTCAACATCTTCGCCGCGGCGCCGAAGCCGACGCTGATGCTCGATTTTCCCGTCAGGTCTATCCTGAGTTTTTCGAGCTCGACATTGACGTCGACGATTTCCCCGACTCCTTGGCCCTCCATCCACACGACGGCTCCGCGGTCGTAGCTCATCAGCGTTCTCAGCTGCTTGACTTTCTTCCACGTCTTGGGAATGTCGCTCACAGCGCGATGCAGGCCAAGTCTCTTCATCAGCGGCTCACGGACGTCGCTGGCGGCATAGAGAGCCACCAACGTGTCGATGATCACGCCGTGGAGCCTTTCTTCCTCGTTGGCCAACAGCAGGTGCCCGGCGCGCTCGAGAAGCTCGAGCCGAGTGTCGATTTCCCCTTCCGCGGTGAGATGCTCGTCCAGCAGTTCGAGCAGCTGCCGACTGCGCTCGTCTTCTCCCGCCCCCGCCAGGGCTCGTGCAGTGCCAACGAAGTAGTCGAGTTTGAGCGGTTCTTCGGAAATCTGCGACAGCCACTCGTCCTCGAGGTCGTCGAATCTGCCGCTTTCGATCAGCTTGCGGGTGTCACGAGTGATGGCCATCAGAGTTTCCGGGGCGCCTGCAGGGTAGAGTATCGCAAGAACGATGGCGGGACGGAATCCAGAGCTCCGGCAACAGCTGCGCGAGGCAAGCGACTCGCGGCTCCTGGAGTTGGTTCGCGAGCATTGCGGGGAGATGGATCCCGGCAGTGCGCGACAGGTTCTGAGGAATCCGTTCGCAACGCGAGAAGTCATCGAGATTCTCATGTCCGAGAGGCGTTTGCTGTCGGCACAGGAGTTTCGCCGTGAACTGGTAGCCCATCCACAGACACCCGAAGTGCGGGCGCTGGATCTCGTGTCGGGACTCTTTTGGCGAGACCTGCTGAAGCTGGCAGCCGATGTCAAGGCACGACCTCGGATTCGGCGCGCTGCCGATACCCGTCTGGCTGAGAAGCTCCCCGGCCTCAGCGCCGGCGAGCGGGTAGCGCTTGCGCGTCAGGCGGGCCCGGGAACGATCAGCCGATTGCGCAACGACAGAGATCCGCGGGTCATCTCGGCGTTGCTGGAGAATCCGCGCATGACCGAGGGCCTTCTCGGACCTCTGGTGAGCAGCGACACGGCCCATCCGGATGTGCTGGCGCGGGTCGCCGCGGATCGCCGCTGGGGCGTGCGCTACGGCATTCGCACAATTCTGGCTCGCAATCCCAGGACCCCCGTGCCGACGGCGCTCGGGATTCTCTCGTCGCTGAAGAAGCGGGATCTCGCCGCCGTGGCCAGCGACTGGCGTCTCGCGGCGCCCGTGCGCAAGAGGGCGAACGTGCTTCTCGGGAGGGATCCGGTCTAGCCATTCGAATCGTCTGCCTGCGGACCCATTTGACCGTGCGTCGCCAGGATCATTAGAGTTATGTGTCTCGCGCTTCTTTCCGGACGGCCGGTTCCATGCGCCGAGCGCCCGGAGCAGGCACAGTCATAAAATATGCCTCCACACAGCACGACGAACGACCGTATCCCTCCGTGGAAACAGGAGGGTGGTCAGGCCTCGGTCAGTTTCGGGCAATGGCTTCGACGCCAGCGTGAGATACGGGAAGTGCCATTGCGCGAGATCGCGGATGTGACCAAGATCAGCTTGCGCTACCTCGAGGCTCTGGAGCAGGACCGGTTCGACGTTCTTCCGGCCCCGGTCTTTGCCAAGGGATTCTTGCGCGAGTACTCCAAGTACGTCGGGCTCGACGACGACGAGGTCGTCAACTCGTTTCTGATCGCCAGCGGCGAGATCGTCGCAGACGAGGAGGAAGAAGGGAGGGAAGCCGATCAGGAGCCGACGCGTACCGGCAACCGCACGACGCTCTTCGCGATCCTCGCGGTGGCAGCCATCGTCGGCGTCGTTGCCGTCTTGGCGTTTGTCATAAGCCGGCCCGGGACTCCGCCACCGCGGGCTTCGGCGATTGCCGCGCCAGTACCGCCGCCGCCGTCGGTGCCGGTCATCGAAGATGAGCCTGAACCAGCGACCGATGTCTCTCCCTTGACGGTGATCATCGATTTCACCGAGGACTGCTGGGTGGAGGCGCTCGTCGACGAGGATCGCACGATCAGCGAGCTGAGAGTCCAGGGTGAATCGATGCGACTCGAGGCCGAGAATCAGGTGCTACTGACGCTCGGAAACCCTGGCGGAGTGCAGGTGGAAGTCAACGGCAGGCCCTACGACTTCTCTTCCAACGGCAACCGGATCGTTCGCAACCTCGAGATCGACCTGCATCTCGCGCAGAAACTGGTGGCGGGAGATCTCTGAGGCGTGGCTGAGACGATTCCGCTGGTTGACGAAATTCTTCGCGGTGACAACCGCGGCCTTCAGCTCCTTGCTGCTCGCGGACTCGTGCCGCTGGCACCGGCTGAGCTCATTCCCGTCCAGGTGCGCCTCGTCTCGCTTCAAGACGAGGAGATCGCTGCCGCTGCAGCGCGAGCGATTCTGGAGATCGAGCCGAAGATCGCCGCTGATCTCATAGTGGAAGGCGCAGGTACCGAGGTCGTCGAGTACTTCGGTCGCCACTTCGATCACCGGGAGGTTCTTGGCGCCGTCATCCGTCGACGGGACGTGCCGCGACAATTACTTGCCGAGTTGGCGGGAAAGCTCGACGAGGAGTTGCAGGAGCTTCTGCTCCTGCGCCAGGACGCCATCGTCGAGCTGCCAGAGATCCTGGATGCCCTCGAGAAGAATCCCCGCCTTGGTCCCTACGGTCGGCGCCGCATTGAGGAGTACCGCCAACACCTGTTGCCGCGCGAGCGCAAGCCGAGGAAGTCGCGTGCCGAGCTGGAAAAAGAAGTCGAAGCGCTGAGCGAAGAGGAAGTCGTCAAGGCTCTTTCTGAGGCGAAAGAGACTCCGAGCGAAGGTGACGAAGAAGATCTGACCGGCCTCACCGAGTCACAGATAAGGACCCTGGGAGTACCGATCCGCATGAAGCTCGCGAGAGGCGCGCCTCGAGGCTTGCGAGGAATCCTGGTCAGAGACCCGAATCCGATGGTGGCAACGGCAGTTCTGCACCATAATGCCCTGGGCGACTCCGAGATCGAGCAAATAGCCACCAACCGAGCCGTCGTGCAGGATGTCCTTGAACTGATCGGCAATCACCGAAGCTGGGTGAGGAAGTACACCGTTGCAGTGGCGCTGGTGAAGAACCCGAGATGTCCGATTGGAATAGCTATGCGGCTGTTGCCTCGGGTCGCAGTTCGCGACCTGCAGAGCTTGGCGCGTGATCGTAATGTTGCAGATGCCATTCGAACGGGGGCGAAGCGGTTGTATAAAATGAAGCGCGGCTGAGGGGATTGAGATCGATATGGGAAAGAACTACTACGCTGTTCTCGGACTTCCGCAGAACGCGACCACGCGACAGATTCGGGAGCGCTTCCTCCAGATGGCGAGAGAGAAGCATCCCGACCGCATCCGAGGGCCACAGAAGGCAAAAGCCGAGATCGACTTCCAGGATCTCACTCAGGCCTTCAACGTGCTGACCGATCCCGAGCGTCGGCGCGAGCTCGACGCCGACCTGGCTCGGCCTGACTATTCCACGACAATAAGCCACTCGGCGGAAGCAGCCAAGATCTACCTGCAGCGTGGCGCTGCTGCCTATCGCGAGAAGCACTACAGCGAAGCGGTCGAGAACTTCGCTCGCGCGACCGAGGAGGATCCCGAAAATCCCAAGACGTGGTATCACCTCGCGGCGGCAGGTAGGCATCTCCCGCGCTGGCGGCCGCGAGCTCGTGAGGCGGCAGCCAGGGCATGTCACCTCGACTCCATGAATGTGACGTATCTCAAGCTCGCGGGAAGCCTGTTCGCCGAAGGCGAACTTCATGCGCAGGCGGCGAAGTACTATCGTTCGGCTCTCGACTGGGGTGGGGAAGACGCGGAGGTAGAGGCTGCGTTCGAAGAAGCGCTCTCAGCAGCCAAAGCCGAGCGGAAAAAGTAGTCGGGATCTTGGTGCCGCTCATGAATATCAAGGTCTGTGCAGAGTCCGACCTCGGCCGTAGCCGGAGCGTCAATGAAGACCTCTATCTCGTCGATTCGGACAGTAGCTTGTATCTCGTGGCCGATGGGATGGGCGGACATGGCAACGGCGAGATCGCGTCACGCATCACCGTCCAGACGATTGCCAAGTACCTGCGGAAGAGGAGCTCGTCGTCGAGCCGGCGACTGCGTGGCGGTAAAAGGCAGGCGCACCATAGCGATCGCTTGCGGGAGGCCATCAAGGCGGCCAACGAACAAGTTCTGGCGGAAGTGGAAAAAGACGAGCAGTTGACGGGGATGGGAGCCACATTGGTGGCATTGCTTGTCGACGGCAGCACTGCCCTCGTGGCTCACGTTGGTGACAGCCGAGCCTATAGGCTGCGCGAGGGGCAACTCGAGCAGCTGACCGATGACCATACCTGGGTTCACGAACAGGTATCGGCGGGCTTACTGTCCGACCAGGACGCACGCTCGCATCCGTTCCGTAGCGTCGTGACACGGGCGGTCGGTGGCGGCGAGGATGTGCTCGTGGATCTCGAGTCGCTGGACCTGCGCTCGGGCGACACCCTGCTTCTGTGCTCCGACGGTCTCAATGCGGTTCTCTCGGATGGCGATATCCAACAGAAGCTGCAAGAAGGGGCCACCTTGGAAGCTCGGTGTCGCGAGTTGGTCGCAGCCGCCAACGCCGGAGGAGGTCCCGACAACATCACCGTCGTTTTGCTCGAAATTCAGGACGACGAGTAGGTCGCGCACACACCGGTGTCGCCTTCCGACAGTTGTCGCCCTGGTCAATCCCCGGTGCGGTAACCGCCTCGCGCCCGTACGACGAATCGCGGATTTACCGTCTCGACTGTGACCTCCCGATAGGCCGATTCGCCAGCTGGGACCCTCGCCCTGTAGCTCAGCAAGTAGTAGCCGCTGTTGTCTTTGGCGATCTCCCGTAGCGGCGTCTTGTAGGTGTTGAAATTGTCGTAGTAGCGACCGCCGGTCTCCGCGGCGATCTGCGGCAAACTGCTATCGACGCCACCGGAGACGTCGACATTCTGATTCAGTGAGATGCTGTAGACGGCGACGTTGTTGTCGTTGAGAACCTGCATCGCCTGCGGATAATAGCGACGGTCGGGAACGAAGAATCCGCTGTTGCCGACCTCTCCGAATCCGAAGCTGAAGAACAGCAGGTTTTTGCGACCGGTAGTACCACCCGCTGCTTTGGCGATGGTCTCGAGAGCAGAGTAGATGCGGGTGGTCGCGTCGCGCAGGTCGTTGCCCTGAGGCAGCGCCCGCCGCAACGAGGGCCCGCTGGAGTCTTCGATTCTGGAGGGCCAGTTGCCACCCGGGTCCTTGCCTCGGGCCACGCTGTCGAGGGCGGAGTCCAACGCCGCGCGGTCGGTTGTGAAGTCCTGATGCACGACGAGCTTGTTTACGTACCTTACGATTGCTACGTAGTCGTTGGGAAGGAGCTCCTCACTCACCCACTCGCGAGTGCGCCGGACAACCTCGAGCTTTTGCCTCGTGACGATCGGACCGAGACCTGGATCATCGTCGAAGAAGAAGATGAAGTAGCGATCAGTCGGGATTTCGGAGTCGTCGCTGTCGACTGGCCTCCGATTGCTGTAGAAAGTCGTTCCCGTCAGCTCGACCGGCTGGCCAGCGTCGTTGACGACAAAGTCTTCCGGCCCCAGGCCGACGATGACGTTACCGTCTCGGTCGGAGACGACGACATCGAGGAGGACCTCGATGACGTCCACCGTGTCGGAAAAGGCGGCAGAGTCCTGTGCTGTGGACGGCCCGGTGGTGGCGGCGAGAGGAAGAAGAGCAAGCAGGAGAAAGTTCAGTTTGGTCATGGGTTCCTCCCAAGCGTATGTGCGTCATCAGGTTGAGAGAGCAAGGAGCGTGCCGGAGGGTCGCTGACCTCGGGCCGAGCGTTCGGAGCACGCCTATTGGAGGCGGAATCGGCATGTGATCTCGGGGACGGGCCGCTCCTGTCGTCGGATGGGGACGGCCTAGGAGAACGAGCGATAAAAGCCGCCGGCTGCGACGACGCGCTCGAAGGCCGCCGAGGGGGCGAACCGCGCGCCCAGTCGCGCCGCCAGGCGCTCCATCGAGAGCTTGAGCTCCGAGAGGCCCTGGCTGTCCGCCCAGCGGCACAGGCCGCCGCGAAATGGGGGAAAGCCCGTGCCCATGATCATTGCCAAGTCGAGTTGGCCGGCAGTCGCAACCACCCGCTCCTCGAGGCAGCGGGCGGCCTCGTTGACCATCGGCAGGAGAAGCCGGTCGAGCATCTTCTCAGGTCTCGTGCTCTCGTCGGCACGCCGCCGGCCTATCAGCTCATAGGTGGCCGGATCCGCCGATGTCCGCTTGCCGTCCTTGTAACGGTAGATCCCCTTGCCGACCTTGGCGCCCAGACGGCCATCTTCGGGGAGTCTCACCATCCACTGTGGGTACGCCAGCCGATCCGGAAAAGCCTCGCTCATAATGTGCGCGACCTTCACGGCGACGTCGATGCCGACCTCGTCGGTCAGCGCTGCGGGGCCGACTGGGAGTCCCCAGGCGGTCGCGGCACGATCCAGCGCTTCGATCTCTTGACCTTCGTCAAGCAGCCACATCGCCTCGGCGAGGGTGAAGGCGAGCAGACGGTTGACGAGGAAACCGGGACCGTCCTTGACGACGACCGGCGTCTTGCCGAGACGCCGCGAGAAGGCGACGATCCCGTCGACAGCGACCGCGTCGGTGCGTGCGCCGGCGATCACTTCGACCAGCGGCATCTTGTCGACCGGGTTGAAGAAATGCATGCCGACGACACGGCCCGGATTCACGACATCGCGAGCGATGGCGTCGATCGACAGCGAAGAGGTGTTGGTGGCCAGAAGAGTGTGCGGTCCGACCTCAGCTGCCAATTCGGCGAAGACCTTCTGCTTGATCTCCAGGTTCTCGACGATCGCTTCGACGACGAGGTCGGCCGAGCCGAAGCCAGAGTAATCAAGACAGGGCCGGATGAGGTTCATTTTGCGATCGGCCTCCGGCCGTGTGATCCAGCGGCGCTTGAGCTGATGACGGAAGATCCCGGCCGCGTGCTCCGTCCCGCGAGCAAGTGCATCCGGGTCGATATCCTTGAGTCGCACCGGGATGTCCGCCTTGTCGGCAATGATCTGGGCGATACCTCCACCCATGACGCCGGCGCCGAGGACCGCGGCGGAACGAATCTCGACTGCCCGGTCCTCGTCGCCGTCGGTGCGTACTCCCTTTGCCGCTTCCATCAGTTGGAACAGGTGGATGAGGTTTTTCGAGACAGGCGAGACGGCGAGCTCTCCGATGGCTCTCGCCTCGGCGTCGAAGCCGGCTGACATGCCGTGATCAATCCCGGCCTTGATAACCTCGATGGCCCGCGGCGGTGCCGGATACTGTCCCTTGGTTCTCTTCATTACCTGCTTGCGGGCCTGGTCGAAAACGATCTTCCGGCCAACCGGGTTCTTCTCCAGAAGCAGGGACTTGAGGTCGGACCTGGCCTGGCGACGACTGCCGTTGGCTATCGCCTTTTCCGCCATGCGGCGGACTTCGGCGAGGAAGGTGGCATCCGGGAGCAGGGCGTCCGCCAGGCCGAGCTTGAATGCCTTCCTCGGGCGCACCATCTTGCCGCCCAGAATGAGGTCGAGGGCGGCGGCGAGACCGATCTTTCGCGGCAGGCGGGTGCATCCTCCCCAGCCGGGAACGATGCCGAGCTTCGTCTCTGGTAGACCGATCCGCAGGTCCGGTCGGTCGCTGATGAGGAGCAGATCGGACGCCAGGCTGAGCTCGGTGCCGCCTCCGGCGCAGGTTCCGTTGACCGCGGCGACGGTCGGAAACGGCAACTCGGCCCAGGCAGCAAAGATCTCCTGCCCCATGCGCGCCGCTTTCTCGGCTTCGGCGCGGTCGGTCACGCCGGCGATGCCCTCGATGTCAGCGCCGGCAATGAAAATCCTCGGCTTCGCCGACAACAGCACCAAGCACTTGATCGATGTGTCAGCCGCCAGTTCGGGAAGCAGGGCGGCGAGCTCGTCCATCGCTTCCCGCGTGAAGACGTTGGCACTCTTCCCCGGCGTGTCGAATACCAGGGTCGCGAGGCCACTCGACTCGACGTCGAGACGAAAGTTCGACGGCACGGAGATCTCCTTTCTGAACACGCGGCGGCGAAGGTCGTAGCCGCTATGCGCGATTCTCGGCTTTGGTGTAGATCCCTTCGATGGTGTCGCCGTACTTGGTGCCGATCACACGACGCTTGATCTTCTGTGTGGGCGTGAGCTCGCCGGTCTCGATGGTGAACTCGTTTGGCACCAGTTCGAAAGCACGGATCTGTTCGTATTTCGCGAGTCGTTCGTTGACCGCTGCCACTTCCTGCTCGTAGAGCTCCCTGACCTTGCGCTCGGCGAGGAGAGCTTGGCGATCGTCCGTCGCCAGACTGTTCTCGCCGGCCCAGATCTCGAGGGTGGCGAAGTCGGGCACGATGAGCGCGGAGAGGAACTTCCGCTGGTCACCGATGACCACTGCTTGTTCGATGAAACGACTGGCCTTGAGCGAGTTCTCGATCGGTGCGGGTGCGACGTTCTTGCCGTAGGCGTTGACGATGATCTCCTTCTTTCGATCGGTGATCTTGAGAAACCCGTCATCGTCGATCTCGCCGATATCTCCGGTATGAAACCAGCCATCGGCATCGATCGCCTCGGCTGTCTCGCCCGGCAGGTTCCAGTAGCCCTTCATGATGTTCGGGCCCTTGGCCAGGATCTCGCCGTCCGCGGCGATCTTCAACTCCACACCCCGTATCGTCGGACCGACCGAGCCCATCTTGACGGCGCCGGGACGGTTGACGGTGAGCACCGGCGACGTCTCGGAGAGCCCGTAGCCCTCGTAGATCTGGATGCCGGCGCCCCAAAAAAACCTGGCGATATCTGGGGACAGCGGCGCGCCGCCGGAGAACGCGAACTCGAAGCGCCCCCCGAGCCGGTCCTTGAGCTTGCCGAAGACGAGCTTGTCCGCGAGCGCGAGCTTGATGCCGAGCAGTCCGGGCGGCGACTCCTCGCGCAGGCGGTAGGGAAGGGCGTCGCGGGCCACGCCTTCGGCCCATTGGAAGATCTTTTGCTTGAGCGGCGATCCCTTGGCAACGTTCTCGTGGACTCGCGCCAGGACCTTCTCATACACCCGCGGCACTGAAACGAACATGTGCGGCTTGACCTCCCCGAAGTTCTCACCCACCGTCTGCACGGATTCGGCGTAGGCGATGGTGACGCCGCGATAGAAGTAGATGTAGTCGATCGTGCGCTCGAACGAGTGAGACAGCGGCAGAAACGAAAGGGATGTCTGGCCGGAGTGGATGTTCATGCACTCGAGACACGCCTCGACGTTCGACGCAATGTTGCCGTGCGTGAGCATGACGCCCTTGGGATTGCCGGTCGTGCCGCTGGTGTAGATGAAAGTCGCCAAGTCATCGGGCTTGGCTGTCTTGGCGTGTGCTTGAAAGACACTCGTGTCCATCGGCTGGTTGTCGGCGAGAAGCTGCTTGAGCGACACGACGCTCGCGTCGCTCGATTCGCCAGCGATGACCACGAATCGCGAGACCTTCGGCATATCGCCACGCTCGCCGAGGAGGCCTTGCAGGCGATCCGAGCCTTCGACAAAAAGAACGCTGGCTCCGCAGTCGTTGGCGATATAGGCCGCCTGGTCGGACGTCAGCGTCGGGTAGATCGGGACCAGCACCGCTCCCATCGCCAGCGTCGCGAAATCGATTGCCGGCCAGTGCGGTCCGTTTTCGGCCATCAACGCGACCCGGTCTCCGCGTTTGACGCCCATGGTTTCGAGGGCGGTGGCCAGCCGATGAACGTTCTCGACGAGTTCCGATGTCGGAATTGAAACATAGGTGCCGTCGACCTTGTGCATCAGGCACTCGGCCTTGTCGTGTCCGGCAGCGATCAGGAAGAGATCGTTGATGGTCGCTATCGCCATTTCATCCCCCGATTTTGTCGGTAGCGGGTTGTCGAAAGAAACATCTTACCGCACTCCGGGTGGCGCCGGAGGGTCTTTGCGGCTCGAAGCGAAGGGGTTTCGACAGGGAAAAATGGTCGGGGCGAGAGGATTTGAACCTCCGGCCTCACGGTCCCGAACCGTGCACTCTACCAGGCTGAGCTACGCCCCGACTGAGCCGGTTGCGACCGGCAGGGGGAGAATACCGGTCGCCGAGAGTCGGGGTCAAGACAAGGTGCGGCTCGGCGCGGGCGCCGATTGCGATTCGCTCTTCGCATGGGTACGATACCGCCAGCCCGAGCCAGCGACGGATTCGTCGGATCGAGCCTTTCGCCTTCCGAGTCGGAAAGGAGTACCTCAAGAATGCCGATCGCGAACACAGGAAAACGCGCTGTCCAGAAAGAGCGCGGAGCGCCGTACGTCCCTGCCGAGACCTCTCTGCCCGAGTTGACGTGGAAGGCGCTCATCCTCGGCATCCTCATGGCCATCGTGCTCGGCGCGGCCAACGCGTATTTGGGACTCAAGGCCGGACTCACGATCTCGGCGACCTTCCCGGCCGCTGTCGTGGCGATTGCCGCCTTTCGCCTGCCGTTCTTTCGCGGCAACGTTCTCGAGCAGAACATCGCTCGCACCGCGGCGTCGGTCGGCGAAGCGCTGGTCGCGGGGGCGATTTTCACGCTGCCGGCGTTCCTCATCGCACGTGTCGGCGGCGAGCCGCTGTGGGAGGAGTTCGACTACTGGTCGAGCACCTGGATCATGCTGGTCGGCGGCGTTCTCGGCGTGCTCTTCGTCATTCTTCTGCGCCGCACGCTGGTGGAGGATGCGGAGCTGCCGTTCCCCGAGTCGGCGGCCTGTGCCGAGTTGGTCAAGGCTGGTCAGAAGGGAGAAAGCGGGGCCACGTACGTCTTCGGTGCCATTGGTGTCGCGTCTCTGCTCGAGCTGTTCAAGAACTCGCGAGGCATCGAGATCATTGCCGGCTACAAAGAGTGGTTTCTCAAGTTCCCGCGCTCGCTCGTGTCGCACGGCTCGCCCGAGGCGCCGCTGGGGAAAGTGGCTCACGAGGGCGGCGCGTTTCTGGCGACTCCGGCCGCCTCGCCGGCACTCATTGCGGTCGGTTACATCATCGGGCCGCGACTCGCAGCGGTCGCCTTCTCGGGCGGCGCGTTCGGGTGGCTCTTTCTCGTGCCGCTCCTGCTGTTCATCGATCCGGATCTGGCAGGGCGAGCCGGCGACGCGCATGGCCTGGAGCTTGCCGACTCGGTGTGGCGCAACTACGTTCGACCGATAGCAGTTGGAGCCATGCTGGTTGGTGCTGTCCACACGCTGTTTGGCCTGCGTGGCTCGCTGGCGCAGGCATTCGGTCGCATTGTCGCCGACTTCCGAAAGAAGTCGCTCATCGAATCGGAAGACGAGGTCGGCTCGCGGCTCGAGATCGACATATCGCTCAAGTGGATCACGATCGGTGTGGTGGTCACGGTGATCCCGATGACGGCGCTCTATTGGTACTTCACCCAGAGTCTTGTCGGCGCCGCGGTATCGGCGGTAGTGATGACCGTTACTGGGTTTCTCTTTGCAGCTGTTGGGGGCTATCTGGTGGGATTGATCGGCGGCTCCAACCAGCCGATCAGTGGCTTGGCGCTGTCGACGCTGATTATTGCCGCGCTGTTGATGGTCGCCTTCGGGATCACCGGCGCCGGAGGCGTGGCGGCGGTTCTGGGAGTCGCCGCCGTGGTGTGCTGCGTGTCGGCGGTGGCCGGCGACATGATCCAGGATCTGAAAGTCGGGCACCTCCTGGGTGGAACGCCGTGGAAGATGGAAGTGGCCGAGCTCATCTCGACCGTCCTTGTGGCCTTCGTTCTCGTGTGGCCGATGGTCTTCCTGCATCAGGGTGTGCCGGGTGGTATCGGCGGCGAGCAGCTGGCGGCGCCGCAGGCGGGGCTCATGGCGCAGCTGGCGACAGGCATTGTCGGCGGCGACATGCCCTGGGCGCTGATTCTGATCGGCATCGCCTTCGGCATCTCGCTCGTCTTGATCGACTCGCCGTCGCCGATGCTCATCGCCGTCGGCATGTACCTTCATTTCGACACGACGTCGGCGATTTTCGTCGGTGGTGTGCTCGCCTGGATCGTCGAGCGCATTCGGAAGCGCCGCAGCTATGGCGAAGAGGACACGCTGGCGTCGGAGAACAAAGGAGTGCTCGTCGCCTCCGGTCTGATCGCCGGTGAGGCTCTGATGGCGGTTGTTCTTGCGGCGCTCTATTTCGCACTGCCGCCGGATCCGCCCGGCGGCATCAGCTCCATCGCAACGTCCTGGTTGGGGATCGACCCGAGCGGCGTGATGAGCGGGATCGGCGGCTGGCTGGCGATCGCGCTTTTTGCGATCGTCGCATGGATGCTGGTCCGGATACCGCTTCACGTCGCACGCAGCGCAGAGTAGGGGCCGCTTTCGCCATCACGGGCTGCGCTGTCGGGGGACGCGGGCGGCAAGCAGCTTTCTCGTCTCGGAGACTTCTTGTGAGTCCGTCCCGTGGCCCAACCGTAGCCGGCGTCCGTCCGTGTCGCGTCTTACCGGGTCTCTAACGTCTGGCGGAGTCTCCGCGATTCGGCGAGCAGCTCACGCGCCGCCGCCGGGAGCTCGCCGGCGTCGACGACGACCGGCGCGGCCTGCTCGGGGTCGTTCAAGCCGGTTTCGGCCTTAACGGAGAGTGACCGCCGCAACCGGTTGCGGAGTGTTTCGACGTCGTCGATGCCGCGGAAGCGGCCGACATGGGCCTTGTGCTTTTGCGACTCCTCTTCGCCGGCCGTCGAGCCCCCGCCGGCGGTCTGAATCTCGAGGTCGGAAATGCCGAAGAGCCGCTGCAGCGGTCCCTGAGTGACTTTGAGATTCTGGATCTTGGCGATCGTCAGAGTCTGCTCTCGCAGGTGGAACAGACCCTCCCTGATGCGCACGGCAGTGTCCGTCACCATGTACCAGCGAGTCTCCCAGCGCAACTTGACCAGAAGCCCTGTCGTCACCAGCTGCAGGGCGAAGATGAGCAGTGCAAGGGTCTCGAGGCGCGTCAGCAGAGCCAGAAGGGGAGTGATGAGGCCACGCACGAATCGCAACGGTGATTTCTCCAGGACGGAGAGAAACTGGTCGGGCAGGTAGTCGCCGACGGCGGCGAGATCCCCGAAGATCACCAGCGACAGCGCGATGCCGAAGAGCGCCGAAAACTGACTGACGCCCCACACCAAGTAGGAGTACTGGAGAAGGCGCGGGGAGGAGCGGAAGACGACGAGCGAGGCGTCATCTCCGGTCGGCGGCGCCGGGCTCGCGGGGATGCGCAGAAGTCGCAGCAGCAGGGCTCTCACCGCTTGGGCTCCGGGCCGCTCCCGCCGCGTTCGCCTTTCTCGAGCAGGGCGCGGATATTCGATAGCTCGTGCGCCACGGCACGCAGGCTCTGAGCGACTTCGGCCAGCGGCTCGGGAGTCGAGTGCCTCGTCGAGTCGGGACCCTGCGGCGTCGCTCGACGCGTACCTTGCATCCGGTGGTAAAGGAAGTCTCGCACCAGCTCGTACTCCGGGATACCTTCCAGAATCATCTCCGGCTTGGCCGAGCCGCTGGCGGTCTGCAGCTGGACCTTGGCCAGACCAAGCCAGCGCTCGACGGCATTGGAGGAGAGATGGATGTCCTGCAGGCGCCCGTAATTGAGACGGGTCTCGCGCCGGAACAGGGCCCCCCAACGCATCGATACGCCCTCGTCGTCGAAGGCATAGCGCAGGGTGCGGTACTTGAGCCACTGAGGGAATAAGACCAGTGGAAGGAACGGCCCGGTAATGAGGCTTCTGGTCACGTAGTAGGTGAGCAGATTGGGATGCGGTCGCTCGATCGCATAGACGAGAGCCTCGGTGGCAGGGGCGTTTGGAGCGTTTCGCGGCGTCGGTTCAGTCATTGACCTGCTCCTCGCACCCGATTCTGGTCGACCCTGTGCATGTCGGACGGTTCGCTGAACGCACCGTTCGTGTCGAGGTGCTGGAGCACGAAGGCTTGCAGCGCGTCAGTCGGAGCCGTCAACACGATCAAGTCGTCGACCAACTCATGATTGACCGTTGTCGGGTTGGCCGCCAGGAAGGTCTCCAGCCAGTCGGGATCCAGATAGGCCAGCCGCAGGGTCGGCTCGATCTGTTCGACATGGAAGAAGGTGTGCGCCGGCACATAGTGCATCTTGAAGAGGTCGCCGAGACCAGTGTCGAGCTTCTCCGGATAGATATCCAAGAAACGCTCGTCGCTGATGTTCACGAGGTGGACGACCAGCCTGCTTTCGCGGTCGTCGTCATCGGTGACAACGAGGCGATATGACGAGGGATCGTGAGCGGAAAACGCCCATGTTTCGTCCTCGTTTTCACCTCGCCAGGTGCCCAGGAGCTGGGGTTCGAAGATGAGGTCTTTCGCGGTGTAGAGCGGATGCAGGCTGGGAACGCAGCCGGCGAGCAGCGCCAAACCTGCAAGGAGCAAACTACTTCTTCTCGTCATGGACACCTCCGGATTCCCAGAGCAGAACGATACCGCCGCGGGAGCAGGCTCGTCCGACGGGGCAGGTTCTGTAGAGTCTGCGCGCACGCGGATGACACTCGTCGCCTTCTCCTCAGTATCTCATCGACCGTCAGGGGAGGACGCGAATGACGGAGTTCATTTCTAGTCTCCGGAGCGATCCTCGAGGGCCAACACGATTCGGAACCCTCCGTGATTCGAAGCGAAAAGATCACACCGAGCGCAGAGGAATCAGCAGCTGGCCGTTGCATCGTCTCTCCACTCGCCGCGAGGATTGGAACGGCTGCGTGCCGTCGGCGGACCTATGTCGAGACGCCGGTTGCCGCAGCAGCAGTCGCCGCAGCGGCTGCTGCTGCGGCCGCGGCGGCCGTTTCAGAGCTGCCACTGAAGCAGATCGCCCCCAGACCCAGACCTTTCAATTTGTTCTTCCAGAGAATCTGCCCGGTCGCGGCATCGAGGCAGAAGAGCTCCCCGCCCGCGCCGGCGTAGATCCTGTCGCCGGCTGCCGTGATCGTGACCAGGGTCTGACTCTTGAGCTTGGTCCGCCACCTCTCGGTCCCGGACGCGGGATCAATGGCGACGACCTGACCTCCAATACCTATGAACATATCGGTGTTCTCCTTTCGCCTTTTCTCCTCTCATCGTTTTTCACTCAATGGCACGCTCGCATGTCGCGGTCGAAGTGTGTGGCCACCACGTGAACACGTGACTTCTCCTCAGGCTCGGCTCTCTAGGCGCTCGCCGGCAGAATGCGGCAGACACTCCACGAGTCATACGTGATGGCAGCCGGAACGTTGCGGCAGCGCCGTCCTGCCGCTGCTTTCTCGGCGTCCGAGGATCGCGATATGAATATCCTGTTACCGAGTTCCAGGGTCTTTGAACGGCACGTCCGCGCGACGCGATCGGTCGCGCTCGAGCAGATGATGGAGAGGATAGGTCTCGAGGAAAGACACCACCAGTTCGTTTTCAGGATCGGCCCACGAGACAGCAATCAGATGCAGCAGCGTGAACTCGAAGAGATAGCCGGCCGGGTCTTTGCGCCGCGCCAGGAGATAGTCGAGCAGCAGGCGGCTGGCCGCGGGCGACCGGATCTCCGCATCGTCGCCGGAGGCCAGCAACTTGAGCCCAGAAACGAGCTTCCGACTCGGCGCGAGTGGACCGAGTTGCACGTGCCTCGGCCTGGTCGGGAGCTCTTTCCAGGCATCGAGCCCTGCGAGGTAGCGGTCCGCGGCGTTGGAGCTCTGGTCGAACTCGCCGAGCCAGAAGTACGCTCTCGCCAGGGCGTCGTCGATGACCAGGGCCTGGAGGACAGCAAGCGCCGGTGCGGTGGCGAACTCCTCCATCTGGAGTCTCTCCCGCGCCGCCGCTGGCTCGAGATCGGGCAGTACCTTCTCGGCCCCGGCCCGGTAACCGAGTATCGCCCAGTCGACATAGGTGTCGATGTGCCCCTCGACCAGGGCTCTCGGTCCGAACCCTCTGATGCCTCTCTGTACGTGACGCTCGAAGCGGGGCCAATCGCCGGTGGTCCATCCCGCCTCATCGAGTCTGTCCTGGTAGCTCTCGACCTCGTACTCCTCGAGATCGGCGTCGCCCGCATGACGACGATCGAGGCTCTCCTGCAGCCCGTAGAAGTGAAGCGCCCGCTCCCACTTCCCGGCTCTGAAAGCGAGCCGCGCGAGAGAGTAGTACGCATTTCCTACCTCGCCGTGACGATGCGTCTTGCGAGGCAGGTGGAACAGCGCCTTCCGCCCGACTTTTTTCGCCCAGAATCTCTCTCGCTCCTCGAAGTCGGCGGCCAGCTTCTCGAATCTCTTGGGCAGGCGAAGTGAACGCGTCATGTGGCGATCAGGCTACCGTGGCCGCCTGTGGGCGACAAGCTGTCCGTTCCTCGAGGAGTGAGGCGAACGCACCAGGCGGTCGTTGTCTTCCTCGCTGGTGGATGGTCGCGCCCGTCGGCGCTGATCGGTAGTCACTCAGGACCAGGCGTCGTGGAGGCTCGAACTTGCTGATGGCTGCCGCGGTCACATAGTCGGGATCGTCTTGCTCGTGCCCCCGGGCCGCCGCCCAGATTCCTCCGCGCTCCGGGACGACAACAGCTCGCGTCGCCGACCACCAGTGCCGAATGGCACCTGGCGTGTGGAGAAGCGTAAACACTACCTCCGCCAAGGCCGGAAGAACGTCCTCGTGAACGTGCTTGCGCGACCCATTGTTTGCCCTTTGTGAGCGTAGCCGATCAGTGGGGAGCTCGAGGCATGTTGGGTGTCAGTGAGTCATCTTGAGGCGAGCGATCTGGAGAACGCTCTCGAGATCACGACGGCTTCGGACGTCGAGCCGTACGGCGCGCCCCTCGGCATAAACCTGCGATCCGTCGATGACATCGAGCACTGACCGGGGCAGGTCGCTCTCATGAGCCGCTGCAACCGCTTTCTTTCCCAGCGCGAAGCCGACGCAGAAGAAACCGGTCGCCGGGGTCATGTAGAGCACGGCTCGTTTCTTGTGTTTGAGGCGCAGGGCCCAGCCCCACTTTTTGCCGGAGAAGCCCCAGTCGTGAGTGAGAGGATCGAATTCCGACTCGAGGCGCGAGATGAGTTCCCTCCACACCGCGGCCGCTTCGAGAAGCACGTCCTCGAGCTCGCTGATTTGTGGCTCTCTGTCTTTGTCGTCGAACGCGCTCAAAGCCATGGTTGCCCCTGCTTTCGAGCCTTTCCGTCAGCTATCTATTGAAACGGCCATGCGGGACCCTCACTTCGCTCTGTCGTAGTCGGGGCGCCGAAGGGCCGCCTTGCGGCAGTTCGAGGCGAAGGAGATTCACAGTGTCTCGCTCGGCCCTTTTCATGCGGCGGCTCTCATCGTCGAGTCGCCGGATGATCGGCGGTGGTGGTCGACCCAGTAGGCCCACAGCACGAGGAGCCACTGCGCCTGACCGGCCCAGGCGATAGCCCGAGCGCTCGGCGGCGGCGGACCGAAGAGACTCGCCACGTAGGTCACCACGAGGAAAGCCACCAGAGACCACAGAGCGTAGACACCTGTTCGATCCTTGGCCGTCGTGGCCCGGAGATAGAGCGCCAGGCCGGTGACGAAGAGCGAGCCTTCGACGAGAATCGTACCGGAGAGCGAGCTCCAGAGTTCGAGTCCAACGCGCCCGGCGCCTCCGGGATAGAGCGGCAAATCGGGGCGGTGAGTGACGAGGTCGAGAAGCCAGTGGCTCATCACCGCGATGCCGACGACGAAGGCACCCGACCGGGACCGGCGGGTCCACCAGTAGACGAGAGCCACCAGTACGGCCCAACCTGCGACGGTCACCAGGCTGTGAGTGACGGGGTAGGAGACAAACTCGAGTGGCGTCACTCTGGTGATTCCGGGAACGATGCGAACATGCTCCCACCCCACCAGCAGGAGGGTCGGCCACAGGAGGTCCAGCCACTGCGCCGCCAGGAACATCGTTCCGAGAGAGACCCTCGGAGCGGCGGCTTTCGCGCCGAAACCGACGGCGAAATGACCGATGTACATTCAGGGCTTCCTCAGCTGCACGGCTGTTCCTGCAGCCGCAGTGCACAAGGTTCGGAGGACCGCTCAGGTGGACGCGGTGACGCCGGCCTCAATCACTTGACGACGACCTGCATCCGGGATGGACCCTCAATCCGCCGAGCTGACCCGTTCCACCACTTCGCGTCGATTCGGCAAGCCGGTGTGGCGGTAGATCACGTTCTTCTCGCCGTCGAGAGCAACCAGCGTCGGAATCGCCTTGACGTCGTAGCGGTCCGCCACCTCTCGTCCGGTCGTCGACATCATGCTGAGCCGCACGACCTTCGCCCGCCCCTTCAAGTCCTGTTCGATCCCATTCACGATGGGTTTTGCCGCGAGGCACGTCATTCACGTATTGCCGAAGAACTCGAGCACCACGGGCTCGCCGCGGCCGAGCATACTGTCGAGTGAGGAGTCCGACGCGAACTGCGTGGCCGTCGTGCGCAGCGCAAACCATATGCCGATCAGGACGACGACCGTGACGATCAAAACCATGTTGTCTCGCAGTAGGTCCATCGGACGGTTGCCTCCCCTTGGAACGCGCATTGAACGCGTGAATTCGGCTGGCCCTCTGCCATCCTACTCGATGTCGAGGCCCCGGCAAGCGGCCGATGCGGTGAGAGGATAGTCATTTCGACAGGGGATTCTCTCAACAGTTGCGAAAGGAGTACGCTGTCACCGAGTTTCCGAGACCGAGTTTCCGACCTGTCCGGATGCGCTCTCTCGTGGGGGCAGCGAGGAATCGAGTGCTGCCCGAAAGCCACCCGCGGCACCTGGCTTCCTTGGCGGGCCCGGACACCGAGCGGTCGAGATCGTGTAGGGTACTTGAGACGTTCGTGCTCGAGGAGGTGTCGACATGAGTGACTTGATTCTGCCTGCGGCGACCCTTTTCCGCTTCAACTCCGGGATGCTGAGTCTGGCGCTCTCCGACCTCAGCCCTGAGGATGCCGTGAGGCGCTGGAAGGACGGGGAAGGCAGCTCGATCGCCTATTTGACTGGTCACCTCATGTCGTCACGTCATGGGCTTCTGAAGTCGCTCGGAGCAAGCGACGAGAACCCCTACAAGGATCTCTACGGAGCCGGCGTCGGCTCGAAGGACGGATCGGCCTATCCTCCGATCAAGGAGCTCAGAGCCGGCTGGGACGATACTTCCGAGAAGCTCCATGCGGCCCTCGATGCCCTGACGGATGACGATGCCCT
>Ga0224512_10001759_pt1 | contig 20464 bp, 12 predicted proteins | sample SF_May12_sed_USG_4_FD_169103 | JGI IMG/M metagenome (GOLD analysis project Ga0224512, IMG submission 169103) | Sediment microbial communities from San Francisco Bay, California, United States - SF_May12_sed_USGS_13 | ecosystem: Environmental > Aquatic > Marine > Sediment | place: USA... | reverse complement strand
CAACTGCCACCGCTTTTTCCTCGCTGATATCCCCCACGAACACCGCCACGATGTTCTTGGGTGTCAGGATAGTCTTATACCATTCAACGCAATCCCGATCGGATAGCGCGGCCAGTTGCGAGTCTTCACCAACGAACGGGTAGGCATAGGGATGATCCCCAAAAACATTGGCAAACAGCTCATCGATGGTCACATAGATGGGGTGATCATGCCTCTTGGCCAGCTCTTTTAGCAGTCTGGCTTTTTCTCCCTCGACCTTTTTACCCGAGAAAGCGGGTTCGCGGATCAGCTCCTTGTATACCGGCAATGCATCATCCACATATTCCGATAGGACACTCAAGAGGGCGCCCGTGACATCAAAACTGGAGATGGTATCTACACTTCCTCCCAGACCCTCTATCGTGTTGACAATATCGTCACCGCTGTAAGAACGCGTGCCTTTAAGCAGCGCACGGGTCGCCAGCATCGATAACCCAGACTTCCCCGGAGGGTCGAGGCGCGAACCGCCCTGGAAAACAGTGAGCATCGACACCGTGGGCACCGTTGTTCGTCGCTTGACCAGGACCACCACACCATTGTCGAGCACCAGCCGTTTCATCATGGGCTTTGTGGCGATCGGCCCCTCGACAGCCGAGGCCTCCGGTTCTTGCTGCTTGCCCTTGTCTGACCCCCAACCCGGGGTAGCCCGCACCTTGGTGGCAGAGAACGAGTTCATTTTCTTCACAAACAAATCCTCCACTTCGTCCCTGGTAGGCTCAATTGTGTCAGCGCGATCAGGTAGATACGAGACGACCGAACAGTTGCCCGGTATGAAATACTTCCGGGCCACGCTCATGATTTGCTCGGGCGTTACCGCACGGATGGCTTCACGGTGTTCGTCGGCCAACCTGTAGTCTCCCAACAGCTGGTAGTAACCGAGATTGGACGCCTGGCCCTCGACCGTCTCCAACTCGTTATACATCATCTTCTGTACCTGACGACGCGCCTTTAGCAGCTCGTCCTCAGCAGCGGGTTCATGCTGAAACCGCGTCAGCTCTTCTAGAACTGCATCGCACATGTTGGTCCACTCGTTACCGACGGTCGATGCGAAAAACATAAAGTATCCGGGCCACCTCTCTGCCAGAAGGGTCGAGCGTGCCGTGGTCGCCAGTTGTTTCTTTTCGATGACATGACGATAAAGACGCGAACTCTTGCCAGAGCCCAGCAGGGTGGACAACATTTCCAGAGCTGGATAGTCGGCATCCAGAATGCTCGGCACGTGAAAACCGATACCCATATAGGCGTGATCGACACTCCCCTGTCTTGGCTGGAATCGAAATTCGGTCTGTGGTGGTTCAGCGGGTGATTCACTGACATGGACACGACCGTTTTTCCACCCGCCATAGATCCTTTCGATCTCCGCCGTTGCCGTGTTTTGATCGACATCACCAACCACTGTCAGGACGGCGTTTGCGGGTCGATAATATCGATGATAAAAATCGACAAGCTGATCGCGCGTAAATTGACTTACGACCTTTTCATAACCGGCGATTGGTCGGCGATAATTGTGAATCTTGTATCCCAACTCCATCATTCGATAGAACATGTAAGCATCCGGCGTGTCATCGTACATCCGTGCTTCATCGATGACAACCAGCCTCTCTTTTTTGAACTCATTCGGGTCGAATGTTGAGTTCATCATGGCATCGGCCTGGACATCCAAGCCCAACGAAAACGCCGGCGCTGGGAGAACCACGTAGTACATCGTGTATGAATAACTGGTTGCTGCGTTCAGGTTTCCACCCGCTGATTTGATCAGGTTCGCTATGTCGCCGACACCATGTCGCTTGGTGCCCTTGAAAACCATGTGTTCCTGAAAATGGGCAAGACCCGTCGTATCATCGCTCTCGTTTACCGACCCCACACCAAACCAAACGTTGATGGCCACAACAGGATTGGAACGGTCTTCTTGAACCAGCACTGTTAAGCCGTTCGGTAATACACTTTTTACGACGTTGTCTAGGGCCGAGCGAGATTTCATTTGGTCACCACCGTGGTTTCAGAGTCTTCGTGTTCGGGAATCACTGGTCAGGTAAGTAAGTGCCTCGAACAGATATTATGTCGTTCTGGGCGATGCCAACAAGCGATTTTCTGCAGGATCGTCCAATGGTGTAGTCGCGGTTGAACGCATGGGGACGGGGACTGCGGCTCGGGAAGATAGAATCATGTCGAGGACGTGTTGAGGTTGTTGGAAGGCTCGACTGGTTTGTGACGGTGTTCAGTATCGTTTTTTCCCGCCCAATCGTGAGCTTGCCAGCTCGTAAACAAAACATTGGAAAAATCGGTTCGAGGGACTCGGTGCCCTGCGGAGCTAACTTATTCACACACAATAGATTGCCCAAAACCGCATCGTGTTTGCAAACGCGAGCCGTAGCGTTTTGACCTTCGCCGACGTCGCTGCTATGATCAGCCTATGATCGGCCAAACCGTCTCCCATTATAGGATCATCGAGGAGCTCGGAGAAGGCGGAATGGGCGTAGTCTACAAGGCCCAAGATCTCAAACTTGACCGCCACGTTGCACTCAAGTTCCTCCCCCGACATTTGACCAACCAGGAAACGGCCAAGAGACGGTTTATCCTCGAGGCAAAAGCCGCCTCCGCTCTTCAGCATCACAACATCTGCACGATTCACGGGATCGATGAGACGCCGGATGGACAGTTGTTCATCTGCATGGACTATTACCAGGGAGAGACACTCAAAGATAAGATTGCGACCGGCCCGCTGCCGATCGGGCAGGTCGTGGACATGGTGACCCAAGTGACCGAGGGTCTGGCGAAAGCGCATGAGGCCGGGATGGTGCACCGGGACGTCAAACCCGCGAATCTTATGGTCACCGAAGACGGCGTCGTGAAGATCCTCGACTTCGGCCTGGCAAAACTCGCCGGACAAACGAAAGTCACAAAAACGGGGACGACGGTGGGAACGGTAGCGTACATGTCCCCCGAGCAGGCAAGGGGGCAAGAGCTGGATCACCGCTCGGATATTTTTTCCCTGGGAGCCGTTTTGTATGAACTGCTCGCGGGCCAGCCCCCTTTCAAGGCAGCTCACGACGCGGCTGTGACATACCGCATCATACACACTGAGCCGGAAGCGCTCGACACATACCGGCCCGATGTTCCAGATGTACTGACGAGAGTCGTCGAAACGGCGCTGCAAAAGGAAGTCGATGCCCGGTATCAGGGCGCGACAGAGGTACTGGCAGACCTAAAGTTGTTGCAGAATGGAACAAGTCCCGGCGCCCCAACTCGGACCAGAAAAAGACGGGCCATTCGTCGCCATGTCATTGCCGTTGGCGTTTCCCTGTCACTTCTGATCGCCGGTTATATCGGCGTTACCCGCTACGTGATTCCCCTGTGGAGGGGCACTCCTTCCGAGAGAAAAATGTTGGCGGTACTGCCCTTCGAAAACTTGGGTCCGGCTGAAGATGACTATTTCGCGGATGGCATCACCGAGGAAATCACATTCCGACTGGCTGGTATTCGAGAGCTGGGTGTCATTGCCCGCACGAGCGTGATGCAATACAAGAATACGGATAAGGACATCCAGCAGATCGGTGAAGAATTGGGGGTCGACTATGTTCTGGAAGGCACCGTCCGCTGGCAGCGTGCTCAAGGTGAACCGGACCAGGCACGTATTACACCACAGCTCATTAGGGTCTCAAACGCAACCCACCTATGGGCTGGCCGGTATGACGGGGTCTTGACCGAAGTCTTTCAGGTGCAGTCCGACATTGCCGAAAAAGTAGCGTCGGCCCTGAACATTACGCTTCTGGAACCCGAACGACGGTTGATCGCAAGCAAGCTAACCGACAACGTGGAGGCCTTAGACTACTACTTGCGGGGCAATGAGTATTCCCGCCGGGGGGTCACACACCCAAACGCGTCTCGGCTGGCTGCCACGCTCTATGGGAAGGCGGTAGCCTTGGATTCGAGTTTCGCCTTGGCCTACGCCAAACTCTCCCGCGTCCATACGGAGCTGTATTGGCACGCCGAGCGAGAACCCGAAGATCTCGCAAAAGCGAAGCAGGCCGTCGATAAAGCCATTGAACTCAGCCCCGACCTGCCCGATGCACGAGTGTCGCTGGGGTCGTACTATTACCACAACAAAGAATACGACCGCGCGCTTCTGGAATTTGACCATGCCCGAGAGTTTCAACCTAGTAACAGTGACCTGTTGGCAGAAATCGGTTATGTGCAAAGACGTCTGGGCAGGTACGGGCAGGCAGCCGCCAACTTGGAGACGGCTGCCAAGCTTGACCCTCGCAACGCCGTCTTGGCCATCAACGTTGGCAACACTTACCTCAGAATGAGGGAGTACCGGAAAGCGCAAATCTACTATGGGCGGGCGATCTCGCATAACCCCGATGAGGATCTTGCTTACGAGAGAAGTGCGTTACTGATCATGATGCGCGACGGCGACGTCACAGCGGCCAGGCATCTCTTGCAGATGGTCTCGCAACTGGCGGAACCCACACCGAGATTCCGTCGAACCTCGGCGTGGATCGATGCGTGCGCGGGGGACTACCAGGCAGCACTGGAAAAGTTGACGATCGAGGACCCCAGCTCTCCCGGCACCATCTTGTATGAGAGGGCAGCCACGTATGGGCTCCTGAACATGCCCGAACTGCAACGCGCGCACTACGATTCGGCGCGCGTTATACTGGAACAAGCGGTTGCCGCCGACCCGGAGAACGGGGGACATCATGTCGGTCTCGGCATTGCCTATGCCGGATTGGGGCTAAAGACCGACGCAATCCGGGAGGGAGAGTTAGCCATGCAACTGGCGCCGATATCGCAGGATGCCCACTGGAACCCTGCAATCGCCATTTCATTGGCCCGAATTTATGTCATGGTTGCCGAATACGACGCAGCAATAGACCGGATCGAGTATCTGCTGTCCATACCGGCGGAGCTGTCCATTCCGATGCTGCGAATCGATCCGACCTGGGCCCCGCTGCGCGAGCTTCCCCGTTTTCAAAAACTCCTTCATGGCTGACCCAGCAATGTGAATGAGTCTACAAAGGAAGAATACAGCCCCCCCGCAGATTGTCGCGAAAGAGGGTTGATACAAAAGCCGCACCAAATGAAGCACAAAACTCGCAGCCGGTTACGGATCCTCCCAATCTAGTCGACTTTCCATAACTATAATCCTCACTGCTTCTTCCAGTTAGAGGGGAGCGAGCAGGGGGAAGCAAATAGCCCCGATTTTGGGCCAATTAAAGTCGTCCTTCCGCGCCCGCGGCGCGCGGTGTTACAATGCTGCTTTGCGTAAGGCGATCTGCCAAAACACTCTTAGCCCGCACGCCGAGCAAAGCCCATGATCGGCAAGACAATTTCGCATTTCAAGATCCTGGAAGAACTGGGTAGTGGCGGCATGGGTGTCGTCTATCGCGCCCGTGATCTTGATTTGGATCGCGACGTCGCGCTCAAGTTTCTCCCCGGCCAACCGGGGGAGTCCGCCCGCCAGCGTTTCATCCGGGAAGCCAAAGCCGCCTCTGCGCTCGACCACGAAAACATTTGCACGATCTACGAAATCGGCGAGACCGACGACGGTGCCACGTTTATCGCCATGGCGCACTACGGCGGCGAAACGCTTCGGGCTCGCATCGAGCGCGGACCCCTTCCTACAAATGAGGCGGTCGACATCGCACGCCAAATCGGCTCCGGGCTCGAGGCCGCCCACGCCCAGGGCATCGTCCACCGCGACATCAAATCGGATAACATTATGGTTACCGACCGCGATCAGGTAAAGATTCTCGATTTTGGTCTCGCGAAACTCACCGATGTGACACGGCTCACGAAAGAGGGCGCAACCGTCGGCACGCTCGCCTACATGTCCCCGGAACAGCTCGGTGGCGGAGAACTCGATCAACGCACAGACATCTGGTCGCTCGGCATCGTTTTCTACGAAATGCTCACCGGGCAGCTGCCGTTTCGCGCAGAGACCGAAGCGGCGATGGGGTTTCAGATCGTGCACGACGAACCGGTCTCGATTGGCAAAAGACGGCAGGACGTGCCCGAACCACTCCAGAACGTTATCAACCGGGCGCTCACGAAAGACCTCAAGAAGCGTTACCAGTCGGTGAGTGAGATGCTCTTAGGCCTAGCACCTTTCGCCGCCGAGAGCGGTGTGCGGCCGAGTGGTCCGATGCCCGCCGTGCAAAAGCGATCGTTTTTCAAAAAGCCTCTCGCCATCGTCTCAACGGTCGTCCTGCTCGCCGTCCTGATCGGTTTGGTCGTCACAGGGCGGCAACGCGGCGCACGAGCCCAATGGGCTCGCAACGTCGCCCTGCCCGAAATCGAGCGTCTCGTTAACGGCACATCGGACCAGACTTCGAAAACCGATTTGTGGCAAGCCTACGATCTGGCGATGGAGGCCGAGGCGGCTATTCACGGTGACCCGCTTCTCGAGCGGTTATGGCCGCGGTGCGCGCAAACGTTCCATTTTCGTTCCACGCCCTCGGGCGCGCGGGTCTACGCCAAGGCATACGTCGACCTCGACGGCGAGTGGCGAGCGATGGGCGAGACACCGCTCGATGTTCGCCTTCCCAAAGCGTACGCGCGAGTCAAGATGGAGAAAGAGGGCTACGAGACTCTATTCGACCTCGTTTGGAACACGCCGTGGTTGAGTGACACCTTGACGCTGGAACTCCACAAACCGGAGTCGGTGCCTCCGGGCATGGTGTGGGTTCCGGCATCCCACAGGGAGCTGCGGCTCCCGGGGCTCGAGGGCATCGATGCCGAGCGCGTACCGGGATTCTGGGTCGATCGTTTCGAAGTATCAAACGCAGACTACAAACGGTTCGTTGATGCCGGCGGTTACCGCAATCGCGAGTACTGGAAGAATGCCTTTATGGAGGGCGGGCGAACGCTCACGTGGGAGGAGGCCATGGAGCGCTTTCGCGATCGCACCGGTCGGCCTGGGCCGGCGACCTGGGAGGTGGGCGACTACCCCGAAGGCAGGGGGAACGATCCGGTTGGGGGCTTAAGCTGGTATGAGGCGGCGGCGTATGCCGAGTTCGCAGGCAAAACGCTGCCCACTGTTTTTCATTGGAATGCGGTGGCGTTTACGTGGGCCACACCGGCCATTGTGTCGCTGGCGAATTTTGAGGGCACCGGCCCGTGGCCCGTTGATCGCAAAGACGTCCTGCACACCGCGGGAGCGTGCAATCTGGCGGGCAATGTTCGCGAGTGGTGTTGGAACGAGACGAGTCGCGAGAACGAGCGCATGATCCTCGGCGGCGGTTGGAACGATTCGCCCTACGCCTTTAACGATGCGTACGCACAGCCCCTCTTCGATCGCTCGGCGACCAATGGGTTTCGGTGCCTGCAATTTGCCGGTGGCGAGGCGGTGAATGATCGGCTGGGCGAGCTCATCGAGATGCCGTTTCGCGACTTCTCGGTCGAAAAGCCGGTCGATGACAACGAGTTTCGTTTCATTTTGAAACAGTACGCCTACGACAAGACTGACCTAAACGCACAAATCGAAGAAGAACGAGACGGGGGTGAGTGGATCCGACAGAGAATCACATTCGATGCGGCGTACGGAGGCGAGCGGATGATGGCGTATCTCTTTCTGCCGAAACGGGGGAGGCCGCCGTACCAGACGTTGGTTTTCTTCCCGGGCTCAGGCACGATCTATAGACGCTCGAGTGACGAGAATATCCGCATGAGCCGCATCGACTTTGTCTTGAAGAGCGGACGCGCGCTCATCTATCCGATCTACAAGGGAATCTTTGAGCGTGGTGGTGATTTGCCGCATGACCAACCGAGCGAGGCCGTTTGGTGGAGCGAATACACCATCATGTGGGCGAAGGATCTCGCGCGCTCGATCGACTACCTCGAGACACGAGACGACATCGACGCGAGCAAACTCGCATACTTTGGTCAGAGCTGGGGTGCACGCATGGGCCCGCTGATGCTGGCCGTCGAAGACCGTCTCTCCCTTGGGATAATCTATGTCGGGGGCTTGAAGTTTCGGCGGGCGCGGCCGGAGGCGGATACGTTCAACTTCGTGCCGCGTGTCACGGTACCTTTTCTCATGATCAATGGGCAATACGACTTTTTCTACCCGGCAGAAACGGCGCAGCGGCCTTTATACGAACATCTGGGTACTCCAGAGAAGGATAAACGATGGGTCCTCTACGATGGTGGTCATGCCGTGCCGCGGAATAAGCTGATCGAGGAAACCTTAGGCTGGCTGGATCGGTATTTTGGGGTGGTTGAATAGCGCGCATCGCGATCCTGTCCGCTTTCACGTTTCCAAAGTTCTAAGTTATGGGCGAAAAGCCCTGAGTTCGTATCCCCCGCTCCGACTTCACTTTTACGATAGTCCACGCGGTGTCCGGGCAGCCTCCCTTCACAACGTCCAAATGTCCACACTACTTCACTTCCAAACAATCCCTCGCTACCTCAGTCAACCCGAAGTGAGGGCTAAAGCGGATTCTGCCAAAGTGTAGTCTACTCAGCACCGACGAGGCTCGAGTTGTAGACAGTAATGAAGACGGGAGATGTCACATTCTTGCTAGGTTGTGCGGTTACGGTTAGAGAGAATGGCGTGGACTCTATAGCTTAGGGCGACGCGGGGAAGAGAGATCTTGCAAGCGGACCGCTTCACTTCGCCCGTAGGGAAGATGTCCTGATTGCAATCCTTGAAAACAAAACCCACCGGCGCGGCGTGTCGTTTTCTCTTCACATCCGTGCGATCAAACTTCCCCCACTCAATCACAGTCGGAGTCACGTGGGTTTACGATCGGCACGTGCCCGGGTCATCGAGAAGCGCCGGGAATTGATGCAGTTGCATTATTGATCATGGTATGGCACGTGTGGAAAAGTTACAGAGGGTCGTCCGACAAAGAGCCAGCATAGGTTCCTAATGTTAACTCGCAAGTTAAAATGCGGGTGAAAAACCGAAAGGAGAAATTGTCATGCGAACTCTCCTAGTTTTAGGCTCAGTATCAATTTTGGTACTGGCTCTTGCGACGATAAGTACCGCCACTGTTCGAAACGTGCCCTCGGGACCCTATCCGACGATTCAGGCGGGGATCAGTGCATGCATCCCCGGCGACACGGTGCTGGTGGCCAAAGGGACGTACACGGGCCCGTTGAACCGAGATCTGGACTTTGGTGGCACGAATATTGTGCTGCTGTCAGCCGAGGGGCCGGACTCGACCATCATCGACTGTCAGGAGTTGGGGCGCGGAATCATCTTCCAAACTGGCGAGGGTACTGCCGCGGTTGTGGATGGGTTTACCTTCACACGGGGTGATTCCACGCTGGACGGCAGCGCGATACTCATCTTGGCCGGGACTTCTCCCACATTCAACAATTGCACTATTTCAGACAACAAGTCTGGGGCGCCGATCGGGCCGCGCAACGTAATCCAAATCGAAGGGAATCCGACGTTCACGAACTGCACCATCACGAATAATGTTGCTGAAAGCACTGTAAGCCCCGCGGCGGTGGTCTATATACTGGGTGGCGCGACGTTTACAGACTGCTCCATCACCAACAATTCGGGGAGCGGAGCTGGTGGAACGATCCTCTGTGTTCCTTCTGCCAGCACCACCTTTTCGGGCTGCGAGATCAGTGGGAACACTGGGGGCTTCAACGTCTTGTTAGGCTTAGGCTCCAACCCATCGGTGTTCACCGATTGCACAATCGTCGGCAATAGCACGAACTTTGAGGGTGGGGGCGTAATTGTAAATGGGAGTCACACGCTTACGAACTGCACGATCACCGGGAACTCTGCAGATGCGTCGGGTGGGGGGGTTTTCGTAGACTCTGGGAGTCCCACGCTTACGAACTGCACGATCACCGGGAACTCTGCGGATGCGTCGGGTGGGGGGGTCTTTGTAAACGATGGGAGTTCTCCCACATTTACAGACTGCTCCATCATCGGGAACAGCAGCGTGGATGACGGCGGCGGGGTGTCAATGTGGCAGTTTGAAGTACTAGGAATCTCCCCCTCGTTTACCGGTTGTACGATATCCGGGAACAGTGCCACGCGCGGTGGGGGCGTGATGATCGGCGACGGTTCCAGCAGCTTCACGGATTGTACTGTTACCGGCAATATCGCCTCGTTGGTCGGCGGCGCATTCTACATCGAGGCTGGTTTTTTCGGAAGCTCTCCAACGCTGACCGGTTGCACGATAGCGGGTAACACGTCGGGTGGCGACGGTGGTGGCATAGCGGCCGTTGGATCAGCGTTACTAGCAGTGAGCACGAGTTTATCGTCGGCTCAGACGGTCATCTGGGGCAACTGCGCAGCCGGGTTGGGTGATCAAGCCTTCGTCAATGACGCCACTGGCACGGCCGACATTTCGTTCACCTGCTCCGATGTGGACACATCCGGCGTCGCGGGCGGTGGCACCGTCACCTATGTAAGCAACAACATCTTCACCGATCCCCTCTTCTGCGCCCCGGTGTCATGCAACAATGCGCCGACGACGGCCGGCGACTATGCGCTTGCGGCCAACTCTCCATGCATTCCGGCCGACAGCCCCTGCAGCCTGCTTATCGGCGCCGTCGGCGTGGGCTGCTCCTTTGGTGAGGGTATTTCCATCACCGACGTCGGCAACGATCAAGGCCGGCGAGTTCGTGTCAGGTGGGTACGGGACTCTAACGATGTGACGGGCGCCCCGACGCCGGTCGCGCAGTATAGTCTGTGGCGAGAGGTCGTGCCCGGACTCGTCTCTCCGGCCCCTCTTACCCTGCCACCCCCGGGATTGCTGGCCCCCCCGGGGGATTGGGATTTCGTAGAGACCGTACCGGCCTTAGGGTATCCGACGTACAGCACAGTCGTGCCAACGCTCTGCGACTCCACGGTATCCGCTGGAATCTGTTGGTCGACGTTTTACATCGTCGCTCATACGTCTACTCCCACGGTGTTCTTCCAGAGCGCACCGGACAGCGGTTACTCAGTTGACAACCTTGCGCCGTGGGCACCGATGGGGTTTACCGTGGCTTATAATACCGGCGCCGGCAACCACCTCACCTGGGACCCTTCGGAAGACGAGGACTTCAAGTACTACAATATCTATCGCGCCGCGGGGCCGTTTGCCACTCCGAACGGGCCGCCAGGAGCAGGAGACTGGGAACTCATCCACGCGACGATCGATCTCGAGTGGTACGACGATCCTCAGTATGATGGTTGGAACATCTGGTACAAAATGACCACGGTGGACCTCGCGGGAAATGAGAGTGACCAGGTAGTATGGGGCGATGATCCCGGCGAGGTTGTCGGCATTGGCGACATAGTAACACCGGACCAGTTCGCACTCTATCAAAATGTCCCCAATCCATTCAACCCGACGACGGTCATTCGCTACGACGTGCCCGCGGGCGGCGGAAGCGTTTCGCTCAAGATTTTCGATGCCGCTGGACGTCTCGTGCGAACCTTGATTAATGGAGAGCAGACTTCAGGCCAGAAGACAGCGACGTGGGATGGTAGAGACGACCACGGGCAAATGGTCGCTTCAGGAGTTTACTTCTATCGAATGAGAGCAGAAGGTTTCTCGAAAAGTCAGAAGGTGGTTTTCCTCAAGTGATATGGAAGCGGCTGGTGTCAACCTCCGTTTTATTGGGTCGAGAGGAGAGGAAGTACCGACGATCATCAAACTGATATCCGCGGGTTGTGTACCGCATTCACACGTGTTCGTCCGGAGCTGCCTCTTTCTAGTTCGCGCGGGTTCGGGTCGAAGACCGGTACCGCATACTTGAAACGAGGATCCTCCAATCGGAGCTCTCCTCTCGACTTGATTCACCGTAGCGCCCCGGCACCTAGTGCTGGGGCGCTGCCTTTAGTACGGCCCAAACAAAACCGCAGAGTTCTCGGGCGACGGCGGTGATGGCGACGTGGCGATGTTTGCAATGGTCGAGTCGCCAGAACTTCTTGTAGAGCCGATGCTGGGCCTTGATGGCGATAGCGACGACGTCCGGGGGTTGTCCCTGGCGGCGTCGATTCAAGATTAGATCAGCGCCACTGCGGTGACGGTTGTTCCAGGCGGCTTCGACGAGGACGCGACGACAATGGGTGTTACCGGCTCGTGTGATGGGTCCACGGCGTTCCCGTTCACCCGAGGATCGCTCGGAGGGGACGAGGCCGAAGTAGGCCATCAGTGCTGTAGGCGAGCGAAAACGACGGATGTCGCCGATCTCGCTTAAGAGCGTTATGGCGGTGAGTGTTGTGATGCCGCGCAAACAACAGAGTGCCTCGACCTGGCTCCGATAGGGCGAACACTGGGCGTATCGGGTGATCTCATCGTCGAGCACACCGCGTTGGATCTCGAGATACTCGAGGTGTTCGAGCTCGGCGGCGAGTCCGGTATGCATGGCGCCGTCGAGCTCGTCACGCATGCGAGCGAGCCACTGACGATGGGTCTTCGTCCAGGTACTCTTGCCGTCGCGAAAGACGTGTCCGTGGTTACGGAGCATCCCGGAGATGCGATTTTTAGTACCGGTGGTGTAGCGAACGTACTCGTAGCGCAGGCGGATCAGCCGTCGCAACGCCTCCTGCTCCGGGGAGGGCACGTGGACGGCGGTGAGATGGCCGCTGCGGTAGAGGCGTGCGAGGTTGACCGCATCGAGGCGATCGGTCTTGCGACGATCCCCAGGCTTGCGGGGAATGAGCGAGGGGGCGATGACCTCGCAGTGGAACCCATCCTTGGCGAGGACCCGATGGAGAACGAAGCCGGCGCCGGAGGCCTCGTAGCAAGCCTTGACAGACCCCTTTTTGGCCAGGCGGCGAAACAGACGGCGCGGGCTCGACACGCACGATGGCACATTCATAACGTTTTCGAACAATATTTTGGAAGGTTGCATGATTGGTATCGCCGCTGGCAACGTTGATGGCGCTGACGTGACGATGCGGAACATTATTATCAGTGGAAATACCATCGTGGCTGGCCGAGCATTGCATCAGCATAGTGGGATTATCGCAAGTGGCAACCCAGACCGATACGCATATAACATCGTCATTGCTGACAACATCGTTGATGGGTACGGTATAGTCGGGAACGACACGGCTGGCGCAATTCATTTGCTTGAGACAGCCGGTGTGTCCGTCACGGGGAATGCGGTTGAGAATTTCGCCGAAGCGGGGATAGTGTTTAAGCATCACAACACAAGCTTCCTGTGTTCAAACAACCTCGTGTCATCCGGAGTTTCAGCTGTGCAGCCTTATGGTATCAGCGTGGTCGAGGTGGTCAATACCGGATTCATCGTTGGTAATCGCCTCAACGACCTGCCAATTTTCGTCCGCGACGATCCTACAAACGACGTTATCGTGGGCGACAATGATACGTAGGGCCTGCGTCGTAGCAAAAGAAAATGGGGGGGGGTTGTGAGGCACGAGTTGGGCATTGCGTCTCAAGTTCGCGATTCGAGATCTAAGGCGAAGCCCGAACCCGTCTTCCCTATTCACTGACGACCCGCCCGCGAAGCACATCGCAATGTCCGTAAATCCCCTTAAAATACGTTTTCGACTACGAGAACGGTGCTCTTGACGGTTCTAGCGCTTCTCGATACCATGTCCACAAAAGTGTGGTTTTATGGACACGCTGCATCGCCGGCACCGGACGCGCGTTCCGAATCTTGATCTCGGCGTTGGGCGCGCGTCCAGCCCGGGAGCCCAGACTGGGCAGGACTGCTTCGACCGTTATGGCGTTGGGACTTAGCGGCTTGGGGAATCCTCCGGGGGAGTGACGGGCACCGGTGGTAGGACCCCTCCGGGATGGCACATATTGGCAAGAATGCGCCATCACTATCCTAAGGTGATACAAAAGAAGCCGCCCACGTTCGTGGGCGGTTTCTTCATCGTAGAAAATCAACAGAACCGATACGGTCACTGCAGCAACAGCATCTTCAGCGTCTTCTCGTAGCCCGGTGCCGTCAACCGGTAGAAGTAGATTCCTGAAGCGGCACTTCGGTTCAGGTTGTCTCTCCCATTCCAGGTGGCCGCCTTTTGACCGGCCGTTTGCGGTCCATCTACTAGCGTCCGAATGAGTTTCCCGGTTACATCGTAAATACGAAGCGTCACCACGCCCCCGCTAGCCGGCACGTCATAGCTAATGGTCGTGGTTGGGTTGAACGGGTTCGGAGCGTTTTGGTAGAGCGCGAACGTCTTCGGGAGTTCAGGCTTGGTGATTGCAGCAACGGTGCCGGGCGATCCGGGATCGCTCTCATTCCCCGCGTCATCAACGGCAGTCGTCTTGTAGTACACATCCCACCCGTCGTAGTCCGGGTCTGTCCAACCTGTCGTAGCGCTAGAATGGACTAAGTTCGCGAGGTCTGGTGTGAAACCGTCACTTGCTCCCCGGTAGATTCGATACAACTGAACGTCCGGCTCGGGCGAGGGATCCCACGCAAGTTGGTTACCGCTCCCTGTGTTATATGACACGTTGAAGTTCTGCGGCGTTGAGGGTGCGAGATTGTCAACCGAATAGCCGCTGTCCGTTGCTGAGACGTAGAAGACCAGATTGTCAGTCGTATGCGCGACGACGCGCCAGTAATGCCAATCGAAACTCGACGCCGTTGAATCGAATAAAGTTGGAAGCGCCATGCCATATGCGTCAAAGTGAAAGGCGCCGTGCGTAGCAATGTTCTCCCAGAAAACTGGGCCTTGGGCTGTTTCTTCCATATGTATGACCCGTTCTTTTGAATCCGGCTGCCATTCAGCAAGGTCGCTTATCAAAATACCATCGCCCTCCCGCGAAGCCTCAGGCGCCACATCGATCGTTCGCCACAACGTATAATTCGTAATGAGACCACCAGCTGCGACCGCATCGAGCGGGCTGGCGTACCACGACAAGAACACTTGTCCGCCCTGGTCACTAGGAATGTCGATGACCGAGTTGATGAGCGGCACCTGGTATGAAGTACTATCCGCCAGAGTGTTGTTCGACTCGCCATTCTCTCCCACGGTGTCCAGGTCGTCCACGAACACTCCAAGATACACTGATCCAAGAGGCCTTTTGGGCATACTGGAAGTCAACGCTACGGAGGAATCCGCACCCGCGGCCAGCGCGGATAGGTTCACAGACGTGACCGCCGAATCGGTAACGGAAATAACACTGTCTTCCGACAGATAGACTGAAGCGCGGAACGGCCCGGCGTCGACCAGCCCCACATTGGACAGCGTGAACGACATCGGATATTCCAACGACGCATCGGTTATTTGCGATGGCACAGACAATGAACTAACCATAAGGTCCGGTCGCGGGGTAATCAGGACAGTCACCATGAACACATCCTCCGCGAAATCGCCATCGGTGGCCGTGGCTCGAACCACAATGATGGAGGTTCCGACCTGATCTGTCCCAAAACTCAGATCCAGAGCGCTGTCGGCATCAATGGTGGCGGTGACGAGGGTGGGATTGGTGTTGGCCTCGATTCTGAATGACAGGGCAGTCCCGTCTTCCTTGTCTGTGAACACATCGTTCAAGTCCCAATAGTCATCGATCGGTGGGTCGTTCTCCGTTACAGTCGTGTCGGGTATAGGACTTGTGATAAGCGGAACAGACCTTCGGCCGAGTTTTGCCAGGAAAATGTCTTCCGAGCCTGCACTTGTCAGCGTTCCCCCACCAAGATCCAGCGTGTTGTGAAACAATCCCGTAATGAACAGGTTCCCGTCGGCGTCGGCCGCGATCGATGTCCCCCAGTCGATCGCGGTGTCGCCAAAGGCTTGTCTCCAAGTATTGCCAAACCACGGGGTGTAAGTCGCCACAAAGATGTCGAGATCTCCAGCGCTCGTTAGGGTCCCCCAACCAAGGTTCACCGTGTCCTCAAATCGCCCCGTTACAAGAACGTTGCCCACCGCATCCAGAGCAATACTTTCGCCGACATCGACCCCGACGCCAGAAAAAAGCACGTGGAAATTGATTCCCGCTCTGATCGTACCTCACCAAGAACATGTCGTTTGATACTGACCCCGTTACAAAGACGTTGCCCGCCCGATCAACGGCGATGCCTGTCCCCCAGTCAGCACTAGTATCGCCAAACCGCCGGCTCCAAAGGTGGTTACCGGCCGAGCCATACTTCGCCACGAATCCGTCATCACTTCCCGCGCTGGTGAGCGGGCCTCCGCCGAAATCCACTGTGTCTCCGAATGTCCCCGTAACAACGACGTTGACTGACGTATCAACTGCTATCGCAAAACCACGATCGACCCATGAATCCCCCAGTCTCTTGCTCCAGACGTGATTACCGTCGGTGTCGAATTTCGCCACAAACACGTCGACCGAGTCGCTGGGCAGCGTGCCACCACCGAAATCAACGGAGTCTTGAAACTCTCCGGTCACAACTACGTCGCCCGCTCCGTCCACCGCGACAGCATATCCCCGATCATCCTGAGTTGCGCCAAATCGCTGGCTCCAGACGTGGCCCCCGCTAGGGTCGTACTTGGCAACAAAGATATCTCCGCTACCCGCGCTTGTCAGCGCCCCGCCACCGAAATCGACGGTGCCAACGAAGCCCCCGGTCAGGACCGCGTTTCCCCCCACATCCAACGCGATGCCGAGTCCCTCCTCGATAAGGCTATCGCCAAAACCGCTGCTCCAGAGGTGAGCACCGTCGCTGTCGAACTTTGCGACAAAAGCGTCGTAGTCTCCTCCCGCGCTTGTGAGTGGGCCACCGCCAAAATCCACCATGCCACTGAAGCGTCCCGTTAGAAAAACGTCTCCGGCTGTATCCACCGCGAGTGCCATCCCCCCGTCTATCCCGACATCGCCAAATCGCTGAGTCCAGAGCTCGGACGGGTCTTCCCTGTTGAGGATGACAATAATCGCGGCCTCGCCGAAACCCGTTATTGTGTAGCCGACGGTGTTGCCCGACTCGATATGTGGAACGTATCCAATCTGCCCCGGAGTAACCGCTGTGCCGGTAACTGGCTCGGTGGCTTGCCCAGTGAACGGATTTACAAGACGGACTCCGTTAGGCAGTAACTCGATGACCGTCTTGCCATTTGGATTTGGAGTTCGATCGAGGTCAACGTCACTCGGGTATACGCCGTTGTTCAAGGCGACCCACATCTCTACGGCCTGCTGAAGTTGGCGGCTGTTGGCTAGGACTATTGCCTCCTCTGCGCTCGTCTCCACGTGGTGAGAAACCGCTGCATAGTTAGCCAGCGCAACGTCCATCCCTCCACCGCTTGGAGGAGATGGTAAGGGCAGCATGATCAAGGAACCTGAAAACGCAATTGCCACCGCCCTGAGCATCATTTGGCGCACGCGTGGCGCGGGGGGAGCGCCGAGGGTGTTTTTGAGGTGCTGTGTTGCGCGAGAGTTGGTCTTCGGGTTTGATTCGGAAACGTTCACGAAAGTCGAACTCTCCAGCGCAGACAATGATTTCGCTTCTCCGCGACGTCAAAACTAGAGTAGCCGACCTTTCCAGCCAGTATGTCAAGTCTTCTTTTCGCGTACCTGTTCCCGGAATTGTCGAGCATTAGAATTGGAGCGAGCTCAATGGATGGTTGCCATTGAACCGGCAATACGAACGGGTCTACAAAGGAGGAATACAGGCCCTTGCAGATTGATGCGAAAAAAGGGGTTAGATACGAAAGCCGCGTCACGGATGGTGGTAGACGGATTAAACACGAGGGAGCCCCACGAGAAAAGCACCATGTCACTGTCCTCCCCAGTCCAGACGGTGGCCCACACAAAGGTGGCACATTTAGCAACGTTTGGGTTGCTGGTTGTCGAGCAAGATGTTCCAACCACCATCTCTCTGCCAGCCGGGCCAAGGACGGCCAAATGATTGGCATAAGACTCGCAGCCGGTTACGGTTCCTCCCATCCCGCATCCGGAGGGGCTCCCCCGGTCAATCGGAGATGAGAAGCACCGATGAGATCGACACCACACATCCTCCCATCACACCCCATCTGCACACCCTCATCTCCAAGGTCAGCGCCCGCGTGAGATGACAATACGCAAGCCCGATGCCACTCCGGCAGGTGACGGCATTGTTGTATGGGTGATGGCAAGAGGCTGCGATGAGATGAGTTGCAGAGTGTGCGGGGGATGAAACTGTCGCCGTCTGCCGAAAACACGACGTTGAGATGTCAACGCGGTTTACAGCACCATTGGCGAGAACGGGTATCGCCGGGCTATGAATCTGATGAATCTATACTTGGACGAATCAGCAAACGTTCACTTTGTTCACGTTTGGTGGGCAACCACGTTGCCTCTTCGGTTGCGCGCCACGAAGCCATCTACTTCAAGAAGAGCGATAAAACTATCGACCACCTGTGGATCGAATTGGCTGCCCGCCTGTTCCCTCAGGCGATCGAGAGCACTCTCACGACCCAGCGCCTTCCGGTAGGGGCGATCGGTTGTCATAGCGTCATAACTGTCTGCGACCGAGATGATTCGGGCACCGATTGGAATCTCCTCGCCACTCAGGCCATCCGGGTAACCCTTTCCATCGTAGCTCTCGTGGTGATGCCGGACGTAGGCCACCGTTCCCGAGAGAAAGTCCATATTCTCGATAATGTTCGCACCGATTACGGGGTGCTCCTTCAAGACTTTCCATTCCTCTTCGTTCAGGCTACCGGGCTTATTCAAGATCTTCTCGTAAATGACCAGTTTTCCAATGTCGTGAAGCACGGCACCAAAAGCCACATCGCGGATCTCATCTCTGGACAATTTCATCTTTTTACCCAAAGCCACGGAGTAATCCGCGACCCGTTCTGTGTGACCCTTAGTATATGGGTCTTTGGCCTCGATTATCGAAACCAGCGCTTTGACGGTCGAAAGATAGGTGTTCTGAAGTTCCCGGAATAATCGGGCGTTGTCGAGCCCGATACCCGCGGAGTTACAGATCGATTGCAATATATCGAGATCGTAAGAAGTGTATTCTTTGCCCGTCACCCTAGGTCCGGTAAAAACGACCCCTTTTAGTTTCTGTTTGACGATAATTGGTGTCACATATTCGAAAATGGCGAGTCGTACATCGGGGAGTTTCCGAACCCACTCGTTGTCTTTGCTTCTAACCAGCTTTTGTGGCCCCGGCCGTGTCATCAATAGCTCGGCAAACTCGCTCTGTGTTGTCAGCTTCAGATCGGCAATCCTACTCTTGTCAAAACCTTTCACGCCTTGCAGGTAGAAATGATCATCACGCTCTCGCCTGATCGTGAATAGCGCCATGCTTGAGATCTGTAGCTCTCCGACAAGAGTCAATGCGAACCCGTTTATCATCTCGTCGAGGTCGAGTCTGCGGTTTAGATCCTGACTTACGTTGAACAGCGTTCTCATGGACAGCAGCTGGCGCTTCAGCTCCCTGTTTATCTGAATATTGCTCTCCCGTTTGCGCGATACCTCGGATTCAAGTCGGACGGTACGTTCCTTCAACGCGAGGGCGTCACGGTAACTGCCAAGAACCTTTTTCACCTTGGCATTGAATTCTCTTAGGGAGAATGGTTTGACCAGAAAATCCTCAGCGCCACTATTCAAGCTGCTGATCATCACCTCCGGATCCGAATTCGCCGAAAGGAACAAAACAGGAACTGGTTTCGCCCCAGGAACCGAGCGCATGATCTTGAGCAGATCCCGTCCATCCATGTCCGGAAGCACAATATCCAGGACGATCATGTCCGGGGCGCTGTCTTTGTAACAGCACAGTGCTTCCTCAGCATCTCGGGCGACCTGCACGTCGTGACCCTTTTTCTTCAGACTTTCTTCAAGGATCTCAAGAACTTTCAAATCATCATCGACGACCAGTATGTTTCCCGCCATTTGTAACCTTCCTCTAGTCTCTGAACAACTCACTACCTTGGTACTTCACCAGTCTACCGGTGCGAATCTCTTCCTCAACGATGTCTACGAATTGTGCAACAATGTCTGGATCGTAACGCATTCCCCAGTTCTCCTTGAGTGTGTTGAGCGCTTCTTGATCGGATAGCGCTGGCCGCGTGGGGCGATCCTGTAACATCGCCGTATAGCTCTCCACCACAGAGACGATTCTCGCTCCAAGCGGGATCTGAGGCCCCTGCATCTGGTTGGGGTATCCCTGTCCATTGAAGCGTTCATGATGACAGAGAACAACGTTGGTTGTGTGCTCGGAGAACTTCATTCTGCGCAGCATCTCAGCGCCTTCGATCGGATGGCGCTTGATGATTTCCCATTCTCCCTCTTGCAACTCTCTTGGACTGCGAACGATGAGATCGCTTACCTTGATCATGCCGATGTCTCTCAACACAGTCCCATATATCAGGTCCCTTACGTTTTCTTCCGGGTAGTGCATGTTTTTCGCGACCGCGTACGTATAGTTCACCGTAGTCTCGGTGTTACCCCTCGACAACGTGTTCTCCTCGATAAGGGATATGAGCGATTGCACGAGCCCGAGAGTACGCTTGCTTTCTTCCTCGAAAAGACAGCTGTTTTCGTAGGCTATTGCAGCCTGGTTGATCAGAATCAAAAGGTACTCGAACGTA
>Ga0224512_10001758_pt1 | contig 20478 bp, 19 predicted proteins | sample SF_May12_sed_USG_4_FD_169103 | JGI IMG/M metagenome (GOLD analysis project Ga0224512, IMG submission 169103) | Sediment microbial communities from San Francisco Bay, California, United States - SF_May12_sed_USGS_13 | ecosystem: Environmental > Aquatic > Marine > Sediment | place: USA... | reverse complement strand
AACTGGGGCGTCGAGCTCGGCGGCGTCGTCAAGGACATGACCGCCTATCAGGGCCACGGCTCGGTCGCGCACCCGCATGGCGTCCAGATCACCTGGGCGCTGATGATGGAGGGCGGCTTTCAGGTCAACGAGCGCGGCGAGCGTTTCTCCAACGAACATCAGGGGTATTCAGAGCAAGCAATCTTCGTCCTCCAGCAGCCGAACGCGATCGCCTACGACATCTATGACGATCGGGTTCATCAGCTCGGGTTGACCTTCGACGATTATTGCAAGGCGCTCGACATGGGCGCGGTCAAGACCGCCGAAACGCCCGAGGCTCTGGCAGAAGCGACCGGCCTACCTGTCGACGCTCTGGCGCGGACTATCGCGGACACCCAGAATATGGCCGCAGGCACAGGCACTTGCCCCTTCGGGCGCGACTTCACGGCCAAGCCGGCGCTCACGCCGCCTTTCCATGCGATCCGCGTCACGGCCGCGCTCTTCCACACCCAAGGCGGGCTCGTGGTTGACGCCGATGCGCGGGTGGTCCGCGCCGACGGCACGCCTTTACCCAACCTCTTTGCCGGCGGCGGCGCTGCGCGCGGCGTCTCTGGGCCGGACGTCTCGGGCTACCTCTCCGGTAACGGACTTCTGACCGCGACGGTGCTCGGTCGGCTTGCCGGACGCGCTGCGGCGATGCAGGTTCTGTGATGACCTGATCTGGTCCACGCTCCCTGGAGTGAGCCAGCGGCATGCCCGACCACCCATCCGAGATCGAAAGACTACGCCTCTGGTTGCGCACCGAAGGCCGGTTCATTGCCAACTCCGCCGACTTCGATGCTGCCTTCGTCGAGCAACTGCGCGCGGCGGGCCTGCCCATCACGCGTTACACCACAGGTGTGCCGAGCCTGCACCCTCAGGTCGATTCATTCTCGACACTCTGGGAGCTCGGCAAGGGCCTCAGCTTTCGCCAGTACCGTCAGACCGATAACGGCGCGGCGATGTTCCAGAATAGCCCACTCTTCATCGTCTACAACGAGGGGCGCAGCGTGCGCTGTCCCCTTGAGGGCCCACCCGAAGACGGCGAGTTCCCCATCCTGCCGGACCTGCGCGCGGCGGGGCTGACCGACTACATCGTCATTCCCGTCCCCTTCTCCGACGGCTCCAACAAGGCGATGAGCTACGCCACCGACCGCAGCGGCGGCTTCAGCAATACCGAAATCGAAGTTCTGGAAGAAATCGCCGGCGACGTCGCGCCGGTCATGGAGACGCTTTATCTGCGCCATCTGGCCAAAACGCTAATGGACACCTATGTCGGGCCGGTCGCCGGTAACCGGGTGCTCCACGGCGCCATCAAGCGCGGCATGCAGGAAACTCTACGCGCGGCCATCTGGTTCTCCGATCTGGCCGGCTTCACCCCGTTGTCGGAGACCCTCCCCGGCACGCAGCTCATCGATCTGCTCAATGACTATTTCGATGCGGTGGCGCAAGCGATCGAGGGCGAGGACGGTGAGATCCTCAAGTTCATCGGCGATGCGGTGATGGCGATCTTCCCGCCCAACGACGGCGACGAAGCCGAAGCGGCCCAACGCGCGCGCAGGGCCGCACGCGCGGCGCAAACCGCGATCGCTGAATTGAATGCCGAGCGCAGCAAGGCAAAACGGCCGCAAGTGAGGTACGGCATTGCGCTCCACTTCGGAGATTTACTCTACGGCAATGTCGGCGGCGGCAACCGGCTCGACTTCACGGTAATCGGCCCGGCCGTCAATCTCGCCAGCCGGATCGAAGGACTAACGCGTGCCCATGGCGACGGAATATTGGTTTCATCGGAATTCGCTGCGATCCACGGGCCGGGCTTCAAACTGATCGGCGAGTTCGAGCTCAAGGGCATCGCCGAGAAGCACGCCGTCTATGCGCCCGCAGACGGCTGAACGTCGCTAGCGCACCAGAAGCGGCAGCTCGGCGGCCTCCTCCCAGATCCACGCCCCGTCGCGCTTGATGAGCTCGGGGAAATGCCCGGGAACGATACGGTCGGCTATCTCAAGGATATGCTCGATCGAGGCGGTGCCGCTCTCGACCGTGTCGAAGGCCATATCGCAACGCCTGGTCACCGCTTCCTTGGCGTATTTGATCGCATCACCCGCAAGCACGACACGCTCGCCGGCCGCGGTATCGAGATCAAGCGCATACGAGCCGGGCGTGTGACCGGGCGCCGGGAAGTAGCGCACGCCCTCGGCGATCCTGCCCTCGCCGTCGAGGAACTCGACGTCATGGGTCTTCAACTGCTCGCGCACCATCCAGGGCACGAACATGTCCTTCTCGTGCGGCGCGTCGACATAGTCCCACTCGCGCTTCGAGACATAGACCTTGGCGTCGGCGAAGAGATCGATGTTGTTGCAGTGGTCGAAATGAAGGTGCGAGAGAAACACCGCGCGCACCTCCTTCGGCGCCAGCCCGTGCCGCGCAAGCCCGTCCAGCAAGGACGGCCGGTTGCAGTAGTGGCCGGTGTCGAATAGCACCGGCCCGTCGGGGGTAAAGACAAGCGTCACATTCGCCAGGGCGAAGTAGCCACCGCGGAAAGCAAGGTTGTTGCCTTTCACGATGACATCGTAGGTGGCCGCCATTTCCATCCTCCCCTGCACCGCGCGTCCTGGGTCGCAGCATAGGCCAGCCTGCGGCCAGGCAACACCGCGGGCCCGGGCGAATTCATGATTAATGCCTGAATCTTGCGGAAAATCTCCGGCCGAAGGGTTTGCGTGCGACCGTCAGGTCCAGTATGACTCCCCGCCGAGCGACGGGCGCATACCGGTTGACGGCCGGCAACGCAGCCCTCATATCGACGGCCGAACGGCCGGGCAATTCTACCGACGAGAACCGCGCAGATGCGCATAGGGATGCCATGATCCAGGCAGATTCGCTGACGAAGTATTTCGGGCCCATCAAGGCGGTCGACGGCGTCAGCTTTGAGGTCAAGAAGGGCGAGGTGCTGGGCTTCCTCGGCCCCAACGGCGCCGGCAAATCGACCACCATGAAGACTCTCTGCGGCTTCCTTACGCCGACCGCGGGATCAGCGTCGATCTGCGGCTTTGACATCGTCGAGGCGGCGATCGAGGCCAAGAAGCATCTGGGCTACCTGCCCGAGGGCGCGCCGGCCTATGCCGACATGACGCCGCGCAGCTATCTGGGCTTCATCGCCGGCATTCGGGGCCTCAGCGGGGCCGCCCGACGCCAGCGCATCGAGAAAACCGTGGCGCTGGCTAATATCGCCTCGGTGTACGACCAGCCCATCGAAACGCTTTCCAAGGGCTTCAAGCGCCGGGTCGGGATCGCCCAGGCATTGTTGGATGACCCCGATGTGCTCGTACTCGACGAGCCCACCGACGGGCTCGACCCCAACCAGAAGCACGAAGTCCGCAAGCTGATCGGCGAGATGGCGCCCGAGAAGGCGATTATCATCTCCACTCATTTGCTCGAGGAGGTCACCGCGGTATGCAGCCGCGCGATCATCATTGCCAGTGGCCGCGTCGTCGCCGACGGCACACCCGACGAGATGGAGGCCCGCTCGCGCCACCACAATGCGGTCACGATGAAGCTGGATAAGGACGCCATGGCAGCCGCAGAAGCAGCGTTGAAAAAGCTCAAGGACGTGGCCAGCGTGCAGTCGCCAAGGGACGGCACGTTGATCGCCTACCCCGAGGGCGGCAAATCGATCATCACCGCGGTCAGCGACCTTGCGCGGTCAAAGAAATGGCCGGTCGAAGAGATCTATGCCGAACGCGGCCATCTCGACGAGGTGTTCCGCGAGATCACCCAGACGGCAGCTTGAGGACAGGTAGCAGGCGCATGCGCAACATCTGGACGATCTTCAAGCGGGAACTGCGCGGCTACTTCGCGACCCCGGTGGCTTACGTCTTCCTCGTGGTGTTCCTCGCCGTCGCGGGAGCGCTCAACTATTTCGTCGGAAACTTCTTCGGGCGCGAACAGGCGGACCTGCAGGCGTTCTTCGTCTTCCATCCCTGGCTCTATCTTTTCCTGGTGCCGGCGATCGCGATGCGGCTGTGGGCCGAAGAGCGCAAGAGCGGCACCATCGAGCTGTTGTTCACCCTGCCGATATCGCTGCCCCAGGCGGTGATCGGCAAGTTTCTCGCGGCATGGGCCTTCGCCGGCGTGGCGCTGGCGCTGACATTCCCGATCTGGCTCGTCGTCAACCGACTGGGCTCGCCCGATAACGGCGCCATCCTGGCGGGATATTTCGGCAGCTTCCTAATGGCCGGCGGCTATCTTGCGATTGGCGCCTGCTTTTCGGCCTGGACCAAGAACCAGGTGATCGCCTTCGTGGTATCGGCCGCGGTGTGCCTCGTCTTCACGCTCAGCGGCACCCAGTTCGTGCTCAACTTCCTCTCCGGCTGGGTGCCCGAGTCGATCGCCACGACGATCGGTTCGCTCAGCTTCCTGACGCATTTCAACGCGATCTCCAAGGGCGTCATCGAGGTGCGCGATCTGGTGTTCTTCGGCTCGGTGATCGTGCTCTTCCTGATCGCCAATTCGATCGTCCTCGATCTTGAAAAAGCGGAGTAGCTAGCGAGATGGCCGAGAGCAAAACCGCCGATCAGAAGTCGCCCAAATCCGCCAGCGAGACGGGCGTGGGTGGACGGCGCACAATGGCGGTCGCGAGCCTGATCCTACTGGCGGTGTTGCTGGTCGCGGTCAACGCGCTGTCGGGCCGGATATCGCGCGGCACGGCGCTCGATCTGACCCAGGACAGGCTGTTCACCCTGTCGGACAGCACGCGGCGGGTGCTGACCTCGATCGACGAGCCGATCACGCTCAAGCTCTATTACTCGCGCCGGCTCGGCGAAGCCGCGCCGACGTTCCTGCCCTACATCACCCGGGTGCGCGAGCTCTTGCAGCGCTATCGCAACATCGCCGGCGGCAAGATCCGCTTGGAAATCCTCAATCCTGAGTCGTTCTCGACCACCGAGGACGAGGCGGTCCGCGCCGGGCTGCAGGCGGTCCCGCTCAGCAGCCGTTCGGACGAGAAAGGCTATTTCGGTCTTGTCGGCACGAACAGCACGGACGATGAGCTGACCGTTGCCTTCTTTCATCCCAACCGCGAGGCGTTCCTGGAATACGACCTGACCCGGCTGATCGAACGCCTCGCGAACCCGAAAAAGAAGGTCATCGGCCTGATGTCCAATCTGCGTCTGTCGCATCCGGCGGCACGGCGCGGCATGTGGGGCACGCCGTGGGTGATCCTGCGTCAGATCAGCGAGCGCTTCAGCATGCGCCAGGTGAGCATCGCGGCGAAGACGATCGACAAGGACATCGACGTCCTGATGGTGGTTCATCCCAAGAACCCCTCGCCGCAGACGCTTTACGCCATCGACCAGTTCGTGATGCGCGGCGGCAAGGCGATCTTCTTCATCGATCCCCATGCCGAGACATCCGCGCAAGGCGGCCGGTTCAGCATGCTGAACCTCGATACCGGGTCCAGCCTGCCCAAGCTGATGGAGCCCTGGGGCATCAAGGTCGTTCCCAACAAGGTCGTGGGCGATCCGACCAATGCGGTCCGGGTCCAGTTCCCCAGCCCCGACGGCCGCGGCACGCAGGTCGTCGAGCATCTTGCCTGGATGGCGCTGACCGAGCGGAATATGAACCGTGAGGACGTTGTGACCGCCGAGCTCCGCCGGCTTTATATCGCGTCGCCCGGCGCGATCCTCCGCGATGAAAAAACCAAGAGCAAGGTCACCATGACCCCGCTCCTGATCACCACGCCGCAGGCGATGCAGATCGACGCCAACAAGCTGCGCTTCCGCCCCAACCTGCCCCAGCTCGTCGCCGATTTTAAGCCGGGCGGCCGTGTCCTGGTGCTGGCGGCGCGGCTGCGCGGCCAGGCCGACAGCGCCTTCCCCAAGGGCCCGCCACCGGAAAAACCGAAAAAGGACGCCAAGCCCAAGGCCGGCGCCAAGCCTAAGGCCGGCGCCAAGGGCGGCGGCACGACCGGCGCGAAAGCGGCCACGAAAAAGCCCGCCAAGCCTGCGCACCTGGCAAAGTCGACCGGATCGATCAACGTCATCGTCATCGCCGACACCGACGTCATGGACGACAAGTTCTGGATCACCCGCCAATCGGTCTATGGCCGGCAGGTCGCCGTGGCCGCCGCCGATAACGGCGCCTTCATCGTCAACGCAGTGGACAACCTGGCGGGCGGCAAGGGTCTCATTGGCCTGCGCAGTCGCGGCCAGTCGTCGCGTCCCTTCACGCTGGTGCAGGAAATCCAGCAGAAGGCGAGCTTGCGCCTGCGCGCCAAGGAGCAGGGTCTGACCAAAAAGCTTGTTGAGACCCGCAAGAAGCTCACCGAGATGCAGAGCAAGAGCGATAAGTCAGGCGAGACGATCCTGTCGCCGGCCCAGATCAAGGCGATCGAGCAGTTCCGCGTGGAGATCATCAAGACCCGCTCGGAGCTGCGCGCGGTTCAGCACGAGATGCGCCAGGACATCGACCGGCTGGAGCGGCGCATCCAGTTTTACACCATCGCCGCTGTGCCGCTCGCGATCGCGCTGATCGCCGCCATCATGGGCCTGGTGCGCCGGCGCCGGCGCCGTCAGCGCCATGCGACGGCCGAAGGCTGAGGAGATCGACCCATGCGCAAGCGGAGCTTTCTGACCCTGGCCGGCATCACCGCACTGGCGGTGGCGGCGGCAATCGTCACCCAGCCCTCAAATGACCTGACCAAAATCGCCGGCAGCGGCAAGGTCGTCGCGCCCGATCTCGTCAAATCGATCAACGACGTGCGCGGCATCACCATCGCGCGCAAGAAGGACACGCTGACGATCACACGCGGCAAGGACGGCTGGCGCATCAAAGAGCGCGGCGGCTATCTGGTCGACCCTGACAAGGTAAAGCAGCTGCTGGTCGGCCTTGCCGACATGAAGACACTGGAGCCCAAGACCGACCGCAAGGATCTCTATGAGCGCCTGGAATTGCGCGACCTTGCGCACAAGGACTCGGCAGCCAAGCTCATCACCGTCACCGGCGCGAACAATAAGACGCTGGCCAAGCTGCTCATCGGCAAGACCGCGCGCGGCCGCTTTGGGCCCGGCACGATCTACTACCGCAAGCCCGGCGAGAAGCGCGCCTGGAAGGCCTCGGGCGATCTCGCCATCGATCACGATCCCTCGAACTGGATCGACAAGAGCCTCGCGGACATCCGCAAGACCCGCGTGCGCCTGTTCGCCGTGACCGCCAAGGACGGCGAGACCGTGGCGACCGAGCGGCCCAAGCCCGGCGTCGCGCTCGCCCTCACCACCGATCCACTGCCCGAGGGCATGGTGCCCAAGAAGGACGGCACCATCGCCGCGCTCGCCAACGTGCTCGAGAAATTGTCGCTGGAGGACGTGCGCGAAGCGGCCAAGATCGACTGGGCGACCAAGACGGTCTCAACCGCGGAAATCCGCACCTACGACGGCATCGTGGTCACCGCGCGGGTGGCCGAGGTGAAGAAGGACGAGTTCTGGGTCAGCTTCGAATTCACCTTTGACGCCACCGGCGCGATCGTGCCCAAGGGCAAAGTGCACGAGAAAATGGAGATCAAAACGGCGGCCGCGGCCAAGAAGGAGGTCGCCGAGCTGATGGCGCGGGTCAAAGGCTGGGCCTACAAGCTGCCGGCAACCAATCTCAGCCACCTGCAGCTGCGCCTGAAGGACGTGCTGGAGAAGAAGAAGACGTCGTAGCGCAGCGCCCCTAGCCCTTTTCCGCTGCCCGGCGAGCGCCGCCCATTACCAGACTGACCAGAAACAGCACGGTCGCGGCGGCCACGATCGCCGGGCCGGCGGGCCAGTCCCAGGCCATAGAAGCGGCGATACCGCCCAGCACCGCGAGCACGCCCACGCCGGCAGCCAGTACCGCCATGGCTTCCGGGGTGCGGGCAAAGCCGCGCGCCGCGGCAGCCGGGATAATCAGCAGCGAAACGATCAGCAGCACGCCGACGATCTTCATGGCAATCGCCACGACAAGGGCGATCAGCAGCATCAGCACGATGCGTGCGCGGCCGACCGGCAGCCCTTCCGCCCTGGCGAGTTCCTCGTTCAGCGTCGCCGCCAGCAGCGGCGTCCAGACATAAGCCAGCGCCGCCAAGGCGAGGACGCCGCCGCCATAGATCCAGGCGATGTCGATCCAGCCGATCGACAGCACATCGCCAAACAGATACGCCATCAGATCGACCCGCACGCCTTCCATGAGCGCCAGCGCGATCAGCCCGAAGGCAAGCGCGGCGTGGGCGAGAATGCCGAGCAGGGTGTCGGTCGCCAGCAGCCGCTGGCGCTGCAACACGACCAGGAGCACCGCCAGCACCACCGAGACCGCGAGCACCGCAGGCGTCAGCCCGATGCCGAACAACAGACCTAGGGCCACGCCGAGCAATGCGCCATGGGCGATCGACGAGCCGAAATAGGCCATCCGCCGCCAGACCACGAAGCAGCCAAGCGGCCCCGTCACCAGCGCGATGCCGATGCCGCCGACAAGCGCGCGCAGGACGAAGCTCTCAGGCATCGCGGGTGCTCTTTTCGTGTAAATGCATGTGCGCGGGATCCGCATCGTCGGCCGGCACCACGTGGCCGGCGAGATCGTGCGCATGATCATGCTCGTGGGTGTAGACAGCAAGTTCACCGGCACGCGGCCCGAAGAGCGAGACGTATTCGGGATGCCGGCTCACCGCCTCGGGTTGGCCGGCGCAGCACAGGTGGCGGTTGATGCAGACGACGCGGTCGGTCGCCCGCATGACGACGTGAAGGTCGTGCGAGACCATCAGCACGCCGCAGCCGTAATCGCGCTTGAGGCGCCCGACAAGATCATAGAGATCGAGCTGCCCTGAGAAATCGACGCCCTGCACCGGCTCGTCGAGGATCAAAAGCTCGGGCGCACGCAATAAGGCCCGCGCCAGCACCGCCCGCTGCAGCTCGCCGCCCGAAAGCGCGTGCAGCGGCGCGCCCCGCAGGGCGGCGATCCCGGTCTCGTCCAGGATCCGGTCGAGCGCGCCGACGGCGGGCCGCTCGGATCCCAGGGTCAGGAACCGCGCCACGGTGAGCGGCAGCACCGGGTCGGCCTCGAATCGCTGCGGCACATAACCGATGCGCAATCCCGCGCGCCGATGCACGGTGCCGGCGTCAGGCAGCATAATGCCGAGCAGCACGCGGATCAGTGTCGTCTTGCCGGCGCCGTTGGGGCCGATGAGCGTTACGATCTCGTCCGGCGCCACCTCGATATTGACATGTTCGAGAAGCGTCTTGCCGGCGCGCCGGACACTCACATCCTGTGCTGTGATCAGCGGCGCATGTCCGTCGTTGCCGCCATCGGCAGCCATTATCGGCCTCCGCCGCAGGCGGCGCAGAGGCCGTGGACCTCGACGGTCTGGCGTTGGGGCACAAAGCCGGCAACCGCGGCGCGCTCGACGAGCTGACTGTTGAGCTCTGGCGCGTCGATCTCATCGACCGTGCCGCAGGTATCGCAGATCAGGAACTGCCCCTCATGCGCCGTCTGCGGGCGTGGGCAGCCAACATAGGCGTTGAGGCTCTCCAGCTTGTGGACGAGGCCGTGCGCCACCAGGAAATCGAGCGCGCGGTAGATCGTGGGCGGTTTGGCGCCGGGGCCGAGCCGGGCGAGCAGATCATAAGCCTTGACCGCTTCGTGACCCGCCCAGACGAGCTCGAGCACGCGCCGCCGCAGCGCGGTGAGCCGCGCGCCCCGGCGCGCACAGATATCCGCCGCCGCGTCGAGCGCGTCGTCGATGCATTGATCGTGATCGTGTGTCGCTTGGTATCCGGCCATTCAGGTCCCTCGACGATCGGCGCCGCTGTCACGCCACGTCGGCTCAGGCCAGCGCGGCATAGGCGCAGATCGATGCGCTTGACAACAATCGTTATATTATAACATTATCTCTTTAGAGTTATGTTATAACACTCTGCGCTGGAGTTCAAACCACAGCGAAATGTGGGACCGGCGCCGCGGAGGAATGATGCGAATGCCCCGATTTCTGCGCGCCAAAGCCGCGCCGGCCACGCTGGCTTTTCTGATCGGCAGCGGCGCAGGCATCGCGGCCGGCGCCGCCGAGCCACCCAACGTCGTCGCCTCGATCGGCCCAGTTCATTCGCTGGTCGCCGGCGTCATGCAAGGGATAGGCACGCCGACGCTCCTCCTGAAGGGCGGTGCCTCGCCGCACACCTATTCGCTCAAACCATCCGATGCACGGGCGCTCGCTTCGGCCCGCCTCATCTTCTGGATCGGCGAGGATATGGAGCGCTTCCTCGTGCGCCCGCTGAAGACGCTCGGCCGAAAGGCGCGCACGGTCACGCTGCTGGAAGCCAAGGGCGTTGCGGTTCTGAACGTGCGTGAAGCCGGTGTCTGGGCCGAGCACGGACACGGCGGCCGCAATGAAAAACACGCCAAGGGTCACGAGCACGGCGAGCACGATGCGCATATCTGGCTCGATCCACGGAACGCCAAAGCGATGGCGGCGGCGATTGTCGCGGCGCTAGTCAAGGCCGATCCCGGCAACGCGGCCGCTTACCGAGCCAATGGCATGCGCCTTGCCGCCAAGCTCGTTGCGCTCGACCGCGACCTCGACAAAGATCTGGCACCGGTCCGGTCGGCGCCGTTCGTCGTCTTCCACGACGCCTACCAATATTTCGAGCGCCGCTACCGGCTGCGCGCGGCCGGGGCGATCACGCTCGATCCGGGCCGAAAGCCGGGCGCACGGCGGTTGCGCGAGATCCGCGCCGCAATCCGTGCGCGCGGCGCCCGCTGCGTCTTCGCCGAGCCGCAATTCCGTCCAAGCCTGGTTGCGACGGTGACCGAGGGCACCGGCGTCAGGGCGGCGGTACTCGACCCGTTGGGCGCGCGGATCAAGCCGGGGGCCGCGGCCTATTTCATTCTCATGCGGCGCCTGTCCGCGAACCTGATCGACTGCCTCAAGAGCAATAGTTGAACGACAGGCCGAGATCGTCGGCGGCCGTTAATCGAGCCTTGACCGACTTCCGGCACCATGATTGCGAGCTAACCCGGTGGACCGACGATCAGGCTTGCGCCAAGATGCGGCCCCAATTCACCGCTAGATTGGCGGCCCGGTTCAGCGAAGGAGAATGCGGCGATGTGGAAACGTTTAGCGGCTTTGTTGGTTGGGACGCTGGCGCTCATGGCGGCCGGATCGGCGGGCGCCCATCCCCACGTCTGGGTCGACGCAAAGGCAACGCTGATCTTCCAGAAGGGCAAGATCACAGCAATCCGTATGCACTGGACCTTTGATCCGCTGTTCACCACGCTGGTGATGAGCGAGCACGACAAGGACAAGAACAAGACGTTCAGCCCAGCCGAGGTTGATGATCTGGAAAAGAACGCCTTCGAAAACCTTAAGAACCACAGCTACTTCACCCATCTGCGTCTCGACGGCAAGGTCGCGAAAGTCTCGCGGGTGAAAGGCTTCAAGCCGTCTTATGCCAAGGGCAAGCTGATCTACGAGTTCACGATCCTGCTCGACCGTCCGATCGACCCGCTGAAGACGCGGTTCGGCGTCGGCGTCTACGACGAGAGCTTCTATGTCGCGGTTGAGTTCAAGAAGAACAACCCGATCGCCGTGACCGGAACCGGCAGCGCCGGCTGCAGCCACCAGATCGTTGTGGACAAGAAGAACCCGTTCTACAGCGGCATGATCTTTCCGCGCATCGCCACGCTTCGCTGCGCCGGATCGTAGCGGCTGCACCGGCCTGATCCCGGAACCAACGCGTGCGTCCTGCCGTCAATATCCCTATCGCGCCAATCGTTGCGGCCCTGATAGCCGCCATGCTGATCGCATTGGCGTCGCTCATGACCGTTTCCGCCCACGCCGCCGAAAACCCGCTTACCGGAAAGCCGGCCCCGGGCAGCAGCGCCAAATCCGGCGGCGGCGCGGAGAAGGCAGCGGTCGAAACAGACTGGTTTGGCGATGCCGGCCGCTGGATTTTCGCCATGCAGCGCCGCGCCAACCGGGCGATCGCCGAGCACATGGTCGAGATCCGCGACGGCAAGTCGATGACGCCGCTCCTGATCGGCATCCTCTTGGCCCTGCTCTACGGCGCGGTCCACACGCTGGGACCGGGTCATGGCAAGTTCGTCGTGGTCACGTACTTCCTGGCCCGCGATGCCAAGATTTCGAAGGGCTTGTGGATGGGCTTGCAGATCGCCGTCACCCATGTCATCGCCGCCATCGTCGCGGTCTTCGTGGTTGATCTTGCCCTGCGACAGTTCCTCGGCGGCGCCCCCGGCCAGCTTCGCACCGTGCGGATGATCAGCTATGGCCTTATCGCCGTGATCGGGTTCGCCATGCTGGTCCAGGCAATCCGCCGCGCACTTGGGCATACGGCCGGCCACAGCCACCATCACGGTCATGGCCATACCCATGATCATAGCCATGCACATAGTCACGGCAGCGGAGCCAAAGCCGGCGGGCGGCAGATGACCCTGCTCTCGCTCAGCGTCGGGTTGGTCCCGTGCACCGGCGCGCTGCTGGTGATGCTCTACGCCATCGCCAACGACATCCTGCTCGCCGGCACGATCATCGTCGCAGCGATCTCGATCGGCATGGCGGGGATGTTGGCGGTGCTGGCGGTCGTCTCGATCATCTTCCGCCGTGCCGTGGAGGCTGGCATCGCGCGCCGCAGCGATCAGCCGTCGCGGTGGGCCCAGGGCATCGAGATCGTCGGCGGCCTCGCGATCACCGCGGTTGGCGCCCTGCTGCTTACGGGCGTGATCTGGACGGCTTGAATGTCCCGCCACCCAGCGGATAGGAGATCAGCCCGTCGGCCAGCTTGGGCTCGAACCAGGTCGATTTGGGCGGCATGATGCCGCCGGCATCGGCGACCTCGAGCAGCGTCTCCACCTGGGTCGGATAAAGCGCGAAGGCAGCCGCCATCGGGCCATTGTCGACGAGGTGCTCGAGCCATTCGAGCCCACGCGCGCCGCCGACGAAATCGACCCGCATATCCTCGCGCGGATCGCCTATGCCGAGGATTGGCCCAAGCAGGCGGTCGGCAAGCAGGCTGACATCGAGGCGCGCCAGCACATCGGCATCCGCGAGCGGCGGCTCTTTCAAGGTCAGGCGATACCATTCGCCATCGACATACAGCCCGAATTCGTGGATGCCCATCGGGCGAGCCGGACCCTCGCTCGGCGTGACATTGAAGGCGCCGGCCACCTGCGCGAGGAAGGCCTCGACCGTCAGTCCGTTCAGATCGTAGACGACGCGGTTGTAGTCGAGCACGCGCACCTGGTCGTCGGGAAAGGTGATGACGAGGAAGGCGTTATAGGCCTCATCCCCGCGATGGTCCGGATTGGCCTCGCGCCGCAGTGCGGCGACGCGCGCGGCGGCGGCGCTGCGGTGATGACCATCGGCGATGTAGAGCGCGTCGAGCGCCTCCGCCGCCGCGCCGATCGCAGCAACGGTGTCGGGATCGGCGACCACCCACACCGTGTGGCGCACCCCGTCGACCGTGACGTCGCAATCGGGCGTTGCCGCGGTCGCGGTCTCGAGCAGTGCCTCGAAAGCCGGCTCGCGCCGATGGATCGCCAGGACCGGCCCGGTCTGTGCGTTGACCGCATCGATCTGGTGGGCGCGGTCGAGTTCGCGGTCGGGCCGGGTGAACTCATGCCGGCGGATAAAGCCGGTCTCGTAGGCCGCGACCGGGGCGGCGGCGGCAAGGCCGGTCTGGATATGCTCGCCATCGGAGATGCGATAGACGTAGTAGGCAGGCGCCTCATCGCGGATCAGCACGCCCGCCTCGATCATGCGCCGCAGCGCCGCGCGGGCGGCCTCATAGGCGTCGGAACTGTGCGGGTCGCTGCCCGGCGCCATCGCGATCTCGGGCCGCGAAACCTTGAAGAAGCAGTAGTCCCGGCCCTCGGCAAACTGGCGTGCCTCGTCGGTGGTCATCACGTCATAGGGAGGCGCAATGATGCCGGCCGCCGCGGCCTGGGTCGGTCGCAAACCCCGGAACGGCGCGAGGAGCGGAGCATCGCCCGAGGCAGGCGCGGGCGTAGGTCGGCTGGAAGCGGTCGGCTGAGGCGTCACGGCGAGGGGTCGCTTGATCTTGGCGGCCATGCGTGGCCGCGTACGAGCCGCCCCTTCTAACCCATCGCCCTGGCGTTCGCCAGCACCGAACCGCCAGGATTTGCAGGATTCGGCAGGTGCGTTACCGGATATTGAGAAACGCAGGGATATCAGTGAATTCTAAACCCGAATCACGGTTGAATGCAGCAGCAAGCTCGTGGGGAGTACAGATGCCGATTGGCCCCTCATTGCCGGAACGTTCTCGCCGCGGCGCCGCGGACCGCCTGCGGTATGCGCTTGCGCTCGGCATCGGCCTTGCCTGTTTCGGTGCAGTCGTCGCTCCGGCCCAGGCCGAACGCAATGGCTGGGCCCGGGTCAGTAAACCGGCGCCCGGCGCCGCGCGGGTGCACGGGTTCTATTCCAAGGGCTGCCTCGCGGGCGCCCGGGCGCTGCCCGTCAATGGCCGCGGCTTTGCCGTGCTGCGGCCGCAGCGCAACCGCTTTTGGGGGCATCCGAACATGGTCGCCTTCGTGCGCGACCTCGCCCGGCGGGTCGCGCGAGCCGGCACCGTGCTGCTAATCGCCGATCTCGGCCAACCACGCGGCGGTCCCGTCTCGGGTCATGCCAGCCACCAGCTCGGGCTCGACGCCGATATCCGTCTGTTGATGCTGCCGCGCTCGGCAATGACGCGCGCCTACCGCGCCGATCCGCCATACGTCTCGATGCTGACCCCCGACCGCAAGGCGATCGACCGCCGCCGCTGGTCGCGGCGCCAGATTCGCCTCATACGCGCCGCGGCGCGCGATGCCCGGGTCGACCGGATCTTCGTCCATCCGGTGATCAAGCGCGCGCTCTGCCGTGCCGTGAGGAAGGAACGGCGCTGGCTTGCCAAGGTCGTGCCCTGGTACGGACACCACGCGCATATGCATGTCCGCTTGAGCTGCCCCAAGGGCAGCCCGGGCTGCGTTCGCCAACGCGCGCTGCCGCCCGGCACCGGCTGCGGCGCCGCGCTCGCCTGGTGGTTTCGGAAGGTGCCGAGCAAACCGGCAAAACGGCCGCTCAAAAAGCCGCGCAAGCCGCCGCTGCCAAGGGCTTGCGCTGCGGTTCTGGCGCGCTAAGCGCCGGCCGCCGACGCAAAATCCGTAATGGTTAACAAAGTGTGACCCGCGTCACTGCGGATGCGGGGGCTCGCCTCTAGATTGGGGGCAACTAGCGGCGATGAGGCCGCAACCCAATCTCCGAGGAGGTCCAAATGTCCACACTCAATTCACCCGTTTCGCGAGCGCTCACCGTGCTCACATCGGCTGTCGCCGCGCTGATGCTGCTGGCCGGCACCGCGCACGCAACCAAGCGTTTTGACCGCGGCGTGTCGAACAAGGTCGTCATCACGATCAACAAGCGCACCCAGCGCATGACCGTCCGCGTCGGCGGCGTGCAGCGCTACACGTTCCGCGTCTCCACCGGCAAGCGCGGCTACGCCACCCCGCGCGGCCGCTTCCGCCCGACGCGTCTTGCCAAGATGCACTACTCGCGCAAGTACAACATGGCGAAGATGCCGAACTCGATCTTCTTCACCAATCGCGGCCATGCCATTCACGGCACCAGCGCTGTGCGCCGCCTCGGCCGGCCCGCCTCGCATGGCTGTGTCCGCCTGGCGCCGCGCAACGCCGCCGCGCTCTTCGCCCTGGTTCGCCGCTACGGCTCGCACAACGTTACGATCCGCATCGTCTAATCGACCAAAATGGTCGGCAGGGCGGCCGGGCCCCGCGCAAGCGGGCCCGGCCGTTTCCTATTTGGGCGCTATTTGGCGGCGCCCCTTAGCTCTTCCAGCTCTTCGGGCCGACGCGGCCAGTCCTTCTTCAACAGCCGTGAGAGCGCGCGGTCGGCGAGTAGCCGGCCGCCGGTCTGGCACTGCGGGCAATAGTTCGTCTCATTGGTAGCATAGCGGATGCGCTGGATCTTCGTGCCGCAGACCGGGCAGCGCTCGCCATATTTGCCGTGTGCCCCCATCTCGGGGCGAAAGGCCGTCACCTTTTCGGGGAAGCCCGCGCCGGTTTCGCCCCGCAGACGGTCGCACCAGTCGCACAGCGTCGATTTGCTGACCTCAAAGAGCCGGGCGATTTCGTCCGCCTCGAGCTTTTGTGTCATCGCCACCGGCGAGAGCCTGGCGTGCAGCAGAATTTCATCGGAATAGGCATTGCCGATACCGCTGAAGAGCCGCGGGTCGGTCAGTGCGCGTTTGAGCGTATGGTTCGATCGGGTGAGCCGCGCGGCGAATTCACCCAGCGACGCTTCGAACAGCTCGAGCCCGCCTGGGTCATGCGCCGCCAGACCCGCCGCGCCCGCCACCACATACAAGGAGGCCCGCTTCTTGGAGCCCGCCTCGGTCAGGATCAACGTGCCGTCGGCGAAATCGAAGGCGGCCAGGCCGCGCTTGCCGCCTGGGATGGCCGCTCCCGCCGCCTTCCATTGGAGCCGGCCCGCGATCATCAGATGCAGCACCAGCCAGAGATCGTCCTCAAAGCCAAAGGCAATGCGTTTGCCGATCCGGCGCAGCTCTTTGACCCGCCTGCCGGTCAGCGCCGACAGCGGCGGCTCGACCGTGCGCAACAGAAACGGGCTGGCCAGCCGCACCCCTTCGAGCGGCACGCCGGTGATGCGGCGGTCGAGCGCCTCGATATAGACGGTGATGTCGGGTAGCTCGGGCATTATGGTTGAAAGATTGGCACGGACCGGCGCGGCGCTCAAACCGCAGGCGCTTGCAACAGCCCTTGTTTCCGCTAGGGTCCGGGCATGCACGACGGTGCACGGGCAAACCGCCGTCTGGGAGGATCAGTGTCGCAAAGCGCCGCGCCAACGCCCGAAATTATCGCCTTGCAGCAACAGGCCGGGGCGCTGCTACAGGCCGGTCGCCTCGACGATGCGCTCATCGTCGCGCGTCAGATCCTGGCCGTTCAGCCCAAACGCGCCGACGTCCATGCCTTCGCCGGCATGGTCGCGCTACGGATGGGCGATCCCGAGACCGCCACCGATCATTACCGAGCGGCGGTCAAACACGAGCCGCAGTTTTTCGAAGCGCACTACAATCTCGGCCGCGCGCTGCAGCAGCGCGGCGAGCTCGAGGCGGCGGCCGCCGCCTACCGGAGCGCGATCGCGATCAAGCCTGATCTCGCGCCCGCCCACCACAATCTCGGCAACACGCTGATGGCCCTCCGCCGCCACGCCGAGGCTGCCGATGCTTATGAACAGACGTTGGAATTAGCGCCCGACGCCGCCGATAGCCAACGCAATCTCGGCCTGGCACTGCAAAAACTTGAACGCTACGATGAGGCCGAGGCGGCCTTCCGTGCCGTGCTGTCGGTGCGGCCCGACTGGAACGAAGCGCACAACAACCTCACCGACACCCTGCTGGCCAAAGGCGATGCGGCAGGCGCCGTCGAGGCCGCCTCCGCCTGGCTGGCAGCCCTACCCGGCAATGTCGCGGCGATGTCGTATCACTGCGTTGCGCTCAATGAGCTCGGCGACAAGAAACGCCTGCACTACTGGCTCGACTTCGACGGCCTGGTTCGCACCCGGCGCTACACGGACATCCCCGGTTATGACAGCCTGGCCGATTTCAACGCGTCGCTGGTCGAGCACGTCCGCAATCACCCAACCCTGAAAGTCCCGCCCGAGGACGACCCCACCTACCACCATCCGAGCTTGTGGATCACCGAGGAGCTGCTTGCCGGCGAAAAAGGCCCGATGGCGACGCTGGAGCAGATGATGCTGGAAGCGGTCGCCGAGTATCGCGCCACCATAAAGGCGCCGCCCGACCATCCCTTTCTCACGCAATGGCCGGAGCGTTGGCGCATCACGGCCTGGGGCGTGGTGCTGGAAGGCGAAGGCAACCTAGCCCCGCATTTGCATCTGGAAGGCTATATGGGCGGCTGCTACTACCCTCAGCTACCTGACGTGGTCGGCGACGAGGAGGCCAAGGCCGGTTGGTTCCAGCTCGGCCGGCCGCCCGATGCGATGCCGCTCAAGGCGCCGCACGAAACCGCCGAGATCCGGCCTCACGAAGGGCTGATGGTGCTGTTTCCGGGCTACTACTATCACGCCACCGTGCCTTTCAAATCGCCCCAGCGGCGCGTGTCGATCGCCTTCGACGTGGTAGCTGAGGACTAGGCGGCGCTCATCCCGACTTCGTTGCCAGGTCAAGCTCCCAGGTCTGACCGACCAGGTCCTGTCCGAAGCTGTGATGGTGCTCTTCGTCGACCAGGACGAAGCCAAGCGTCTCATAGATATGCCGCGCGGCGTGCAGGATGTCGTTGGTCCACAGCGTGATCTTGGCGTAGCCCGCGATGCGCGCAAAAGCGATGCACTCCTCGACCAGGCGCCGCCCAAGCCCGTGCCCGCGCGCCGCCGGATCGACCAGCAATAACCGCAGCTTCGCCACCGTATCGGTGTGCTTGACCAGAAAGATCGAGCCGACATTGACGCCGTCCATCTCGGCGATCCAGCATCGCTCGCGGTCCGCATCGAAATTATCGATGAAGTCGGCCGTCACGCGGGCCACCAGCGCATCGAAGGTCTCGTCCCAGCCGTATTCCCGGGCATAGAGCGCGCCGTGGCTGTGGATCACCCAACCGATATCGCCGGGACGGTGCGCACGCAGGGTGATGGACGGAACGGGTTTGGTGGGTGGGGGTTTAGCTGGTTCGGCCTTATCGCCCAGCGTGGTCTCGCCCAAAGTCGTCTCGATCGTCTCCATCGCCCGCACCAGGCGGGCGCGGTCGCGCGGTGCGAGGCTGCCCAGGATGGCGCCGATTTCCGCGCGCGATCGCGCATTGAGTGTCGCGAAGGCCGCCTTTCCATCAGCGGTAAGCCGCAGCGACTTACGCCGCCCGTCTTCGGCCGAGCGCGCTTCCGCCACCAACCCTTTTTCGCGAAGCCCGCGCAGGAGCCGGCTCAGATACCCCGCATCAAGCCCGAGATCGGCGCCGAGCGCTTTCGCCGCGATACCCGGATGCTGGGCCAGCTCATAGATCACCCGCGCTTGGGTCAACGAGAACGGACTGTCGAGGAGCCCCTCGCGCAGCACCCCGATACGGCGCGTGTAGAACCGGTTGAAGCGCCGCACCGCTTCAATTCGTCCGGCCTCGCCGACTTGGTCAGCCTGGGTCATGGGATCGCCATTCGAAAGCAACGCGGTGTCGAAGTATCAGTCAAATTAGTTGCTTTAGTCAACTAATTTGACTGCGCCGCCACGCGCCAGCTCAAATACTGCACCCACGTCGACCAGGATCGCAGATCGACACTGCAGACCATGCTAACGTTGCACCACGCAAATCGGCGGAAGCGGCGATGGCCTTCGAGCAACCGGACCACAATGAGCGGCGCAGCCATGGCGGCGCGCGCATCGCTGCCTCGGCCACCGTGACGGGCACGATAGACATCGCTCCCGGCGCCTATCTTGCCCAGGGAACCGCAGTGCGTGCGGCAGGCGCCAGCGCCGTCAGCATCGGTGCGGGATCAGCGCTCCTCGAGACGGGCGTCATCGTCGGCCGCACGGATATGCCGGCGCGCATCGGCCGGCGCACGGTCTTCGGCCATCTCGCCCGGGTAATAGGCGCGGAGGTCGGTGATCTCTGCGAGATCGGCAATGCCACCATCATCATGCCGGGCGCGCAATTGGGCACGCGCGTCTTCACCGGCGAGGGCACGTTGATCCCCGAAGGCATACGGGTGCCCGACAACGCTGTCGTGGTCGGCCGTCCCGGCCGCGCCATCCGCACCGCAAGCGAAGCCGATATCGCCCGTCTGACGGCGCTGCGCGGCGGCGATCTCACGCTCCCCGACGCGCCCGCCGAACCTTACCGCGAACCCATTCCTGCCAGACAAACCACGGAACCAATCATGGCGCAGATATACCGTTACAAAGACAAAACGCCCGAGATCGCGGCAAGCGCGACACTCTTCGACAGCGCCGAGATTACCGGCGATGTGACCATCGGAGAGCGCAGCATCATCGGAGCGGGCGTGCGCATCGTCGGCGACTCGCACGGGCCCGTCCGCATCGGCGCCGACGTCCAGATCCTGGAGAATGCCGTGCTCCACCTGCTGCCCGACAACACTCTGGTGCTGGCCGACGGCGTGGTGATCGGGCCCGGCGCGATGATCCATGGCTGCCGCGTTGGTGCCGGCACGGTGGTCGAGCCGGCCGCGATCGTTTGCGACAACGCGGCGATCGGTGCGCATTGCCTGGTCAAGGCCGGCGCGCTGGTGCGTCAGGGCGCAGAATTTGGTGACAACCTCGTCCTCGAAGGATTTCCCGCGCGCGAAGCCGGGCGGCATGACCCGTCCGACACCCTACCCGCTTGGGCGATCCGCCCCGGCGATCTCGGCACGCTGGCTCTGGCCTGACGCGCCGCCTCGCCTACCCG
>Ga0224512_10001757_pt1 | contig 20479 bp, 15 predicted proteins | sample SF_May12_sed_USG_4_FD_169103 | JGI IMG/M metagenome (GOLD analysis project Ga0224512, IMG submission 169103) | Sediment microbial communities from San Francisco Bay, California, United States - SF_May12_sed_USGS_13 | ecosystem: Environmental > Aquatic > Marine > Sediment | place: USA... | reverse complement strand
CTTTACGCAGGCGTTCGTCGACTGGTACGTCAAAACGATAGCGGTGTAACGCGGTGAAAATACCGTCATTCGCGCTGGAACGTTACTTCGCGGCCCACGAGTTTACGGCGCGCTATTTGCTCTCCTGCTCCGACTGCGAAGCGCTGACAATGGCAGAATTACTCAGCATGGCCGATGCCGAATGCCAGCATCTCTGGGCACGACTCGAGCTTCGTTATACCGAAAGCCAGGGGCATCCCGTGCTTCGTGAAGCAATTGCCGATATTTACGCCAATATTGACGCGTCGGATATTCTCGTCGCGGCGCCGCAAGAGGCCATCTTCCTGTTGATGCACGCGCTGCTCGAGGCCGGGGATCACGTCGTTGTCATGGCACCCGCCTACCAATCGCTGCACGAAGTTGCCCGGTCGATAGGCTGCGCGGTGGATCGCTGGGCGCCGGACGAAAACCGGGGCTGGTATTTTGATATTGCGAGCCTCGAAGAACGATTACGCCCGGATACCCGGCTCGTGATCGTGAACTTTCCGCATAACCCGACCGGCTATGTGCCGTCGAAAAAGGATTTCCAGGCGCTCGTCGAGCTGACACGACAGCGCGGTATCTACTTGCTCGCCGACGAGATGTACCGGTTTCTCGAGATCGATCCGGACTCGCGATTACCCTCGGCCTGCGAGTTGTATGACAACGCCGTTTCACTGTTCGGTCTATCGAAAAGTTTCGGCCTGCCGGGCCTGCGAATCGGTTGGCTGGCCTCGCAGAATCGCGATATCCTGACGCGTGTACTGGCATTGAAAGACTACACCACCATCTGTAACAGCGCGCCGAGCGAAATATTGGCGATTGCAGGAATTCGTAACCGGACTGACATTGTTGACCGGCAACTCGCACGGCTCCGGAAGAACCTGTCCGTGCTCGACGGCTTCTTCGACGACTATGCCGATTGCTTCAGCTGGACCCGACCACTCGGCGGCTCAGTCTGTTTTCCCAGAATGCTGATACCTCAGGATACGTCGACATTCTGTGACGAGTTGGTCAACAAGGCAGGCATTATGCTGGTCCCGTCAAAGCTGTTTCAATTTGGCGAGCGCCACGTTCGCATCGGCTTTGGTCGCGAAAATCTGCCTGAAGTCATTTCTGTGTTCGCGTCGTATCTCGATGAGAACTTTCAATAGAGCATAAAGGTGACGAGCATGAGCAAAACAGTGATTCGCAGGGCGAATCCTGACGACGCCAGTACCCTGATCGACTTCAATCGCGAGATGGCCCGTGAGACGGAGGGAAAAGAACTAGACCACGCGCTCATCACGGCCGGAGTGCGGACATTACTTGCAAATGAGGCGCTGGGTTTCTACGTCGTCGCGGAGCATGACCAACAAATCGCGGGCGCCCTGATGATTACTACCGAATGGAGCGATTGGCGAAATGCCAATTTCTGGTGGATTCAGAGCGTTTACGTGAAACCAGATTACCGTCGACGAGGGATTTATCGTTCGCTGCACGAATTCGTAAGGCAGATGGCCGATCAGGATCCAAGCATCTGCGGATTTCGGCTGTACGTGGAACACGAAAATACCGTTGCTCAGGAAACCTACCGTTCGCTGGGCATGCATGCGACATCTTATCGGCTATTCGAAGAACTGAAGACTTAAGCAGGTTCGCAATATGGCAACAGAGGGAGCGAAAGAAATGGCTGGCGTATCGGTTAAACTGTTCATATGTCGGCAGGCATAAGCAGGATCTGAGTGTGCGCTCGCTTGGATTCGAAGCTGAATAAACGGCCAACCTAAAAGGACAAAATCATGTGGCAAAAGAAAAACCACAAAGACTTGCGAACCGGGCTGGCATCGCCGCTACCCACACAGATCGTCGGTAACGAGGAAATTGTGCCGATGCCTCAAACGGCTGCTCAGAAGCAAGTGGAGGCGCGCATATTTGAACTGGCCGACAAAAATGCAAAAGCCCTGGGCATGTCACGCCGCGACTTTCTGCGCACCACTGGTGGCATGGCGACCGCATTCCTGGCATTCAATGATGTGTTCGGCCCTACCTTCACGGTGCACGCGGCCGAGGCCATGGAAGCAGCGGCTTATAAGGAGAAGTGGCCAAAAACCGATTTCATCTTCGACGCCCAGAATCATCACGTCAAGGACAGCATCAGCGGTCCGCTGGCGTTCCGCAAATTAACCGGGAAATATGGTCTCAATCCCGAGCTGGTCGGCGTGACGCCAAAAAAGGGGGATTTGCATCGCGCCAATTTCCTGAAAGAAATCTTTTTCGACTCGGATACCGTGATGGGCCTGATCTCCGGTGCCGCCACCGGCAAGCCGGAACAATATAGCATCACGATCGAGGACATGATCGAGACACGCGATTCCATCAACAACGCGGCCGGTTCAGAGCGCATGCTGAGCCACGGCATTGTCGATCCGACGCGACCCGGGGCTCACGACGAAGCCTCACGGCAGGTCGAAGAACTCGGCATCAACGGCTTCAAGCTCTACACCGGCAACCCCACCGGGCCATGGATGTTTGATGACGAAGACATTTCGTACCCGTTGCTCGAGCACATACGCTCTTTGGGAAAGATCAATATCAGCACGCATAAAGGTCTGGCCCTGCCGGGCCGTCTCACAGAGTATTTCTCACCGCGGGATATACCGACCGTGTCCAGACAGTTTCGCGACATGAACTTCATCATCTATCACTCCGGCATGCAGCACATGATGGCGCAAATGCCAACGAGTTTTGTCGGCGTCGATGCAGATGGTTATATCCCGTGGACGACCGATCTTTGCCGTGCGCGCGATGCTGACCCGAAGATGACGAACGTCTACATGGAGTTGGGTGGCGTGTTCGGCTATTCGGTCATTACTCACCCGGATATTTGCGGACACCTGTTAGGGCAGATCATAAAAAGCTTCGGCGCCGACCACGTGATCTGGGGCACCGACTGCATCTGGTGGGGCTCACCGCAATGGCAGATCGAAGCCATGCGGCGCTTCCAGATTCCACAATACCTGCAGGATGAATTTGGCTACGCGCCGATTACCGATGCCGACCGGCAGTTGATCTTCGGTCAGAACCTCGCGCGGCTCTACGAGATCGATATCGACGCCAGACGCAGCGAGATTCCCGGCGATGCTATCAGTCAGATGAAGAACGCTTACGTCGAGGCCGGACCTGAACCGGGTAATACGGCATATGGCTGGGTGCTGGGGTAAGGCGGCCAGCTGGCTCCATTGAGGTTCAAAAAGTCGCAGACAAGGTCCCATGCCTGGCAAACGGCTTTGTCTTATGGACGTCGGCTATTACAGATATGCACCAGCACTCGCGGCAGGCCGCCGGAGACTCTTTACCTTGGGATGGCTCCCTGCGGTCCGCTTTATTCCCGCGGATAGAGTCTCCGGCGGCCTGCCTGCAAAGGTGTATTTGCGAATTTCGTTTTTCGATAACGAGGACATTCCTCTTCGCCGCCCGACCAGTGCAATACCGATGGACTAACCTTGATGAATGACGAATGTCTCAATTTTTCGGGCACAGCCTGTCTGATGAGTCCTGATTTTTAGGACTTTAGCGCACTCGACTCGCCGAATACTATCCATCCAGACCCGTCCGTTCTCGCCACTGTCAACAGTGACATTGAATCGGCAACCAAGTTCAAAATTTTCGATGAGCGGTGGTGGTCGTGCTACGGGTGCTTTTCATGCCCAGTGGTTCGCGACCGCCGCGTCGGTAAAAGGTTCGACACTCCCCTTCACGACCGCGCACGACACGCAGGTTGCGCAAGGGACCCCGGGTTTCAGTGACGACGGTATGCTGTCCTTCGTGGTGATCGCTCCCGTAGAAATAGATCACGACCCAGTCTTTCGTGCGCGCCAGCTGATGAGCGCGAGCCGTATTCGAGAACAAAACCGTGAATTGCCAGTCGCCGCGCTTTGTATGCAGAATCGGCAGCCATTTTTCACCACTGGGGTTGAAGCGTCGCGGCGCGATCTTCGTCAGCTTGCCGGTGCGCACTTTCGCCCGGTATTCGCGATCGACAGATAGCAACACGCCTGCGCCGGGGCCCTGACTGGGCCGTCGCGACACGCGTCGCCGCCCGAGAATATTTTCGAGCCCGGCGCGAATCGCCGCAGCCCGTCGCGGTCCGACGCCTTTTACCGCCATCAGACGCCCGTCGTGGGCGGCGATCTCCAATGCTTCGAGTGTATCGACGTGCAATGCATCATGGATCACATGCGCCAACTCGGGGCCGATGCCCGGTACCGTCTGAAACAGGTGTTCGGGCGCCAGCGAGCCACGTAATCGATCGAGGCGTGTCCAATGTCCGGTTGCCGCAATCTCCTGGATGGATGCGGCGATGCCCGAACCAATAAACGGCAAGCGAATCAGGCCTTCAGTCCCTTCTTTTTCGAGCACCGCGCTAACATCTTCGTCAAGCGCGTCAATTGCCTCGGCTGCGCGCCGATATGCGCTGATCCGATAGGGATTTGCCTGCTGTTGCGTCAACAGGTCGGCCATTTGACGTAACAGGTCAGCAACCTGTTGATTGAATGAGTACTCGTTCACGTTAGCAAATGGGTTCGCCTATGTAGCAAATCATAGCGCTATAGAAATGATCTAGAAAGGCGCTGACTCGCGTGCTCGTTGAATCCCGAAATACCTGCGACCGGTGCCGGCTGCCCTTCAGCAGCGGGCCGCAATACACGGTTAGATCGACGTCCGGCAGCAATTGAAAGATACCCCTACCCGCAATAGAAGATTAACCCGCTTTAACCAAGTACGCATAAACGCGTATTTCGATGACGACACCTTGTCGTCAAACTGAACGGATCTCGAAGCATATTCAGGAGCCTCGCCATGCAACATGCATTTCTGAATGCAATGATCGCCCTGGCCCTGGCCGTCTTCGGGACGCTGCAAGCCACGGCGGACAGCAGTGACGCCTCGCACCCGGCGGCGCGCACGATTATTCAATTCAACGACTCCGTGACCCAGCGCGACATGGACACGGCGATGGGTTTGTTGGCTGAAGGTAGCGTCCAGTATCAAATACAACCTGCCCACCCGGGCATGCCGGAAGATCAACCATTGACCGCGGACATGCCAACCATGTGGAAAACCGTGGCCGCAATCCTGTTTCCGACAACCGATGCGTACGAACGTCAGGTCGAGATCACTGATGTGCGCGTGGACGGTGAACTGGCGGTGGTCTGGACCCAGACAAGAACCATCACCCACCGCAAGGGTAAAGAAGAGACGATGGTGCTCGAGTTCTCCGAGGTTTACTTTCTTGTCAATAAGAATGAGACGGGCTGGTTAATCGCCGGTCATGCATCAAATCGACCCATCGACGACATCCCGGTCGGTTAGCTGGGAGGCAAGCCATGCACGAAAATCTATTCCCCTATCTGCTGATCGGCGGTATGGCATTGGTCGCGTCCGTATCCGTCAACGCAGGCTCCGCCAAGACACTATTTCTAAAGTCTGTCCATTCGCCGGATGAAGTGCGCCTGGCAAATGTCAGGCAATTGACCACGGAGCAGGCCGCCGAAGCCTATTTTTCATTTGACGATCAAAAAATCATTTTTCAATCGAGACGTGCTCCCTACGACTGCGATCAGCAATACATCATGAATGCCGACGGCAGTGATATGAAATTGTTGAGCAATGGCCTGGGGCAAACCACCTGCGGACACTTCTTTCCGGATGGATCGCGGGTCATCTATGCATCGACTCACGCAGATGCCGATGACTGTCCGGAGCCGGTTCCACCCGGGGCCATCTGGAAATTCTGGGAAGGCTTCGATATTTACTCGGCCAAACCCGATGGTTCGGATTTGAAGAGGCTGACTTACACCGATGGTTATGATGCCGAAGACACCATGTCACCGGATGGCACCAGGATCGTTTTCACGTCAGTACGACATGGCAACCCGGATATTTATGTCATGAGCCCGGATGGCGCCAATGTCCGGCAGCTGACTTCCGATATTGGCGACAATGGCGGCGCCTGGTTCTCACATGACAACAAGAAGATTGCCTATCGCTGCTTTCATCCGCGCGGTGCAGCCCAGATCAAGGCGTGGCAAGAGTCCTACGCCAGAAAAGAGCTGGGCAGATTTCCGCATGAAATCTGCTTAATGGATGCAGATGGATCCAATAAGCTGGAACTCACGAATTTTGGTGCGGCATCCTGGGCGCCCTATTTTCATCCCAATGGAAAGCAAATTATCTTTTCGTCGAATAAAGCTGGACTCGATAGCGGTCAGCCATGGAATTTTGAACTCTACATAATGAATCTCGACGGCTCGGGTCTCGAGCGGATCACTTACCATGGTGGTGCAGACCTGATGCCGATGTTCTCCTACGATGGTAAGCGCCTCGTATGGATTTCCACGCGAAATAACGAGAGCCTCGAAGAAGGCATCGACAATGTGTTTATCGCGGACTGGCAGAATTGAGATGCGCATCTGATTCGGCCACAATGTCATACGTCGATCATCTTACTTATGTTGGATCGATGTCGGTTAATCCAAGGAGACGTTTACAATGACAACAGAACAAGTTCTCCAGCCTCACATTGCATACTGCGGTCTCGACTGTTCCACTTGTGACGTTTATCAGGCCACCCAGTTTGATGATGATGAATTGCGACAGGCATATGCGAACAAGGTTTTTGCACAATGGAAGATCGAGGTGGAACCGACCTCGGTCAATTGCTACGGCTGCCGGGACGAGCGGCCCAAGACCGGATTCTGTGCTTTTTGTGAAGTCCGGAAATGTGCGATCGATCGCGGGCTCGAGAATTGCGCGACCTGCGAGGACTACGGATGCGAAAAGCTACAAAAGGTGCACGGGGCGATGGTCAATGTCGGTAAAAGCATCGATGGCGTCGCCACGGCCAGCCTTAATCTCGAAGCGATACGCCGCGATAAGGGACTCGTCTGACGCGGTGACCGACGATATGCCGCGTCAAAAGAAAGCTTGATATATAAAAATATATTTTCATATGTTGACTGGTAAGAAAAACTACGCGCCGCTGCGCGGAATATTGCTGGCGGCAATCCTCGTGGGCGGCATTCCAGCTGAGACTGTTGCGGAGACGATTACCGTCGGGGCTACGATTGACGCGACCCTGATCGAAGACGAGTTGGGCCTGCTGGCCAACGGCAGTGGTCCCGCCTTGTTTGTCGGTCGCACCGGGCAAGTGATCGGCGGTGTGCGTCGGGCCATGGTGAGATTCGATTTGGCCGGAACACTGCCAGACAAAGCCATTATCGAGCGGGTATCTTTGGAATTGCACCTGACACCGAGCAACGATCGAACCAGCACAGTCGCATTACACCGGATCTTGCAGCCCTGGTCGGAGGGTCCGGCCTTTAGCTCGGGCGGTGCCGGGGCTCCATCGACTGCGGGCGACAGTACCTGGTTGCACAGGCTATATGACTACGAGTTCTGGACCATAGCCGGTGGCCACTTCGTTGCGCGCGCCAGCGCCGAGTCCTTGATCGCCGGCGAAGGTTTCTATACTTGGCAGAACACGCCTGGACTTCTGGCCGACCTGCGCGCATGGCAGCATGCGCCGCGCCGGAATTTCGGCTGGATTCTGATCGGCGATGAGGCAACGCGCCAGTCGGTCAAGCGCTTCGACAGCCGGGAATCTTCGAATCCGGACTCTCGCCCGACCTTGACCATCGAGTATCGCCTGCCAGACGGACAGCGGCCCTAGGCCGTGATGCAAAAACGCCTCATATGCGCCGCTGCGGCAGCCTGGCCCTCGTGGTCGCGCGCATTGCTTTTGTCATAGCGCGTCAGGCATGCGGTTCGCCGTATATCTACTTATTGCTTGAATCATCCTGACGCCTAAGAATTGGTCTAAATGGCGGTTTTTAGCCTTCGCAAAATAAAGGGGTACGCGGTCATGAAAGAAGGCATTTCTGGGTGTTCTCGTTATCTTATTCTTTTAATTCCCCTCGCTCTTTTCGGCATGTTGACCGTCTCGACGGCCTGGTCGGCCACGGAGATCTTTAACCCCGTAAAAGACAACACGATTTACGAGGGGCAGGCAGGCGGCAACCCCCCGGATAATTTCGAAGACAATAGTTGTGGCATCGGAACGAATATCTTCGCCGGCGCTACCGACGACGGATTCGCCCGCAGGGCACTGCTGAAGTTCGATATCGCGGCGCAGATTCCGGCGGGCTCGACGATTAACAGCGTCGTGCTGACGGCCCAGGTCAACCGCGAGCGCGACGGCGCCGCCCGAACCATGACTCTGCATCCGCTCGACAAGGACTGGGGTGAAGGCACGGTCAACTGCGACAACAACGCCGGTGGCGGACAGGGCGATACGGCGAATGCCGGTGATGCCACCTGGCTGAATGCGAAATTTCAGCAGATCGGCTGGGACACGCCAGGCGGTGATTTCGGGTCCGCCAGTGCGAGCGCCAGTGTGGCCAACGGCCAGAGTGTTCTGGCGACCTGGGACAGCAGTGTGTCCGGCAACGAAGCGCTGGTCACCGATGTAGCGGCCTGGCTCGGCACGCCTGCCAGCAATAATGGCTGGATCATGCTCGGCGAAGAAAGCGTCGTCAAAACCGCACGGCGTTTCTACAGCAGAGAGGGCTCGACACCGCCCGTCTTAACCGTGGACTTTACGCCGCCGGCGTCGACCTCGGCGTGTTGTTTTACCAACGGCGATTGCAGCATCTTGACGCCCACCAACTGCACGACGCAGGGCGGCACCACCGATGCCAGCACGTCGTGCAGCCCGAACCCGTGCCCACAACCCGTTGGCGCCTGCTGTAACCTGGACGAGTCGTGCTCCGACGCGATCGCGCGCGATGTCTGCGAAGCTGGCGGCGGCACGTTCGAGGGCAGCGGCGTCGCCTGCACGACGGCACAGCCGAATTGCGGCCTCGAGCCGTTTGTCGACGCTCTGCCGATACCGCCCGCACTGACACCGACCGGCACACGTCCCGACGGCGCGGAGCAATACGCTATTGACGTGCGGACCGCCACGCAAACGCTGCACAGTCAGCTGCCACCGACCACGGACCTGTGGACCTATAACGGCGCCTACCCGAGTTTCACGATCGAGGCGCGGGTCGGCGACCCGATCGAAGTGACGTTCACGAACAGCCTGCCGCTGACCCACCCGTTCCAGGTCGATGAGTGCTCGCACGGCCCGAATATGTTCAGCAACTCGGCGCGCATCTCGACCCACCTGCATGGCGGGCACGTGCCGGCGCGCTTCGACGGCCAGCCCGAATACACGATCCTGCCCGGCGAAATGGATGTCTATGAGTATCCAAACAGCCAGCTGCCGGGGACCCTCTGGTACCACGACCATGCGCTCGGCATTACGCGGTTGAACGTCTATGCGGGCATGGCCGGTTTTTACCTGCTGCGCGATGACTTCGAGGACAGCCTCGGCTTGCCGGCCGGCGAATACGAAATCCCGATTGCGATTCAGGACCGGAAGTTCAACCCGGACGGCTCGCTCTCCTATCCGACGGGTTTCGTCAATGGTTTCTATGGCGACAAGACGCTGGCCAACGGCAAAGTCTGGCCATACCTGGACGTCAAACAGGGCAAGTACCGCTTCCGGTTGCTGAACGGCTCACAGGCTCGCGAATACACGCTGCGGCTCGAGAATCTCGCCGATGCAGGCCAGGTGATCCCGTTCACCCTGATCGGCACGGATCTTGGTTTGATCAGCGCGCCGATGGTGTTGAATACGATTAAAATGGTGCCGGGCGAGCGGTTCGACGTGATCGTCGACTTCACGGGCTTCACGGCCGGAACCGAGATCGTCTTGCGCAACGACGATCTACAAGCGCCGCGGCTGTACAACGTCATGAAATTCAATGTCACGGCTGACACCGGGTTTACGGGTGCGATCCCGTCAACGCTGCGCAGCGTGACCGCCATTCCCGAGGGCGAAGCGACGACCACCCGCTGGTTCAGCCTCGAACAGATCAGCGAAGCCTGCGCCGGCAATGAGTGGGTCATCAAGACCATGGATGGGCCTTACCCGTCGGGGACGGCGACCGGCGATAAACTCTGGGATGATATCTCCGAAGATCCGCAACTCGGCACGACCGAGATCTGGGAGTTCGAGAACCCGAGTTCGATGATGCACCCGATGCACATTCACCTCGTGGCGTTCCAGGTTCTGTCGCGCAGTGTGCTCAGCACGGGCGCCGCGCTGCCGCTCGAACCACATGAAATCGTTTCATGGAAGGACATCGTCCGGGTCGGCGCCGATGAGCGTGTCCGGGTCATCGCACGCTTCGAGGACTATCCGGGCCGGTTCGCGTATCACTGCCATATTCTCGATCACGAAGATCACGAAATGATGCGTCAGTTCCAGACCGTCAATGATCCCGCCAATTGCGATAACGATGGTTTCTGTGAAGCCGGCGAAGATGCCTTCAACTGCACGAACGATTGCACGCAGGTCAGTGGTGCGTTCTGCGGCAACGGCCTCTGTGAGACCGGGGATGGCGAGGATTGCCTGACCTGTGCCGTTGATTGTGCCGGCGAGCAGACCGGTGGTGGTGGCGATTATTGTTGCGGCAGTGGCGGCACGAACCCGATCGGTTGCGGCATCGATGCGACCGATGATCGTTGCATCGATGGCGAGGATCAGAGATTCTGTCGCGATGCTCCGCGTCTGCTTGCATCATGCGGTGATCACCTCTGCGAGGGTCAGGAAACCGCTGCGAGTTGCGCCCAGGATTGTTCGGTGCCGTTCTGCGACGCGACTGAAATCACGAATGAGGTGACCTGCGACGATGCCCTTGACAATGACTGCGACGGCACGATCGACATCGCCGACACGGATTGTCAGCCGCAGATAACCACGACCTTCTTACCGGCAACGAAGGTTGGCCGGAGCTATAACCAAACCGTGGTTGCTGTCGGCGGCACAGTGCCGTATACATGGACTGTGATCAGCGGCTTCCTGCCGTCCGGCTTGAGCTTGAACAGCAGTACCGGCGTGATCAGCGGAACTACCACCAGCGGCGGCTATATTGCGACGTTTACGGTGCAGGTCACGGATAATCTGGGTGCCACGGATACCCAGGTACTCAAGATCAACGTCAGAATACCGAACTGCGTAAACTGCCATGCGCCGCCAGGCTTGTAGTAAACGGACACGCTCCTGCCAATACGCGGGGTTGGCCTCAATATTGGAGTCTGCGGCGTGGTGTTACGTGGGGTGTTGATCGGGCCTGTTTGCCGTCGTGGGCTTTCCCGCTGGTCCTTCGCGGCGGCCCGCCTGTTAGTGTTTGTCACTCTTTTCGCGGGCGCCGCGGTGCCGCGAGCGGCGGCTGATGACATTGCGAGGGGCATCACCCAGCAGCAGGCCGATGCGATCCTGCAGGAACTGAAATCGATTCGTGAATTGCTGGAACAAATGAACATCCAGCAGGCCCGCCCGGCACCGCCGGTTTCGGCCGGGTCCGACACGGCGCGCGTCTCGATCAAAGACCGGCCCGCGCTCGGTGAGCAAGACGCGCCCGTGACGGTCGTCGAATTCACCGACTACGAATGCCCGTTCTGTAAACGTTTTCACCAGACGACCTTCAAAAGCCTGACAAGAGACTATATCGATACGGGCAAAGTGCGATGGGTTGTTCTGGACCTGCCGTTACCCATGCATCCGAACGCGAGACAGGCCGCGCAAGCTGCCCATTGTGCCGGCGAACAACAACGTTTCTGGCAAATGCGAGAGGCGCTATTTGAGAATGCGCCGTTAGGCGGCCCCGAATCTTTACGAGATTATGGGCAAAAACTTGGCCTTGATGAAGAGAGCTTTCAAAACTGCCTCGCCAGCGATCGTTACCTGGGCCAGGTTGATCGGGATAGCGAGGCTGCCACCGGAGTGCGTATTACTGGGACCCCGACATTCATCATCGGCAAGACTGGCGACGAATGGATCGAAGGCAAGAAGCTGGTCGGCGCGCAGTCATATGCGGTTTTTGACGGGGCGATTCGACTGCTTTTGCCTGAACCATCGGCCGAGACAGACTGACTGCGAATGCTTACAACAAATCGCGCATGCGGTAATACAGCATGCCGAGCGCCACCATCTGATTGCCGAACCATTGACCGAGCGGAATTCGGACGTGGCGCACTTTTTCGAAAATATCCAGGCGCTCCATCGTGCCGCCGATGGCGTCGGCAATGATCTCACCGGCGATGTGCGTTGCGTTTACGCCGTGACCTGAATAACCCTGCGAGTAATAAATATTTTTGTCGATTCTGCCGATTAGCGGAATGCGATTGACGACAATGCCGATTTTGCCACCCCACTCGTATTCGATGCGGGCATTCTCGAGCTCAGGATATATACCGACCATCCTCGGTCTCATGGTTTTCTGGATGCTTTTCGGTTCGCGCCCCGAGTAGTTGCATCTGCCGCCGAATAACATACGACCGTCTGCTGACAACCGGTAATAGTCGACGACTTCGTTCATGTCACAAATCGCCAGATCCAGGGGATTGATTTTCTGAATCGTGTCCGCCGGCAGAGGTTCCGTCGCTATGATGTAACTGCCGGCCGGGAACACAAGGCCCGACAAATATTTTCGCTCCAGCCGATGGTAAGCATTGCCCGCGAGCACCACCGTATTGGCTTCGACGTATCCGGATGCCGTGATCACGCGAGGCTTTTCGCCATGCCGGACTTCCATGACCGGCGACTGCTCGAAGATTTGCACACCGAGTCCGGCTGCCGCGCGCGCCTCGCCGATGCAGAGGTTAAGCGGATGCAAGTGGCCGTTGCGCATATTGATCAGCCCGCCGATGTAGGCATTCGTGCCGGTGATATGCTGCGTCTCTTGCGAATCCGTGAGCCGGAATTCATACGGAAACTTGCGGCGCTGCATATTCTCAAAATCTTTTTCGAGGTCACGCATATGCCGCGGTTTAATTGCGGCTTCGAAATAACCGTTTTTGAGATCACACGAAATGTCGTATTTAGCAACACGATCGTGAACAATGTCATTGCCACGCCACCGCATCTCCCACAATAAATCCTCGACCCCGCTGCCATATTGCCTGGCAAGCTTGCTCTCGCCGCTGATACCGCCGATGAGTTGCCCGCCGTTTCGGCCCGAGGCGCCCCACCCCACCCGGTTCGCATCGAGCACGATCACGGAATAGCCGCGCTCGGCCAGCGTCAAAGCGGCAGCGATACCGGTGAATCCTGCGCCGACGATGCAAATGTCAGCCGTCTGGGCCCCCTGCAGAACCGGGTACGCGGTTTTCTCTATCGCGGTCGCAGCATAGTACGACGAACAATGTTCTGCTTTTTGATTAGCCTGTCGCATTTTCTCTCATAATTATCGCAAAACTTCCGCGCGGTATACCGGTTCCCCATCAAACAGGGTCAACACGACTGTTGCTTCGTTGATCTCGGTCGCTGGAATTTCGAACAGATTCCGGTCGATGACAATAAGATCAGCACGCTTGCCTACCTCTATACTACCTACGGCGTCTTCCTGGCCCATCAACCAGGCGCCATTGATCGTATAGGCCTCGATCATCGTGGCCAGGTCGACGCGCTCATCAGCGTTCAGTACCGGACCGTCCGCGGCATCATAATCCTGACGTCTAATGCCAACCTCGATCGCATCGAGTGGATTCAATGACGAGACGAACCAGTCACTGCCGCCGACTATTCGGCCTCCCGTCCTCTGCACACTCGCGATCGGATACATTCGGTCAACGCGTTCCGGACCGAGCCACGGCAAGTTCAGCTCCATGACCCACTCGTCCGGCAGTGCCCAGATTGCCTGAAAGACAGCCGTTACATCGAGTTCGCCGAATCGCGCGACGTCATCCGGATGAATCAGCTGCAGATGGACGATGTGATGCCGGTTATCAGTCTTGCCGTTCTTCTTTTGTGCAGCTTCGAATGCATCCAGCGCCATGCGGGTGCCGAGATCACCGATTGCGTGCACTACGATCTGGACACCTGCCGCATCGAAACGCCTGATGTATTCGTTGAGATCTTCCTGGCTATAGTGTGGCTCGCCACGTCCATACTGTGCACCCGGCCCGATATAGGGTTCCACCAGCAACCCGGTACCATTCTCGAGTACACCATCGGTGTAGATCTTGACCGAGTCCGGGCGCAAGTTTAAGCCCCTATACTGATCGCGAGCGGCGATCATGGCATAGATGTCTGCCCCGAAGGCGCCCGGGAACCAACCGATCGTCGACAATGCTGCGCGCACCCTGAGCTCCAGCATGCCGTTTCGATCCAGTGCCAGATAGGGTGCCAGCAAAGTCTCATCCAGCCCCGGGTCGATGATCGACGTGATGCCAAAGCGATGCGCCGTTGCAATATCGCCAAGTAACTGCTCAACCCGCGCCTTGATGCTGAGCGGCGGAACGATTCTCGCGACATAGTCCATCGATAGCTCGTCCAGGACACCGGTTGGCTCGCCGGTTGCCCGGTCGCGATCTATCTTTCGCCGGGGCTGATCGGCAGTATTGCGGTCTATACCGGCAAGCTCCAGCGCCTTCGAATTGACCCAGCTCGAATGACCATCCAACGCATTGAAGTAAGCCGGCCGCTCGGGAAAAATTTCGTCGAGCAATGCTTTGTTCGGATTTGCACCTTCAAACGCCGTTCGATCCCAGCCCGCTCCGACGATCCAGCCGGCATCTCCCCTTCCGGGTAATTGGGTGCATTCTTCAAGCTTCTGGCGAATCGCGTCAATGCTCTTGAGTTCGAACAAGCTGCAGCCACCGTAGCTCCCGTCGCCTTCGGCAAGGTGAACATGTGAATCGTGAAATCCTGGCAACAGCAGCCGCCCGCTCAGATCGGTGACGATGGTCTCCGGACCGGTTAAATCCTGAACCCCGCCATCGGTTCCGACATAGACAATCTGCCCGTCCCGCACTGCTACTGCTTCAGCCCACGGCTGGGCAGGGTCAACCGTGTACACACCACCGTGCAAGAAAACGCGGTCCGCGGCATTCGTTTGAACAGCCTTTGATGTCTGCTGTTCGCAACCGGCAACGAGGATTGCCAGAATGCAAATCGTTATCTGAATTCTACGGCACACACCAATTCTCCAATCCAGAGCGATAACCGCATGCACAACGCACCAGATCGATCGCTCTGCATTTCGATACGGTCCCTAGCCGAAGTTGACTGCGTCATAAATTTCCATGCTGTTTACCAGGGTCTTAGGTCCAATAGCAGTTCGTGCGGGTTCGGGCCCGTGTCTGCGCTCCCACCTCCGGCCGCTCGTCCGCTTGCTATTCATGGCGCCCGTTGCATAAAAGGACTTCTATGCCCGACTCTAATTTTGCAGTCATTTGCCTCATGGCGCCTTGCCCCTGGTGCGATGATACGCGAGGATACTTGCCTGGACCGAGGACTGAAAACCCACATGGCCATGAAGCCTCTGACCCGGTTGTTCCACGAACCACAAGGCCTCCGCTACCACGGCCTGGCGGTTGCCTACGCCGTTGTTGGTTATGCCACGGGCCTCTACGGCCTGTTTGTCGATAGTTGGTGGATCAACCTGCCGGCTGTTCTGTTGCTGGCGCATGCCATGACGATTGCCGCATACATGATTCACGAATGCGGCCACAACTCCGTGTTTCTGACCAACAAAAACAATGCGCGACTTGGCAGCCTTCTGAACTGGATATGCGGAGCTGCTTACGGCACCTATGAAGACATTCGCTACAAGCATTTTCGTCACCACCTCGACAACGACGACTCGGTCTGGTTCGAATACGACAAGTTTTTCCGCCGGCATCCAATCATTACCAAAATCACGCAATTTCTCGAGTGGTTTTTTATTCCGGCACATGATCTGATCATGCATTTCATCATGTGCTTCACGTCGTTCATTGTTCCCGAGCGTCGAGATCAGAGAACCCGCAATGTCATAGTCATACTCATCCGTGGTGGTATATTTTTGACGATTCTTTTCGTCGCGCCCCGTGCTGCAATTCTCTACGCCGTTGCCTACATGCTGATGATGAACATTCTCCGCTTCATGGACAGTCTCCAGCATGATTATGGCGCCAACCCAACGCTGTTCGTGGAGAATCCACCGTCCCGTTTCGGCGGGCGGGAAACAGAGCAGCAGCATACGTTCAGCAATCCGCTGTCGCTGCAATACGACTGGATCAACTGGGTCACACTGAATTTTGGTTTTCACAATGCGCATCACGCCCGGCCCACCGTGCCCTGGTATCGCCTGCCCGCGTATCATCGCGAGTTGTTTGGCAACGATCCGGAACGCGTCATTCCGTTTTCGACCCAATTCCACATTTTCTGCAAATACCGCGTCAATCGGATTCTGCACGAGGGTGGCGATCTGGCCGGTCGCCCGGAACCGATGCAAGAAGATTACCTGGCGGCCGTTCGGGCAGGCAAAGTTTACGGGGGCAACGCCGTTTCGTTCCTGATGTCGTTCTAGACCCTATGCAGACACTGGAAATTTTTCAATCGCTCTGGGCCATGGAATTGCGGCGACCCGAACAACCCGAGCGTCCCGTCGAAGAGAATTTCGCGATGGTCGCCGCAGCCGGCTTCGACGGCATGTGCCTCGACCCATCCATCGCGGAGATAGAAGACACGCTGAAGCTAAAGAAGCATTTCGAGGCTTCCGGTCTGAAATGCATGCTCAACGCCTTCCCTTACAAGCTGAGTGAGCTGCCGCCGTTGCTGGAAATGGCCAGAGAGCTCGACGCTTGTCTCGTCAACGTAATCGGTGGCGTCATGCCGTTAACCATAGAAGCCGGCGCGCCGGTCATTCAACGATGGATAGCGGATGCGGATGATGTCGGTATCCCGCTGCTGTTCGAAACGCACCGCGACAGCATTCTCAATGATCTGCATTACACGCTGCAGATGCTGGATGCCGTGCCGGAAATGCGCCTCTGCGCCGATCTTTCGCATTTCGTCATCGACCGCGAAATGCCACTGCCGCTCAGCGATGACAACCACGCTTACATGCATCGAATTCTCGCGCAATCCGATTGCTTCCAGGGGCGGATATCAAATCGTGAACAAATCCAGGTGCCGATTGGTTTTCCGCAACACCAGCAATGGGTCAATATGTTCAAAGGCTGGTGGAAAGACGGCATGCGCATGTGGCGGGAACGCAATGCAGCAGACGCCACACTGATATTCCTGTGCGAACTGGGGCCGCCCAGTTACGCCATTACCGATGCTCGGGGCAACGAACTCTCCGATCGCTGGGAAGAAGCGCAAGTTATCAAGTCCTGGGTCGAAGACATCTGGATGGAGTTATCCACCAGCGTCTAGAAGTCGTATTCACCCCATCGCCCAGGAGCAAACTACCGTCGCCTGCGCGGGCGTTAAGCGCATGAGCAAAAATCCAAAGAACTGCACGCGGCGAACAAGGTATCGAGACAAGTACCCAGTTATTCTTACTAGAAATAAATGGCTACTTGTCTCGGTACCGTTCTAAGGAACGGCAGATGACACACAGCCGTACTTCAGGACGTTCATATGATAAAAAAGGTGTCAGCCAGCGTGTTTTCACGCTAACGAATTATGAGTGGAGATTCGCTTTCCGAGCCAGACATAGGCCCAAATCCCGACGGTCAGATTAGCCAGCGCGCTGGCGATGAATAAGCCCTGCAAACCGAATACCCAACGTCCAATAAAAGCCAGTGGCAGAAAAATAAAAATGACCCGCGACGCCGAAATCACGACGGCCGGGAGCGGTGTTCCCATGCCGTTGAAAGACGCACATACCGACATCACCAAGCCATAGGCGCCGTAACTGACGGACACAATCCAGAGATACCGCACCGCGATTTCTCGGATTGCTTCCGTTTCACTGAACAAGCCAGTTAACGGGTTTGCAACCAGGCTGAATACGATAATGAGCAGCACACCGAAACCAAAGCAGAACCATGCGACCGCTCGCCGGGCCTCGAACAGGCGTTGATATTTACCGGCCGCAAAATTCTGGCCGGCGAAGGGACTCGATACGGCCGACAAGGCGTAGAAGGGAATCAGGGCCATCGGCTCGATACGCATCGCGATGCCGAATCCAGCCACTGCATCGATTCCATATGTTGCGATCATCGCCACAACAATGCCATTCGATATCGGAATGATGGCATTGGTCATCATGGCTGGAATGCCAATACTCAGCATATGTCGCCAGGATGCCAAAATTTCGTTTAGTGGCGCGATCGGGTTCGCAAAAACACCCATGCGACGGTGTAAATGAAAAAGTGTGAACGCCAACATCACGAGATTGGCAACCAGTGATGCCAGCGCGGCGCCCTGTATTTCCAGACGCGGAAAACCGAATAAGCCAAAAATAAAGATCGGATCAAGCGCGGCATTCAACAGGGCCGCCGCAGTGATAATTTTTCCTTCGAGGATTGCATAACCGCGCGCACGAATTGCCGCCAGACAGGTCCACATGCAGGTCTCGGCAGGCTCAAGCCAATACCAGATCCCCATGTAATCTTCGATCAGCGGCATCAACTCCTCGGTGGCGCCAAGCAGTGAAAATACCGGCCGAATCGTCAACAAACCGATCACGCACAAGCCGAATGCAACGAGCGTGGCCAATAACGCCGTGTCAGTGGTCAGACGCCGGGCCAATTGCTGATCACCGCGGCCTACGGCCCGCGACACGCAGGATGATGCGCCGGCCTCAAAGCCGATGCCGATGCCGATGAGCAGCCAGATCACCGGGAATGTAAAGCTGATGGCGGCCAGCGGCGCATCGCCGAGCTGCGCAATAAAGAACAAGTCGACCGCCTCAAATGAGAAAATCGCCACGAGGCCAAGCGCCATCGGCGCAGCCTGTCGGCGCAGGTGTCCGGTGACGGGACCGGTAATAAGACTCGTGGTCACGGAAAATCGACTGCCGTTATTTTTTGGGCGCAAATGTCATGACTGCGGATGAACAGGCATTTTGCCACGAGTCTTTAAAGATTCTAGAACCACCCTCCGGACAACCGCGCCAAGAACGGGCTAACGCCGGTCAGTGGCCTGAGAGGGATCTATTCAAACTCAATCCATGTGGTCTTGAGTTCCGTGTAATCATGAAAAGCGTGAATCGACTTATCTCTGCCGTTGCCACTTTGCTTGAAGCCGCCGAATGGCACCGTGATGTCGCCGCCAAAGTAATTGTTTATTCCCATGGTGCCGACTCGAACCGCGTCGGCAACCTTGTGTGCCGTATTGATGTTATTACTCCAAACCGCCCCAGCCAGACCATATATTGAATCATTGGCAATACGCACGGCGTCTTCGGCATTTCTAAACGTCAGAACCGACAGTACCGGACCGAAGATTTCTTCCTCGGCGATACGCATCCGGTTTTCGACGCCGGCAAAAATAGTGGGCTCGATATAAAATCCACCGCTATCATCCAGCACGCGATTGCCGCCGAACAATAACTCGGCCCCCTCCCCTCGGCCGATGTCGACATAATCCGCCACCGTCTGGTACTGGGCTTCATCGATCATCGGCCCCATCCGCGTCGCCGGATCCAACGGGTCACCCGGCATCCATTTTTTCGCCTTCTCTACAACCATCTCGAGAAACTGGTCTTTGATCTTCTCCTCGACGATCAGTCGCGTGCCGGCCGTGCAGGTCTGACCGCCGTTATAAAACACCGCCGCCGCCGCCATCCCCGCGGCCTTTTCCAGGTTTGCATCGGCAAACACAATATTTGGGCTCTTGCCGCCGAGTTCGAGAAAAGTGCGCTTGAGATTGGACTGACCCGAATATTGCATCAACTGCTTGCCGACCGGGGTCGACCCCGTGAACGTCAAGCCGTCGATATCCATATGCGTCGCGAGGTGCTTCCCGAGACTGCCCCCGGGCCCGGGCAACACCTGCAGCACGCCATCCGGTAGCCCCGCCTGGGTCGCGAGTTCGGCGATGCGAATGGCGGTCAGCGGCGTGTTCGACGCCGGTTTCAGAATGACGGAATTTCCGGTTGCCAGCGACGGTGCAAGCTTCCACGCGGTCGTCGACAGCGGGAAATTCCATGGCACGATCGCCGCGACCACGCCCAGCGGCAAACGTCTGACCAGGGCCAGGCAATTCGCAGGCGTTGGCGAAATTTCGTCGTAGACTTTATCAATCGCTTCGCCGCTCCAGCGAATGGTTCGTGCGGCCGACGGGACATCGACGCTGGTCGTATCGGATATCGGCTTGCCGACATCCAGGCATTCGAGCAATGCGAGTTCTTCGGCATACCGCTCGATCAATTCGGCCCATCGCACCAGGACCATTTTTCGGTCCGCCGGCGCCATTTGAGACCAGACGCCACTTTCAAATGCGGCACGCGCTTTCTTTACGGCCTGCTCGGCGTCTTCGATGCCGCAGACCGCGACATCAGTAAGCGGTTGGCTGTTGGCCGGGTTGTTGGTCGGCCGCGTTGCACCGGACAAAGCATCCACGCAGCGACCGTTGATAAATGCGCGG
>Ga0224512_10001756_pt1 | contig 20491 bp, 18 predicted proteins | sample SF_May12_sed_USG_4_FD_169103 | JGI IMG/M metagenome (GOLD analysis project Ga0224512, IMG submission 169103) | Sediment microbial communities from San Francisco Bay, California, United States - SF_May12_sed_USGS_13 | ecosystem: Environmental > Aquatic > Marine > Sediment | place: USA... | reverse complement strand
CGGCAGTTCCGTAAACTGGTCGATCAGTTTATGCGCCGGATTGAACGAGGCCGCAGCGCTTTGCGCCACGTAGGCAATACGAGAACCGCGTAACTTTCGCCTCTCCTCTTCGCTCGCCGCCATCAAATCCATACCGTCGAAAACGATGGAGCCGCCGGAGATGCGACAGCCGGGCCGGGCGAATCCCATGGCCGCGAGCCCCGCGGTGGATTTACCGGCGCCCGATTCGCCTATGAGTCCCAGCACCTCGCCCCGGTGCAAAACGATGTCGATGCCCTTGATGATCGGCTGCCACGTTTCATCGGCCTGCCCCTCGATGCGCAGACCGCGCATTTCAAGCAGGATGTCGCCCTTGGAGCCGCCGCTGGTGTTATTTTTCATCGCGCAATCCGCTGGTTTTATGCAGGAACCAGTCGACGACGAAATTGACGCCGACGGTCAACAGCGCGATGGCGCCCGCTGGAAGCAGCGGCGTCACGTCGCCGTAGGTGATCAGAGTTGCGTTGTCGCGCACCATGCTGCCCCAATCTGCGGTGGGCGGCTGAATACCCAGGCCGAGAAAGCTGAGCGCCGCGATGGTAAGGAACACGAAACAGAAGCGAAGTCCGAACTCGGCCACCAGCGGCGGCATGATGTTGGGCAGAACCTCCCGGATTGTGATCCAGCCGATGCCTTCACCGCGGAGCCGGGCCGCTTCAACGAAATCCATCACCACTACGTTCAGACTCACGGCGCGCGCAAGCCGGAACACACGGGTGGAGTCCAGCACCGCGATGATCACGATCAGTGTGGGTATCGAGGTGCCGAAAATCGTGAGCAACAGCAGTGAAAAGATCAGCGCCGGGATCGCCATCAGGACATCGACGAGCCGGCTCAGCGCCTGGTCCACCCAGCCGGCGAGAGCTGCCGCGAGGATGCCTGCAACGCCACCGATCAAAAATGCAAGACAGGTGGTGACGAAGGCGATGCCGATGGTGTTTCGCGCGCCGTAAATAAGCCGGGTCAGCATATCGCGGCCGAGATTATCGGTGCCGAGAACGAACGGTCCTCCCCAGGGCTCGAACTCGGATCCGACGATTTCGGACTCGCCATAAGGCGTCAACACCGGCGCAAACAGCGCCACGAAGACATAGCCAACAATGACCAGCAGTCCGAACTTGGCGCTCAACGGCGCTTTTTTTAATTCGCGCCAGGCGACCGACAGCCCGCGCTGTCTGGGCGGCGGCGGCAGCGCATCCGCCGTCTGTTCCACGGTGGTGTCGACGGAATCGCTCATCTCGGGTGCAGCAGCCGAGGATTGGTGATGATAGACAAGATGTCCGCCGTCAAGTTGAGGAGCACGTAGGTGGCGGCGAAAATCAGACTGCAGGCCTGCACCACCGGGATGTCGCGCTTTTGCACCGAATCGACAATCAGCTGGCCGAGTCCCGGATAAACGAACACCACCTCCACCACCACCACGCCGACAATCAGGTAGGCGAGGTTAATGACGATGACGTTGACGATGGGCGCCCAGGCGTTGGGCAGCGCGTGATGCAAAATAATATGGGACCGGCTCATGCCCTTGAGATTAGCCATTTCGATATAGGGGCTCGCCAGCAGATTGATAATCGACGCCCGGGTCATGCGCATCATGTGGGCAACGACCACCAGGGTCAGGGTTGTTGCCGGAAGTATGACCCGGTAGACGCGATCCCAGAATTCCGTATCGGGACTGACGTTGGAAAGGCTGGGAAACCAGCCGAACTTCACTGAAAAAAACAGGATCAGAATGTAGGCAACGAAAAACTCGGGCGTCGATATGGACGTCAGCGTGACCACGTTGACCATGCGATCGTAGATCGTGTTTCGGTACAGCGCCGCCAGGATTCCCAGGGTAAGCGCCAGCGGCACCGAGATGGCGGCGGCCACCAGGGCAAGGAACAGCGTATTGCTCAAGCGCACGCCGATGAGTTCGGAAATTTCCCGCTGGTTGGCCAGCGAGACACCGAAATCACCCTGCGCGATTCCGGCCAGCCAGGAGAGGTAGCGGGTGTGAGGGGGCAGGTCGAGACCCAGCTCCTTGCGACAGGCGGCGACGGTCTCCTTCGTCGCCCCCTGTCCCTGGATTTCCTGACAGAGATCTCCCGGCAGCAGCTCGACGCCGAGGAATATGATGAGGGAAACCGCGAACAACACGAGGAGGCCCAGCCCCAGTCGCTGGGCCACCAGTGTAACGAGCTTCAGCACGGCCTCTTATACCTTTAATTCAAGGTACGACGCGGCCTTATTACACAAACCACCAGCGTTCCAGCGCCTTGAGACCGTCCATGGTCCAGTTGCCGGCAATCTTGCCGTGTCCGACCTTCTTGTTGAGCCCCTCGACGTAGTTGTTGAACAAGGGCACGACCACTCCACCCTGTTCGCTGCAGATGAGCTGCATTTCGCGGTACATCTCGCGGCGTTGGTCCTCGTTGAGCTCAGCCCGCGCGAGCACCAGCAGCTGGTTGAACTTTTCGTTCTTCCAGTGGCTGTCGTTCCACGGCGCACCCTCGGCATAAGCGGTGGAGAACATCCAGTCTTCGGTGGGACGGCCGCCCCAGTACACCGCGCACCAGGGCTTTTTCAGCCACACGTTTGACCAGTAGCCGTCGTTGGGCTCGCGCACCACGTTGATATCGATCCCGGCCTTTGCCGCGTGCTCCTTGTACAGTACCGCGGCGTCCACCGCGCCACCGAAGGCGGCGTCGGCCGCGCTCAGGTCCACCGTCAGCTTGCTCAGTCCCGCCTGCTTGAGGTGGAACTTCGCCTTGTCGGGATCCAGCTCGTGCTGCGGCAAATCCTTGGCCAGATACCGATTGGCGCGCCCGATGGGGTGATCGTTGCCGATATAGCCGTGGCCCCGCAGGATGGTCTGAAGCAGCGCCTTACGGTCGAGACCATATTTGAGCGCGAGACGCACGTGGTTGTTGTCGAAGGGCGCGACGTCGGTGAGCATGGCAAAGGTGTAGTGGGCGTTGCCGCTCGACTCTACGATCTCTATGTTCTTGTTTCGCTTTAACAGGTGCAGGGTTTTGATGTCCAGGCGATCCATGGCGTCAATTTCACCGGTGGTTAGCGCGTTGGTCCGCGCCGCCACGTCCGCGATGGTGATCATCTCAGCGGAATCGAAGTGCCCGCGGCCCTGTTTCCAGTAGTTGGGATTGCGCTTCATCTTGATGCTGACGCCGGGCTCATAGCTTTCCAGCACGAAGCCGCCGGTGCCGACACCGGATTTCCAATCCACCTTGCCATCTTTCGCCGGCATGACGACGATATGGTAGTCGCTCATGATGTAGGGAAAATCGGCGTTGCCTTCCTTTAGGCTGACCTCGACCATGTTTTTGCCATCGGCTTTTAAATCCACGATAGACTCGAGGATTGCCTTGGCCGCGGACTTCGAGTCCTCGCCGCGGTGGTGCTGCACCGAGGCGACGACGTCGCTGGCATCCATGGTCTTGCCGTTATGGAACTCGACGCCTTGGCGCAGCTTGAAGCGCCAGGTCTTGGCGTCCGGGGTCGCTTCCCAGCTCTCCGCAAGCTCCCCGATCAGCTCGTTGTCGGCGTTCACCTCGGTCAGGTTATTGCGAAGCCCGTAGCCCATGGTCTGGCTGTAGGCGTTCTCAAAAGTACCCGGGTCGAGACTGTCGGTGGTGGAGCCATGGCCGAGTCCGAGACGGAAGTGCCCGCCCTGCTTCGGCGTCGCGGCCAGAGCGGATCCGCTTATCAGGGCTCCGGGTACCGCGGCGGCGAGTCCGAGTGCGGACATCTGCTTGGCGAAGTCACGGCGGGAAATGCGGCCTTCGGCGAGGGCCCGCTCCAGGTGTTTTTGCTTAGGCATTATTCTCTCCTCCAGTTGGCGTGCCCGGTTGCGCCCCTCATGGGGCCATCAGGCTTTGTCGTTCTTTCGGGACAGGCGGGGAGCCGGACCCGAGGGATAGGTATTTGCCTATTCTGCCCTGAATTGCCCCGGATACGAAGCCCTTGCTTTAGACGTTGGATTCCCGGCAATTCTCCCCGTCGGGTCTGTAGGCGAAAAGTGCAGAAAATCAGAATCAAAGATCTTTTATCAGCCCTTTTTGCTCGATAATCCGACACTGGCGAGTCTGTAATATGAGTAGCCCCGAGGAATAGGGTCCCAGCGGCTGAATTCTTTAGACTCGGTCCAATGGGCCGATATCGACTTCGGAACTAGTGTGCCGTCCCACCAGTAAGTTGCGATATATCGGCGAGCTAGCGGGTCGCCGGGCAAGGCGCGCCGAGGAGGAATAGCCGTAGCTATTGCGACGAGGTGCAACGCCGACCAGCGGCTTGGGAGCCGTCGAGATATGTAAGTTACTGGTGGGACGGCACACTAGATGCTTCCCGAGTTCGCAACCAACCGTTTTTCAGGTTTCGCCAGCCATTGAGCACGACGTCGACCAAAACCGTCTCCGAATCTCAGGAACAGAAGCGGATCCGGGTGTGGGACCCGCTTGTCCGCGCCGTCCACTGGACACTGTTGCTTGCCTTCTTCGTCGCCTACTTCACCGAGGACGACTTCCTGACCCTGCATGTATGGGCCGGCTATACGGTGGGCGCGCTGGTGGTGATGCGGGTGCTCTGGGGTTTCGTCGGTCCGCGGCACGCGCGCTTCAGTGACTTTCTCTACGGCCCGCGGGAGGTCTGGCGCTACCTCGTCGACCTGATCGCGTTTCGCGCCAGGCGCTATCTTGGCCACAGCCCCGCCGGCGGCGCGATGGTCCTCGCGCTCCTCCTGGGGCTGGCGGCCACCGTGTGGAGCGGACTCGAGCTTTATGCCGTAGAAGAGAACGCGGGACCGCTCGCCGGCCTGTCCGCAGACGCCTTGCCGCTGAACGTCCTCGCAAACGAAAGCAAGCGGGAGCGGGAAGGAGAGCGCGAGCAAGCGGAAGGGCGCGAGGATGCGCAAAGCCAGGGCGGAGAGTTCTGGGAGGCGATCCACGAGATGCTCGCAAATCTCATGCTCGCTCTCATTGTGCTGCACATCGCAGGGGTGCTTTTTGCCAGCGTGGTGCACCGGGAAAATCTCGTTCGCTCGATGGTGACCGGCTACAAGCGCGTGGACTAGACTGCGTCGCAGGCCGTCCAACTTCCGCAACACACAAAAACTGGCCTGCGAGCACGGCAATGCTGTCTAACGTTACGTCCTGCGGGCTCCGATTCAATAGAAGAGAAACCCACGGTGCTTGCTTATTTTACCGAAGCGATCCGCACGCTTTGATTCAAATCAATGCCTTATGCACCCCAAAATGGCTTGATTGCCCAATGCAGCGCAGCGCGGCAATCCTTCCCGGGGGTATAACCATGAGCGCGCGCCGCGCCTGGCATGAGGTTTTACGTGCGCTCGCGGTCGCCGCCATCGCGCTGATGTGGACTATGCCGGTCGCGGGACAATCCGCTTTGGACGACCGGGCGCGGGCCATGTTTCCGGACGCCGACCACGTTGGCGCCTTCACCGGCACTCCGCCGACCGCCGAGGTCGGGCGCGAAGGCCAGCTGCTTGGCTACGTGTTGCTGACCGATCAGGTGGCGCCTATCCCGGCTTATTCGGGGAAACCCATCAGCGTGCTGGTCGGCATCGACACCGCGGGCGTGATCCGTGGGGCCGAAATTATCGCTCACGAGGAGCCCATCCTGGTCATCGGCGTCACCGACGACGCGCTTGCGCGCTTCACCGCCCAGTACACAGGCCGCAGCGTTGATGACACGTTCAAGATTGGCGGACGGGAGCGTCCCGGAACGGTCAGACTCGACGGCATCAGCGGCGCGACTATAACGATGATGGTGCTGAATGCATCGATCTTGCGCTCGGTGAAGGCCGTGGCCGAAGCGCGCGGCCTGCCGCTCGCGCCCGGCGCGGAAGCTCAAATCTCCGCCGCCACGGAGCGGATGGCTGCGGCGCAGCCGACCAATACGGCGCAGCCCGACGCGGCGACGTTCGAACCCATCTGGAAAGAGGTCTGGGCCGAACGCACGCTGCGAGTATGGATTCTCGGCGCGGGACTTTTGCTGCTGACCGTGATCCTTTTCCTGCAGGACTGGCTCACGCGCTACCGGCGCCTGATCAGCACACTTCGCATCGCCTTCCTGGTCTATACACTGCTGTTTATCGGCGTTTATGCTCTCGCCCAGCTCTCCGTCGTCAACGTGCTGACTTTCGTGCACTCGGCGGTGCGCGATTTCCGTTGGGAAACGTTTCTTATCGAGCCGCTGATCTTCGTGCTCTGGTCATTTGTCGCGGTGTCTCTGCTGCTTTGGGGACGCGGCGTCTACTGCGGCTGGCTTTGCCCTTACGGAGCGCTGCAGGAGCTGGTCAACAAGGCCGCGCAGAAACTGCGCGTGCCGCAGCTTAATCTGCCGTCGCTGGTGCACGAGCGCCTGGTCGCGATCAAATACGTCATCCTGGTCGCGCTGTTCGGCCTGTCGATGCAGTCGCTGCCCGATGCGGTGCGTTACGCCGAGGTGGAGCCTTTCAAGACCGTGTTCGCCCTTCGCCTGGACCGAACATGGCCGTTCGTTGCCTATGCCCTCGGGCTGGTCGCCATCTCGGCGTTTAACGGCAAGTTCTTCTGTAAGTACCTGTGTCCGCTGGGCGCGGCGCTGACCATTCCGAGCCACTTTCGCATCTTCGATTGGCTGCGCCGGCGCAAAGAGTGCGGGCGTCCCTGTCAGACCTGCGCCACTGAGTGCCCCTCTCAGGCGATCCGCCCGACTGGCGAGATCGACGCCAACGAGTGCCACTACTGCCTCGACTGCCAGGTCACATTCTGGGATCCGTACAAGTGCCCGCCGCTGGTGGAGCATCGCAAGCGCGCCGAAAAGCACGGTCGCACGCTGGATCGGCTGCCGCTGCGCTGATCCGGAGCGCGCGCGGCTTGACCGGGGTCAATTACACCCAGCACGGCGTGCTTTACCGTACAGGGCGATCCAGCTTCCAACCCGAGATACAGGAGATCAGGCCATGATCCTTTCCGCTCGTCTGAAGTCCACCGCAATGATCCGCGTCGCGGCGCTGTTGCTGGCGCTGCCGGCCGCCGCCATCGCACAGGAGACCTCAGACCATCCGCAGACGACGCCTGGGGAGAAGGCCTACATGGGCGCTCCGACCCCGGGCAAGGAGGTCGAGCAGGTGATCACCCCCGGGGCGCCGAATCTGACGCGGCCGGAGTTCGAACGCGCGCAGCAGATCTACTTCGAGCGTTGCGCCGGCTGTCACGGCGTGCTGCGCAAGGGCGCCACCGGCAAGCCGCTGACCCCGGATATCACGCAACAGCGCGGCAGCGATTATCTGAAGGTGTTCATCAACTTCGGCTCGCCAGCGGGCATGCCGAACTGGGGCTCGTCCGGAGAAATGACCCCCGAAGACGTGGACATCATGGCCCGCTACCTGCAGCACGATCCGCCGAAGCCGCCGGAGTTCGGTATGGCCGACATGCGCGCGACCTGGAAGGTGCTGGTGCCGCCGGAACAGCGCCCGAAGAAGAAGATGAACGCCTATGACATCGAGAACATCTTCTCGCTCACGCTTCGCGACTCCGGTGAGGTGGCGCTCATCGACGGTGCCAGCAAGAAAATTATCAATATCGTCAGGACCGGCTACGCCGTGCACATATCGCGCACGTCGGCGTCGGGCCGTTACATCTACGTGATCGGGCGCGATGCGCAGATAAATCTTATCGATCTGTGGATGGAGAAACCCGACAACGTTGCCGTGATTAAAATAGGTCTCGAGGCGCGCTCGGTGGAGACATCGAAGTACAAGGGCTATGAGGATAAGTACGCCATAGCCGGAGCGTACTGGCCGCCGCAATACGTGATCATGAAGGGCGACACGCTGGAGCCGATAAAGATCGTGTCCACCCGAGGAATGACGGTCGACACACAGGAGTATCACCCGGAGCCCCGCGTCGCCGCGATCGTCGCTTCCCATGAGCATCCCGACTTCATCGTCAACGTCAAGGAGACGGGCAAAATCCTGCTGATCAACTATGAGGACATTGACAACCTCAGCGTCACCACCATCGGCGCCGCGCGGTTCCTGCACGACGGCGGCTGGGATCGCACCAAGCGTTACTTCCTCACCGCGGCCAACCAGTCGGACAAGATTGCCATCGTCGACTCGAAGGAACGCAGGCTTACGGCGCTGGTGGACGTGGACAAGATCCCGCACCCGGGGCGCGGCGCGAACCTCATCGATCCAGAGCACGGACCGGTGTGGGTCACGAGCGCGCTCGGCAACGAGAAGGTGACCTTCATCGGCACCGATCCCAAAGGTCACAAGGACAAGGCGTGGAAGGTGGTGCGCGTGCTTAAGGGACAGGGCGGCGGATCGCTGTTTGTGAAGTCGCACCCGAAGTCGAAGAACCTTTGGGTGGACACGCCGCTCAACCCGGACCCGAAGATCAGCCAGTCGATTGCGGTTTTCGACGTCAACAATCTGGACAAGGGATTCGAAGTGCTGCCCATCGCAGACTGGGCAGATCTCGGCGAAGGACCGAAGCGCATCGTTCAGCCGGAGTACAACAAAGCCGGCGACGAGGTCTGGTTCTCGGTCTGGAGCGGTAAAGATCAGCAGTCCGCGGTCGTCGTCGTCGATGATAAAACCCGGAAGCTGAAAGCCGTGATCAAAGACAAGCGGCTGATCACGCCGACCGGCAAGTTCAACATCTACAACACCGTGCACGACGTCTACTGAGTTCAAGCACGCTTGCCCGTGCCGGCGCAAACGCGTCGACACGGGCGCTTGCCAAAAGGAGGTAGACAGCATGGACAGTGTGGGTCGCGTGTATCTGGTCGGGGCTGGCCCCGGCGATCCCGATCTGTTGACGGTGAAAGCGCTGCGACTCCTGAGCGAGGCCGACGTGGTTGTCTACGACCGGCTGGTGTCGGAAGAGATCCTGGCCCTGGTACCCGACGGCGTCTCGCGCATTTTCGTCGGCAAGGCTGCCGGCAATCACGTTTTGCCTCAGGACGAGATCAACCACATCATTGTTAAGCTCGCACTCGGCGGCCATGTCGTTGTGCGGCTTAAAGGCGGTGATCCTTTCATCTTCGGCCGCGGCGGCGAGGAGGCGCTGCACCTCGCCGAACACGGTATCGAGTTCGAGGTGGTGCCCGGGATCACGGCCGCGGTGGCCTGCGCGGCTTATGCCGGAATTCCGGTCACGCATCGCGGGCTGGCGAGCGGCGTGCAGCTGGTCGCAGGGCACTGCCGCGGCAAGACCCCGCTGGAGCTCGACTGGCGTGCGCTCGCCCATCGCGAGCTGACGCTGATCTTCTATATGGGCCTTGCGAATCTCAGCGAAATCCGCGCCGGCCTGATGGGCGCCGGACGCCCCGGCGCTACGCCGGTCGCGGTGGTCGCAGACGGCACGAAACCCAGCCAGCGCCGTCTGATCACGACCTTGGACCGAGCTCCCGAGGACGTCGCCGCCTGCGGAATCGCCCCGCCCGCCGTGGTGATCATTGGCGACGTCGTTATGCTGTCGGCGAAGCTCGACTGGTTCGTGCCCAACGCCGAGATCGCCGCGCCGATTGCGCGCTATGGGCATGGTTGAACGAGTACGGGAGGCCTTTTTACTCGCTCCGCGCGCGGACCTGCCCGTTTGGTTTGAGCGGCCTATCTGTTGGCCCAAACTGCGGCGTGCTGCGGCGTTGGCCCTGCTTGCGTTTAGCGCCGCGTCAGTCGCCAGCGACCTTCCAAAGGAGCGCCAGGACGCGCTCGTTCACCTGCTTCGTCACGACTGCGGCTCCTGCCACGGCATGACCCTGCGCGGCGGGCTCGGACCACCGCTGACCCCGGCGGCACTCGATGGCAAAGCGCAAGCCGCGCTCGAGGCGACGATTCTTTACGGGCGAGCGGGCACGCCAATGCCCCCGTGGCAAAACATGCTCAGCGAGGCTGAGGTCCGCTGGCTTGTCGAGGCTCTGAAATCCGGGAGCTTGCAATGACGCCGCCCAGGACGGCGAAACCGACGAAGCGGCGCCCGCGCCGCATCGCGGTGCTCGCCACCGCGCTGGCGGCGACGCTGCTGCTCGGCTTCGGCGAGCCGCGCGGCACCGGCGATCTCGGGCTTATCGTCGAGCGCGCGACCGGCCGTGTGCAGGTGGTCGATACCACCGCACGCACGAGCCTGGGCACGGTGGAGGGTTTGGGCGATCTTTCCCACGCGTCCATCGTCTACTCGCGCGATCAGCGATACGGGTACGTGTTCGGTCGTGACGGCGGGCTGACCAAAGTCGATTTGCTCAAGGGAAGCATCGTGCGGCGGGTGATCCAGGCGGGAAACAGCATCGGCGGCGCCATCTCCACTGACGGCACGCTAATTGCCGTGTCGAACTACGAGCCGGGGGGCGTGCGCGTGTTTGACGCGGCGACGCTGGAACCGGTGGCCGAAATCCCGGCCACCTATGGCAGCGACGGCAAACGCTCGAAGGTCGTGGGCCTTACCGACGCGCCGGGCCAGCGCTTCGTCTTCAGCCTCTACGACGCCGGCGAAATCTGGGTTGCGGACTTGAGCGATCCAGAGAACCCCGAGGTGCAGCGATTTCGCGATGTCGGCCTCCAGCCCTACGACGCGCTTGTGACCGACGACGGCCGCTACTACGTCGCCGGACTGTTCGGCGAGGACGGGCTCGCCCTGCTGGACCTGTGGCACCCCGAGCGCGGCGTCAAGCGTATCCTCGACGGCTATGGCCGCGGCGAGCGCCCGCTGCCCGTGTACAAGATGCCGCATCTGGAGGGCTGGGCCATGGCCGGCGACCGCGCCTTCTTGCCGGCGGTTGGACGTCACGAGGTGCTGGTGGTCAGCCGCGAGGACTGGACCGAGGTGGGCCGCGTTGCCGTGCACGGCCAGCCGGTGTTCGTGATGGCGCGGCCTGACGGGCGCCACGTCTGGGTCAACTTCGCCCATCCCGACAACGACACGCTGCAGGTCATCGATACCGAAACACTGAAGATTGTGCGCACGCTCAAGCCCGGAAAGGCCGTGCTGCACATGGAATTTACCCCGCGCGGCGAAAACGTCTGGGTCTCGGTGCGCGACGAAGACCGCGTGGAGATTTACGATACGCGCACATTCAGCAGGCTGGAGACGCTCAATGCCGACAAGCCCAGTGGCATCTTTTTCACCGCCCGCGCCCACCGCATCGGACTGTAAGGACCGCGTGGAGCCGGCAGCGGAGCGCGCCGACGCGCTGTGCGCGCTGGAGCGTCATTTGCTCGACGACTTCCAGCGAAATTTTCCGCTGACGCCGGCGCCGTTCGCTGAGATCGGCGCGCGTCTGGGTGTGGACGAGTCCAAGGTCATCGAAACTCTCGCGGGTCTCCAGACCCGCGGCTACGTCAGCCGCGTAGGACCGGTGTTTGCGCCGCGTCGCGCGGGCTACAGCCTGCTCGCCGCTCTCGCGGTTCCGGCCGCTCGCGTCGACCAGGTGGCAGCGCTGGTTAACGAGTACCCTGAGGTCAACCACAACTATGAGCGCGAGCACAGCTTTAACCTCTGGTTTGTGGTCACCGGCGACAACGAGGAGCGGGTGGCACGCACCCTGGACGAGATCGAGGGACGCACCGGCCTGGAGTCGCTGCGTCTGCCCCTCGAGCATGCTTACCATATCGATCTAGGATTTCCGCTGTGGCCATGAATCACCCAAACCAGGTACTGATCGGCGCGGTGCAGGAGGGATTGCCGCTTACGCCGCGCCCGTACCTGGAGATCGGCCAGCGCATTGGCATGAGCGAAGCCGAGACAATTCGTTTAATCGACGATCATCTGCGCGACGGCGTGATCAAGCGCATCGGCGTCATCGTGCGCCATCACGAGCTCGGCTTCTGCGAAAACGCCATGGTCGTCTGGGACGTGCCGGACGCGCGAGTCGACCAGGTTGGCGAGTGGCTCGGCGACCAGCCGGGCGTGACGCTTTGCTACCGCCGGCCCCGCCGCCCGCCGCACTGGCCGTACAACCTTTTCTGCATGATCCACGGCCGCAGCCGCGATGCCGTGAGCCATCGCATTCACGCGCTGAAGCAGGCGCCTGCGCTCGCGGGAATCCCCCACGCGGTGCTGTTCAGCAGGCGCCGCTTCAAACAGCGCGGCGCACGCTACGCCTTCGATGACGCGGAAGGGGGGAACTCCGATGCTTGACGCCACCGATCGAGCACTGGTCAATCTGCTGCAGGACGGCATCGCCGTCTGCGAGCGCCCCTTTGCCGACGCCGGCGCAGAGATCGGGCTCGACGAAGAGGAGGTCATTGCCCGCGTCCGCGCAATGCTAGACTGCGGCGTGCTGACGCGCTTCGGCCCTATGTTCGACGCCGAGCGCCTCGGCGGCGCGTTCACCCTGTGCGCGATGCGCGTGCCGCGCGAGCGCTTTGAAGAGATCACCCACATCGTTAATGCGTTCGACGAGGTCGCGCACAACTACGAGCGCGAATACGAGCTCAACATGTGGTTCGTTATCGGCGCCGAGTCACACGAGCACGTCACCGAGACCATCGACGCCATTGAGCTGGCCACCGGTCTCGACGTGGTTAATCTGCCGAAGCTTGAGGAGTTCTACGTCGGCCTGAAGCTGGAGGTATGATCGCCTCGAACCACTTGGCCAAACACAGCGATAAGGAGTCAATACATGAAGAACTTTGAAATTGGAAAATTAGCACTGGGACTTGCCGCGGCCGTTGCGGTCGGCGCCATGACCGCCACCGCGCACGCCGGCGATGCCGAGGCTGGCAAGGCCAAGATCGGCGCCTGCGCGGCGTGTCATGGCAACGACGGCAAGGCGACCGCGCCTATCTACCCGAACATCGGCGGCCAGAACGAGCAGTATCTTGTCGAGGCCATCAAAGCGTACAAGAGCGGCGCGCGCAACAATCCGATCATGAAGCCGATGGCCTCGATGCTTTCCGACACCGACGTCGAGAATGTTGCCGCCTATTACGCCTCGCAGAACCCGTGCAAGTGACAACGTCCCCGGCCCGCAGTGAAACAGGAGCGGCCTGCGCTGCGGAACCCGACTTGCGTCCGCTCGACGAGAAGTCCGAGGTTTATCGCGCCATGGTCCTGGCGACTCAAAAGGGTCTGCCCTTAGCGCGGCGCCCATACCACGAGGTTGCCGAGCGGCTCGGAATTTCGCCTGACGAGGTCATGGCCCGCTTTCGCCAGATGCTCGCCTCGGGCGCGGTGCGCCGCATCGCGGCGGTGCCGAATCACTACGCCCTGGGTTACCGTGCAAACGGTATGTCGGTCTGGGATGTCGAAGACGACCGGGTCAGCTTTCTCGGAGGTGAGGTCGGCGCGCTGGAGTTCGTCAGCCACTGCTACCTTCGCCCTCGCCGACCGCCGCACTGGCGCTACAACTTGTTCGCCATGGTGCACGGTCGCGATCGCGACGCGGTGGAGCAGAAGGTCGCCCACATCGCGAAGCTGCTGGCGCCTCATGCGCGCGCTCACGACGTGCTCTACAGCACGCGAATCCTCAAGAAGACAGGCCTTCGTCTCGCCTGAAGGAGCAGCGAATGTTTCGTGTCTCTCAGTACATGCGCGTGCTCGCATCTCCCGAGCCACCAGGGCCGCTAGGGCCGGCGCGCACACCGCCTGGTCCGGTTGTGATCTGGAACCTGATCCGGCGCTGCAACCTGACCTGCAAGCACTGCTACTCGGTGTCGGCCGACCGCGACTTCCCAAACGAGCTGAGCTTCGATGAGATCGAAAGCGTGATGGACGATCTCAAGCGTTACGGCGTGCCGGTGCTTATCCTGTCCGGCGGCGAGCCGCTGATGCACCCGCATATTTTCGCTATCTCGCGCCGCGCAAAGGCGATGGGCTTCTACGTCGGGCTGTCCACAAACGGCACCCGCATCGACGAAAGCAATATCGGCGAAATCGCCGACGTCGACTACGACTACGTCGGCATCAGCATCGACGGCCTGTGCGATACGCACGATCGCTTTCGGCGCATGGAGGGCGCGTTCGACCTGGCGCTGCGCGGCGTACGGCTTTGCCGGAATGCGGGCATCAAGGTGGGTCTGCGCTTCACCCTGACCGAGGACAACGCCGCCGAGCTCCCCGATCTGCTTCGGCTCATGGACGACGAGGACGTCGACAAGTTTTATCTTTCACATCTTAACTACGCCGGTCGCGGAAACCGCAACCGCCGCTCCGACGCGCGCCACGCGATCACGCGCCGCGCCATGGATCTGCTGTTTGACGCCTGCCTTCGCGACGTGAACGAAGGCCGCAAGCGGGAGTACGTGACCGGCAACAACGACGCCGACGCGGTCTATCTGCTGGAGTGGGCGAAATCGCGTTTTCCCGATCGCCTGCCGGCGCTGCGCGAACGCCTCGTTCGCTGGGGCGGCAACGCGTCCGGGATCTGGATCGCGAACATCGACAACGAGGGGCGCGTGCATCCGGACACCTTCTGGTGGCACCACACGCTGGGTAACGTGCGCAAGCGCCCCTTCTCCGAGATCTGGGAGGATCTTTCGGATCCGGTGATGGCCGGGCTCAAGCACCGGCCGCGCCCGGTTGAGGGCCGCTGTGGCGCCTGCGCGCACCTGGACGTTTGCGGCGGCAACACTCGGGTGCGCGCCTACCAGACCAGCGGCAACCTGTGGGCGGAGGACCCCGGTTGTTATCTGACCGATCAGGAGATTGGTGTCGTAGCGGAGGCTGACGGGAGCGTCGAAAGCGGCGCCTCGCGTCGAGTCACTTTGCGCTCAAGCTCCGCGAAGGAGCGCTCCCGCCGGGCGCGAGCCGAAGCTTCGTGATGGCGATCGACGCCAACGCCGCTTGGCGCGTGCCGAGCGGCGGCCTGCGGTGACCGCCGGGTCGGTGACTACGCGCTTCGCTGGCGCCTTCATTGCGCTCCTGTCGCTTGCGCATCCAGCCGTCGCTTCGGCGCAAACAAAGGCTGAACATCCCGCCCACGATGCCGCGACGCTCTATCGCCAGCACTGCGCAGCGTGCCACGGCCCCGATCGCTTAGGCGGCATTGGCCCCGCTTTGCTGCCGGAAAATCTGAAGCGGCTGCGCCCGAAGCAGGCCGCGGCCGCAATTGCCAACGGCCTGCCGGCGACACAGATGGCGGCCTTCGGCGATCGCCTTAACGCCACCGAAATCGACGCGCTGGTCACGCTGATCTATACGCCGCTTGCCGAAACGCCCAATTGGGACGCTCAGCAGATCGAGGCGAGCCGCATCGTCCTTCGGCAGCCGATAGACGATCCCGGCGAGCGCCCGACCTTCGACGCCGACCCGCTGAATCTTTTTCTGGTCGTCGAATCGGGCGACCATCACGTGACGGTGCTCGACGGCGATCGCCTCGAACCGATCCATCGCTTCAAGTCACGACACGCGCTCCACGGTGGGCCGAAGTTCTCGCCCGACGGACGCTATGCGTACCTCGCATCGCGCGACGGCTGGGTATCGAAGTTCGACATGTACCGTCTCGAGACCGTCGTCGAAACGCGCGCCGGCATCAATACGCGAAACCTAGCGGCGTCCGGGGACGGGCGCTACCTCATGGTCGCGAACTACCTGCCGCACACCCTGGTGGTGCTGCGGGCCACCGATCTCACGCTGGAGAAGGTGATCCTGGTCAGCGACGGCAAGGGCAACACCTCGCGGGTCAGCGCCGTCTACGACGCGCCGCCGCGAAAGAGCTTTATCGCGGCGCTGAAAGACATCGAGGAAGTATGGGAAATTCAGTACGCTGACGAACCCGTCTATTATGGCCGCGTCCACGACTACCGCGTCGAGGGTCCGCCGAAGATCACCGAGCGCTTTCCGGTGCGCCGGATTGAGCTCGACGACTATCTCGACGATTTCTTCTTCGATCCTAAATACGAGAACCTGATTGGCGCCGCACGCAACGCGAAAAACGGCCAGGTGGTGAGCCTACTAGTCGGACGCAAGATCGCTGACATCGATATGACGGGTCTTCCGCACCTGGGCTCCGGCATCAGCTGGGATTACCAGGGAAAGCCTGTTGTCGCGACACCGAACCTGAAGAAGTCCGAGCTCACCGTCATCGATATGGGCAGCTGGAAAGTTGTCAAGCGGATCCCGACGCTCGGCCCTGGTTTCTTCATGCGCAGTCATAAGAACAGCCGTTACGCCTGGGCCGACGTGTTCTTTGGCCCCAATCGGGATGCCGTGCATGTGATCGATAAGGCAACGCTGGAGATCGCAAGGACGCTGCGTCCCGCGCCGGGCAAGACCGCAGCCCACGTAGAGTTCACCCGCGACGGGCGCTACGCCTTGCTCAGCATCTGGGAAATGAACGGCGCCATCGTCGTGTACGACGCCGAAACCCTGGAGGAGGTCAAACGGCTGCCCATGGTCAAGCCGTCAGGGAAGTACAACGTGTATAACAAGATCACCCGGGATCCGGGAACGAGTCACTAGAACCTATCTCTAAAATTGCTGTGCTTAGCCTAACGGCGTTAAAAACAGGCTCAAAATGCTCATTTACTCGCGTGTAAACTGCGCTTTTTCGCCTGTTTTTGCCTTGTCTCGGGGATTGTCTAGCCTGGGGCTCGCTAATTCTGAGATAGGTTCTAGGCAAGAACGGATCGCGACTCTCGGCCATGGAATACCTGCCCCTGTTTTTTGACCTTCGCGGGCGCACCTGCGCCGTTGTCGGCGGGGACGCCACCGCGGCGCGTAAAACGGAACTGCTGCTGCGCGCCGGCGCCCGGGTGCGCGTCATCGCCGACGCGCTGGGCGAGGGGCTCGCCGACCACTTGCGCGCCGGCCGAGTCGAGCATTCTTTCCAGGCGCTCGGGAGCGACAGCTTCGCCGGCTGCGTTCTTGCCGTGATCACCCTGGAGGACGCCACGCAGGCCACGCGCGCGGCCGAGTTCGCTTCCAAGCGCGGTATTCCGGTCAACGTCGTCGATCGGCCGGAGCTGTGCAGCTGCATCATGCCGGCCATCGTGGATCGATCTCCGGTGGTCGTCGCTATCTCCACCGCCGGTGCGGCGCCGGTGCTGGGCCGCTTCCTACGCGCGCGGCTGGAGGCGCTTCTGCCGGCGCGGTTCGGCGAGCTGGCGCGGATAGCCAGGGAGTTACGCCCGGAAGTCGCCGAGCGTCTGGCGCCGTCGCGGCGGCGCTACTTCTGGGAGTCGGTGCTGCAGGGCCCCGCCGCCGAGCTCGTTTTTTCTGGTCGAGACGAGGAGGCCCGTGCGCTCATGCGTACGCGCCTAAAAGATGAGCCGGAGAATCACGCCGGCGAGGTCTATCTGGTCTCGACGCCGCCGGCAGGGGATCCGGAGTCTTTTACCCTGCGCGCCCTGCGCCTGCTGCAACAGGCCGACGTGGTGATCCACGACGCGGGCCTCGCCCAGCCCGTACTCGATCTGATCCGCAGGGACGCCGAACGTAGATCTGCCGCCGGACGTCCGCCGACCGACGTGATCGAAGAATTGGTCGGGCTTGCCCGGGAAGGGCGCCGGGCCGGCTGGCTGACCGATGCGCGCAATCTGAGCGCAGCGGCAACGGAAAGGTTGCGAACAGCAGGGATTGCGCTCTACCTGTCGAATTAAGCGGTAGCCGAATGCACTGCGCGATGAGTGAGTCGCGTGACTAGAACCTATCTCAGAATTTGCGAGCGCAGGCGAGACAAGGCAAAACAGGCGAAAAAGCGCAGTTTACACGCGAGTAAATGAGTATTTTGAGCCTGTTTTTAACGCCGTATCGGCAAGCACAGCAATTCTGAGATAGGTTCTAATGCCTGTGAAACTATGCTGACTGTCTGACCGACCCGGTGGTTTCAATCTTTTCGCTGCTTGCCGCGGACCTGCCTTCTACCCCAGGGTCCAACCGCTTTTCCGACCCGTCGCCCCGAGCCGCCTCCAGGCTTGCGCGGGCAGCCCCGGAGTCCAGAGCCTCCCGCGCCCGCGCGGTCGCCGCGCGCAAGGAGGTTTCGGCACCGACGTGACGAAGGCACAGCGCGGCGGTGTACACCAGGGTGTCACGAGCAGGGCCCGGCTCCCCCTCCAGCGCGGAGATGCCGGTGCGCGCCGCCGCGACTGAAGCCTGCGCCGGGGCATCCGTCTCTTCGGGTAGCGGCACGGCCCGCGCATCTTGCTCAATTCCGGCCTCGGCCGGCGTGAATTCAAAGTGCGTGAGGCCACCGCCGCCGGAATAGCCCCAGGCCTGTCCGGGCCGGCGCAGCGACGGCGCCACCGCGCCCTCGACGCCGCGGATTAAAATCGCCGAATCGAATCCAACTTCGCGCGCGAGCAGCGCGTAGACCTTCGGATAGGCCGTGTGCACGTATCCGGCCAGCAGGTGGGTGCGCCGTCGCGCCCGCAAAGGACCCGCGATCCGCTCCAGGGTCGAGAGTGCCGTGCGCTTGACCATGAGCCGCCTGAGCTCCGCCAGCCGGTGCAACGCTGGGCAGTAGCGCGACTGATCGAGATAAGCCCAACCCACCGCCGGATCCGCCAGGCGAGACGCGGCCTCGGCGGGCGAGAGTTCGACCGGCACGCTGGCCGCGCGCAGCACCTGGGCGTGGGTCAGGCCGAACTTCGGCGCCATACGCTCGACGCCGTGGGACACCGCGGGCAGACCGCACGCCGAGAGCACCGCGGGCAGAAACGGCGTCACCGGCAACTGGCTGGCGAAGCCATCGTAGGGATCGGAAACGTCAATGAGCTCGGGTACGTCCACTGACTCGCGCACCGTGGCCTTCGCGATTGCATCGAGCAGTCCCAAGTTCTCCTCGTCGCTCTCGCGTTTCATGCGCAAGGCGATGAGAAATATTGCTGCCTGCACCGGATGCACGCTGCCGTCGAGCACGCCGAGCATGCCGGCGCGCGCTTGTTCGCGGGAGAGGTCCTTGCTGAGCTTCGGGCCGGTGGCGATACGCTGGATCAGTGAGACCATTTCCGTCTGCTCGTGCAGATTTTCGTTCATCTTCGCTCCATACGTCTGCGCCGCCAATGTAAGGATGTCTTCCCCTGCCCAAGTAGCTTCGGGCAACTGGGGCAAAGATCTTGACCTCCACGCCTATGCCCAGGCGCAGCTTAGCACTTGAAGCACGCCGCCAAAGCGTGAACGAATAGCCACCTTTGCCCTTCTCTCGGCACGCGGTTGAAGAATCGCAAATCCCTGAAAAGTTTGGCTTGATCTTGGTCAAGCGCCGTTTGAGAGGCACTCGCTCAACCACGAGACCCCAGGCCTGACCGGTCACGGCACCGGGTCTGAGCCTGTGTTCCTGCAACTTAAGCCCCTGTCCGCTCTTCCGCCACCGGCAACCTCTCAGCTCCCCGATGCTTTCTCGCCCCCCGTGTTTTTCCGAATTTTCAGCTGAGATACATGCTCACAACTCCTTATCTATACTGTCTACTGAGTCAACGCTCCGTTCCCGAGACGGAACCCTGCCAGGGCTCCGCCGCTCTCATTAAACGGAGGACACGGCGTGAACACTAAAGCGACCGCCCGTGAGACGGGCCACACCGATCTCTTCGAGAACCCGCTGGGTCTGTGCGGGTTCGAATTCGTCGAGTTCGCCGCACCGGACTCTTCGATCCTGGAAAAGGTCTTCTCAGCCCTCGGCTTCATCCGAGTCGCGCATCATCGCTCCAAGGATGTCGACCTCTACCGCCAGGGACAGATCAATTTCCTTATCAACCGCCAGCCGCGCAGCCTCGCCGACTATTTTGCAGATGAGCACGGACCCTCAGCGTGCGGCCTGGCGTTTCGGGTCCGGGACTCACACGCGGCCTATCAGAAAGCGCTGGAACTCGGGGCGCAGCCCATCGACATCCCAACCGGGCCGATGGAGCTCAAGCTGCCCGCTATCAGCGGCATCGGCGGCGCGCCCATTTACTTGATCGACCGTTTCGAGGACGGTCTCTCCATCTACGACATCGACTTCCAGTGGCTCGACGGCGTCGATCTGCACCCGGAGGGCTGTAGACTCGAGCTCATTGACCACCTTACCCACAACGTCTACCGCGGGCGCATGGCGCACTGGGCGAAGTACTACGAAAAGATTTTCAACTTCCGAGAGATCCGCTTTTTCGACATCAAAGGCGAGTACACGGGCCTGACGAGCAAAGCGCTAACCGCGCCGGATGGACTCATTCGGATCCCGCTGAACGAAGAGTCTCAGAAGGGCGGCGGCCAGATCGAGGAATTCCTGCTTGAGTTCAACGGCGAGGGGATCCAGCACATCGCGCTGTCGACGGAGGACATCTTCGACACTGTCGACCGGCTGCGCGAAAACGGGCTGGACTTCATGCCCAAGCCTCCGGATACCTACTACCAGATGCTGGAGAAACGCCTACCCGGACACGGCGAGCAGGTGGAGGAACTGAAACAACGCGGAATTCTCATTGACGGCACCACCGGAGCGGACGGAAACCGGCTGCTGCTGCAGATCTTCTCCAAGACCCTGCTGGGGCCGGTGTTCTTCGAGATCATTCAGCGCAAGGGTGACGATG
>Ga0224512_10001755_pt1 | contig 20498 bp, 20 predicted proteins | sample SF_May12_sed_USG_4_FD_169103 | JGI IMG/M metagenome (GOLD analysis project Ga0224512, IMG submission 169103) | Sediment microbial communities from San Francisco Bay, California, United States - SF_May12_sed_USGS_13 | ecosystem: Environmental > Aquatic > Marine > Sediment | place: USA... | reverse complement strand
GATCCTCGCGGATTTCGAGGGCGAGCGCCTGGACTACTGGGTCACCGGCTACGGCACCGGCGGCACCGTCACCGGCGTCGCCCGGGCACTCCGGGAAAAGCGGCCCGAGACCAAGATCATCCTGTCTGAGCCGGCCAACGCCCAGCTGATCGGCAGCGGCACCGCCCAGGAACGCAACGAAGACGGCTCGCCGGCGGTCAGCCATCCCGCCTTCGAGCCCCATCCGGTCCAGGGTTGGACGCCCGACTTCATCCCCCTGGTCCTTCAGGAATCCATCGACAACAACCTCTATGACGAGCTGATCCCCGTGGCCGGGCCGGAAGGCATCGAATGGTCGAAGCGGCTGGCCCAGAAGGAGGGCATCTTCGTCGGCATCTCCAGCGGCGCGACCTTCGCCGTCGCCATGAAGATCGCGGAGAAGGCGCCTAAGGATTCGGTCATCCTCTGCATGCTGCCCGATACCGGCGAGCGCTACCTGTCTTCGCCGCTGTTCGAAGGCATCGCGGAGGATATGACGGAGGAAGAGGCGGCGCTGTCGAAGTCGACGCCAGGCTACCACATGCCCGACGCCTGATCGTATCCACCCGGCGGGAACGGCGAAAAAGACCGGTGGCGGCGGGCCCGATCCCGACCCAACGGCTCGAGTTGATCTTGCCGTGCGATAAATGTTCTTGAAATGTTCCTTTAATTAGGGAACACTTTGGGCATGGACATTCTTCCCGATCTGCCCGGCGGACGGCCGCTGAAGGGCCGGGGCGCGGTCTCCAACGCCACCGGACGCTATGAACGCGAACGGAGGGTGCGCGTCGACGACGGCTGGGGCACTTCCGATGCCGCGCCCGACGATCCGCCGCCCGCCAAGACGCGGACCAAGATCCTGGTGGACGCGACGCGCTCGGCGATCACGCGCAATACCTCGCCCGATATTCCCTTCGACCGCTCCATCAACCCCTACCGGGGGTGCGAGCACGGCTGCATCTATTGTTACGCGCGCCCGTCCCACGCCTGGCTGGGGCTCTCTCCGGGGCTCGATTTCGAAACCCGAATCCTGGCCAAGCCCAACGCCGCAGAGCTGCTGAGCCGCGAACTCGCGCGCAAAGGCTACAAGCCCCGGCCCATCGCGCTCGGCACCAACACCGATCCCTATCAGCCGATTGAGCGCCGCCTCAAGATCACCCGATCCATTCTGGAGGTGCTGGCGCGCTGCAACCACCCGCTGACCATCGTGACCAAGTCCGACGGCCCGGTGCGCGACATCGACATCCTGGCGCCCATGGCGGCGCGCAACCTCGCCCGGGTGTTCATCTCCGTTACCACGCTGGACGGCACGCTCGCCCGCAATTTGGAGCCGCGCGCGGCAACCCCCGCCAAACGCATCGAAGCGATCGGGACGCTCAACGCCGCCGGCATCCCCACCGGGGTCATGGTGGCGCCGGTCATCCCGGCGCTGACCGATCATGAAATCGACGCGATCCTCGAGGCCGCGGCCCAAGCCGGGGCGCGGGAGGCGGGGCATATCCTGCTGCGCCTGCCGCTCGAGGTGAAGGAACTGTTCGAGGAATGGCTGCGCACCCATTACCCGGACCGGGCCGACCGCGTGCTCAACCTGGTACGCGAAACCCGCGCCGGGGCGCTCAACGATCCACGCTTCGGCAGCCGCATGCGCGGCGAAGGCGTCTACGCGCGCCTGATCGACCAGCGCTTCAAGATCGCGGTGCGGCGCCTCGGCCTCGCGCGCGAAGACCTCACCACGCTGGACGCCGCCCAATTCCGGGCGCCCGGCTCGGAGACCCGCCAGCTCGATCTTTTTTGAATTTCTAAGCCTGAATTCCCAATCGCGGAGTCCGGGCATTGTGTTAGATTTCCGCCATGGACAACCATGGTGAACTCACCGGTATCGCCATCGTCGGATTAGCCGCGCTGTTTTGCGGCATGGTGATGTCGCGCCTGAGGCTGCCGCCGGTGGCGGGTTATATCCTGGCTGGCATCCTGCTGGGCCCGACCGCACTGGAACTTGTCGAGAATGAGCAGCAGATTCAGCTGCTCGCCCATCTTGGCGTTCTCATGCTGCTGTTCATGGTCGGCATGGAATTGCACGCCGTCGACTTCATGAAGGTCTGGCGCCTGGCGCTGACCACGGTGGCGCTGCAGCTTGCCGCCTTCCTCGGCCTGACCATCGGCCTGTCGGAAATCATCGGCTGGCCCATCGGCCTTGCCGTGGTGCTGGCCTTCGTCGCCACCCTGTCGTCCACCGCCGTCGCCATCAAGATGCTGGACGAGATCGGCGAGAGCAAGACCGAGACCGGCCGCGCCGCCCTCGCCATCCTGATCGCCCAGGACCTCGCCGTCGTGCCCATGCTGCTGACCGTCGGCCACCTGCAGGGCGAGGGCCAGTGGCTGCAAGGCACCATTCAGATCGTCATCGCCACCGGCATCATCACCGCCATCATGCTGTACCTGTCGCGCAAGGGCCGTTTCCGCATTCCCTTCGCGCCCTGGCTCGCCCGCCGTCCGGAGCTGCGCCCCATCGGCGCCGTGGCCCTCTGCCTGGCGGCGGCGGTGCTGGCCGATGGGCTCGGCCTGTCGGCGGCCTACGGCGCCTTCCTGGCCGGGATAGTGCTGGGCAACACGCGGGGGCTGAGGCCCCTGATCACCGCCACCAAGCCGATCGAAGGCCTGCTGATGATGGTGTTCTTCCTCTCCATCGGCCTGCTGATCGACCTCAACTACATCTGGAACAACCTGGGCGAGGTGCTGACCTGGCTGGTCATCGTCACGGTGATCAAGACGGCGCTCAACATCGCCATCCTGCGCGCCCAACGCCTGCCCTGGCAGCGCGCCTTCCTGGCCGGCGTCATCCTGGGCCAAGTGGGGGAATTTTCCTTCCTGCTGGCCGCCGCCGGCGTCGCGGCTGGCGTGGTGTCGGCCGAGAACAGCCGGCTGATCGTCGCCATCGTGGCGCTCTCGCTGCTGCTCAGCCCGTTCTGGCTGGTGACGGCCAGGCGGCTCGGCGCCGCCGCCGCGCGGCGCAAACGCAGCCTCTCTTCTCTGCTCGAGCACCTCTACGGCTCCGAGGCCAAGAAGATCGCGGCCGGCGTCAAGACCGGCACCGACGACGTGACCGAGGTCTTACAGCGCACCGGCACCTGGGTGGGCCGCGCCGTCGACCGGGTCTCGGCGGTTCGCGATCAGGTGAGCGCCCGTATCAAGGAACGCCGCGGCGGGGCAGTGGGGGGGAAGCGCGCCAAATCCCCGCCGCCCGCGGATAAGGCGTAAACCCGGCATGCCGGATTTCGCGCTGGAAACCGGGCTGAGCGGAATCGTCTGCGGCATCGACGAAGCCGGGCGCGGCCCCTGGGCGGGCCCGGTGGTCGCCGGTGCGGTGATCCTCGACCGCGCCCGGCTCGATCCCGCATTGGCCCGGACGCTCGACGATTCCAAGAAGCTTTCCAAGGCCCGGCGCGAAGCCGTGTTCGCGGCCTTGCGGGAAGGCGCCAGCGCCGGCACCATCGAGATCGGGATCGGAAGCGCCAGCGTCGCCGAGATCGATCACCTCAACATCCTCAGGGCCACCTTCCTCGCCATGGGGCGGGCGGTATCGGCGCTCGCCTCCGCTCCGGACCATGCCCTGGTCGACGGCAACGCCCTGCCGCCGCTGCCATGCAAGGCCACCGCGGTGGTGAAAGGCGACCAGCGCTCGCTTTCTATCGCCGCCGCCTCCATCGCCGCCAAGGTGACCCGGGACGCGCTGATGGCGGACCTCGAGCACGCCCATCCCGGCTACGGTTTCGCCCGCCACGCCGGTTACGGCACCAAGGCGCATCGGGAGGCGCTTTTGCGCCTCGGCGTGACCCCACATCACCGCAGAAGCTTCGCACCGATACACAATATCTTGTGTGGCGGATAAGGCCGATTCACCCATGTTGCGCTAAGCTATTGATTCCAATAATTTTTTGTTGACGGCGCCGAATCGGGCGACCATCTTCCCCCGGATGCCTGGGGAGAGAACGATACCCGCCGCCGAGATTCTCGTCGGCGACTCGGTCGAGATCATGAACCGCCTGCCCGAAGGGTCGGCGGATATGATCTTTGCCGACCCGCCCTATAACCTCCAACTCCAGGGCGAGCTGGTGCGGCCCAACAACACCCGGGTCGACGGCGTCGACGAGGACTGGGACCGCTTCGCGACCTTCGCCGCCTATGACGAATTCACCCGGGCCTGGCTGTCCGCCGCGCGACGGGTGCTCAAAGACGACGGCACCCTGTGGGTGATCGGCAGCTATCACAATATTTACCGGGTCGGAACGGTGCTGCAGGATCTCGGCTACTGGATCCTCAACGACATCATCTGGCACAAGTCCAACCCGATGCCCAACTTCCGCGGCAAACGCTTCACCAACGCCCACGAAACGCTTCTGTGGTGTGCCAAGTCGCCGGAGCAGAAGCGCTATACCTTCAATTACCAGGCCATGAAGGCAACCAACGAAGACCTGCAGATGCGCTCGGACTGGATCATCCCGGTCTGCGCCGGGAACGAGCGGCTGAAGTCGGGCGGCACCAAGGCCCATCCGACGCAAAAGCCCGAGGCGCTGCTGCACCGCGTGCTGCTGGCGTCCACCAATGTCGGCGACACGGTGCTGGATCCATTCTTCGGCACCGGCACCACCGGCGCCGTCGCCAAGCGGCTGGGACGCGGTTTCATCGGCATCGAGCGCAACGCCGGTTACGCGGCGCTGGCGCGGGAACGCATCGACGGCGTGATCCCGGCCGACGACGAAGGGCTTGAGATCACCACCAAGACGCCGGAACCGCGAATCCCCTTCGGCTGGGTGATGGAGCGCGGCCTGCTCGCCCCGGGCGACGTGCTGACCGACCGGCGCGAACGTTTCGCCGCCAAGGTGCGGGCCGACGGCAGCCTGGTCGCCGACGGCATCACCGGATCGATTCACAAGGTCGGCGCCCATGTCCAGGGGCTCAGCGCCTGCAACGGCTGGACCTTCTGGCACTTCTCCTGCGGCGGCAAAGCGGTCCCCATCGACGTGCTGCGCCAGCGCATCCGCGCCGAACTGGCGGACGCCAACATGCTGCCGGGCGGTTCCGGACGCCGCCGGCCGCGCAGCTAGCCGTCCCCTTCCACGGCCTTGAGGCCCGCCGCGCATACCTTTTTCATCACGCTGGGCAGCGCATAATCGGCGAGCCTTGCGGGCGCCGCCCAGACCCCCTCGGGGGCGAGCTTTTCGCCCTCCTTCGCCCGCACCCGCGTCCAGGCCACGGTCAATTCCAGCCGGAAATGGGTGAAGACATGGGCAACCGGCGCCGCCACGACACGCCAGGGGCCGACGCCCTCGGGCAGCGCAGGTTCCAGGCTGCCGCCCTCCCGCCAAGGGCTGCCCGGCACCTCCATCATGCCGCCCAGCAAGCCCTTTTCGGGGCGGCGGCGCAGCAGAATCTCGCCCTTCTCGTTCACCGTGAACCAGGCGGTGCCCCGACGCACGGGCTTGTTCGCGCGCCGGTCCCGCCGGGGATAGGTCTCCGGATCGCCACGCGCCCGGGCCCGGCAGCCGTCGGCAACCGGGCAGATCGCGCATTTCGGGTTGCGCGGCGTGCAGATGGTCGCGCCGAGATCCATCATCGCCTGGGCGTAGTCGCCGGGCCGCTTGCCGGGCGTCAGCGCCGCCGCAAGACGGCGCAATTCCGGCTTGGCGGCGGGCAGCGGCGCCTCCACCGCATAGAGCCTCGCGATCACCCGCTCGACATTGCCGTCCACCACCGCCTCGGGCCGGCCGAAGGCGATCGCCGCGATCGCCGCCGCGGTGTAGGGACCGATGCCCGGCAACTGCAACAGGGCTTGCGCGTCCCGGGGAAAGACGCCGCCGTGGTCCCGGGCCACCACCTTGGCGCATTTCACCAGGTTGCGGGCCCGGGCGTAATAGCCGAGCCCCTGCCACGCCACCAGGACGTCATCGAGAGGGGCGGCGGCCAAGGCATTGATATCGGGCCAGCGCTTCAGGAACTCTTGAAAATAGGGAGTCACCGCCGCGACTGTAGTCTGCTGCAGCATGATCTCCGACAGCCAGACGCGGTAGGGATCGGCTGGCGTCCCCGGCGGCGCGCGCCAGGGCAGGGTGCGGGCGAACTGATCGAACCAACCGATAAGGGCCCGGACGTGACGGCGGGAGTCCTGCCTCACGGCGATGTGCGTCTTTGTCACTTCCCTGGCGGTCCTCTTCGGTCCATCATGCGGCCACTGTTTGGTGCCGCGCCCGGGCCAGGATGCCACGGCGCCGCGGCAGGGAAAAGGATGGCCATGACGGCACGTGATCCATCACCGGCACAGCAGTCCCAGGGGAGCCTGCGGGGCAAGACCCGCCGCGGTCTCACGACCCTCGGCCAGAGCGTCGACCGAGTCACCGGGCCGGCGCTGCGGCGGCGCGGCTTTGCGGAAGCCGCCATCGTCACCCGCTGGGATGAGATCGTCGGCCGGCCGCTCTGCGATCACAGCCGCCCCTTCCGGGTGGTGTTCCCCCGCGGCGAACGCCGGGGCGGAACCCTTCACCTCACCGTGTCCGGTGCCTTCGCGCCGGAAGTCGAGCACCTGTCGCCGCAAATCATCGAGCGCATCAACATCTATTTCGGCTACCGCGCGGTGGAGCAATTGCGGCTCCATCACGGCCGCATCTCGCCGCGCCCGACCGCCGGCAAGCCGGCCGCGGGGGATCCCGCCGCCGCCGCGGCCCCTGATAATGCGGTCAAGAGACGCCTCCAAGGGGTCGCCGACCCCGGCCTGCGGGCCGCCCTGACCCGGCTTGCCGGGGCCCGCGCCGCCGATAGGGCCAAGAAGGACTGACGCCCCCATAAAAACCGGACCGGGCGCGATTCGATGCTGGACGGAACTCCGGCGCTGACGCTATATTTTGTGTTAGGGAGACTTCTATGCGGAATATGTTGGTTGTACTCGGCGGTCTCGCCGTCATCGTGGTGGCCGCCGTGGGGCTTTATCAGTGGCTCGGCAAGCCCGCGGTTACCGTGGCGCCTCAACAGGCAGAGGCCCCCGCCGCCGTGGCCGGTGACGCGGGCAAGGTGCGCGACAACGATTTTGTCATCGGCGACCCCGGCGCGCCGGTGACCTTGATCGAATACGCCTCCCTCACCTGCCCCCATTGCGCGGAGTTTCACAACTCCGTCCTTCCCAAACTGAAGAAGGACTACGTCGAGACCGGCAAGCTGCGCGTGGTCTATCGCGACTTCCCCCTGAACGCGGGCGCGCTCCGGGCCTCGGCCCTGGCCCGCTGTGCCGGCCGCGATCGCTTCTTCGGGTTCCTCGACCTGTTGTTCGAGCGCCAGGCGCAATGGGCGTTCGGCCCGAGCCCGATGGCGGGGTTGACGGAGATCGCCGCCCTCGGCGGGTTGACCGAACAGGACCTCGCCAACTGCTTCCAGGACAACAAACTGCTCGAACAGATCGCTCTCCAGAAAAAGGAGGCCGAGGAAAAATTCGGCGTCGATTCCACCCCCAGTTTCATCATCAATGGCCGCAAACACACCGGTGGTCCCAGTTACGAAGATCTCAAGGCGGCCATCGACCCCCTCGTTTCCACCGGCGGCAAAAAGTAGGACCCCACAAACGTGCTCTTTTCCAAACTGACTCTTTCCGGTTTCAAATCGTTCGTCGACGAAACGGAACTCCTGATCGAACCCGGCATGACCGGCATCGTCGGGCCCAACGGCTGCGGCAAATCCAACCTGGTCGAGGCGCTGCGCTGGGCCATGGGCGAGGCCTCGGCCCGCCGGCTGCGCGGCAGCGAGATGGACGACCTGATCTTCGGCGGCACCATCAACCGGCCGGCGCGCAATATCGCCGAGGTGACGCTCTACCTCGACAATTCCGAACGCTCGGCCCCGGCGGCCTTCAACGATTCAGACGAGCTGGAGATCACCCGGCGGATCGAACGCGGCGCGGGCTCCAACTACCGCATCAACGGCAAGGACGTCCGCGCCCGCGACATTCAGGTCCTGTTCGCCGATGCGGCAACCGGCTCGCGCTCGACGGCGTTGGTCAGCCAGGGTCAGATCGAAACCATCATTCAGGCCAAGGCGATGGACCGGCGCGGCCTGCTGGAGGAAGCAGCGGGCATCACCGGCCTGTATTCAAGGCGCCACGAGGCGGAGCTCCGCCTGCGCGCGGCGGAAACCAACCTGGAACGCCTGGAGGACGTGGTCGCGGCCCTGGAAGCCCAGCTCGCCAGCCTCAAGCGCCAGGCGCGCCAAGCGACACGCTACAAGAACCTTTCCGACCACATCCGCAAGGCTGAAGCCGCGGTGCTGTATCTCCGCTGGACCGCCGCGGAAGCGGCCCGGGCGAGCGCGCAAGCGCGGCTTGAAGCGGCCACCACCGCCGTCCAGGACCTGACCCGCGCCGCCGGCGCCGCCGCCACCCGTCAGGCCGAAGTGGCGGGAAGATTGCCGGAGCTGCGCCAGGCCGAGGCCGAAGCGGCCGCCGCCCTGCAGCGCCTGACCCTGGCCCGGGACGCGCTCGACCAGGAGGAGGCGCGGGTCGCAGCGGCGCTCAACGGCGCGCGGGAACGCAGGGACCAGAACACCTCCGATCAAGGCCGCGAAACCGCCCGCCAGGAAGATGCCAAGGCGGCGATGGTGCGCCTGGCGGCGGAGCGTGAACAGCTTGAGGGCGCGGCCGAAGAAGAAAAGGCGGCCGAGATCGAAGCCGAAACCGCGCTGGCGGCCGCCCGGGAAGAGACCGCGGCGTTGGAGACAAGACTGGCGGACCTGGCCGAGCGCGTGGCCGGCGCCGAAGCGCGCCGCGCCGATCTCGCCAACCGGCTGATCGCGCTGAATGCCCGCAAGACCCGCCTTGCGGAACAGATGGCGGAAACCCGCGCCAGCCACACCGCCCTGGAGGGCGAATCCGGATCCCGCGCCGAATTGGCGGATCTGGAGACCGCCATCGCCCAGGCGCGTGAAAGCCTGGAGCACCTGCGCACGGACAGCGCCGCCGCGGAAGAGACCCGCCAGCGCCTCGAGGGGATCGAGACCGGCGCCCGCGACCGGCTGCGCGGGGCGGAGGATGCCGCCGCCAAGCTGAAGGCGGAGGCCGAAGGCCTGGCTCAGCTCCTCGAGGTCGCGGATTCCGAGCTGTGGCCGCCGCTGATCGATGCGGTGACCGTCGAACCGGGGCTGGAGGCGGCGCTGGGCGCGGCGCTTGGCGAAGATCTCGGGGCCCCGGCCGACGAGGCGGCGCCGGTGCATTGGCGGACCCTTGAAGCGATCCTGGGCGCCCCCACCCTGCCCGAAGGCGCCAGGCCCCTTGCCGATTTCGTGACCGCGCCCAAGGCGCTGGCCCGGCGCCTGGCCCAGATCGGCGTGGTCGAGGATGCCGCCGCCGGCGCCCGGCTGGTCGGCGCGCTTTTGCCCGGCCAAAGGCTGGTGACACGCGAGGGCAGGTTGTGGCGCTGGGACGGCTACACCGTGGCCGATGCCGAGGCTTCGCAATCGGCCCGCCGCCTGGCCCAGCGCAACCGGCTCAAAGCCATCGACGGGGAACTGAGGGACGCCACGGCGGCGGCGGATGCGGCGCGCGCGGCCCATGGCGAGGCCGCGAAACAGGCCAAGGCGGCCATCGAGAACGAAGCCCGGCTGCGCCAAGCGGTGCGCGAGGCGGAGGCCGCCCTGGAATCGCGGCGCCAGGAGCACGCCCGGCTGATCCGTGCCGCGGCGGAGAGCAATTCCAAGCTGCAAGCGGCGGCGGAAGCCATCGAACGGCTCGGCGCCGACATCTCCGAGACCGAGCGCGACATCTTCGAGGTGCAGAGCTCCCAGGACGCCTTGGAGGACACCGAGGCCCAGCGCACCCGCCTGGCGGGTTTGCGCGAGGAACTCACGGGGCTGCGCCAGGCCCTGGCGGAACGCCAGCGCGCCTACGACCTCTTGGCCCGGGAAGCCGCGGCGCGGACCCAGCGGCTCGCCGACATCGCCGAGGAACACGCCTCCTGGTCCGAACGCGCCGCCACCGCCGAAGCAACGCTGCAGGAGCTGGCCACCCGGCGGCGCACCATCGACGAGGAAATCTCGGCGCTGTCGGAACGCCCGGCCGCCATCCAGGCGGAACGCATGGGCCTGGCCGACCGGGTCGAGGCCGCCGAAGCGACCCGAAGTGCTGCCGCCGATGCGCTCGCCGTCGCCGAAACCGCCTTGCGCGAGGCCGACCAGGCGCTGAAGGAGGAAGAACACCGCCTGGCCACGGCCCGCGAAGACCGGGTGCGGGCCGAGGGGGCGGTGGAGCAGGCGGATCAGACCATCGCCACCCTGCGCGAGCGCATCAATGAGCGTCTCGAGGCCCGGCCCGTTGAACTGATCGAGATCGGCGGCATCGATCCCGAGACCCCGCCCGAGATGGAGGCCGCGGAGCGCCGGTTCGAGCGCCTGGTGCGTGAACGCGACAACATGGGACCGGTCAACCTGCGGGCCCAGCAGGAGGCCGAGGAGTTGGGCGAGCAGATCGCCTCCATGGAGGCCGAGCGTGACGACCTGATCAAGGCCATCGCCCGGCTGCGCCACGGCATCAGCGAACTCAACCGCGAGGGCCGCGCCCGCTTCGTCGCCGCCTTCGAGGACGTCAACACCCACTTCCAGGAGCTGTTCACCAAGCTGTTCGGCGGCGGACGGGCACATCTGGAACTGACCGAGTCCGACGATCCCCTGGAAGCCGGCCTCGAGATCATGGCGAGTCCGCCGGGCAAGCGGCTGCAAGTGCTGTCGCTGCTTTCCGGCGGGGAAAAGGCGCTGACCACCATCGCGCTCCTGTTCGCCGTGTTCCTGACCAACCCGGCGCCCATCTGTGTGCTGGACGAGGTCGATGCGCCGCTGGACGACACCAACGTCATGCGGTTCTGCGGACTGGTCGAGCAGATCGCGCGCGAAAGCCAGACCCGCTTCCTGCTGGTCACCCATCACCGCACCACCATGGCGCGGATGGACCGGCTGTTCGGTGTGACCATGCCCGAACGCGGCGTTTCGCGGCTGGTTTCCGTGGACCTTCAAGGGGTGTCGCATCTCAAGGCCATCGCCTGAGCGTTAGCCTTATTTTTTCTTCAAACTCAATGGCTTACCCAAGAGCCATTGACCCTTGACAGTGCCCGGGTGCTCTTCTAATGTGCCCGCGCCTTAGCCCAACGGCTTTGGCTTTCTGCCCCTTCGGGAGCGAATGTCGGGGGCGCTCCTCCCTTTTCCATCTCGGAACGGATCTGAGAGGACGGGATGACCGAGCGAGACCGCGAGCCTTCGGGCACACCGTCTGACGGCGGCCCCTCCCCACCGGGGAAAGGGCTCTCGCAACTGAAGGACCGCCTTGCCGCCGCCCGCGCGCGAGATGAGCGCAGCACCGGCGGCAAGCGTGATACCGATGCCAGCGGCATCGGCATCGCCATGCGGGTGGGCATCGAACTGGCGGGAACGCTGGCGGTCGGTGTTGGCATCGGCTGGCTTCTGGACCGCTGGCTCGGCACCGGGCCGTGGTTGTTGGTGGTGTTCTTCTTCCTTGGGAGCGCCGCGGGTATCTTGAACGTCTACCGGGCCGTCAAGAATATCGGCCTGGATCCGGCCTACCGGCGAGAGCCGGACGAAGCGGCCGGGGACGAAGACAAGGATGAGAGCGGCGGTCGCTGACCGGCGCATCGGGGGCCGCCGCTGGCGGCGCAGGACAGAGAAGACCGGGGATCTAAGGCGTGGCATCGCCCCTTCAGCAATTCGAGATCAAATCCATCGCCCCCATCGAGGTCGGCGGTGCGAACATTTCCTTCACCAATTCATCGCTGTTCATGGTCATCGTGATCACCGCGGTGACCCTGTTCCTGGTGCTGGGCATGCGCAAGCGGGCCATGGTGCCGGGGCGCTGGCAGTCCATGGCGGAGCTGACTTACGAATTCATCGCGGGTCTCGTGCGCGACAATGTGGGGCATGAGGGGCGCGCCTATTTCCCCTTCGTGTTCACGCTGTTCATGTTCATCCTGTTCGCCAACGTGATCGGCCTGGTCCCCTATTCCTTCACCGTGACCAGCCATATCATCGTCACCTTCGCGCTGGCCGCGATGGTGTTCCTCGGCGTGACGGTGATCGCCATCGTCAAGCACAAGGCGAAGTTCTTCACCTACTTCATGCCGGCGGGAGCGCCGATCTACATGGCGCCGCTGCTGATCCCGATCGAGCTGTTGAGCTACCTTGCCCGGCCGGTGACCCTGTCGCTCCGGCTGTTCGCCAACATGATGGCGGGCCACACCATGCTCAAGGTCTTCGCCGGCTTCGTCATCGCCTTGGGGCTGGCGGGGGTGTTCCCGCTGGCGGTGCTGATCGCGCTCTATATGCTGGAACTGATCGTCGCCGTGCTCCAGGCCTTCGTCTTCACCATTCTCACCTGTCTTTACCTCCACGACGCCATTCACCTGCATTGACGTATGATGATGGCGTGAAACGCAACCCACAGAGCCCACTTAAGATAAAGGAATGACAAAATGAGTGTAGAAGCCGCCAAACTGATCGGTGCGGGACTTGCCGTGATCGGCCTGGCCGGTGTCGGTGTCGGCATCGGCAACGTGTTTTCGGCCTTCATCACCTCCGTGGCGCGCAATCCCGCGGCCCAGTCGACGGTCTTCCCGTTCACCATGCTGGGCTTCGCCCTGGTGGAAGCCATCGCGCTGTTCGCCCTGCTGATCGCCTTCCTGATCCTGTTCGGCTAGGCCGGACACGGGAAAGCCGAGGCCCCGGCCCATGCCGCAGCTCGACGTCGCCAGTTACCTGCCCCAGGTGGTGTGGCTCGCCATCACCTTCGCCGTCCTCTATCTCCTGATGGCGAAGCTGGCGCTGCCGCGCATCTCCGATGTGCTGGAAGAGCGCTCGGAACGGCGCCAGGACAACCTCGCCAAGGCCGAGGAGCTCCAGGCGGAGGCCGAAACCGCGGCCCAGGCCTATGAAAAGGTGCTGGCCGACGCCCGGGGAGCCGCCCATGAACGGGTCCTCAAATCGGCCGAAGACGCCAAGGCCCGGACCGAGGCCGCGATCCACGCCCTCGACGAAAGGCTCGCCGGCGAGGTCAACACGGCGGAGGCCGCGATCAACGAGGCCCGTACGGCGGCGCTGAAGGATGCCACCGCGATCGCCGGGGAGGCCGCCAGGCTGGCCGTTGAGCGACTGGCCGGGATCCAGGTCGAAGCGGCGGCGGCCGAGGCCGCGGCGCGGACGGCCCAGGAGGCCCGGGCATGATCGGCCGCGCCCTCGCCGCCACCGCCGAAGCCGGCGCCCATGACGTGCCGTTCTACCAGGAGCCCGAGGTCTGGCTGCTGGTCGCCTTCGCCCTTTTCGTCGGGATGCTGGCGAAGCCGCTGTGGACCCGCATGACCGGCGGGCTGGACGGCCGGGCCGAGCGCATCAAGGCGGAGCTGGACGAGGCGCGCCAGCTGCGCGAGGAGGCCCAGGCGGCGCTGGCCAACTACCAGCGCAAGCAGCGCGACGCCGCCAAGGAAGCCGAAGAGATCGTCAAGCATGCCGAAGAAGAGGCCGCCCGCCTGACGGCCGATGCGGAAAAGACCTTGGCGGAAACCCTCAAGCGCCGCGAGGCCCTGTCCCGCGACAGGATCGCCCAGGCCGAGGCCCGGGCGATCGAAGAGGTGAAGGACGAAGCGGTCGAAGTGGCGCTCGCCGCCACCCGTGCATTGATCACCGAACGGCTTGACCCGGCCAAGGCCGAACACCTGATCGATGCCGCCGTCACCGAACTCCCCGCCAAGCTGCGCTAGCGCCTTACCTGCAACTCATAATTTGGTAAGTAGTATTGCCTAATGTCCCTTCACCAATTCGGCGTTTAGCCGAATGAAGGAAGGACAGGCCGGGATGCCGCGGAAAATCAAGTTCATTGCTTATGCTGGAAACGGGCTCCTCGTGGGCTTGTTTACCCTTGGCGCATTGTCGCTCTTGTATAAAGGCAAGCTTGGCGGATTTCTATTTTGCGCCCTTGTCGTCGCGCTTGGTGTCTACAATCTCTACACGACTTGGAAAGCAGCATTTTTGCTCTCCGAGGAGCAATGGCTGGAATCGGAGCTACGCAAAGCGGAAATTCGGGAAAAGCTCAAGACGATGGGGCGCGCTGCTTCCCCTCCCCGCAGCCCCCAACAACAGCCCCCCGCAGATAAAGACCCAGACAGGATTTAGGGCCTGCCCTACTCCGCCGCTTCGCCCGGCGCGGCGTCGGCGCGGTAGCGCAGCACCGGGTGGCGCGCCGCCTGGGTTTCATCGAGGCGCCGGCGCGGGGCCAGATGGGGCGCGGTCTTGAAGCGCTCCGCCTGGCCCGCCTTGAGGCGTTCCATCAGCCCCTTGACCGCCGCGATGAAGCGGTCGAGCTCGGCCTTGGGTTCCGTCTCGGTCGGCTCCAGCAGCATGGCGCCGTGCACCACCAGGGGGAAATAGATGGTGGTCGGGTGGAAACCCTCGTCGATCAGCGCCTTGGCGAAATCGAGGGTGCTGACGCCGTGGGCGCGGAAGGCCTCGTCATCGAACAGGCATTCGTGCATGCAGGGCCCGGGATAGGCCGCACTCAGGCTGTCGGAAAGTGTTGCCAGCATGTAATTGGCCGCCAGCACCGCGTCTTCGGAAACCTGGGTCAGGCCGTCGCCGCCGTGGCTCAGCATGTAGGTATAGGCGCGCACGAACATGCCGAACTGGCCGTGAAACGCCTTGAGGCGGCCGATGCTGGCGGCGGCATCGCCCTCCGCCGTTTCCTGCAAGGCAAAGCCGTCCGCGCCGGCCACCAGCCAAGGCAGCGGCGCATGCGCCGCCAAGGCCTCCGTCATCGCCACCGGGCCCGATCCCGGACCGCCGCCGCCATGGGGTGTCGAAAACGTCTTGTGCAGGTTGAAATGCATCACGTCGATGCCGAGATCGGCTGGCCGGGCCTTGCCCATGATGGCGTTGAAATTAGCGCCGTCGCAATACACGTAGGCGCCGGCGTCGTGGCACGCCTCGGCCATCGCGACGATGTCGCCTTCGAACAAGCCGCAGGTATTGGGATTGGTAATCATCAGGGCGGCGACGTCGGGGCCGAGCTTTTCCTTGAGCGCCGCCAGGTCCGCCCGGCCGCGCGCATCGCCCGCCACCGGATCGACGGAATAGCCGCAGGTCGCGGCCGTCGCCGGATTGGTGCCGTGGGCCGATTCCGGGACCAGCACGCGGGTGCGCGCCGCGCCCCCCCGGTTGCCGGCCGCGTCATGGGCGGCGCGGATCACCATCATGCCGCAAAGCTCGCCCTGGGCGCCGGCGGCCGGGGCCAACGTCACCGCGGGCAGGCCGGTCAGCACCTTGAGCCAATGCGCCAGCGCATCCATGAGCTCCAGCGCCCCCTGCACGGTCGAAAGCGGTTGCAGCGGATGGAGGCCGGCAAAGCCAGGCAGCCGCGCGGTCGCCTCGTTGAGGCGCGGGTTGTGCTTCATGGTGCAGGAGCCCAAGGGGAAGAAGCCCGCGTCGATGGCGTAGTTCTTGGACGAAAGCCGCGTGAAGTGGCGCACCACCTGGGGTTCGGACAGGCCGGGCAGGCCGATCGCGTCCGTCCGCCCGCAACCGCCCAACCGGTCCGCAAATTCCGGCGGCGCCTCCAGATCCACGCCGCTCAGCGCGGGATCGCCTTGTTCGAAGATCAACGCCTCTTCGATCTCAAGGCCCTTATTGCCCGACACCGTGCCGGGCGCCGCGCCCGCCACGCCCTCGCCACCGTTGGCTTCCGGCGCCCCGCTGGCCCGGCGCGGTCCCCGGCTCATGACAACGCCCCTTCGAGCGCCCGGGCGAGCGCTTCGATCTGATCCGGGGAATTCAGCTCCGTCGCCGCGACGATCAAAAGGTCGGCGGCCGCATCCGCGCCCGGCCAAAGCCTGTCCCCGGGAACGCCCGCGAAGATGCCGTCCCGCGCAAGATCGTCGGCCAATGGGGCCGCGGGCACCGGAAGGCGCAGGGTGAATTCGTTGAAGAAGGTGTCGTTCAGCACCTCGATGCCGCCGATGCCGACAAGACGGTCGGCCAGCGTCACCGCGCGGTGATGGTTGATCCGCGCCAGGCGCTTGAAGCCAACCTCGCCCAACAGCGCCAAGTGAATGGTGAAGGCCAGCGCACAGAGGCCCGAATTGGTGCAGATGTTCGACGTCGCCCGTTCCCGGCGGATGTGCTGCTCGCGCGCGGATAGGGTCAGCACGTAGCCCCGCCGCCCCTCGGCATCCACCGTCTCGCCGGACACGCGCCCCGGCATCTGGCGCACGAAGCGCTCCCGCGTCGCAAGCAAGCCCAGATACGGCCCGCCGAAATTGAGCCCGTTGCCGATGCCCTGGCCTTCGCCGGCGACGATGTCGGCCCCCATGGCGCCGGGCGGCGTCAGCGCGCCGAGGGAGACCGACTCCGCGACACAGGCGACCAGAAGCGCGCCCTTCTCGTGACAGGCCTCGGCCAAGGGGGCGAGGTCGCGCACATGGCCGAAGACATCGGGGTTCTGAACGACGACGCAGGCGGTCTCCTCCGTCACCTGGGCGGCCAAATCCTCATCGCCCGCGACCGACAGCGGCGCCTGGACAAGCCCGGCATCGGAAAACCGCAAGAGGGTGGCGATGCTCCCGGTCCAATGGGGATGCAGGGCGCCGGAGAGGACGACACCCGCCCGGCGGGTGATGCGGCGTGCCATCAGGACGGCCTCGGCGGCGGCGGACGCGCCGTCATAGAGCGAGGCGTTGGCGATCTCCATCCCCGTCAGGAGCGCCACCTGGGTCTGGAATTCGAACAGGTATTGCAAGGTGCCCTGGCTGATTTCGGGCTGGTAGGGAGTGTAGGAGGTGAGGAATTCACCGCGCTGGATCAGGTAATCCACCGACGCCGGAACATGGTGGCGATAGGCGCCGCAGCCCAGGAATGAAGCGGCGCCCGAAGCCGGCCGGTTGCGGTCGGCCAGCGCCTGGAGCCGGGCCGCGACCTCGATCTCGCCCGCGTGCTTCGGCAGGTCGAGGGGCGCCGTCATCCGCGCCGCCCGCGGCACGTCGGCGAACAGGTCGTCGATGCCCGCCACGCCGATCACCCGGAGCATTTCGGCCCGGTCGGCATCGGTCAGCGGCAGGTAACGCATCAGTCGAGCCCTTCGACGTAGGCCCGGTAGGCGTCCGCATCCATCAACCCGGCGACGGCTTTCGCATCGACGCCCTTGAGCTTCACGAACCAGGCGCCGCCTTCGGCATCCTGGTTGATCATTTCCGGGCGCTCCACCAGCGCGCCGTTGACCTCGGCAACCTCGCCGGCGACCGGGGCGTAGACCTCGCTGGCCGCCTTCACCGATTCCACCACGGCCATCTGGCCGCCCGGTGCCACCTGGGTCCCGACCTCCGGCAGTTCCACATAGACCACGTCGCCCAATTGCTCCTGGGCGTATTTGCTGATGCCGACGGTGGCGGTGTCGCCCTCCATGCGGATCCATTCATGTTCATCGGTATAGCGTGTATCGGCCATCGGCTTTTCCCCCTATGACGTGGGCCTGTAATAGCGGTGCGGAACGAACGGCAGGTCCTGGACGTGGGCCGGCACCTCGCGCCCCCGGACCTTGAGGATAATCCCGGTGCCCGATTCGGCAAAGGCGGCCCCGACATATCCCATGGCGATCGGTCCATCGACGCTGGGCCCGAAGCCGCCCGAAGTGACGCTGCCGATGGGGCGACCGTCGAGATCGAGGACTTCCGTCCCTTCCCGGGCCGGCGCCCGGCCTTCGGGACGGATGCCGACGCGCCGGCGTCCGGGTCCCGCCGTCAACTGCTCCAGGATGCGCGCGGCCCCCGGAAAGCCGCCTTCGGCGCGCCGACGCTTCGAAACGGTCCAAGCAAGGTCCGCCTCCACCGGCGTGGTGGTCTCGTCGATATCGTGGCCGTAGAGGCAGAGGCCCGCTTCCAATCGCAATGTGTCCCGCGCGCCGAGCCCGGCGGGCGCGACCTCGTCCTCCGCCAGGAGCGCCCGGGCGAGGCCCTCGGCCGCATCGTCGGCAAGCGCGATCTCGAAACCGTCCTCCCCGGTATAGCCGGCGCGGGACACGATCGCCGCCGTGCCCCCAAGGCTCATCGAGCGCGCCTCCAGGAAGCGCATCTCCGCAGCCTCCGGGGCGAAGCGGGCGAGCACCGCCGACGCGGCCGGCCCCTGGAGCGCGAGCAACGCCCGGTCTTCGTGCCTCTCCAGGGCCGTGCCGGGGCCGATCGAGGCGTCCAAATGGGCACAATCCGCGTCTTTCCGCGCGGCGTTGAGGACGATGCCGAGCCCGTCCTCCCAATTGGTGACCATGATGTCGTCGAGGATGCCGCCATCGTCCGTCGTCAGCATGGTGTAGCGCATGCGTCCGGGCGCGAGCGCCCGGATATCGCCCGGAACCAGGGCTTCCAGGGCGGCCGCGGCCCCCGCCCCGTCGAGGCGCACCTGGCCCATATGCGAGACATCGAACAGGGACGCCTTCGATCGGGTGTGAAGATGCTCTTTCAGGATCCCGGCGGGAAACTGCAGCGGCATTTCATATCCGGCGAATGGCACCATCTTGGCCCCCAGTTCGACATGCAGGGCGTGGAGCGCGGTCCGGGACAGCGCGGCGTTCACTGGGTTAGGACCTCCTGAAGGGGGCACTGGACACGGGTTTCCTCTCGTCACGCCGGGGTGCGGGTGCTAACCTGGCGGCGGCCGTCAGTTGGGCTCGCCGGGGACCGCGCCGCCGCTTCCGGGCCGACCCACGGGGAAGTCAGGCTCCCGCGCGCCGGGGCCGCGGGCGGGCGGCGCGATGGGGATATCCCGAAGCGCCCCTGGCGTCTTCACCTTGGCCCAATCGCGGTTGTATTTGAGTTGCGCTGGCGTCAACTGCAGTCCTGCGATGATCCGATAACGCGAGGCCTGCTCCCCCTTTTTCAACGGGATCTTCAGGCCCAGGGTATCGGTCTTGCCGCCCTGATCCACGTTGACCGGAAAGGCAAGGGTCATATCGAAGTCCCATTTCTTGATGATCTTTTCCGTCGGGTCCATGAGGACGATGAAATACTTCACCGCCGCCTTGCGCGACCGATCTGCCGGCCCCCGCCGGGCCTCGACCCTCACCGCCATCTCCACCTCCACCTCGCCGTCGCGATAGGTGCAGGCGCCGCCCGCCCGCGCCATGCGAATATCGCTGACCATCGCCGAAAGATCGGTGCCGCCGCCTGGGGCGAAGTTCACCAGGCGCTTGCCCTCCTCCAGCACGACCACGCGCGGGCAGGGCGGTGGCGGTTTCTTGCTCCTGAACCAACCGCAGCCGCCAAGCAGAAGCGCGGCGGCGACAAGGACGGCAAGGGATCTAAAGCCCGGCATGGGTGCCATCGCAATACGGGGCATCGGTGGTCCGCTTGCAGCCGCAAAGATAAAGCCGCATCGCTTCACCCACCTCCAACGGCCTGGGCCGGAATTCGGTTCCATCGTGGGCCCCGTCGCAGAAAGGCTGGGAGGCCGACCGCCCGCAGGCGCACCAGAGGTATTTCCGGCCAGGCTCAAGATCGACCTCGTAGTAATTTTTGCGAGCAATCTCAGGCTCGGCCATGACAGGTGATTCCTTTTAGAAACGGGCCTTTGCGGAAACGGGGGACCTGTGTTTATCTAGCGCTGCTTCCGGGGCAGGATACCAGTCCCCACAGGGGTGCGACAACCAAACCGTCACGGGGCGCGAAACCGGCCCCGAAAAGAGGAAGAGCCAACCCAGATGCCCGCCGAAGGCGCGAACAGCGGCAAACCCGAGCTTACGGTCCTCCTGGCCAGCCCAAGGGGGTTTTGCGCCGGCGTCGTGCGCGCCATCGCGGTGGTGGAGGCGGCCCTGGCACGCGCCGAAGGCCCCGTCTATGTGCGCCACGAGATCGTCCATAACCGCCATGTGGTCGAGGCGCTCGAGGCCAAGGGCGCGCAGTTCGTCGAAGAGGTCTCCGACATCCCCGACGGCGCGGTGGCGATCTTTTCGGCCCACGGGGTCGCCCGCTCGGTCACCCGGGAGGCCAAGGCCCGCGGCCTCGCCAGCTTCGATGCCACCTGCCCGTTGGTCAGCAAGGTCCACCAGGAGGCCCAGAACCACCACCGCGTCGGGCGCCACGTGCTGTTGATCGGCCATGCCGGGCATCCCGAGGTGGAGGGCACCATGGGCCAGGTTCCCGGCGGCGCCGTCACCCTGATCGAGGACTGCGCGGACGCGGAAGCGGTGGAGGTGCCGGATCCGCAAAACCTCGCCTACACCACCCAGACCACGCTTTCGGTAGACGACACCCAAGCCATCGTCGACATCCTCACCCGGCGCTTTCCCGCCATCTGCGGGCCGGCAAAGGCGGATATCTGTTACGCAACCACCAACCGCCAGGAGGCCGTCAAGGCGATGGCGCCCAAGGTCGATGCGCTGGTCGTCATCGGCGCCGAGAACTCTTCCAATTCCAACCGGC
>Ga0224512_10001754_pt1 | contig 20503 bp, 20 predicted proteins | sample SF_May12_sed_USG_4_FD_169103 | JGI IMG/M metagenome (GOLD analysis project Ga0224512, IMG submission 169103) | Sediment microbial communities from San Francisco Bay, California, United States - SF_May12_sed_USGS_13 | ecosystem: Environmental > Aquatic > Marine > Sediment | place: USA... | reverse complement strand
CTCGTTGCTGCGAAAGTCCGTGCCGAAGAGACCCTGATCCGCATTGAGTACGCCGACGAGCGTGACGTTCGGAAAGTCATGCCCTTTGGCGAGCATCTGTGTGCCCACGAGTATCTGCGTCTTGCCTGACTCGAGATCGGCAAGCACGCTCTCTAGGCTGCCGCGACGACTTGTCGCGTCTCGATCGAGCCGGCCGATTACGACATTCGGATACAGCGCCCGCAGCTCCTCGCTGACACGCTGGGTTCCAGCGCCCACGGCAATACGCTCGGCGCCACAGCTCGCGCAGGCCCACTTGAGCGCACGCTCGGCACCGCAGTGATGACAGCGTAAGCGCCCGCTCGCCGAATGTATCGTCATGCGCGAATCGCAACGCTGGCAATCTTCGGCTACCCCGCAGTCCGGGCAGAAGAGCACGGGAGCGAAACCGCGGCGGTTCAGGAACAGCATGACTTGATTGCCCGACGCAAGGTGCTGTTCGATTGCGCTGAGCAGTGGTGTCGAAATGCCGTTACGCACGGCATGGTGGTTCAGGTCGATGATTCGAACGGTTGGTGCGCCCGCGGAGCCGATCCGGTGTGGCATCCGCAACAGGTGGTAGCGGCCTTGCTCGGCGTTGTGAACGCTCTCCAGCGACGGCGTCGCGGAGCCGAGCACGACGGGGATGCCAAGACGCTGTGCACGGTAGACCGCGAGATCTCGTGCGGAGTATCGAAACCCTTCGGCCTGCTTATAAGAGTTGTCATGTTCCTCGTCGACGATGACGAGGCCTGGCCTATGCAGTGGCGCGAATACAGCCGAGCGCGTGCCGACAATGAGACCTGCGTCACCGTTGCGGCACCGCTGCCAGGCGTCGAGCCGCTCGGTGTCGGTTAGCGCCGAATGCATTACCGCCAGACGCGCGCCGAAACGCTGTGCGAGCCGGCCAACGAGCTGCGGCGTGAGGCTGATCTCGGGCACGAGCAGCAGGCTCTGCTGGTCAGCTTGAATCTGCTCGGCGATAAGGCGCATGTAGACCTCGGTCTTGCCGCTGCCGGTCACGCCGTGGAGCAGGAAGGCGTTATAGCCGGGTGCGGCCGCGGCGATCGCTTCGAGCACGTCGCGTTGGTCGTCGGTGAGTGCAGGCACAGGTCCAGGCTCGTGCTCCACCGTCTCGCGGCGGGTGCGTGGAGCCGTCGCTGCCCTTGCGAGCCAGCCTTTGTCCTCGAGCGTCGCCAGCTGCGCGCGCGTGTAGCCGGCCTCGCGCAGATCGGATTCTGCGGCGGTGTCGATCGTGGCAAGCTGTTCGAGCAGCGCCGCCTGGCGCCGTGCACGGCGGGCAAGCGCGGTCGTATCCGTCTCACGTCCGGCTGCCGTGAGCTGCCAACGAATCTCCGGTGCGGGCACGGCAGCGCGCCCCCGGCGCAGCAGAGCCGGCAGTGCTGCGCTGAGCACCTCTCCGACGGGGTGATGGTAGTAGCTCGCGCACCAGACCAGCGTTTCGCGCAGATCTGCGCCGATGAGGGGCTCTTCGTCCAACGCCGTCGTCGCACGCTTGAGCTTATCGAGCCCGACCGGGCTCGTCGCCGGGTGCTCGAGGACGATGCCGGTATGCGACTTGCGTGCGACCGGCACGAGAACGCGGCAGCCAGGTAACGGTGTCGGGCCCGGCCCGGCCCAGAGATAATCCAGGCCCTCGCGGATCGGCAGCGGCACGGCCACCCGGATCACGGGCATCTCGTTGGTCATAATCTGCGAACTGCGGCTCCGACCGGCGGTTTTTGAAGTCTGTGTCAACGTTTTGGGCACAGACGCGTTATCTTGAGCGATGACGGTACGATGCGTCGAGTCGGTATCCACGCGTATGATCAATCTGGGCATCAGTGTTGAACAACGGTAGGCGAATGTCCTCAGCGGCAGTCATGAGTAGCGGCGGGCGCCTGGCCGAGGAGGAGCAGGGCTTCGTGCTCGAGAGCGAGTTGAATCGCTTCCTGAGTGAAGTGGAAGCGCGAGCTTATCGGTTTGCGGCGATCGGCGTGGGCGATCCTGACGAGGCGCTCGATGTCGTGCAGGATGCAATGATCAGTCTCGTGCGACGCTACTCGAAGCGGCCAGCGGAGGAATGGCGGCCATTGTTTTTTCGGATATTGAGCAATCGGATTCGTGATTTTCACCGCCGCCGGCGTGTCCGCGACTCGGTGTTGCGCTACTTCGGCGGTCAGCATGGCGAGCAGCCCGACCCCGTCGCAGCCGCAGCCGACCCTTCGCACAACCGCCCGGAGGACGAGGTCGCGCGTGCGGATGCGATGGCGGCGCTCGAGAGCGCGCTCGCCGAGCTGCCGACCCGGCAGCGCGAGGCATTCATGCTGCGCAATTTCGAGGGACTGAATGTCGCCGAGACCGCCGTGGCAATGCGATGCTCGGATGGGAGCGTCAAAACGCACTACTCGCGGGCCACACACCGCCTGCGGGAGATATTAGGTGAGTACTACTGATGAACATGCAAGACAAGCAGGCTGAAAGGGAGTCGCTCGAGGGCAGCAAGGCGCTGTTCGACAGCAGTGTCGATACTATCGACGGGGCAACGCGCGCGAGGCTACGCGCGGCACGCGAGCGTGCGCTCGAGGAGCTGGTGCCGCGGACCCTGTTCGGCGGCGCGCGGCTGTGGATACCGGCGGTTGCCGCCGCGGCGCTCGTCGCGCTCGTGACGCTGCCGCTCGTCCAACGTAACGGCACAGACGCCGATGCCGGCTTCGAGACGATGGCGGCGGCGGACCTGGAGATCCTGCTCGGTGAGGAAGAACTCGAGATGCTCGCGGAGCTGGAGTTCTACGAGTGGCTGGAACTGGAGGCTCCGGATGAGTCCGGCGGTGAGAGCATTGATGGCGTCGGATGAGCGACGACGGGCCGCGCGGCAGTTAGGTGGGCTAGCGGCACTCGCAATCATGCAGGCAGCGCTGATGCCGTTGGCTGGCGCGGACGAGCCGGAAGGGCCAGATTTGGATCTGCTCGAATATTTGGGCAGCTGGCAGGGAGACGACGAGGAATGGCTCGCCGTTTCCGAATGGGATGCGAAAAGCGATGCGCAGGGGACAGAGCCCGAGTCGCCTCGCGAGGAGAAGGACGATGAATAGGACCCTCAAGTTGGCAGTCGTTGCAATCGGTCTTTCGGGACTAGCGCAGCTCGCCACGGCGCAGGGCGTCAATTGGGACGACCTCAGCGAGGCGCAGCAGCAGCTACTTTCCGGACATGCCGAGGCGTGGGCCGAGCTAGCACCCGAGCGCCAGACGCAGATAGCGACCGGAGCTGAGCGCTGGTTGCGTATGAATGGGCGCCAGCAGGATCAGGCCATGCAGAGATTCCAGCGCTGGGCATCACTCGACGATGCGCAGCGCAGCGAGATTCGCGAGCGCTACCAGACCTACCGCCGCCTGGACCCCAATGCTCGCCGCCGCATTCAGGATGCCTACCGCCGGTTTCAACGCATGCCCCCGGAGCGGCGTATGGAACTGCAGCAGCGGTTCAGATCTTTGAGCGACGACCAGCGACGCATGCTTCGAGATCGCCGCGCCCGCCCACCCGCGCGGCGCGACTGACCGGCCCAACCCCCCCTCTGAGCCGCCCGATTCGACGTCGCGGCCGCCTTTTTGCGTTCCCGGCGGGAACGCCGTTGCCGATTTGTTTACAATCGCGCCAGCACTCGGCGGGGGTCCGGTAATGGGAGCTGACTCCCGGCCGGCAGCCGCTCGGAAAACCACGAGAAATCTACGGTCAGTCTAAGGTGTCGGCTCGGGCTTGCCGGCAGGAGTAATGCAATGAGAATCGGTATCCCCAAAGAGATCTTTGAGGAAGAAAGACGCGTGGCCGCAACACCGGAGGTTGCTGCCAAACTCAGGGATCTCGGCTTCGACGTCGCCGTCGAGTCTGGCGCCGGCGCCGCCGCGAGCTTTGACGACGAGGCCTACCGCGGAGCGGGCGTTGAGGTTATCGGTGATGCCGCGACGCTGTGGAGTGACAGCGACATCATCCTGAAAGTCCGTGCGCCACTCGACGGCGGGCCGCAGGACGAGATAGGCCGATTGCGCGACGGTCAGGTTTTGGTCTCATTCCTCTGGCCGGCTCAGAACCCGGAGTTGCTCGACAAGCTTGCGGCCAAGGGTGTGACGACGCTGGCAATGGACAGCATTCCGCGTATCTCGCGTGCGCAGAAGATGGACGCGTTGAGCTCGATGGCCAACATCGCCGGCTATCGTGCCGTGGTCGAGGCGGCGCAGCATTTCGGCCGCTTCTTCACGGGCCAGATCACGGCTGCCGGCAAAATTCCGCCTGCAAAAGTCCTCGTCATCGGTGCCGGTGTCGCGGGCCTTGCGGCGATCGGTGCAGCGAAAGGCATGGGCGCGATCGTGCGTGCGTTCGACACGCGGCCCGAGGTCAAAGAGCAGGTCGAGAGCATGGACGGCGAGTTTTTGTTGCTCGACTTCGAGGAGGAAGGCTCGGGCACGGGCGGCTATGCGAAGGTCATGAGCGAGGAGTTCATCAAGGCCGAGATGGAGCTGTTCGCTCAACAGGCCGAAGAGGTGGACATCATCATCACGACGGCGCTGATTCCGGGCAAGCCCGCACCGAAGCTCATTACGGCCGAGATGGTTAAGTCGATGAAGGCCGGCAGCGTCGTCGTCGATCTCGCAGCGGAGCAGGGCGGTAACTGCGAGCTCACGCAGCCGCATAAGGTCGTTGAACAGCACGGCGTCACGCTGATCGGTTACACGGATCTGCCGAGCCGCCTGGCGGCGCAGTCGAGTCAGCTCTACGGGACGAATCTGCGTCACCTGCTGACAGATATGTGCCCCGAGAAGGACGGCCAACTCGTTGTGGACATGGACGACGAGGTCATTCGTGGCGCCACGGTCGTCAAGGGCAACGAGATCACCTGGCCGCCACCGGCACCGAAGCTCAGCGCCGCACCGCCGAAGCCAGCCGAGCAAAAAGCTGCCGAGCCACCGCCCGCGCCGAAGCCGCGGGCGCCGGCCTGGGTCGGCCCCGCCGTGACGTTCGGGGTCGGAGCGCTCGCCCTGTTGGGCCTAGGCTCGGTAGCGCCGCCGTCGTTCATGGCTCACTTCACCGTGTTCGTGCTCGCATGCTTCGTCGGCTACATGGTCATCTGGAACGTGACGCCGGCGCTGCACACGCCGCTCATGAGTGTCACGAACGCCATCAGCAGCATCATCATCATCGGTGCGCTGTTGCAGATCAGCTCCGGGGAGACCTGGATCATGTGGATCGCAACACTCACGGTGCTCATTACGAGCATCAACATCTTCGGTGGGTTCGCGGTTACGCGGCGCATGCTGCAGATGTTCCAGAAGTAGGAGACCGTCATGTCTGAAGGAATAGTCACAGTCTCTTATATCGGGGCAACCGTACTCTTCATCCTCGCGCTCGGCGGTTTGAGCCATCCCGAGACGGCTCGAAGGGGCAATCTCTACGGCATGATCGGCATGAGCATCGCGATGCTCGCGACGATCTTCGGCGTTGTCACAGGGAACTACGCTCTTCTGATCGGCGCGCTCGTGATCGGCGGCGCCATCGGTTTCACGCTCGCATTACGCGTACAGATGACGCAGATGCCAGAGCTCGTCGCGATCCTGCACAGCCTCGTCGGGCTCGCAGCCGTGCTTGTCGGCTTCGCGAGTTTTCTCGATCCCGAGAGCCATTTCATTGGCGTCGAGCTCACGATCCACGATATCGAGATCTACATCGGCGTGCTGATCGGTGCCGTGACGTTTTCGGGTTCGGTCATCGCATTCGGTAAGCTCAGCGGCAAGATCGGCGGTAAGCCGCTCACGCTGCCGGCGCGGCACTGGCTGAATCTGATTCTGGTGCTGGCCATGATCTGGTTCGGTGTCGAGTTCGTGCAGGGCTCGGCGGCCGGCGAAGGTCTGACGCCATTGCTGATCATGACGGCTATCGCGCTCTTGCTCGGTATCCACATGGTCATGGCCATCGGCGGGGCTGACATGCCCGTCGTCGTTTCGATGTTGAACAGCTACTCGGGCTGGGCGGCATCTGCGACCGGCTTCATGCTCAGCAACGATCTACTGATCGTCACAGGCGCCCTCGTCGGCAGCAGCGGCGCCATTCTGAGTTACATCATGTGCCGGGCCATGAATCGTAAATTCATCGCTGTCATCGCGGGCGGCTTCGGCACGTCGGGCGGCACGACGGTCGGAGCTGAAGATCAGGGCGAGGTCGTGCCGATCAGCGCAGCGGAGACAGCCGAGCTGCTCGTGAATGCCAAGGAAGTCATGATCGTGCCTGGCTACGGCATGGCGGTTGCGCAAGCCCAACACATCGTCAACGAGATCACGCGCTGCCTGCGCGACAAAGGCGTCAACGTGCGCTTTGGTATCCACCCCGTCGCTGGACGCATGCCTGGGCATATGAACGTGTTACTCGCAGAGGCCCGCGTGCCGTACGACATCGTATTTGAGATGGATGAGATCAACGATGATTTCCCCAAGATCGATGTCTCCATCGTCATCGGCGCGAACGACATCGTGAACCCGTCGGCGCAGACTGACCCCGACAGCCCGATCGCGGGCATGCCCGTGCTCGAGGTCTGGAAGGGAGATACGACAATCGTGCTTAAGCGCAGTATGGCGACCGGCTATGCTGGTGTTCAGAATCCGCTGTTCTTCAAGGAGAACACGCGCATGTTGTTTGGCGACGCACGTGAGAGCCTCGATGAGGTGCTCAAGGGCCTGTAGCCGTCGTTCTCCGGCGGTAGTACGTCATACGACTTCGCTACGGGCGGCTGGCCGGTTGGTCAGCCGCCCGTTGCATATTCGCTTCGTCTCGGAGACACTTGGTCGCGCCGACCTCAACGCCGGCGGTTGAAGCATGGAGCGTTTTACCGTAAGCCAGGAGGTATTGCGCACTGACGTCGCGGGCATGCCGCTAGAGTGGATCGATTACCGCGACGCCGTGCGGCTCTACCATACCGATCAAGTGGCCTATGCGTGTGGGTCCTTGATCTATGCTGTGCGCGGTGGTTTTAACGCGCGCTCGGGAAGGCGCAGCCTTGTCGAGGTCAACTCGATCATCGCAACGCTCGGCAATGCACACAGCATCGAGCGTAATCACGAAAGCTATTCACCACCGCTGAACAATCGCACGCTGTTTCGGCGCGACGGTAATCTGTGTATGTACTGCGCGCAACGATTCAGGACCTCCGATCTGACGCGAGATCACATCACGCCGCTGAGCCTAGGCGGCCGTGACGCGTGGACAAATGTCGTCGCTGCCTGCAGGCGCTGCAACAATCACAAGGGCGGCAGGACGCCGGAACAGGCCCGCATGGAGCTCGTCGCCGTACCGTTTACGCCGACGTATGCGGAGTACATCTATCTCAAGGGTCGGCGCGTGCTGACGGATCAGATGGCCTACCTGCTTACGCATTTCCCGCGCAGCTCTCCGCTACACGCGCGTCTGAGCTCGGCGATTCAGGGCTAGGCCCCGCTACGGAGATTCGTGACGGCGCTCACAGCTGGCGCGGGATCCAGGCCCTAAGGTTAGCGAATCATCCCGTTCGTGAGAACACTGATGACGTTCAAGCTCCGGTTGCCTTTCGGGTCGAGCGCCAAGCAGCAGCCAGAGGGGCCGCAGGGGCCGTCCTACCATGCCGTGAGTGTTCGCGCGGGCAAGAATGCCTGCGAGGCGGCCCAACGCTACTCCGGTAAGCGTGTGCTATCGGCCGAGGCGTTGCTGCTGCCGTTAGCCGACTGCGATCGGACCGATCGGTGCACGTGCAGCTATCAACACCATGAGGACAGGCGCGCCCGCCCGCGCCGCCAAAGCGAAGGCGCTCCGCCGGCCGATGGAGCGGCCGAGTATTCCGAGCAGCGACGAGGTCAAGGGCGCCGGTCAGAAGACCATCCGGAGTTCGACGACATGGAGAGTAACGATTCCGACGATTCGCAGCTCGTGGCCGATACCTACTACGGATATGTGCGAAAGCCCGGCGCCGACTGAAGACACCCGGGCTCCAGTGCCTGCGTTAGGTCCTCTAGACCCTCTCGGGAAACGCCTCGACCACATACCGATTTAATCAACGCGGCGACACACCGGTCGAGATTATGTGATCCCGCGATGGGTATGAGATCTAGGAGACGCGCCTTGACGAAAACGTGACGTGCGGGCGAAGCGTACGTCTCGCTCCGCTTGGGGACCTCAGCCGGGATAAAGAAACACCCCCGGCAGAGGGCCCCGGGGGTGTCCATGAGTTATCGTCAGTCGTTCCACTGGCGACGGTCGCGCCCATGGCCGCCACGTCTCAGAGATCCATCGTTGTACACGATCTCACCGTCGACAATAGTAATCGCCGCCTTGGTGTCCCTAATACTGTGGTCATCCCCATTAAACGGGTTGCGGTCGAGAATGACGACGTCGGCGAGGAAGCCCTCCTTGAGCTGGCCGCGTTCGTGCTCTTCCCGAGTGAACCAGGCGGAGCCCTTGGTATAGCACTGTAAGCCTTCCATCAACTCGGCGGTCTGGTCCGACGCTCGGCTGCCTGGAAACGCGGCTGCGAACGGGTCGTTCTTGAGAAGCTGCGTGCCGTCGAAAGCCTCGCCTGTCACCATGAACTGCAGCGTAGTCCACGGGTTGCCGTGCCCGGCGAACATTCCGTCCGCGCCGCAACCGACATTGAGACCGTGCTCGTACTGCGCATCGAAAGCGCCTCGGTACGGAGGGCCGGAGAACTCCCAGCCCGGGAACAGGAAGCGCACGGCTTGGATGCCGGCGCCGACGCCAACCGCGGCCATTCTCTCGAAATGCTCGTCCGATGCATCGTTCAAATGATCCAAGGAATTATGTCGGTCAGCGTAGGATGCGCCGATGGCGCATGGGTCATTGACGGCAAGCGCCCTTTCGATGCCCGCAATGACCGCGGGTATCTGCTCGGCCTCAGCATGTTGATGCGTGGACCAATCGTGCCGGCGAAGGACGAAGAGCGTCGCATCCTCGATGAAATCTTCGGTGGGGGCCGTAAAGAACTCGCCGAGTCCCATGATGCGATAGAACGGGCTGCCGAGGCGACTTATCTGGAAGCCTTCTCCAGAGATCTCCGCTGGACCGACGCAGCCTCCAGGCACCGTTCCGGCCTTCGGTGCGGCGCTCATGACATTCGCGAGACGTTCGATCGGAGACTGCCCGGACGTCCCCGGCGCGTCCAGCGGCCTGACCTGGAAACGAATACGCATCTTGAGATTACCATCGATGTCCGCCTGCGCCAGCGCGCGAAAATCCTGCGACTGGCGGAAGCCACCGCCACCGGATTCACCTATACCGACCAAGCCTAGGCTATGCGCCCAACGCTGTAGATCGAGCGTGCTTCTTATCTGCTCTTCGATCGGGTTGTTGTCGCGCGTCCACAAATACACTGCCTGGTTCGAGCCGCCGGGACCCGTGGTCAACGATCCGTCGGCAGGAATCACCGGTAGTGCGGGCAGCGGAGCGACCAGGCCGTTGAAGAAATCTCTAGCCAGGGTGTTCATCTGGCCGGGACCCGGCGACGAGTGTTGATTAAAATCACCGAAGTTCGGGCCCGAGGGCGTCGGCAACCACCGCTGCAGAAGCAGTACGGGGTGATCGCCTGCGACCGCGTCGAGCTCTGCTATGGTCGGGTAACCTCCTCCGAACTGCAGGTGGTTGTGGCGCCCGATCAACGTGAGCCACGCGCCGGGCGGTACCTCAGGATCGGCTGCTCTCGTCGCGATTGCCGCTAACAGGTCTTCCTTCGAATAGGCGCCTTCCCCATCGTGAATGGCGTAGCCCCATGTAATAGCACTTCTGTTGAAGTGTAGGTGCTGGTCGATCAGACCGGGGATGACGATAGCGCCCCTGGCGTTGATCGTCGTCATTCGACCCTGTCCTTCGCCTCGTCGCGGGCCATCTCCCCCGACCGACACAATGCGGTTGCCGCTGATCACCATACTGCTAGCAACAGGGTTGGCATCATCCATCGTGATGATGTTGGCGTTGACGATTCGTATGTCCTCTGCAGTTGCCAGGCCTGTGGTCAGGGCGCACAGCACCCCGGTCGCGAGGACACGAGTCCGCGATCTATTGGTCTTCATGGAAGTCCCCTTTAGTTGTTAGTGGGCACGAGACGGGCGGATCAGTGATTGAAGCAAATTATTCTGAAGTAGCGACCCGTCTTCCATTTGAGACTAGCATAGCGCCGCGAGCGCCGTTTCTTTATTGTCAAACACTCGCGTACGCGCACCCGCGGCCCCCCGTCGCGGCCAGGCTGCTATGCTTTTGTGAGAGTGCTCACGCGGAAACGTCATGATTTGTCGGTTGTCCTCGAGGGTTGTAATAAACAACGCGGCCTGCCGGTCGAGATAGTATGTTCGCGCGAATCGGGGATTAATCCGGGAGACCCACATTGACGAATCCGACCGAGACGAGACCGCCGCTACCACCGTTCGATCGTGACGGCGCCATTGAGAAAATCCGACTCGCTGAGGATGCTTGGAACACGCGCGAGCCGCAGCGTGTGTCGCTCGCGTATACGGTGGATAGCGTTTGGCGCAACCGGGCCGAATTCCTTCAAGGCCGAGATGCGATCGTGAAATTTCTCGAGCGCAAGTGGGCCAGGGAGCTCGATTACCGGCTCATCAAGGAACTGTGGGCATATCGAGACAATCGTATCGCCGTGCGCTTCGCCTACGAATGGCACGATGATTCAGGTAACTGGCATCGGTCGTACGGCAACGAGAACTGGGAGTTCAATGACGCCGGACTCATGCGGCGGCGCATCGCGAGTATCAACGATCTGTCGATCGGCGAGGCCGAGCGCAAATATCATTGGCCCCTCGGACGGCGGCCCGACGATCATCCGGGACTGTCCGAGCTCGGACTGTAGGCGCTGGCTTCAGTCGTGCGGCGTCTGACAGCGTTCGTTGCCGCGGCGCTTGCCGCGAGCCTCGTCTGGCACGGCTCCGTCGCCATTGATGACCTGCTCTTGGCCGAAGAGGCCAGCTGGCAGCTCGGTGACTTTGTTTATCCGCTCATAATCACGCCCATTGCAATGCTCGTACTCGGTGTTCCTCTTCACCTCATGCTGCGCCTGTCGGGTCGCGAGCGCACGACGGATCGGGTTCTCGCTGGCGCAGCGACTGGCGCGGTGTTCGCTGCCGTATTCTGGCTGCCCGGCGCCCAGGCTGTCCTCACGGGGGCAGCAGCGGGCGCGAGCGCGAGTGCTATCTTCTATCGTCTCCGTGACGTGAGGCCAGGCGCAGGCCGAACCGCATCGAGCAATATCTAGCGCGTTGGCAGTATATCGAGCGCCGGTGCTCCACCAGAGAACAGCAGAGAATTGGGCGTAAAGCTGCTCAGCGAGGAGTTACGGCGCCGCTGCGGAATCCGCCTCCTCGGTGGCGCGGAGGCCGTCGGCGGCGGTTCTATCAATCGCGCATTCAAGGTGCTCAGCGAGCAGGGGCCGCTGTTCCTCAAGCTCAACACACCCTCGGCGTTAGGCATGTTCGAGGCGGAGGCGGCAGGGCTGGAGATTCTGGCGCAAGCGGAAGCCGTCCGTGTGCCCGCGGTCGTTGCTGTCGGTGCCGTCGCCGACGCAGCCTATCTGATCCTGGAGTGGATCGTTTTTGGTCCTAAATCCGAAGCGGCCGAGCGCAGCCTCGGTGCAGATCTCGCCTCTCAGCATCGTGTAACGCGATCGGAGTTCGGCTGGGATCGCGACAACACCATCGGTTCTACGCCGCAGGTCAACGCACCGACCGGCGATTGGCCGACGTTCTTCTGCGAGCACCGTCTGCGCTACCAGCTCGCTCTCGCAGTTCGCAACGGCCTGCCCGCGGCAACCGCAGCAGACGTCGAACGGCTCCTCGATAAAGTAGCAGTCCTGTTCGACGCGTATGAGCCTGACGCTTCACTGCTTCATGGCGATCTCTGGGGCGGAAATTGGGGCGTGACGACGGACGGGACGCCCGTGATCTTCGACCCAGCCGTCTACTATGGGGACCGCGAAACGGATCTCGCAATGACACGCCTATTCGGTGGATTCGGTAGCGCGTTTTACGACGCCTACGCAGAAGCGTGGCCATTGGCGCCAGGTTGGGAGCGGCGAGTCGAGCTCTACAACCTTTATCATCTGTTGAACCATTTCAACTTGTTCGGTGCAGGGTATCTGGCTTCCGTTCAAGGCGCTCTGGAGAAACTCCTCCGTTATCTCCCCTAGCCCGGACAATTCATTCGGGACTTCGAATGATGGCGACGTATGGATGCTGTCGTGACGCTCACAGCGGCAGCGGCCGCCTCGAGAGATATCCATGCGAACACGGCAGGCTCAGTCGGCGCCCGCCTGGTTCTCGAGTAGGTAAATAGGCAGATCGACCGTTAATCGTAGCGTCGCAGAAGGCCGTTCGTTCGAAACGATCGGTGCACCTGTCCTGATGTCATGACCTTTCGCCTGAAGGTAGTCGACGCGTGCGCCGATTTGGTCGGCGATGAACGTCAGACCCGGGCGAAGCCGCACGGACTCGTGCAGGCCGATGGAGATACCGGGGCCGTGAATACGTCGCCATGGATGAGGCTCGGACCCTTCGGCCACGGTCTCGAAGCCGAGGCCGTGCCAGAAGCGCGCAGAGTCCTCGACCGACCCGGTCGCGAGGCTGTATTCGAGCAACGTGCCGCAGACGGACGCCGCAATATCCTCAGCCGCGACTGGCGAAAACGTTCTGGCTTCGACGAGCGTAACGAGCTGATCATTGGGATCGCGAAAGCCAACCTCATGGAACTCCTGCTCGCCGAGCCGGGCGATCTCTAACTCTATTCCCTGGCGCCGCAATGCTCTGACATAGCTCTCGAGATCCGGGCGCACGAAGCTGAGCCACGGACCCGTCAGCTCGCAATCATGCAGAGCGATACAGATGTGACCATCGGAGACGACAGCGTAGCCGTGATCCCGAATACCGCCGTCGTTGATGAGTGCGAAGCCGAGGGAGCGCAGCTCCTCGAACGCTCCAGCGATATCGTCGGTCTCAATTCCGACTTCCAGAAAAGTCTCTAGCATCTCGTTCGTTCGATTACCGTGCTCGAGCAGGATGAGTAAGCCTGCGTACTCGGCGTTATTCTGTCAGAATTTCAGCCCTCGCTCTTTGCAGAGGCTACGCGGACATGTCTGCGACACCGGTACAGCGCGGCGGACGTGTTCAGCCGCTCGTGCTCATGCTTCTCGCTGCCGTTGCGACGATCGTATCCGGTATCGGGCCGTTCGACCGCATGACGTGGTGGCTCGAGGTCTCGCCCGTGATCGTTGGGCTGGCAGTGCTCGCGGCGACATCGCGGCGGTTTCCGCTGACGACGCTGCTCTACTGGCTGTTATTCATTCACGCGCTCGTGCTCGTTCTAGGCGGACATTACACCTATGCGCGCGTACCGATCGGATTTACCGTGCAGGATTTATTCGATCTCGCGCGTAACCCCTACGACCGGTTCGGGCATTTCGCGCAAGGATTCGTTCCGGCAATCCTGGCTCGGGAAATCCTGCTTCGATTGTCGCCGCTGCAACGCGGCGGTTGGCTATTTGTCATCGTAACGAGTTTCTGTCTTGCCTTCAGCGCGTTCTACGAGCTGATCGAATGGTGGGTGGCGGTCGTCGCCGGCGACGGTAGCACCGATTTCCTGGCGTTACAGGGCGACCCGTGGGATACGCAGTGGGATATGTTCATCGCGTTGCTGGGTGCGATCGGCGCTCAGCTCGTGCTCGGGCGCTGGCACGATCACGACCTCAAAGCATTGCAAGGTAACGGTGGCGGCTCGTGATCGAGGTGCTCGCCGGCATCTTGCTACCGGTGTTCATCGTCGCCGGGATCGGCTTCGGCTGGGCGAGACTCGGCCTGCCGCTCGACCGCGGCTTCGTATCGCGTCTGGTCATCAATGTTGCGACGCCGTGCCTGATTCTGGACAGCGTCTCCAAGCTCGGCTTGCCACTGAGCGAGTTCACGACGATGTTGGCGAGCGCCCTGATCATGTATGCCGCTGCGGCGCTAGGTGCGTCGCTGGTCTTGCGGCTCGCAGGGCTGCCGCAACGCTCTTTCTTGCCGTCGATGACGTTCGGTAACGCCGGGAATATCGGACTGCCGCTCAGCTATTTTGCATTCGGCGACGAAGGCCTCGGATTGTCGTCCGGTGTTTTTCTCGTGGCGGTCGTGCTCCAGTTCACTCTTGCGCCGGCGCTGCAGGACGGAAGACCTGCGCTCAAGACGCTCGCGACGACACCCGTCGTCTATGGGTCGGCGCTCGGCGTCGCGTTGCTCGCCACCGGAACTGCGCTGCCGTCCTGGCTCGACAGGACCGTTGGTCTGCTCGCCGATATCGCGATCCCGTTGGCATTGTTGACGCTCGGTTTCGCGCTCGCGGAGTTTCGTATCCGTCGCGCGTCGATTGCGATCAGCCTCGGGCTGGGACGGCTCGTGCTCGGCTTCAGCGTCGCGCTCGGCGTCAGCGAGCTGCTCGGGCTCACAGGCGTCGCGCGCAGTGTGCTTATCTTGACTGGCAGCATGCCGACGGCTGTCGTTTGCTACCTGCTAGCGGAGCGATACGGGTGCGATCCGGACGATGTTGCTGGTGTGGTGCTCGTGTCGACGTTGACTGCGGCGTTTCTGTTGCCGCTGCTCGTGGCCTACGCGCTCTGGCTGGAGGGCTCGCTGCCTATCTAACGAGTCAGCTCAGCCGCGGCGATGCGATGGCCTTGGTCGTTGCGGCCGCAGAAACCATGACCGAAGCGGGCAATCCGGTGCAGCGCGCTGGCAGGTAGCGTGTCAATCGAGCCGGATTACTGGACGTCGCGACCGCTGATGAGGTCCTCGAGAGACGGCGGTGGGTGATCCGGACCCATGCGGCCCTCTTTGAGCCGCCTCATATAGTCATGATAGGCGCGCATCGCCTGTGAGCCGAATAGCCACATGATCGGAATATTGGCGAACAACATGACACCCGTGCCGAGACTCGTCAGATTGTCGAGCTCGGTCGACGTTTCGATAAAACCCCACGTCGCAACGAGAATCAAAGAGCAGAACGCCACTTTGTATGGGAGCACGCCGCGCCCGCCGAAAAGATAGACGACACCTTGTTCGCCGTAATAGCTCCAAGAGATCATCGTTGATACAGCAAACAGCCAGACCGCCAGCGTCACGAGCCATTTGCCGAGACCGGGCGTCACGGAGTCGAACGCCTTGGCCGTGAGCGTTGCCCCGACATAGGTCGCATAGAGGCCCGGGCCGTCGAGCGCGGGCCGCGCGTTGCTCGTAAAGCTCGGCCACTCGATCGACAGTTGGCCGTTCTCGGCGATTACACGTCCCTCGAGCCGATGCAGCCGATTCGCGGATTGGGGATTCGGGTCACCACGGTAGATCACGAAGACAATGTCACCGGCACGCCACGTATCGATGTCGCGCTGCGGCGCCGGCAGCGTTTCGAGGCTCCACTCCGCAGCGCCAACGGGCACGAACGCAGGCAGCGGGTCGTACATTGCCTCCGGCGCGCGATTCCAAGTCCCCGTCGAGAGAATGACCAAAGCCGTAAACGTACAGACCACGATCGTATCGATGAACGGCTCCAGCCCTGCTACGACCGCCTCGCGTATGGGTTCGTCGGTTTTGGCCGCCGAGTGGGCTATAGGCGATGAGCCCTGGCCGGCCTCATTCGAGAACAGCGCGCGCTTCATGCCGAACAAGAAGGCGTAGCCTGCGGTTCCGCCGATAAACGCCCCGGTGGCCCCTTGTGGTGAGAACGCAGAACTCACGATTAGCGCGAACATCTGCAGTATCTGATCGGCGCTCATTATCAGCACGTATGCGCCTGCGAGAAGGTAGAGCGTGACCATGATCGGCACGAGCCGTCCGGCGACGGCCCCGATTCGTTTGATGCCACCGATGATGACCATACCGACGAGCATCGCGAGCACGATGCCGCAGACGATGCTCGGAATGCCGAAATATTCCTCCGTGATCTCACCGACGTTCCAGGCCTGGAACATGTTGCCGCCGGTTGCAGTCGACACGAGCAGCGTCAGGCAGAAGACGGCACCGATGGCGCGGCCTGTAGAGGCGAGACGCGGATTGAGCCGGGCTAGTCCCTTGCTCGCGACCCACATCGGCCCGCCGTGGGGGTTGTCCGGGTCGTCGGTGTTGCGGTAGAGCATCGACAGGCCGACCTCGGTCAGCTTCAGCGACATGCCGAAGACGCCGACGATCCACATCCAGAAGACGGCGCCGGGGCCGCCCAACGTGATCGCAAGCGCCACACCGCCGATATTGCCGAGCCCGACGGTGGCTGAAAGCGCGGCCGACAGGGCCTGGAAATGGTTGATGGCACCGGGATCGCTCGGGTCGTCGTAGCCGCCCCGGAGGACGCGCACGCCGTGAGTCAGCGCGCGGTACTGGCAGAAGCGGCTCCAGATCGTGAACAGCACACCGGTTCCGAGTACGACGAGCAGCACGCCGTCGTGCCAGAGAATCGCGTTGATCGTGGCCAGAACAGTATTGAAGTCGGCCATTGCGAGTTCGTAGTCGTCTCAGGCCGCTTCGAGAATGGCCGTAACGCCCATGCCGCCTGCCGTGCAGACAGAGATCAAACCTCTGCCGGAGCCCTTCTCGTGCAGGAGCTTCGTCAGCGTCGCGAGCAGGCGGCCGCCCGTTGCAGCAAACGGGTGTCCGATTGCGACGCTGCCGCCTTTGACGTTGAGCTTCGCGCGATCGATGCGGCCCAGAGGTTGCGCCCGGCCGAGCTGCTCGCGGCAGAACTCTTCCGACTCCCAGGCTTTGAGCGTGGCGAGCGCCTGCGCTGCAAATGCCTCGTGAATCTCGTAGTAATCGAAGTCCTGTAGCGCGAGTCCGGCATCGTCCAGCATCGCGGAGACTGCATAGGCTGGCGCCATGAGCAAGCCTTCCTTAGCCACGAAGTCCACGGCTGCGACTTTCGCATACGTCATATAAGCCAGTACCGGTAGGCCACGCTCGCGCGCCCAGTCCTCCGACGCTAACAGTACTGCGGCCGCACCGTCTGTCAGCGGCGTGCTGTTGCCGGCGGTCATCGTACCGCCAGGCCCGCGGTCGAAGACGGGCTTGAGCTTTGCGAGCTGCTCCATGCTCGAATCCGGCCGCAGATTGTTGTCGCGGCTCAAGCCGTGGAAGCTTATGACGAGATCGTCGTAGAAACCCTCGTCATAGGCGCGCGCTGCGTTTTGATGGCTCACGAGCGTGAGCGCGTCCTGTTCCTCGCGGCTCAATTGCCAATGCTGAGCCGTGAGCTCCATGCTTTGCCCCATGGACAGCTTTGTGCGCGGCTCGACGACGCCCGGAAACTCGGGTTTGAAATGCTTTGGCCTCAGACTCAGCCAGGGCTTTAGTTTCGCGCCGAGCGTGCGCCCGCGAGCGCTCTCCATGAGCAGTGTCCGATACGCGTCCGGATAGACGATCGGCATGTCGCTGATGCTGTCCGTGCCGGCGGCGATACCAGATTCGATGAGCCCCGTTGAGATCTTGCTCGCGAGGAGCACGGCTGTAGACAAGCTCGTTCCGCAAGCTCTCTGTAGATCGAAGGCCGGCGTTTCCGGAGCAAGCCCGGACGACAGAACGCTCTCACGAGTCAGGTTGTAGTCGCGAGAATGCTTGATGACGGCACCGGCCGATACGTCATCAATCTTGACCCCATGCAGGTCGTACTTGACGACGAGCGCGGCAAGCACGGCGCTGAGCATGTCCTGGTTACTGCACTCGGCGTAGGCGCTGTGCGCCCGACAGAACGGTGTCCGTAAGCCTCCAACGATCGCCACGCGGCGTGCGGGCTGGTTACGCATTTAGATTATCTCCTGGTCTACCATTGTTGCTCGGGCGTTCCGGGTGGCCTTTCTGCCCGAATGTCGCCCCGCCCCGCTCAAGATAGCGCACTTCAGCCTCGGTACTGCTGCGGCCGAGCAGCGCATTTCGATGCGGAAACCTGCCGAACTCGGCAATGATATCCCGATGTTGGCGCGCGTGGTCAGCCGAGTTCGCCAGCGCCTTGGCCATGAAATCTGTCTCGGCGCCGCGCGCGAGCTCGTCGAACAGTTCGACGGACCGATCCTGCACGCTGATAGACTCGGCATGTTGCATCGGCATGTAGAAGAATAGGCGCTCCAACGGCCGCAGATCCCGATCCAGGGCCGCGGTGATCCCGCCAGTCGTCAGATCGAGCGCCTTGGCATCCTGGGCGAACGCCGCGGCCGTGCCGCGATAGACATTGCGCGGAAACTGATCGAGTAGGAGGATGAGCGCGAGACGTCCGCGCGGCCTGCCTTCCCAGCTCTGCAGGAGCGACGCAGCCGCGGCAGTCATCGCTGGCGCGAAGCGATCGCGAATCAGCGCATCGAGTCCTCGATCCGAGCCGAACCAGCGTTTCATGAGCACATCGACCGCGGCCGAATCCACGGCAGGCTCGCCAAACCAGAACTCGAGAATTTCTTCGTCAGACGTGGTCATGCACAGCGTCGTCGTGGGTTCGCAACTACCATAAAGCGGTACGACGGCGAGGCCAAGTCGGCAGCCGAACACTGAATACCCGCACCGACGCCTGCATGCCATACAATACGACCCCATCGTGAGAGCTCATTTGCCTACCTGTGGGCGCGTGCTCGCGGCCATAGCGGTTTGTTCCTGCGGCTGTTCCGCGGAGGATCCCGCAACCGTGATCGAGCAGCTCATCGAGGAGACCGAGATCGCGGCGGAATCGCGCGATACTGGTCACTTCCGCGGTCTGATTGCCGACAGCTACGTCGATGGACGCGGTAATGACCGCGAGCGGCTCATCAATATGATCCGGGGCTACTTTCTCGCACATCAGTCCATCGACGTGCTCAGCCGCATCGAGACCGTGGAGCTCAGGGGCGATGACGCAGCGGAAATCGTCGTGCTCGCGGGCGTTCTGGCTCGCCGCCCCGGTGAGGGCCTGCTCGAGGGGTTCGACGGGCGCCTGTATCGGCTCGAGCTCGAGCTCGTAGAGAACGACGGAGAGTGGCAGATCATCGGCGCAGACTGGCAGCGCTCGCTCGAAGTATTGAGAGGAGATTGAACGCGATGACTCGACGATCGTATGCGCTGTTGGCAATCGGTGTTTGCCTGCTCGGCCTGCAGGCCTGCTCCTCGCTGCCGAGGCAGCTGGCGCCGCCGCGCGCCGAGGTCGTCGAGCTGCGACTCGTGCAGGCGGGATTCGATGGCCAACGCTTCGCCGTTCGGCTCGATCTGTTCAATCCGAACCCCGTTCCGATTCCGGTGCGCTTCGTCGAATTCGACGTGCGTCTCGGCGGCGAGGGCCTGCTCGACGGTAGATCGGTGGCGCCGTTCACGTTGCCGGCGGGTGGCACCGAGGTCATCGAGGTCGAGATTTTCAGCAATCTCGTCTCTTCGGCAACGCGCTTGCTGGCAATGGTTCAAGGGCCGGCGAATACGCTCGAGTACGAAGTTCAGGGCCAGCTGACCCTCGACGTCCCGCTGCGGGAGCCGCTCGGCTTCTATCATCGCGGCCAGGTGCCGCTCTCATTGGCGCAATAGACCGCCACGGCGCTGTAACCGCTTGATTCTAGCCGCGACGCCCGCTCACGGAAATTTGACGGCACGGCAGCCCAGTTCTTATAGTTGACGGTCGGCAACGGCCAGCAGAGCGTGGGAAAGAGCCCATCGCCGGGCCACGTCAACGGCTGGTCCAGGCCTCATCTGTCATCGGGATTCCGTAAGATGGTGTGGCACCGGGGTCGATGGGCTCCGGGCGAAGTCGCGACAGGCTCAATCGTCGCCCGACGACGGCTCGCAGGGGCGGCGCGAGCACGCCGACAGCCGAGCCGAGCAAGGAAGAATAAGCAACGGCGCGAGCCTCGCGGTTCGCCGAGGGAAGTGATGACCCTGGATTTGGCATCAACGACGATAGACGTGCGTGCAGCTTCTTGCGGGCTGGGCATGCGGGCGAATATTCGATGACGGCGGTCTTTCGCAGGACGCGTCCAGCCGCGAGCGGCCTCTACGATCCGGCGCAGGAGCGGGACAGCTGCGGCGTCGGTTTCGTTGCCCACGTCAAAGGTGAAGCCAGCCACCAGATCGTTCGCGACGCCGAGCATCTGCTGTGCCGCATGGACCACCGCGGCGCGCGGGGCGCCGAGCCGAATACGGGCGACGGTGCGGGAATGTTGACCGGGTTGCCGCACGAGTTTCTAGCCAGAGTCGCGCGCGAGGACCTCGGGACGGAGTTACCGGATCCCGGGCGTTTCGGCGCGGGCGTCGTTTTCCTGCCGACGGACGCTGACGAGCGGGAGCGATGCAAGACTGCCGTGGCCAGGATTTGTGAGGCCGAAGGACAAACGCTCGTCGGCTGGCGGGAAGTGCCGATCGATCCCGACAAGGCCGATCTGGGACCGACGGCGCGCGTCGCGACGCCGCATATCGAGCAGCTGTTCATCGCTGCCGGTGACGG
>Ga0224512_10001753_pt1 | contig 20504 bp, 18 predicted proteins | sample SF_May12_sed_USG_4_FD_169103 | JGI IMG/M metagenome (GOLD analysis project Ga0224512, IMG submission 169103) | Sediment microbial communities from San Francisco Bay, California, United States - SF_May12_sed_USGS_13 | ecosystem: Environmental > Aquatic > Marine > Sediment | place: USA... | reverse complement strand
GCGCCAGGTCCCCGAGATCCATCACCGCCTCTTCAGGGTCCGGCGCCAGGTCCCCGAGATCCATCACCGCCTCTTCAGGGTCCGGCGCCAGGTCCGCCAGCGACATGACTTCCGAGTCGTCGTCGGTGGCGACCGCAGCAAGCTCGTCGAGATCGATGACGGGCTCCTCAGTGGGCAGCTCCATCGCCGACTCGGCAGCCAGATCGTCCAACGCGACGAAGTCGTCTACCGCCTCGGCCCCCACCGGCGCGAGCGAGTCCAAGTCGATGATCGGCTCCTCGACGGCCAGCTCCGTCTCCGGATCCAGCGTCGGGAGCACCATTGCGGGCTCTTCGTCGAACTCCCCTACACCATCCACCGACGCCAGAGAATCGAGATCGATGACGGGCTCGTCTCCGGACACACCGGCCTCGGGTGGCGGCGCGAAGTCCAGCAACGGCATGAGGTCCAGTTCCGGTGACGCGGCAGCCGGGGCTTCGGTGGCCTCCATTACAGGGGGCCGGTCGTCTATCCGCAACGCCCCGAGCTCGACCGTGTCCGCCTCGCTGTCGACCGCGAAAGGCTCGGACCCGGCTTCGGTCGTCAGCGCCGGTTCGGCTCGAAGACGGGAAGCATAAGTCGCTCGCTCTTGGCCGTTTACGGCGAAGTCGGGCTCCAGGGCAAGCAACCGGGAGCGGACGTCTGCGGCCTCCTCGTCTCCCTGGTCCTCGAGTACACGCAGAAGCGAGGCGAGCGCGTTGACGTTGTCCCCGTCGAGTTCGAGCGCAGCACGAGCGGCGATCGTCGCTTCCGCGGCAAGCCCTTGCTCTACATAGAGTTGTGCGGCGACAACATGACCCGGGACGAAGTGGGGATGGCGCGCCAAGCCAGCGTTGAGCAAGCGGACGGCCTGTTGAATCTCGCCCGAACGTCTATAGGCGTCCGCCAACGGAGCGAAAACTCGTCCCTCGGGGTCGCGCTCAGACTCGAAGATATTCTTCAGAGTCCGGATTTCCTGCTGGAGTACCTCGGTCACGCGGACTCCGAAGCCATGGCGAGCGGAAAGAGTCTACCACAGGGGGCAGCCACGAAGATAGGGAGGGCTTGGAAAAAGTGTCAACGAAGTTGGCACGCGAGCTATCGCCGCCTTGTCCGTTGAGACGCTCAATCCGAGCAGTTATCCTTCCTGGCCCATCTCGTGGGGGAATTTTTTGTCGACCCGTAAGGGGTTGCTGGAGACGTGGTCCTATGATGCGTCAAATGAGGGAAGTCACGAAGCCACTGATCATGCTGGCTTTGCTCGCGTTCGTGGCGCTCATGGTCTTCGAGTGGGGCATGGATATCACCGGACGGAGCGGTGGCTCCCTCGGTGCCATCGGTTCGGTCAACGGTGACGAGATCTTCTACGAGCAGTACATGGCGGCGTACCGCCAGCTCTACGAGCAGGTGCAGAGCTCCCAGGAAGAGATCATCACCACGCAGCAGAACACGGAGATCGAGGACCAAGCGTTCGAGCAAGTGGTCACGCAGGTTCTCGTCAGCCAGGAGCTGAGGCGCCGCGGCATCAGAGTCACGAACCAGGAAATCAGCGAAGCCGCGCAGTTCAGCCCACCAGACTACCTGGTTCCGCAGTTCGCCAGCCCGTCGGGTGGGCTCGACCTGGCGGCCTACCAGTCGTTCCTGGCGACGCTCCCTCCTGAGCAGCTCCTACTTCTGGAATCGTACTACAGGGACGTCATTCCCCGCTCCAAGCTGCTTCGTCAGGTGGGGTCAGGCATCTACCTCTCCGACTCCGAGCTCTGGCAACAGTGGAAGGACCAGAACGAGCTTGCGGAGGTTCAGTACGTCCCGATCGATCCCGAGACGCGCTACCCGGACGCCGACTTTCAGATTTCGGACTCCGACATCCAGGCCTACTATCGGTCGAACCAGGACGAGTTCGAGGTCCCGGCACGGGCGACTGTGCGATTCGCCGTCATCGACAAAACGGCGACGGCTGCCGACACCGCGGCCTCGCGCGAGCGAGCAGTCGCCGTCCGGCAAGAGGTGGTCGACGGAGCGGACTTCGCTGAAGTCGCCGCTCGGGAGTCCGCGGACCCGGCCACAGCACCGTTAGGCGGCGCCCTCGGTGTGTTCACGCCAGGCAGGATGATCCAGCCGGTCGACTCCGTGGTCTTCGCGGCCCCGGTGGGTGAGCTGACGCAACCCGTCCAAACTGCTCAAGGTTTTCACATCATCGAAGTGATGGAGCGTTGGGCGGCCGATAGCGTGCAGGCTCGCCACATCCTGATCCGGGTGGAGCGCACGGACGATAGTGAGATCGCCCTGCTGACCCTGGCCGACTCGTTGGAAGCCCTCGGCGAAGCCATGGGGCTCGCCGAAGCCGGGGCTGCTGCGGGCCTGACGGTCCAGACCGCCACGATCACGCAAGACTTCCCGTTCCTTGGCGGCGCAGGCCAGGTCTCCGAGGGCGCAGAGTGGGCGTTCGACGAAGCGTCGCCCGGCGACGTGAGCCCTGTTTTTGAGACGTCCACAGCGTTCTACGCGCTGGAGCTCCTCAGCTCGGAGCCCGCGGGCGTCCTACCTCTGGAAACGGCGCGAGGCGCGATCGAAGCCACGCTCCTCTTCGAGCAGAAGATGGAACGTGGCAGGACCGACGCTCAGCGCGTGGCCGATCTGGCTAGCGGCGGCCAGGCACTGGGCAACGTCGCGGCGAGCGAGGGCCTGGAGCTCAGGACGGCCGGCCCCTTCGCTCGGGCTGACTTCGTGCCCGGAATCGGGCGGCAGAACGCGGTGATCGGTGCGGCGTTCGGGCTGCCCATCGGGCGCGTCAGCGACGTCCTGACCACGGCGACCAACCACTACATCCTGGAAGTCATGGCTCAGCTGCCGGCGGACTCGCTGGCCTGGCGCGCGCAGCTGCCGGCGCAGCGAACCGCGGCGGTCGCGGCAGTGCAGCAGCAACGCCTTCAAGAGTGGATCGAAGCCCTACGCGCCTCGGCGAGGGTCGTGGACCGTCGCGACGAGGTGCTCCAGCCCGCCGACGAGGACGCCCCCATCCAGATACCGATGGGGTTCTGGAGCCGATCCTACCGGTCTTCGGCCCCACTCGCGACGCCGTCGCTCAACTTCCGCGGCTCCCCATCGCCAGCTTCTTGGCTGGTCGACTCTCCCGGAGGCGCATGCGTCTTGTGGATCTGAGGTGCGTCGTCCGGCACGGACAGCTCGCTCTGGATGTCCTTCACCGAGCTCTTGAACTCTCGGATCCCCTTCCCCAAGGATGACCCGATCTCGGGAAGACGCTTGGCCCCGAACAACAACAGCACGATGAGAAAGATGAACACCATCTCTCCCATTCCGAAGCTTCCGAATCCCATACTTCAAACCCTCCATGGGAGCGATTCTGCCCCCTTCGATCTCATGGTCTTCAGATCCACGAGCGTACCACGAATGCCACGATAGCGATCCCGACCAAAGTCAGGGAATTCAGCGTCAACGTGACCGGTCCCAAGTCGAACGCTACCGCAACGAGATCGACCGACAAAGGTCCAAGGCTCGCGTCGACCGATGTAAGCAGAAAATCGCGGGACGCTGTTCCCTCGGGAAGGGTCAGCTCCATCAGCTTGGTGAGCAGCCCGCCCAAGAACAAGCCCAAAACGAGCGTCCATGCGAACCTTATGACGCTCCGGCGGCCAGTATCAACGAGCATGCGCGGGCACGGAAGCTGGGGATCCCGGTTGCGACATGGTCATCGCCGTCGGTTCACGGCGTAGGCAACGGCGTCCCTGAGGGCGGCGACGGCAGGCCCCCCGGGAAGCTCCTCAAGGGCCGAAAAGGCCAAGTCGGCGTAGTGTGCTCCACGGTCGCGCGCATAAGCGAGGCCTCCCCGCTCCTCCACGATCTCGACGACCCGCGAGATGTCTTCGTCTCCCGGATCGGCAAGCGTAAAGAACGAGCGAATCAACGACTGCTCGGCCTCGTTGGCCCTCGGAAGCGAGGCGATCAACGGGAGCGTGACCTTACGCTCGCGGAGGTCGTGGCCGGTGGGCTTGCCCGTAACGGCCTCGAGGCCGGTATAGTCGAGGAGGTCGTCCGCGATCTGGAAGGCCATGCCGAGATTGTGGCCGAACCGCGCCAAGGGCTCGCAATGGCCGGATGCGCCCGCGAGCGCACCCATTTCACACGCCGCGCCCATCAAAGACGCCGTCTTGGCGGCAATGAGCCGGTAGTAGGACGCTTCGGAGAAATCCAACGCGTCGTAGGAGGTGAGCTGTCTCATCTCACCGACCGACATCTCGTTGGCGGCGTTCGCCAGCACCGCGAGGGCCTCGAGGTTTCCGACTCGGGCGAGCTCGGATACCCCCCGCGAATAGAGATAATCCCCCATGATGATCGCGACCTGGTGGGTCCAGAGCGCATTGACGGTCGGCAGGCCACGGCGCAGGACCGAGTGATCGACAGCGTCGTCGTGCACCAGTGTGGCCAGGTGCACCAGCTCGACCACGGCGGCCAGCCTCAGGGCGTCCTCAGGCTGATCTCCCTCGACCTGGCTGGACAACAGCAGGAGCGTCGGCCGGAAGAGCTTCCCGCGCATGAACAGGAGATGCTCGTTCACCTCCTCGATGTCCGCGAAGTCGGACACCACGATGCGCTTGATCTCGTCCCCGACGCGGTCGAGTGACGCGCGCACGGGGGCCTGGATCGCCGACAACTCCGGCGGAACGCCGCGCAACGCCTGGGTCACGCCTGAGCCAGAACGAATGTGCGGCACAGAGTAGCTCTAACGGAGCTCGCGAAGGCGCTCGGTGACGTCGGCGAAGTTGATGTCGAGGGAGAACACCCGGTCGTAGTACTCGACCGCCGAGTCTTTGCGATCCAGGGCCTCGAAGGCTCTGGCCAAATAATAGTAGATCCCCACGAACTCGTCCTCGACTCCGGGCGTCACGTGTAACGCCCGTTCGAGCGTCCTGACAGCCGCCTCCGGCTGGCCCATCTCGATGAAGGTCTGGCCCATTATCTCATACGTCGGTAGGTGCACGGCGGAAGCCCGAAGCGCCTGCTGGAAGGAGCTGATGGCCTCTTCCAGTAAGCCCATCTCCTTGTACGCCGTCCCCAAATCGTAGTGCGCCCGCACGTCCCCGGAGTCGAGGTTCTCGGAAACTTTATCTTTGAACTGCGAGAGCATCTTCGCGAAGTCGGCTTCCTCGTCACCCGAGGGTTCCTCGTAGGCCACCCTGAAGCGCGTCGACTTCTCGTCTCCCCCACCCCCGCCAAGGATCATGGCACCGAAGTCGACGTAGTCCTGGGCCGGAGCCGCCGGCTCTGCTGGCGGAGGAGTCGGCGCGGGTGGGGCAGGCGCGGGTTCCGGTGCGGCTTCTTCGATCGCCTCTTCGAGCGCGGCGGAGGACTCGAAGCCGTCGTCGTCCGCCGCCTCCACGGTGAGCAGCTCGGCGGTGACTTCGTCGTCGTCCTCGTCGTCGTAGGGAATCGTCGGCAACTCAACCTCTTCGTCCTCGTCGTCGTCCTCGGCGAAGGCAAGGGTCGGCAGCTCGAAGTCGTCATCGTCGTCGGAATCGTCGAAGCCCATCATAGGAAGCTCGACGGCTTCCCCATCCTCATCGTCGTCGGACGCGTCCAAGTCCATCGTCGGGATCTCAGCAGCCACTTCTTCGGCAGCTTCCTCGAGGCTCTTCTTGGCGCCGTCGACCTCAAAGCCACCAATCTCCGCGAACTCCGTTTCGCCACTGACCGGCTCGGGTTCTTCTTCAGTCGGGGCACTGAGGTCGATCTCACCGAACGGGGACTCGAAGCCCCCGTGATCCTCCTCGGCAATTCCGAACGCCGTGCCGCCGCTGGCCAACGCAGCACCCACGTCGACGTTCGGATCGAGCTCTTTGATCTTCGTCTCCACGCCGCGGGCGAGATCGCCCTCGCCCGACTGCGTCAGATGTCGGTACGCGATGAGCAGCTGCTCGACGGCCTCTTCGGAGCGCCGATTGGCCGCCATCTGGTCGGCCACCGTGATCCTGACCTGAACGTCGTCCGGTGCCAGATCACAGAACTCCACCAGGGCTCGGAAGGACTCGTCCAGATCCCCCGCCTGCTGCATGCGCTCGGCGTACGTGAGAAAGTTCGTTCGTGCGTCCGGCAGAAAGCCCTGCTCCGCACGTATCTGGCCGATCTTGAGGTACGCCTGGTGACGACCCGGGACGTTCCGGATGATCTTCTTGCAAACGGCGATCGCGTTATTCGGAAGGAAGGCCTCGCGATAGAGATCGACCGCCTGCTCGTAGTGCGCGACCGCGTCGTCCAACGCACCGACGCGAACAAATAGGTCACCTACGCGATTGATCAGGCCGATGTCACTCTGCTCGTCCTGTGCTAGCGCGTTGAGGGCCTTCTTGTACTGGTCAAGCGCCTTCCGCCACTCCTCGTTCTGTTCGTGGCGTCGGGCTTGTTGCTTGAGCGACTCAATGCTCATTCGGCGCGTTCCGGGGTCGTCGTGCGCCCGCTCGATCGCTTCGAGACGTACTCCACGACACGGCGGGAGAGGACCCGAGCGGGTCCAAAGTCAGAAAGGAGTAATCTGTCCACCACCGCCGGATACACAAGGGTGTCGGGAATCATCCCGATGACCTGTGTTTCGACGACCTGCCCGCCTCGCACCCCAACCTCTCTTTCGATGGCACCGAAAACGTCCATCGGGGAGGTTGAGACCGGATCCTCGAGATTCATCGAGATCTGCACGCGGTCCTGGTCCGGAAGGTAGAGTCCCAGGGCCCGAAGTCCCTTGAAGCCGCCACCACGCTCGCGCAGCCCCTCAGCGATCTCTCGCGCCGAGGCCAGGTCGATTCCGGTCACGAAGACGTTCCAAGCCAGCAGGATGTCCCGCGCACCCACGCACGTGACACCCGCCGTCGGATGCGCCCGATCGGCGCCATCGGGAAGGTCGGGGCGCTGATCCTCCGCAAAGCCTTGGACGACGGCCTCGAACCCCCCACGCCGGAGCCTGGACAGCGCCCGACCGGGAGGATCGGAAGCGCGCGCGTAGAAGAACACGGGAATCCCCAACTCGGCGATGGCCCTGCCAGCCGTGTGAGCCGACCTGACCGCGTCAGCCATGTCGAGGCCCTCCAAGGGGACGAACGGGAGCACGTCGAGCGCTCCGACGCGCGGGTGCACGCCTTGGTGGCGTCGCAGGTCGAAATGCTCGAGCGCGAAACGCGCAGCGGCGACAGAGGTCGCCTCGACGGCGGGCGGATCTCCGATGTAGGTAACCACCGACCGGTTGTGGTCGGGATCGGAGGACCAGTCCAAGACATCGACATCGCCTGCCGCAATGACGTCGACCAGCGCCCGCACCGCATCCATGTCGCGGCCTTCCGAAAAATTCGGGACCGCTTCGAGAACCTTCGCCATGAGACAAAAGCTAGGGCAACGCCAAGGCCCCCGCCGCGGGATGCGGCGGGGGCCACGACTTCCAAGTCTCCGCCCCCTAGTTCCCCGCCGGAGACACCAGGTTCAGGTTGCCGGGCTGCAGCTGGTACGCCCAGTCGAAAATCATGATGGGGTCGCTCTGGTCGAAGCCCACGAACTCGACCCGGATGGCCCCGTAGTGCACGCCGTCCGTGTCGTTGACCCGGATGACATAAGTGGTCTGCGGAATCATCTCGAACAGGCCCGTCGCGTAGTTGATCGTCGGCGCGACCGAGACGTCCGTGCAGTTGAAGTCAGCCCCGACCCCGCACTTGAGCGCCGTCGTGACGAAGCCACCGTTGTCGTGGATCGCCACACCGGCTCCTGTCTGCAGCCACCACTGATTCCCGTCCGACTCCATGCGGACGTCCCAGCCCGTGCCGTTGCCATCCACGACGGCCTCGGTGGTTTCGTCGGTCTGGAAGAAGAAGCCGGACAGCGCCGGAACGTTCTCCCACGCATAGATCCACTCTCCGTGATAGTCCGGGCGCGGCGTCCCTGATGCCGACGCGCTTCCGAGACTCTCGTGCCCATCGGCGTCGAGGGCCGTCACGAAGTAGGAGTACGTGGTGCCGTTTCCGGCCCGCTGATCCAAGAAGCCCTCGGAGTCGGTCTCCCCGAGCAGGAACGTCGTGCCGCCGTCGTCCAGATAGACCTTGTAGAACGAGAAGTCGCCGGCGCCGACGCGCGAAGCGTCACCCCACGTCAGATAGTTCGCGTTGTCCAACGCGATCACGAAGGGCAAGTCGGGCACCGGGGGTGGCGTAACGGTCGGAACGAAGACAGAGACCGCCGTCGTGGCGGTTTCCGATCCGGACCCCACGGCCGCCACGTAGTACTCATACGTCTGGTTCTGAACGACGTTGAGGTCTTCGTACGTGCAGAAGCCGCCGATGCAGCTCGTCACCTCGGCAATGAAGAAGAAGTCCGTGTCCGTGACCCGCCGCGAATAGATCCGGAACGCTTCTCCGTCCCATTCCGGGGCGAGCTCCCACGAGACCGTCACCGAGCCTCCGTAGTAGCTGACCGTGAGCGCCCGCGGTGCCGCGGGGACGCCACCCACGACTAATACGTCCTGTCGGCACGCGGACAAGGTCAACACCATCGCAAGGCAGATCGTCACCGTCCGTCCCATGGTTCCTCCTTCGGAGACCCGGCCCCCGCTTGATGCGGGTAGCGTCCACGGGCCTTCCTCTGGCAGGGAGGAATGCATGGCCCGTACCCAACTTGTAAAACTATACAGTACAACATCTTACGTCGCGTCGTCGACATCCCGACATGTCCCCTGAGGGGGACACATCGAGAGCGGAGCGAGACAGCTAACGCTCCTCCGCAGGGAGGCCCAAGTCCAGGTTCTGCTGATCGTAGTCGAACTTCAGATCGCGGTTGTCCATGAGGGAGACCTCGAAGCGGAAGCTCCAGTTCCCGGTCGCCGTCTGCAGGAAGTCGAAGTTCGCCTGCCAGCGATGGAGGTCTCGCGTGAGCCGAATGGAGTGGTCGTTGAAGGCTCCCCGCTCGATGTCGTATGCGGTCCTCCAGCTCAAGGCCCACTGCTCGGTTGGTTGCAGGCGGATACTCCCCGTGAGCATCTGGCGCGGGTCGACCGTGGGGTCTCTCGGGCGCTGCAACGAATACGTCAGGTTGGCCGTCCATGCCCCTCGGGACCCGGACCTCGGTCCCAGCGTCGCCCTTCCCGTCTGCGATCCGGTAGGAATGATCGACGACTCGTCGGTGGGATCCCCGACTTCGAACGGATCGTTCAACTCGTCGCCCTCGGGCTCTTCCGGTGCGTCCTCCGTCGCGTCTCCGCCAAGGAGCGAAGACAGCCACCGGAAGACCAGTGAGCGCGATCCAAGCGCGAAGCCGAGGTTCATTTGCGCCAGATGCGGAGCGAACCGTCGCTCGGCGATCGTACCGTCCCCGGCGGGCTGGTCGTCGAACAGATCGTGATCCATCGACACCGACAGGCCCCTGAGGAGATCAGAGGACAGCTGGTTCGACAGCCGCGTCGTCTCGAAGCCCTGCAGGAAGCTGCCGGCGGAATCCGCTTGGACGAAGTCGTAGCGGACCACGCTCGTCCGTAAGGCAAGCAGGCTCACGATCTCCGCCTGCGGGATCCTGCGGGGCTCCCCTGAAAGCTGCGTGGCCTCCACCGCCGCGACAGAGTCCGCCGCGGCCTGCGTGGCTTCGTCCTCCTCGCGCTTGGCCTCGAAGGTCTGGTTCAGCGTGACCGAGACGACGTTCTGCGGCTGTAACACACGGGCGCCGAAGACGTTACGCTGCAGGTCGTCCGGAGTGGACTCCGGACTCCACTGATAGTCGAACGACGGTGAGAACTTGTGGCGGATCGTCTCGAAGGACCCGAAGCCAGGGAAGAACCCGTACATGTCGGTCTTGAGCTGGGCCCCGAACGCGACGCGCGTAGGTGCGGAGACGAAGTCCTGCGCGAGGCTGGATGTATCGGCACGGAGCATCCGCCCGCTCAGGCTCAACCGAGGCGTCAGGGTGGTCGATCCGATGAGCTGTTGCTGATATCCGAGGGACATCGACCAGCTGAGGTTCGACTCGGCGATGTTTCGCGCCGGCGCGCTCGTGAGGAGATCGGGGCCACTCGCGCTGTCCCCGAGCAGGAGTAGCGCTTCGGGCACGTTGAGCGTTGAAGCCTCGGCGACATTGACCGACTGGCCGAAGGTCAGATTCCCGATGCTGAGGTTGCTGCGCACGAAGGCAGTTTGGTTCTCGGTGCTGGCCAGACCATAGGAGAACGTGTCGGCCGCCATTCGGTCGAGTGTTCGGCGCTGGAAACTGCTCGAGCCCGACCACGTCATGTTATTCCAGATGTTCGCGTCAGCCGCCGGGGCCCGAAACAGCGTGATCGGTGACAGCGAGAGGTTTGCCGACGGGAGCGTCCACTCCGTGCGGTCGTCGGAGAGATACTGTTTGCGGTTCGCCGATACGGCGAGCTGTCCCCAGTTGAAGCGACGATTCAGCCCACCTTCGGAGTCGATCGACTGGGTGACTTCTCGTGGGTTGAACGAGTTCTCGCGGACGAAGTCGTTGCTCTCCGCGTAGCGGGCCGATACGCGCAGGGCCGAACGCTCATCGATCTGCCAGGAGTGCCGCGTATCCAGCGCGAGCTCGGTCGATCCGCCGGTCCGCCAGTATTGGCGAAGGTTCAGGGAGCCGTCCAGGAACTGACGACTGAACCGATACTGGGTCGAGCTCGTGAGGCTCCAGAACGTGTCGCTGAACCAGTCTAGTGAGAGGAGCGCGTCGGAGTAGTCGCTCATGGCCCAGTAGAACCCGACGTTGCTCACGCGTCGCCGATAGCCGGTGGACGTCCGCACGATGTCGTTGACGCTGAAGCGCGGCCGGAGCAGGCCCGAGGACCGTTCGCTGTCGAGATTCTGCGCAATGAACGGGAGCCAAAACACCGGCACATCGCCGAAATAGAGCCGGACTCCTCGGGCGATGAGAGTGCTCCCACCAACCATCTTCACCTGGTCGGCTTCGAAGTGGTAATGCGGTTCCGTGAGGTCGCACGATGTGAAGCGCGAGTGGGACATGAACGACGAGTCCTGCGCCGCATAAGGCATGTCGCCCGTCACGATCCAGTTGGCGCCTCCCTCGTTGACCGAGGTACGGGCGCCGGTCGCCGAGCCCCTGTTCTGTCCCAGGTCGTAGACCATGGTCGCGGCGTTGATCGGCTCGCCTTGTGGGTTGCTGAACGAGGGATTCCCAACGACCTGCAGGATCCCAGTGCCCTGATCGAACGTGACTGACGTGTCCCCCTCGGCCCGGATACCCTCCTGCGAGACGGTTGCACGTCCATCCTCAGGCGCCAGCAAGACGAGGATGCGCTCCTGGGTGCGAAAGTCCGCCGCCCCTCCTTGGTACTCGGTCAGGGTGTACCCGGGCAACGAGATGAGCGCCCGAGCCACGGAATCCGTAGCCGTCCCGCCACCCGGCCGGTTTCCCAGCGCCGCCTCGGCAAGGAGCACGGAGTCCTGCGCGAACAGGATGCTGTCATAGCCGGGCGCCCGAGCGAGTGAGCGGAGCCGCTCCATGGCCCTCAGCCTCGCCGAGTCCGCCTCCTCGACCTGCACGTCTTGCTGAGCCGCGAGCGGCGCGAGAACGCCTGATACGCTCAACGACGCCAGGAGCGCCGCCGCGACCAGGAGCGGCGTCCGGGCAACCCTCACTGGCTCTCCAGCGCCCCCGGCGGACCGTCCAGGCTGGCCTCGTACTCCTCTGCCCGCTTCCGCTTGCCGCGGTAGATCCCGACGGAGAGGAAGATCCCGAACTCGTAGAGGAGAAGCAGAGGGAACATCATCATCACTGTGAGCGTGATGGCGTCACCAGGCGTGATGAAGCTCGCCAGGATGGTGATGAGCACGATCGCGTGGCGGCGCTTGGCCCGCAGGAAGGCGGGCGTGACGAGTCCCAACGCACTCAGGATCATGATGACGATCGGGAGTTCGAAAACGGCCCCGAACGCAAGGAGCATCTTCACGATGAAGCCCAACGTCTTGTTGATCTCGAGCTGCCCTTCCAACGAGGTGTTCAGGAAGTTCTGGAAGAACTCGAGTGTCACAGGCAGCGCCGCGAAATACGCGAGCGCTACGCCTGCGATGAACAGCAGGAGGCCGAGGTAGAGCGCCGGGATGACGGCTCGTTTCTCGCGCTTCTCGAGCGCCGGGGACAGAAATACCCAGATCTGATAGACGATGATCGGAAACGACAGAATCAGCCCGCAGTAAATCGCGAGCCGGAGCATGACGAAGAACGGATCCGCAGGCGACAGGTAGATAAGTCGGAGATTCGGATCGTCCCACGCCTCGCGAACCGGAAGGACGAGGAGCTCGAGGACGTCGAAGTAGACGACGAGTGCGAACCCGATACCCGTGCCGATGACAATGGCCAGAATCGACCACAGGATGCGCCACCTCAATTCTTCGAGGTGATCCAGGAAGGGCATCTCGCCCTTCGGATTACGGTGACGCGACATCCGCAGCCTTCCCCCTGGGAGCCCGTGTTGGAATCACGGAGGTCCACCCCCCGAGCCGCGGCGACATGCGCGCAGGGGCCGTCAGAGCGGAAGCTCTACTTGATTCCGGCGAAGCTCTTCACGTTCCTGAGCCGCCGCCATTTCGTCGACGAATTCTTGGAACTCACCGGCGTCCTGGAAGTTCCGGTAGACCGAGGCGAAACGGACATACGCCACCCGGTCGAGCGGCCTTAGTCGGTCCATGACGAGGGCACCCAGTCGGACGCTGGGGACCTCCACACCCGCGTCCTTCGAGAGGTCGTCCTCGATATCATCGACGAGGCGCTCCATCTCCGAGGCGGACACCGGGCGCTTGGCGCACGCCACCCTGATGCTGTCCAGCAGCTTCCCCCGATCGAACTCTTCGACGGCTCCCGAACGCTTGAGGACCTGTATCGGTCGCTCCTCGACGTACTCGTAGGTGGTAAAGCGCGCGCCACACACGCTGCATTCCCGACGGCGCCGGACGGCCCTCCCACCTCGGCTCGCCCGGGTGTCCACCACCCGGTTCTCAGTCGCGTCGCACTCTGGGCACCGCATGGGCTAGCGGCGTGGGGCGGAAGCCCCCTGGGGCCGCGCCGTGCCGGCCACTAGCGGATCTCTTCGAGCATGTCCCGGGCCAGGAACGCAACGCCTGAGTCAGGAAAGGTGTTCACGATGCGCTCGAGGGTCCGGCGCGCATCGGCAGTGTTTCCCAGGTCCGCTTGAATCCGCGCCATCCGGAACAACGCGTCGGGAACCCGCGCCGCCGTCGGGTATCGCTCCGCAATCTCCTGGAAGGCGGCGAGCGCGTCGTCAGGCCGATTCTGCTGGGACAGGATGTCCGCCAGGTAGAACCGGGCATCCGGCGCCCGTACGTCGCTCGCATGGTCCCGCAGGAACTGCTCGTACGCCTGCTGTGCAGCACTCAGCGATCCGCGCTGATGCAGGTCCCGGGCCACGCCGTAGAGCTGGTCGGCGTTGCCGCCGACACCCTGGACCGTCTCCGTCCCAGGGGCCTGCGTCGAATCGGTCGAGACACCTCGGGTGGTGGCCGGCCCGGTCGATACGCGATTGGTGCCGGCTTGGCCGCGCAGTGCCGCCATGCCGCGCTGCGTCTCGCCAACCAGGGCCTCGAGCCGCGATTGCCCCTGAGTCAGAGCTTGAAGCAAGCGGGTGATGTCCCCACGAAAGTCGAAGAGCTGATCGGATTGCGTCCGCAGGGTGTCCTGGGTCGAGATCGCTTCGCGGCGAAGCATCGCCATGAGCGAGTCCTGACGCGCGGCCTGAGCCTGCAGCTCCAGCCGCATCTCGGTTTGGAGCGAGCGAATGTCGCCTTTCGTCGCGCAGCCACCCAATACGACAGCGGCAGCCACAACGCCAAAGGCGCGGGCTGCCGGATAATATCGCTTACGTCTCATTACACACATGGATCCCCTCCTCCGGCGTACCGGAGGAGGGGCCACGCAAAGGTCATGCCGACTACTGGGCAGGGTTGATCGCGGTCGCACCGGCCGTGATCACGAACTGACCACGACGATTTCGTGCCCACGAGGCCTCGTTCGACCCCTGCTGGAGCGGACGGCCCTCTCCGAACGACACGATCTCGAAGCGGTTCTCCGCCAGGCCGAAGCCGGTCAGGAACTGCCGGACCGCCTCAGCACGGCGGTTGCCCAAGGCGAGGTTGTACTCGGTCGACCCCCGCTCGTCGGCGTGCCCCTCGATACGCAACCGTACCTGCGGGCTCGCACGAAGGATTGCGACCTTCTGCCGGAGCAGGGCAGCCGCGTCATCACGGATCGCCGACATGTCATAGTCGAAGAAGACCATGGCTTCGAGCGTAGTACGAGCAGCGGCAACCGCCCGTGCTCTCTCTGCCTCGGCGGCCCTGCGCGCAGCAGCTTCGGCCTCGGCGCGACGCCGAGCCTCTTCAGCGGCGCGAACCGAATCCTGGTAGGCGCGCAGCGAATCCATGTCCGGACCCGCGGGCGGCGGCGGTGGCGGCGGCGGCGGATCTCCTCCGCATGCACCAGCAACGAGAATCGCAGCCAGAACGGGAACGACAAAACGGCGGACGATCATCCCAACTCCCGGGTTGAACGAAGTAATTAACCTACCCACGGCCGCAAATATGCACTCTGCGCCGCACGGAAGCTAATGTTCTTTTTCCGCAGGGAGAATCCCCCTGCCATATAGGTATAGAGCGGGGGCGCGCGCAACGCTCGCCCCAGCCGACTCCCCGGACTCCCGTTCTCACACTGAGCCGGGCGATCAACGTGGCAGCAGCGCCGGCGACCAGTCGGGGACCCCCACCCGCCGCCCCGCGAGAATCGCCCTGACCCGTCCCGTCGTGACGTCGACGACGAAGAGTCCGTAGCCCCAATTGCGCTCCCCCACGAAGACCAGATGCCTCCCGTCGGGCGCCCAGCTGGGATCCTCGTTGTTGCCCTCGCTGGTGAGCTGACGCAGGACGCGACCGTTGTCGGCGAGATCGGCCACCAAGATGTGATAGCGCCCCCGCTCGATCGCGCCATGGAAAGCCACGAGGTCGCCCAGGGGAGACCAATCCGGTGACGTGAAGTAACCCCCGTTGCCGTATGCGTAGGGAGACAGCGTCTCTGCCTGTCCCCCCTCGGCCGGCATGAGCATGACCTGAGGGACCGCGTCACCGAAGCGCAACGTGTTGAACGCCATCCAACGACCGTCGGGCGAATAAGTCGGGGAGAGGTCGTACCACGGGCCACCCGACAGATACGCGAGGCAGCAGTCCCCGTCGAAGTCGTACGTGAAGATCCCGCTTCTCGAATCGCTGCCGAGCACGGAGAACGCCAGCGTCCGCCCGTCGGGGCTATACGTTGGCGTGATGTAGTCGCCCGCCCCGCGAACGGGCGGGAGCATGCGCTCGACGCGCGTGTCGACGTTCATTTCGTAGATGCGTGGGTAGCCCGACTTCCAAGAGGAGTAGGCCAGCTTCGAGCCATCCGGAGACCACGACGGCGACTCGAGCGCATCCTCGAAGTCGGTCAATCGTACGAGATTCTCACCGTCCGAGTCGATGAGGTAGACCTCGTTGTAGGTGAGTGAGTCCGTATCCCTGAAGCCCCGCATCGTGAACGCAATGCGACTGGCGGACATTCCGGGATCCCCGGTCGCCCACCTCACGATCTCGTCCGAGGCCCGGTGCACGGACATCCGGTAGTCAGCGTCGCTGGGGTCCGGCACCGTGAACCGACCTCGCTCGCGCACCTCTCCATACACGACGTCGTGGAGCTCCAGGAGGAGGACGTACCCGTCCCCGGCACCCTCGAGCGTGCCGGTCACCAGCCAGACGGCGCCGAGCCGATCCCATAGCGCGTAGTCGACCTCGTCCCGAACGAACCCGCCAGGAAGGTCGTTGATGATCTCGAAGCGGTCCGAGTAGCGCAGGTCATCGCCTACGATCGTCTCGACCTGGGGGGCGAGGCCCGAGCCGCCGAAGCGGCCCGTGAAGGGCTGAACGGCGAGCGCTGGCAGGTACGACCCCGTATAGACCAGACCCAGACTCACACCGGGAATCTGGTCCTGCGCGCCCACGGATGCGGGGGCGGCCGATCCAGCAACGGCAAGACACGCGACCACCGCAAGTCGGCACCACAGGCGCTCATACATGGTCATTCCTCTCATCGGCCCATCACTCCTAGTCTTGGTCGCTCGGCGGTTCGAACGTGAAGCTGATGCGAACTGCCGGCCACGGCAGGTCCTCCGGAAGCGGGCCGAAGCGGCCCTGCCCCGCACAATCGACCGCGCCCATGGCTTCGAAGTCGAAGGCCGTGTTTCCGGACCGATTCAGAAACTCGATGTCGGACGCCAGACCGTCTCGACGGATCGTAAACGCGACCGCCGTCTCCCAGCTTCCCCCCGTTCGCCAGCGGAAGCACCGCTGAATCTGCCGGATGATGTTGTCGTAGTAGGCCGGGTAGTCTCGCCTGAGGCCCTCGAGACGAACGTTCAGGTTCTCCCCCGAGGTCTCGGCAGTGGTCTCGGGGGGTGCGTCGGCTGTCGTAGCCGGCTCGTCTTGAACCGCCGGCTCGGGAGGATTCGGCTGTGTCTGGGGCTCCGGCTGCGGCACAGGGTCGGGCTCGGGCTCTGCCGGTTCGATCGGGGCGGCGACGGCTTCGGGCTCGGGGGGCGAGGGTTCGGGCTCCGGGCGCTCTACGACCAACTCTTCCACGGCTGGCTGAGGCTCTTCGGCCTGGGCGGCGGGAGGCGGCGATACCAGCTCGATCTCGTACGCGATGAACTCGAACTGCGGTGGGCTCCGAAGCGTCGACAGCCACACGACCGCGAACACGGTGGCGTGGAGGACCATCGAGTACGCCGCCGCACGTGTGTTGAACGGGTCGACCCGGCGCATGGACGGCTACCTCGGGCCGGTGTACGGCTCGGCGATGAGAGACCAGGGCACGCCGCTGTTGAGGGTGATCGCCATCACTTGAAGTCCTGTGCCATACGTTGCGAGCGAGTCGCCCCGAATGAACACCCGATCGATGCCGCCCGCCGCGAGGAGCTGCGGGAGGCTCTCCTGGAGCTCGGTGAGCGTCACCTCGGTCTCTTCCATGAAGACTCTGCCGTCGGCCATCAACGTGATGAAGAAGGGCGAGTCCTGGGCGGTCAACGCCTGCACGTCGGCCCGCGGAATCGCCACCTCGATGCCACCCTGCAGGATCGGGGCCGTGATGATGAAGATGATCAGCAGTGTGAACGCCACGTCGACCAGGCTGGTGACGTTGATCTCGGCATTCATCGGCAGGTCCGCTCGGTCGCGGGCGGCCCTGCGAAGCCCGACGGACATTAGACGCGGCCCTCCCGAGCCAAGGTGCCGATGAACTCGCTGGAGAAGCCCTCGAGCTCCCCGCTGACGAGGTTGAGCTTGGTCACGAAGTGGTTGTAAGCGATGACCGCCGGGATGGCGACGAACAGTCCGGCCACGGTCGTGATGAGCGCCTGGGCGACGCCAGGAGCGACAGCCATGATGTTGCTGGAGCCCGACGAAGTGATGCCCAGGAAGGTGTTCATGATCCCGATCACCGTCCCAAGCAGGCCGAGAAGCGGGGATACGGACCCGATCACCGCGAGAAAGGTGATGCCGACGGCAAGCTCATCCCGCTCTTCCGCCTCCTCCTTCTCTAGAACGAGGCGGAGGGCCTCGAGCTGAGTCAGCGAGAGTCCCTGGCTCGGCGGCGCACCCTGGCGAAGCGCGCCCGGTCGCAACTCACTGAAGAAGTTGACTCCCTGCCGGAACACCCGGCCGTACGGAGACTCGGGCAGGGTCAGGATGGCCTTGTACGCATCCTCGAGCCGCTGCGCTTGTTCCATGTGCTCGAGGAAGCGGTCCCCCTCCCTGCGCACCCTGCGAAACTGGCTCCATTTGCGAAAAATCAGCCACCAGGAAATCAGCGAGAAGATGGCGAGGACGCCGAGCACGATCGTGGTAGCGAGCGTGCCCCCCACGATCATGTCCAGGACGGTCTGAGGTGGGCGCGCCTGGAGGAGCAAGGTGGCTAGGGTCATTCGGCGTTATCCGACCTTTGTTTCGCGATGTGCTCGTACGTTTCTCTGAGCCCCTGCTCGAGCGTGAACGCCGGGGCCCATCCACGGCCCCTCAGGACCGATGCGTTCAGCGTACTGTGGCGCAACTCGCCTGGGCGCTCCGGCTGTAGGATGCGACCCGGCGCCTTCTCGGCGATCGACTCGACGACGTCGGCCAGCTTATTCACGCTGGTCCCGACCCCGGTGCCGACGTTGAACGCCCGTGCGTCGAGGCCTGCTTCATCACCCATCGACACATTGGAAGACAGCATGTTCGCGGCCACCACGTCCCGCACGAAGACATAATCCCGGGTCTGCTCGCCGTCGCCAAAGATCGTCAGCGGCTCGTCGCTCAGCATGCGGTTGCAGAAGATGGCTACTACACCCGCCTCACCATGCGGGTCCTGGCGCGGCCCGAAGACGTTGGAGTAGCGCAGCGCGACGTAGGAGAGCCCCCGCACCACCCGGTAGTAGTTCAAGTAGTACTCGCCGGTGAGCTTCGTCACACCATACGGCGAGAGCGGCAGTTTCGGCGCAATCTCCGGGGTCGGGATCTCCTCCGGCTCGCCATAGACGACGCCCCCGCTGCTCACGTAGACGAAGCGCTCCGTGCCTACCTCGATTGCGGCTTCGGCGAGATTGAGCAGCCCGAGGAGGTTGATGCTCGCATCCCTCGCGGGGTCGAGTACGGACACGCGCACGTCGATCTGGGCCGCGTGATGGTTCACCAGGTCGAAGCGGACCTCGCGGAACAGATTTCGGATTTCGGCGTCTCGGATGTCCAGCTCGACGAAGTGGGCGTCCCCGGGGAGGTTCTCCCGGCGTCCGCTGGACAGATTGTCCACGATCCACACTTCGTCGCCGGCGGCGATGTAGGCGTCGGCGATGTGGCTTCCAATGAACCCGGCACCTCCGGTGACGAGGACCCTACGTTTGGATTGCTTCATGGCGTTGGAAAGGGGTTACAAGAAGTCCCCGCCGGCCGAAACCGACGGGGACTCAGAAGCTAGCGTGGAGGCGAGGGGACTGTGCGTCCTCGCCGTCCTCATCTAGGGCATCTTCCTCGCGAGCCGTACGATGACGCCCTGCCGGAAGACCGCGTCGACCATCGAGGCGATGCGCGCCGACGCCATGCTCGGCGTGAGACCCACGACCTCTAAAGAACCTCGTGGATCGTTCGCGCTCGCGACCCCGTAGAGGACGAACACGTCCCCGATCGTGATGCCGTCGTTCGACCCGAGATCCAGGAATGCGATCTGGCCCAGGTCGTTGAGCACCTGAACTCCCGCGAAGCCCATGATCATCGCCTCGGACCCACCCGAGACTTCCTGGGCGACCGCACCCGGCTGCACCGTGTAGGACGGCACGGGCCGGACGAAATCTCCGGCGAGGATGCGTTGATACTCCTTGGTGACCACTCCGATCACGCCGACATCACTGATGGCGGATACGGTCACGATTCCTGTGGGAACGGCGACCTCCCCGACGCTCTCGATGCTCCGCATGATGCGGAAGGTCTGAAGCTGAGCACCGACACGCGCGGGTGAAGGCATGGTCATGCGGACCCGGTCGTACGATCGGATGGCCAACGCGCGCTGACCCTCATCCGCAAAACCGTCGATGACGCCGGTCCGCTCGGCCTCCGCACCGATGCGTACGACCCAGGGAGCCGAGTAGACGGCGTCCCGAGTGACGGCGACGCGGTTCCCGGGGGAGACTCCGCGGCTCGCCCCGCGCGCCGCGGCAGTATCCTGATAGAACATCGATCGTACTTGTTGGGCCGGTCTCGCCTGACGGAACCCGAACTGAACCAGATCGCCGCTACCCGTGGGCCCGATGTCTTGGGGCTCGACCTGCGGGAGCGGGACCGCCGCCGTAGTGGTGGTCGTCGGGGTCCGGGTTCCCGGGATTCCCGGAATCACGAACACCTCTCGCGGATAGATCAGGTCCTCGTCAGCAATGCTGTCCTGATTGGCCTCGAAGATCACCCGCCACTGAAATGGGTCCTGGTAATAGAACTGAGCCAGATCCCAAAGCGTGTCGCGGTCGACGACGGTATGAGTACCCGGGACCTCCTGGCCCTGGGCAAAACTTGGCAGAATCAGTAAAGCTACAACCGCAGCGGCCGAGCGAACCATCTGGGCTCCTTCGGCAATAGGTACGGGCTTTTCGCCCAGTGAACGCAACCCGAAGATAGGGACCGTCCCCGCTTCAGGTCAACGCATTTTTTGAATTTGACTTCAGATGTTTACGGTGGCCTCCAACGGTGGTGCGCGTCGCCACAGCTTCATGCGAGGTGGTCGGCCAGAGAAACGTATGCTCCGCGGCCAATCACGACGTGATCCAACACGGGGATCCCGAGGGCTCTGCCGGCTTCGGCCAACTGCCGAGTGACGGCCCGATCGTCGGCCGAAGGGGCCGGGTCGCCCGAGGGGTGGTTGTGCACCAGGATGAT